>Ga0302196_10002103_pt1 | contig 18857 bp, 15 predicted proteins | sample II_Bog_N1_3_FD_198794 | JGI IMG/M metagenome (GOLD analysis project Ga0302196, IMG submission 198794) | Peat permafrost microbial communities from Stordalen Mire near Abisko, Sweden - II_Bog_N1_3 | ecosystem: Environmental > Terrestrial > Soil > Wetlands > Peat | place: Sweden: Abisko...
CCAAGGCAGGACGGCCTCCTCCCAGACCAGAGACACCTTCCTCCCAAGGCAGAACGGCCTCCTCCCAGACCAGAGACGCCGTCCTCCCAAGGCAGAACGGCCTCCTCCCAGACCAGAGACGCCGTCCTCCCAAGGCAGAACGGCCTCCTCCCAGACCAGGGACGCCGTCCTCCCAAGGCAGAACGGCCTCCTCCCAAACGAGGACGCTGTCCTCCCAAAACAGGACGGCCCCCTCCCATACGAGAGACGCCGTCCTCCCAAGGCAGAACGGCCTCCTCCCAGAGCAGGGACCCCGTCCTCCCAAGGCAGGACCGCCTGCTCCCTGAGCAAGCGCGCCTTCCTCCCAGAGCAGAACGGCGTACTCCCAGACCAAGCCGTGCTGGATGTCGACGCAAGAGCTGTCGAGCGAGCGGGGCATGCTGGGAATGCGGTAGAATCCGACCTTCGTCGAGCTTAGGGAGGTCGTTGCTCATGGGTCATCGCCGGAAGTGCTTCGCCGCGTTCTTGCTCCTCGCGGCCGTCGCTGGCCTCGCCGCGTGTGGCGGGTCGGCGTTCACTGCGGCGTCCGAGCAGGACGGTGCAACGACGGACGCCCCCACGGGCCAGGACTCGGCGGCGGATTCCGGGACCGTCGGTGACGCGACGACGGATTCGCGGGTGGATCGTGACACGGGGAGCGCCGGTGACTCCACGCTGCCCAACGACGCCGTGGTCCAGGACGTCGTCACGTCGGACGTCGTCCCCTTGGACACCGGATCCGCGGACGACTCGGGAACCGGCTCCGTCGATTCCGCGGCACCGGACGGAGCGAACGGCTGCCCGTTGACCGTCGACGACAACGCGGGGATCTTCGTGCGGCAGAACTCCCCGGACGCCGGGTTGAGCTGTGGGACGCGCGCAACCCCGTGCTCGAACATCGATCAGGGCATCAAGGCCGCACAGGCCGCGAGCAAGACCATCATCTACGTGTCTCCCGGAACGTACGAGGAGTCGCTCTTCCTCGTCGCCGGTCAGACCATCCAGGGCGGCTGGGTCGTCACGGGCGGCACCGTCTGGACCGAGGACTGCACGAACTCCGCCCAGAGCTCCGACGTCGTGGTCAGGGGGACGAACGCAATCGATGCGATGGGCTTGAACGTCATCGCGACCGCCACGCAGGGCGCATCGATCACGCTCTCGACCCTGACGCTGGCCAGGCAGCAATCACAGGTGAACGCCGGAGAGTCCGTGGTGGGCCTGCTCGTCGGGGGGACCGCGAGCTCTGTCGCGGTCAGCCTGGAGAACGTGGTCATTGCGATGCCCAACGCCGGTGACGGGGTGGCGGGGGCGCAAGGCGGCATGGGAGCTTCAGGCGCCGCGTGTACGGTCGCGAGCACGTCTCCGCCCCAGCCGGGACAGAGCGGTGCGCCCGGGACAGCCGCCGGCGCGACCACGGCGTCGGGTACGGAGTACCTCCCGGGCAACGGTCAGGCCGGGCTGCCCGGGTTGCCGGGCGGAAATGGCGAGGTCATGACGGCGCGCCAGTGCTGTGGAACGTGCGGGATCAACTTGAGCCTCGCCTGCGCTTTCACGCCGGGATCCACCTGCGGTCAGCCCGCGCCGCTACCCTGTGGCGGTGGCGGCGGCGCCCCCGGTGGCGGCGGAAGCGCGGGGGGAAGCTCGATCGGTATCCTCGTGCTCGACAACGGCAGCGTGAATATCGACGCAGGCAGTGTTGCGGTCGGGGACGGCGGGGCGGGTGGCGCCGGTGGATCAGGGGGGATGGGAGGACCCGCGAGCGGTGGAGGTCCAGGAGGGAACATGGGCCCCTCGGCGATGTGTCCCGCCGGAGCCGGAACGGCGTGCAGCGGGGCATGTCTGCCGATGGGACCGAGCGCGGCCGGCGGCGTGGACACGCCTGCCGCCAGCGGCGGTGCAGGAGGCGGCGGCAGCGGCGGCGCAGGAGGAAACTCCATCGCCATCGCCTCCGCCGGCTCCGGCACGGTGACAGGAGCGCCTGCGACGCCGCCCGCCGTCGGCCAGCCGGGAATCGGTGGGCCCGGTGGCAGCGGAGCATCCAACGGACCCAACGGGATCGCCCAGGCAACCATCAGCTACCCGTGAGGCTTCGCGACGTCCCGCCTCGGTTCGCGGTCATACGGTCGGGCTACTTCTTACTGCAGCATTGCCCGGCACTCGCCGACCGGGCCCGTCGTCGCCTCCTTCGAGCACGCGAGGAACGACCGGCGCGCGTCCGCCAGCTTGCCAAGGCTCTGGTACGCCGCGCCTAGGATCAGCCAGGCCTCGCCGTCCTTGCGGTCGAGGGCCACGGACCGCTCACCTGCCTCGACCGCCTTCGCGAACGAGCTCCGCTCCAGCGCGGTGCGCGCGTCCCGCTTCTCCTCCGTAGCCGTCTTGCCGTCCGCGTGCTCGGCGGCGGGCTGGGCGGGCGCGGTCTCAGGAACCGGCGCGGCGGCGACAACCGTTGCCGCCGGCGCCTCCTCGACGGCGCTCGGTGCGCTCGCGCCGGGGGCCGCGGGCTGCTCTACAGGGGCGGACGGAGACGCGGCGGACGCGATGCCGTCGTTCGGCTTTGCCACCTCGTCCGATGTGGAAGGCAGTGGCTGCGCGGCTGCGGCAGCGACGCTCACGACGCCATCGTGCATGGCCCTGGGCGGACTGGCGGTGCGCGCGACCAGGCCGTGCGCGGCGACGAGCTTGGCGAGGGCGCACACGCAGACCATGGCCAACGTCGCGACGGTCCACTGCACGACCCGGGTGAGCTTGGCGCGGCGCGCCCGTACTTCGGGGCGCATCTTCTGCTCGAGCTTCGGGTCGACCGGAAGCTCGATCCCCGTCTCCTCGTGGTGCTCGAAGTGATGGTCGGACGCCAGAAAGAAGCTCTCGTGCTCGGCGTGGAGCTCGAGGGGCGGCTCGGACTGCAACGCGACGGCCGGGCGCTTCGCCGTGCTCTCCGGCGGGCGCGTAGAGGTGCTCTCCGACACGGCCATGTCGCGGGTCGGCCTGCTGCTCTCCGGCTCCAGCTCATCGGCTGGTGCGGCCTCCGGAACCACGGGCTCGGGCTCGGTCAGGCGCTCCGAGGCCGGGATCTCCATCGCGGTCGGCGCGAGGCTCGGCGCGAGCTCCACACGGACGTTGCTGCGCATTCTTCCCGAACGATGTCGATTGCTCATGTCACGGCTCCCATGTCACTTCCCGGCAGGCGCCCCCTTGCTCGAAAGACCACTAGTCGCGCGACGACGGCGTCTGGCGGACCCCCGTCGCATCCGCGAGCAGCCGCCCGCGAATCGCATGGGCCAGATCGCGCGAGACGGGAACCCGAACGCACTGGCTCTCGTCCATGCCTGCTCCCACGAGGAGCCGCGCTCCCGAGGGCTCACGCTCGAAGGCCCGTACGTGAGAGAGATCGACAAGCCAGTTTCTGTGAACACGCGTCAGCGGACGGCAGAAGGACTCTTCCATCTCGACGAGGGAGAAGTCGATGTTGAACCTGCCGTGCGACGAGTGGACGAAGGTGCTCCCCGCGGATGCTTCGAACGCCCACACCTCGTGCGGAGCGAGGAAGACGAGGCCTCCCCTGTGGTGAGCGGCGAGCCGCGCCTGGACCGGAGGCTCGGCCACCGGTCGAGGTACGCGCTGCGGGAGCCCCCCCTCCCCGAGCAGACGCAGTGGCAGTCGCGCAGCTGACGAGTCGGACGAGCTCGCAAGCGAGGAGGGCTTTCCGTCGGATCGCACAGGACTGATGTGGCCGGGTCGCGCGAAACGGATCATCCGTCTGGACTTTTTCCCGCCCATTTCCGTGTAACTGTACGTTTCACGGTCGCGCAAGGACCGGTTCTACTGACAGTCCTGAGACGCGTGCTCGTAGCTCAGGCCGCTCTGAACCGCCGTACACGTATCGACGCACTGTTTCAGCCCTGCGTCGGGCCCGCTGCCGCACGCGTTCCAGTGGTCCACCATCGATTGCGGGCATGTGACGGGGACACCCCAACACGTGCCGCCGTTGGCTTCTGGAGGCGGGCACGCGCCCTGACCGAACCCGCCGCCCAGGTGCGCACAGAAAGCCGTGTCTGGGCAGTCCGAGGCGGTCCTGCACCTCTGGGCGGGCGGCCCGCCCGGGAGGCCGCAGGGTCCTGGCCAAGACGCGCTCACACCGGTCGACTGACGCAGGCAGTCGTTGAAGTAGGTCACGTGATCGCATCCGCAGACAGCCTGCTCGTACGGTGGGCACGACTCCTGCGGAAAAGGCAGGCACGTTCCCGCCGACGCGCCGCACGAAGCATAAGAGCAGTACCCGACGAGACCCGCTTCGTTGCAGTCGCTGTTGCGGAAGCATCGGGTCGCCGGCGGCCCCCCATCGTCGAGCGCTTGGATATCGGCGAGGACGATCGTGTCGGGTGCGCACGCGGACGCTGCGACGGTGACGACGAGACCGACGAGGGCCCCACCAAGCTGCCGCTTCATCGCGTGCCTCTCGCCGCAAATAGGCCTTCGCCGAGCGCCGTGAACGTGAAGCCCGCGAGCAGCGTCGGACGCACGCGCCAGGGGACGAAGACGTTGCTGTCCGCCCCTCCCTCTTCCAGGACGTAGCGGCGGGAGGCCAGGTCGAAGTCGCACGCCACGGCCACCGTCAGAACTACGCCCGCCGTGAGCCCGAAATGACCCTCGAGGACGGGAGAGAGGATCGGGTCGAGGCGTGTCGTGCTCGCGCCGAGCGGCGGCGGGAGCGTGGTCGACCCCGGGGTGACGTTGAGTGCGTCGAAGCCCACGCCGGCGCCGACGCCGAGAGACATCCGCGCGCCGCGAAACAGCTCGACTCCCGGTACGGCTCGGGCGGACAGGACGTTCGTGCGGGCGTCCACGTACGGCGAGCTGGCGTCGAAGGGCACCAGGTAAGAGACCGTGAGGGCGAGCGACGACCGCAGTCCCCTCCGCGACCCCAGAATGGCGCCACCGGTGACGCGCGGCACGTAGGTGCCGCTCGCAAATGGCCCCACGCCGACGAGCGTGGTCACGTCGAGGGCGAGCGAAGACCGACCCGATGGCACCGCCTGGGGCTTGTCGTCGAGGACCCGCGCCTCCGAGAACGAGACGGACTCCGGGCGGGGCGGCGCTGGCGGGCTCGACGGCGGCGGCGCGGGTGGCGGCGGCGCCGGCGGCGGAGAAGGCGCGGGCGCCGAGGGTGAAGGCGGGAGCTCGGGCGGTGCGGACGCCGACGGAGGGCCCCCCGCTGGCCGCCTCGACGCCGCGTCGACGCGATCCTGCTCCACGAGGAGCTCGGACTCGACGGCCGAGTGGACCGCGTGCGCTATCTCCTCGCGAAAGATCGAAACGGATGGATTCTTGGGGATGCTCCTGCGGAGCACCACGTCGCCCGTTCGTACGTCGGAGACGACGATGAGAGCCTCGCCGAACGAGCCGAAGTCGACCCAGACGCGCGCGAGCGTGAAGTCGTGCCCTTCGCCCGCCCCGCGCGCAGCGGGCCGGACGACCTCGATGCCCAGACGCCCCACGAGCTCACGGATGGTGTTGGCGAGGTCGGGGTCGGACTCGCCTTCGATCGTCAGCTCCACCTTGCGGCGGATCGGGTTGTCGACGGCGCCGCCTCTCTCCTGAGCGTTCGCGAGAGGGCCTGTCCCGACCCACAGCCCGGCAAGCGCGACGCCTAGCGCGACGACCGCCCTCGCGCGCGTCTTCTCGACCACGCCGCGGCTCGCCCGCGGACGTGCCGTCCGCCCGGACATCAGGGGTCTCCGCGCTGAACCAGCCGACCCTCGCCGATGCGGGCGCGCGCGTGAGCCGCGTACGGCGTATCGGGGAAGGCGACGAGCAGGGCGCTCCAGGCGCGCCGGGCCTCGTCGCCACGACCCAGCCGGTCGAGCGCCGTCGCGCGACCGACCAGCACCACCTCCGAGAGCTCGCCCGAGCCCGCTCCGAGGTAGGCGTCGAAGCTCGCGAGGGCGCCGCTCGGATCGCCCCGATCGAGCAGGAGCTGCCCGACCGTCGCACGCGAGACCTGCGCTTCGCGGCTCTGCGGGTAGCGAATCAAGAGCTCCCGATGAAGCTCCATCACGCGCGGGTAGTCCCCGCGCAGGCGGGCCGAGCGCGCGGCGTCGAAGATCGCTGCCGAGCCCGTCTGCTGCCCAGTTTGCGGCGGACTCCCGAGGGGGCCCGTCGCCATCGGCGGAGCGGCCTGGGCCACGACCTGACGTTGCGGGGGCGACGCAGGTGACGAGGCGGGGACTACCCCGGGCGCCAGCTCGGCGGGGCTCTCGATGCTCGTAGCCACAGCCGCCGCTTGCGCTCTGGGCCTCTCTTGCGGGACGCTGCCGAGCTGCCGCGCGCTCGTCTTCGCCGGCGCGGGCGCCGTCACGTCCGACGGATCGGTCACGAAGGTCGACCGAACGAGCCGCAGCCACGTCGGGCCTCGAACGCCCGACCCCGCGGCCGCCACGCTCACGACCAGCGCGGCGGCGACGAGCAGCCACGTCGCCTTCCGGGCAGGACGCAGAACGCGCACCGCGGGCGACAGCCTGGGCGGCGGGCTCTCCGCGGAAAGGGAGTCCAAGAGCACGCCCGCCGGCGCAGGCGCAGCGCCCGATCCGGCCCGCTCCGTCGCTGGCTCGCTTCCGCCGTGGGTCTGCGTCTCGAGGCGGGGGGCCGAGATCCTAACGTCCCCGCTGTCCGGCTCGCCCAGCTCATCGGCGAAGTCGGCGCGTAGCAGGCGCTCGAACCGGCACGCCGCGCAACGGGCCACGTGGGCCTCGAGCCGTCCACGCTCGACCTCGTCGAGCTCGCCGCGGCGCTCCTTGTCGAGCAGCTCTTCCGGGTGCAGATCGACGACGCTCACGGCTGCACCTCCAGCGCTTCGAGTAGACCCGAGGTACCCTCGATCTTCCGCCGCATGGCCTCCTTGGCCAGCCGCAGGCGACTCCGGACGGTGTTCAGGGGGGCGCCGCTATGGGCGGCGATCTCCTCGAGGGACCAGCCGAGCACCACGCGCGAAGCGAGCGCCTCGCCCTGCTCGACGGGCAGCTCGGCCAAGAGGTCGCGGAGGATCTCCTTCCGCTTCTGCGCGATGGCCGCCTCGCTCGGAGACTCGCGCCGGCACGCCATGGCGTCTGCGTCCACGCCATCGTCACGGCGGGTCTGCTCGGTGCGGGAGCGCTTGCGAGCCGCCACGGCGGTGCGTACGGCGATGACCGTGGCGTACCCGATGGGATCGCAGTCTCCACGGAAGGCGGGCAGCGCCTGGACGAAGCCGATCAAGGACTGCTGGATCGCGTCCTCCACATCGGGGTGGGCGGCCCCGAGGACCGCCCGCACGACGCGACCGAGGCGCGGAGCGCAGTGGCGGAGGAGCTTCGCCGTGGCGACGCTGTCCCCTGCCGCGGCGATGCGCGCGAGCGCGACCGGCGAATCCGCCGGTTCACTCGTCGCCTCGATCGGTCCGTCTTCCACTGGGTCGCCCATTGCTCTGATGGAGATAGTGCGGTGCGCCGACCAAAAAGGATCACCGCGCACCCGATTGGTAGCAGGTTGGCCCCCCTCGAACCACCCGCGCCGGCCGTTGGACCGGTCGGTCTTTTCGCGAGAAGGACGGCACGTTGACCCTTCTGGTAGGGTCCCGCACACAGTAGCCATCGAGCTCTGCACTTCCTTCCGTCTCCGTCGCTGCCTACATGAGGATAACTCGATGAAATCCGTGACCCTCGGCCTCCAGACCCCAGCGGGACGCTTTCGAACGGGATGCCTCGCGGTGGCCCTCCTCGCGGTATCGGCCTTCCTGACCGGATGCGGACGGAGCGACCTCGTCGACTACCTCGCGCCCGGGGCCATCACGTCGACCGACAGCGGTACGCCCGACGGAACGGCGCCCGACGGAACGTCGCCCGACGGAACGACTCCCGACGCCCCGGCGCCCGACGGCAACCCTTTCGAGCCGGATGCCGTGACAGCCGATGGCACGGTCCCGCCCGTGGACGTGGGCGTCCCCGACACCGGCCCTTGCTCGACGGGCACGTCCTGCAACGGCGTGTGCGTCGACACCACCTCCGACCCGACGAACTGCGGCGGGTGCGGCGTCCTTTGCTCCGGGAGCACGGTCTGCTCGAACAGCACCTGTGCCTCCACCTGCGGAGCTGGGCTGACGGACTGCAACGGCGCTTGCGTCGATCTGACGTCGACCGCCGCCCATTGCGGCGCGTGCACGACCGCGTGCTCGAACAACGAGATTTGCACGAGCTCCGCGTGCGGGTGCCCGGCGGGAGGCTCCGTCTGCAGCGCCGCGTGCGTCGACGAGCAGACGGACCCGAACAACTGCGGCGGCTGCGGCACGACTTGCACCGGCAACCAGGTGTGCTCCAACGGTGCCTGCACGACGAGCTGCGCGGCGGGCCTCGTGGCGTGCGGCGCCGCGTGCGTCGACGAGCAGACCGACCCGAACAACTGCGGCGGCTGCGGTACGACGTGCAGCGCCGCGGGAACGTGCGCGGCCGGCGCCTGCGCCTGCGCCGCCGGCAGCGGCCTCACCTACTGCGCCGCCACCGGCGCGTGCGTCGACACCGCGACCAACCCCGGCAACTGCGGCGGCTGCGGCACGGCGTGCGCCGCCGGGCAGACTTGCTCGGGCGGCACCTGCTCGTGCCCCGCGGGAGGAACCACCTGCAACGGCGCCTGCGTCGACGAGAGCTCCGACAACGGCAACTGCGGCGGCTGCGGCACCCGCTGCGACACGGGGACGACCTGCCAGAGCGGCGCGTGCAAGTGCTTCAACGGCGGCGATCTCTGCGACAACGTCTGCACGAACACGCAGAGCGACCCGGACAACTGCGGCGCGTGCGGCAAGGCGTGCCCCACAGGTCAGGTTTGCTCGAGCGGCGCGTGCACGGTCTCGTGTGCTTCCGGCCAGACCGATTGCAGCGGCGCGTGCACCGACGTGTCGGTCGACCCTTCGAACTGCGGCACGTGCGCCAACGTTTGCGGCACGGGGGCCAACTGCATCTCGGGCACCTGCGCGTGCGGCGGCGGCCTCGGTACGTGCAACAACATCTGCGTCGACCTGAGCTCCGCCCCCAACAACTGCGGCGCCTGCGGCAACCGCTGCGGCCCCGGCAACTCGTGCGTGAACGGCGCCTGCACCGGCGGCTGCGCGACCGGTGAGACGGCGTGCACCGGCGGGTTCGGCGGCGGCATGATGACCTGCGTGGATCTGCAGACGAGCGCCGCCAACTGCGGCTCGTGCGGCAACGCCTGCCCCGCCGGCGCGACGTGCACCGAGGGGACCTGCAACTGCCCCTCCGGCGAGACCGAGTGCATGGGCGGGGGCATGGGGCCCGGCGGTGGGTTCTCGATCTGCGACGACCTGCAGACGAGCGTGAGAAACTGCGGCGCGTGCGGCAATGCCTGCGCGCCGGGGAACGTCTGCAACTCGGGCACGTGCTCGGCCGGGTGCAGCGAGGGGCTCGCGCTCTGCACCAACTCGTGCGTCGACCTCGCGGACGACAAGAACAACTGCGGCCTCTGCGGCACGCGGTGCGGCAACAACGAGGTCTGCACGAACAGCGCGTGCACGTGCGCGACGAGCTACACGAACTGCGGCGGCAGCTGCGTCGACACGACGACGGACGCCAAGAACTGCGGCGGCTGCGGAACGAGCTGCGAGAACGGTCAAACGTGCGTCACCGGCGTGTGCCAGTGATGGTTCGTCAACATAGAGGGGCGGAGAGGGGCCTCCGCCGCCTACTCCGACGGACGCGGGCGAGGGAGGCTGAGGGTCCGCTCCTGCCGCTGCCGGAAGCTCCGTCCGTTCCTGTTCACGACCTCTGGTGCTAGACGGTGGGCCCATGGCCCGACCTCTCCGCCCCCTCGTCCTGTGCGTCGCCATCGCGTGCGGCGGCGCGCACCCCGCGGCCACGAACGCTCCGCCGCCTACCACGGTCGCCTCGGCGTCGCCTGCCGCCCCCTCGGCCAACGAGGCGTTCGCGCGCGTCGCCGCGAGCTTCCTCGCGGGCTACCTGAAGCGAGAGCCTCAGCAGGCGACGGAGCTCGGCGATCACCACTACGACGACAAGTGGCCGGACCTCAGCGAGGCCGGCGATCGCGATCTGCGGGCGTTCCTCAGCGACGCGCGCAAGGGTCTTTCCGCCGTCCCCCGCGAGGCGCTCAGCGACCAGAACCAGGTCGACGCCCGCATGCTGGACGACCAGATTGACCGCGCCCTCTTCTACATGGACGAGATCCGCCAGCCCGAGACCGACCCCGTCCTTTACACGAGCGTCCTCGGCGACGGCCTCGATCCGCTCGTGGCGCGCGACTTCGCGCCGCTCCGCGAGCGGATGACGAGCCTGCGCGCACGGCTCCTCGGCGTGCCTGCCGTGGTCGCCGCCGCCAGGGCGCGCCTCAAGAACCCTCCCCGCCTCTACACGGAGACGGCCATCGAGCGGGTGACGGGGCTCGTGGCGCTCTGCCAGGGCGGCCTGGCCGATCCGCTCTCCGCCGTACCGGACATGCGCGCGGACGTGCAGGCGGCAGGGGACAGCGCGGCGAAGTCCCTCGTCGACTTCAAGCACTTCCTCGAGACCGAGCTGCTCCCGCGCAGCACGGGCTCGTTCCGGCTCGGCCGCGCGCGCTTCGAGAACGTCCTGCGCTACGAGATCGGCGACGAGATCCACGTGGACGCCCTCGCGGAGGACGCGCAGGCCGCGATGGACGACACGCTCGAGGAGATGGTCGTCACGGCGCGCGAGCTCTGGCCCACGCTGCTCACGGGCCCCGCGCCGAAGCCTGCGACGGTCGAGGAGAAGCGCGCCATGGTGGCCAAGGTCCTCGCCAAGCTCGGCGACGACGCGACCGCGCCCGCCACGATCCTGGACCTCGCGACGGCGACCTTGGGGGACGCCACGCGGTTCGTGAAGGAGCACGATCTGGTCAGCCTGCCGACCGAGCCATGCAAGGTCATCGAGATGCCCGAGTACAAGCGCGGCCTCTCGATCGCGTACTGCGAGTCCTCGGGGCCGCTCGAGAAGAAGCAGGAGACGTTCTACGCCATCTCGCCCGCGCCGCGGACGTGGAGCGCCAAGCGCGCCGCGTCGTTCTACCGCGAGTACAACCGGAGCATGCTGAACGACCTGACCGTCCACGAGGCGATGCCCGGCCACTACCTCCAGGCGATGCACGCGAACGCGTTTCACTCCGACGTCCGCACGGTCTTCTCGAACGGAGCGTTCGTCGAGGGGTGGGCCGTCTACGGCGAGTGGCTCATGGCCAAGAACGGCTTCGGCGGGCCCAAGACGCGGATGCAACGCCTGAAGATGTTCCTCCGGGTGTGCGCCAACGTGCTGCTCGACCACGGCATCCACGCCGGCGCCATGGACGAGAAGGAGGCGATGGCCCTCATGACCGAGCAGGCGTTCCAGGAGGACGCGGAGGCCGCGGCGAAGTGGAACCGCGCGCGGCTGACGTTCGGCCAGCTCTCGACGTACTTCTATGGCTTCCGCGAGTTCATGAAGCTCCGTGAGGGCGCCGAGAAGCGGCCCTCGTTCCACGAGAAGGCCTACCACGACCGCCTCCTCGCCCAGGGCGCGCCTCCGATGCGCGAGCTCCGCTGGATTCTCGAGAGACCCGCCGCGCCATGACGATCCTCGTCGAAGAGCTGAACCAGACCAACTGCAAGACCTATCTCCTGTCGTCCGGCGGCGAGGCCGCGCTGGTCGACCCGGTGCGCGAGCGCGTCGAGAGCTACCGCGCGGCGATCGTCACGCGCGGCCTGGCGCTCCGCACGATCCTCGAGACGCACACGCACGCGGACCACCTCATGATCTCGCGCGCCCTGAAGGAGCTGCTGTCGCCGAGCGCGCGGATCGTCATGCACAAGGAGAGCCCCAGCCCCCTCGTCGACGACCACGTGCGCGACGGCGACGTGATCACGATCGGCAGCGAGCAGGTCAGGGTCCTCCATACGCCCGGCCACACGCGCGACTCCGTCTGTTACTTGCTCGACGGCGCGGTGCTCACCGGGGACACGCTCCTCATCGGCGGCTCGGGGCGAACCGACTTCCCCGGCGGCGACGCCGGCGAGCAGTACGACGCCGTGACGGCTCGGCTCTTCGCCCTGCACGACGAGACGATCGTGTACCCGGGGCACGACTACCGGGGCAAGACGCAGTCGACCATCGGCGAGGAGAAGCGCCATAACCCCCGCTTCGCGGGCAAGTCGCGCGCGGAGTACGAGGCCATCATGGCCGCGCTGGGGCTCCCCTTCCCCGACAAGATCCAGCAGGCGCTCCAGGTGAACCAGTCGGGCTTCGAGGCGAGCGAGGTCGCGTTCCCAGCGGTCTCGGCCGTCGCGGCGGTGGCTCCCTTGCAGCCGCGGGATGTTAGCGCGCGGCTCGCCGGGGAGTTGCCCCCCGTCCTCATCGACGTGCGCGAGCCCGAGGAGTTCGTGGGAGATCTCGGCCACATCCAGGGCGCGCTCCTCATCCCGATGGACGCGCTCGAGCGCCGGCTGCCCAAGCTCGCCGGCTACGTCGATCGCCAGGTCGTCGTCGTGTGTCGCGCGGGGGCGCGCAGCGCGAGCGCCGGAGCCATCCTGGTCCGCGCCGGCTGGCGCAACGTCTTCAACCTGACCGGCGGCATGATCGAGTGGGTCGCCGCGGGCTTGCCCGTGCAGCGCTAGGTCTCGGGGCGAGCGGGAGGCGCGTCCTCGATCCCCCCGGTGGATCCGCGTTGGCTCATGATGGCGCCCGCCCCTGGATCGAGGCCTGCCCCTCTCACCTCTCCCAACACCGCGAAACTTCAACGATGGGCCTTCCGGCAAGCGGGCCCACGAGAGACGTCCCTGCGAATTTCACCCAGGCGCGAAGTTTGCGACGTCACTGTTATCCCGTCCCGGGAACCTTGAAGGGTCGATTGCATGAAGCTGCAGGGTGAACTGTCGCGCGCCGTACGGACTCGCCCCCTCCAGGTCGCGGTCCTCGCCCTTGGCCTCCTCGCCTTCGAGGCGTGCAGCAGCCAGCCGTCGTCGCACCAGACGTTCGAGGGGCCGCCGGACGCAGGCGACGCAGGGGGCGGCGACACCACCACCGCCAACGACGACGGGGGCCCTGCGAGCGACGCCGAGGGCAACGGCGACGCGCAGTCGTTCAGCACCGCCACGATCGCCTCCATCGCCATCCAGCCCCAGAACGCCACGATCGTGGTCGTGAACGGCGTCGCCCCGGCGCCGATGAGCTTTCAGGTGATGGGCACCACCACGGCGGGCGCACAGGTGCAGCTCGATACGGTGGCGTGGACCTACGATCGCTTCGATCTCGGGTCGGTCGACGCCTCCGGCAACTTCACGGCGACGGGGTTCGTGGGCGGCGTCGGCAACCTCACGGCGATGGCGCAAGGGCTCAGCGCGACGACGACCATCACCGTCCAGCTCCAGATGACCTACGACCCGAACGGCCTCGCCCCCACGCTCGGCCCGACCTTCGCCGCCGCGACGCTGGCCGACCCGCTCCTCGCGTTCGACTACCCCTACGACCAGACCGTCTTCCCGCGAGGCCTCCCGGCGCCGGTCCCGCAGTGGTGCCTTGGCGTCGCGCCGGCCTGCACCGGAAACGCCACGGACGTCTACGACATCAAGATCACGAGCCCGACGGCGACGTTCGAGGCCTTCACGACCACCGGGACTCCCTCGGCGCCGAGCTTCTCGTTTCCGACCCTCCCGGTCGACGTCTGGAACAAGCTCACCGACTCGACCACGGGCGCGATGACCTTCTCCATCGCCCGCTACGACGGCACGAACGCCTACACGCCCGTCACGTTGACGTGGACCGTCGCGGCGGCCGACCTCGCGGGGACGATCTACTACTGGGAGATCAACAACGGCACGGTCGTGAAGATGCCGCTCGGCTCGAGCCCGGGGACGTTCCTTCAGATCCCCACGGCGAGCCCGGCCATCGGGTGCGTCGCGTGCCACTCGGTCTCGAAGGACGGCTCCACCCTCGTCGCGGCCTTCAACGGCTCGGCGAGCCCGTGGGGGACGTTCGACACGCAGACCGGGAGCTCCATCTTCGTCTCGGGAAGCGATCCGAACAATGGACCTGCGGGCTCGGGCTTCGAGGCCATCTCGCCGGACGGCTCGTGGGTGCTCTGGGGTCAGGAGCAGGGAGCTGCGTACCTCTCGCTCAACCCGTCCAACAGCAGCGCCCTCGCGGCGCAGCTGAGCCCCGGCATGGGCAACCCGGTGCAGCCCGCCTGGTCCCCGGACGGCAACCACATCGCGTTCGGCGTGCGGGCGGACGGCAACTGGCTCGACTACCAGACGTCGAGCTTGTGGATCACGGACGTCAACGTCTCCGCGAGCCCCCCGACGTTCGCGAACACGGCGCAGCTCATCACGAACACGGCCACCCGGCCGACGGTCATCTACCCCTCGTTCAGCCCCGACTCGAGCTGGATCGCCTTCGAGCGATCGACGCAGGCGCGCTCGCGCGGCGCACAGGCCGAGCTCTGGCTCACGTCGCTCGACGGGCAGACGGTGCAGTCGCTCGACGCGGCGAACGCAGGCACCGGGCTCTACGCGCAGAACAACGCCAACTACGAGCCGACGTTCATGCCCGTCGCGGTGGGGGGCTACTTCTGGCTCGTGTTCGTCAGCGAGCGCGTCTACGGCAACACGCTGACCGACACCACCGAAGGGACCTCGTCCGCGCCCGGCCGCCACAAGCAGCTCTGGGTCACCGCGATCGACGCGCAGCCCCAGCCCGGCGTGGACCCGAGCCACCCGGCCTTCTGGCTCCCGGGGCAAGACACGAACGATCAGAACATGCGCGGCGAGTGGGCGCTCGACCCTTGCCTCCAGCAGGGCGCGTCGTGCACCGCGGGCTACCAGTGCTGCGCGGGCTTCTGCCGGAGCGACGACGCCGGAACGCCGGTGTGCACGATGCCGACGGGCGGCTGCTCGGCGACGGGCGAGGCGTGCACGACGGCGGCGAGCTGCTGCGCCGTGGGCGCGTCCTGCATCGGCGGCTTCTGCAACGTCGCGCCGAACTGATCGGCCAAAGGCCGTCAGGTGACGACCTAGCTGAAGCGCTCGCCAGCCCACCTGGTCTAGACTTCGAGGCATGAAGCACGAAGAGCTCGGACCCGCGGAGCGGATCATCCAGACCGTCCTCGCCTACAGCGATCACATGGTCCACAACCGGCCCGGGATGATCGTGAAGGACGCCTCGTCCGTCGTCGGCGTGACGTGGTCGCCTGTCACCCACCGCGAGGAGGGAGGCCAGAAGATCGTCTATCGCCTCGAGAAGGTCGGCAAGAAGAGCGTGAAGAAGAAGGTCGGCGTCCTCCAGGACCACGGCCAGATCAAGGACGACGCCGGGCGCATCGCGGGCGACTACCGCCCCGCGGGCCTGTTCCCCGAGGTGGTCGCGTGGATGTACAAGCAGGTGGCCGAGGTCTGGCGCCTCGACAACGAGTTCTCGGCGCGCTGGGCGAGCTACCAGTTCGTCCAGGAGCATCGAGACCTCAAGGTCGTCCTCGCCGCGTTCATGCTTTGCCAGTCGCGCAAGGGCGAGCCAGTGCTCGACGGCGGAAAGGTAGCCTTCCACGACGAGGACTACCGCGACGTCGGCGAGGCCATGATGCTCCTCGTCCGCAAGGACCAGAAGGATCTCAACCCGAAGCTCCTCCTCCGCATCCACGACGTGCTGTCCTTGCCCCTCGTGGCCGCCCAGAACCGGACGCTCGGCTTCGGCAAGTCGGGGCGCAACGCCTTCACGGGCCGCTGGGACAAGGCCGTGGAGAAGTGGCTCCGCTACCGCGAGGAGAACCCCAGGCTCCTCGAGGGCCTCGTCAAGGCGGGCTTCCGGACCACGGTGATGGATCTGGCCAAGCGTGTCGGTTACAAGCCGCACACTCCGAAGTTCTTCGAGATCCTGCGCTGGAAGCAGGTCCAGGCGAAGGACGGCAGGCGGGAGATCGCCATCGGACAGACCGTGGCGAAGGCGGAGTCGTGGGAGGACCTCGGCGAGGAGGCGATCTGCGAGAGGATCATGGCCGACAAGCCCGGCTACAAGCGCATCGTCGGGATGGTCCCGAAGAAGGTCGGGCTGACGCGCGCGATCGTGGCCGCGGCCGTCGAAGCCGGCTGCTTCAGCGTCAAGGACCTCATCATCGCGAGCCCCACGCTGGAGGAGCTGGGCCTCATGGAGGTCCAGGAGATCCGCGAGCGGTGGGAGCGCGCGGTTCGGTCGGCCGAGGACATGCGCGCGACCAACATCGCGGCGCGCGTGAAGTCCACCGAGACCAAGGAGAAGCTTTTTGAGGCCTCCGACAACGCGCTCAAGAAGGCCGCCCTCGAGGTCACGAAGAACATCCGCACCTACGTCATCGTCGACATCTCGGGCTCGATGCAGAACGCCATCGAGGCCGCCAAGGGCCACATCGCGCGCTTCCTCCAGGGCTTCCCGCCCGATCGCGTGCACGTCGCCGTCTTCAACACGCAGGGGCGCGAGATCAAGGTCCCCCACCCCTCCGCAGCGGGCGTCGAGAACGCCTTCAGGGGCATCGTCGCGAGCGGCGGAACCGACCATGGCGCGGGCGTGCGCGCGCTCGCCCACCACAAGCCCACCGGCGACGAGGACGCCCTCTTTCTCTTCGTCGGCGACGAGCAGCAGAACGGCACCTTCGAGGCCGCGTTCAAGGCGGCGGAGATCGCGCCCATGGCCTTCGGCTTCGTCCGCGTCTCGGGCAGCGAAGGGATGGGGCTCCAGGCCGTCCAGGCGACCGCCGCGGCGCTCGGCGTCCCCTGCTTCCTCGTCGACGAGCGGACGTTCGCCGACCCCTACGCCATCCCGAGGACCATTCGCGCCCTCGTCGCGGCCACGCCGGTCGGCACGCCGCGCACGAGCACCTCGCGCAAGTCGCTCGCGGAGACGATCCTGAAGACAGACATCCTCCAGAAGCCCGCCTGGGCCTGAGCGGTCGGCCATGGGATGGAAGGATCTCCTCCAGAAGGGCGACGAGAGCGCGGTCTCCCCCTGGGTCGGAGGGAGATCCGTCCACGCCGGCGGGCGAACATGGACGCTGGACGGGCCCCTCCCGCCCGAGCACGGGTGGCACTCGTTCCGGGTCGTGAGGCGGAAGGCGCGGTGGGTGACCGCCGCGGAGGCGCAGCCGGAGACCTTGCGTTTCACCGTTCAGGGCTACCTGGTCGGCGACCGCATGGTGCCCGACCTCGCGCGCGTCGTCCCCGACCCGGGCCAGATCGCCGACTACTCGGAGCGCGTACACCTGGTCGAGCCGGGCCTCGACAGGTTCGTGCGCGTCTCGGCCGGGCGCGCGTTCGAAGGAGGCCCGCTCGTCTACCGCGAGCAGGTGATGCCGCTCGGCCCCGAGGGCGCCGTCCTCGCGGCCTACCTCGATGAGCGCACCTCGGTCGACGCCATCGCGGAGGTGCCGCCCGCCCTCGACGCCGCGTTCCGCCTCGAGGCGTGGCGGCGTGCCGAGGCTGTGCGACGGCGCGCCGAGGTCCTCCGGCTGCGCCGCGAGGAGGAGGAGCGGCGGGAGCGCGAGGAGGCGCGTCAGAAGCTCGTTCGCGAGCTCGGCGACGGCGCGGGTCGCCGGAGGATGGCCGCGTTCGACTTCGAGGCGGCTGCGCGCGCAGCGCTCGACGTGGGAGGAGCGAAGTACCTCGATCACCGGCGTACGCCCCGCGCACGGGAGATGGCCGTGCGCTTTCGCTTCGAGGGCCGTCGGTACGAGTGCACGTGCGACGATCGCACGCTGCGCATCGTGGACGCCGGTATCTGCCTCACGGACCACGACACCGGCGAGCGAGGCGACACCTGGCTCACCCTCGAGTCCCTGCCCGGCGTCATCCAGGAAGCCGACCGTGAGGGTAAGCTGGTGGTCTTTCGCCACGTCGATTAGGGAGGCGCGATCATGGCCAACGCCGCAGATGACAGGGAGCGATCCCGAGGCATCGGGAAGAAGGAGCTTCGCCGCATGAAGAAGCGGTGGAAAGAGGAAGGATCCGGGCTGAGCCTGAAGGAGTGGGCCAAGAACGGGCAGGTCGGAGACGCGCAGGCCGCGTGGATCGAGGCCAAGCGAGGCAGCGGCAGGGAAAGGGCGTGAGGGGCCGGCCGTGATGGAAGCCGGCGTGGTCCTCGATCGCGAGGGTTTGCCCCTCCACTGGCACGTGCCGGCCGGGCGTACCACAGGCTCGCTCCCCGATAGCCGCGAGCTGTGGGACGTCCTGTGGGCGAACCGGAACGCCCTCTCGGGCTTCGCGCACAGCCACCCGGGCTCGGGCATCCCGGGCCCATCGCACGAGGACGTCACGACGTTCTCGGCGGTGGAGCTGGCCCTCGGGCGGCGGCTCGACTGGTGGATCACGAGCGGCGACGCCGTCGTGGTCGTGCGCTGGCGGGGCCCGGGGAGCTACGACTACGCGGCCGAGCTCGTTGCCGAAGAGCCGGCGTGGGCGTCGCGGTTGCGGGTACTCTGAATTTAGCTCACGGAGCCAGACGTTCTTTCTCCGTGCCCGTGCCCGTGCCCGTGCCCGAACGACTGCGGTCCATCCCCGAACGACCACGGTGCGCAAATCCGGGCGGTTCGCCTTCGCACCGGAGGCCTTCGCCTTCGGTCCTCGTGCCTGCGCCCTCGCCCGGGACACCTTCGCCAATCGAACGAACGCGTCCCGGCCTCGAGCGGATGCCTTCACTCCTCGAGCGAACGCCTTCACTCCTCGAGCGAACGCCTTCACTCCTCGAGCGGACGCCTTCGCTCCTCGAGCGAACGCCTTCACTCCTCGAGCGAACGCCTTCACTCCTCGAGCGGACGCCTTCGCTCCTCGAGCGGATGCC
>Ga0302196_10002107_pt1 | contig 18843 bp, 14 predicted proteins | sample II_Bog_N1_3_FD_198794 | JGI IMG/M metagenome (GOLD analysis project Ga0302196, IMG submission 198794) | Peat permafrost microbial communities from Stordalen Mire near Abisko, Sweden - II_Bog_N1_3 | ecosystem: Environmental > Terrestrial > Soil > Wetlands > Peat | place: Sweden: Abisko...
GGCTCGGGGGCCTCGGGGGCATGGAGACGCCGGGACCGCGACTGGATCGGGCGAGCCGGCGGGGAACCGGCCGGTCGGGGCCGAGCCTGGATGACCAGCGACGGGGTTGGCCCGGGTCCGGCCGACTCAGGTCCAGCTGAATCAGGATCCGGAAGCCTCAGGATCCGGAAGCCTCAGGACCCGACAGAGGCCGACTGCCGGGAGGTGAGGCCGGGCCGGTTCAGGCCGGGATGTTGCGGATGGGCCGCTTCACGACCTTGCCGGAGCGGATGCACGACGTGCAGGCGTTGAGGCGCCGGGGTGAACCGTCCACCAGGGCCCGCACCCGCTGGATGTTCGGATCCCAGCGTCGCTTGGTGCGCCGATGGGAGTGACTGATGTTCATCCCGAACGACGGCTTCTTGCCGCAGACCTCGCATACCGCTGCCATGACGCTCCGACTTCCTCGCTGAGAACCTGTGGGTGAGGCACAAAGGTTAGCATCCCACCCATGGTGGTCCTCGACGCGCTGGGAGCAGCGGATCTGTGCCAGGTCATCACCACCTTCCGGGACGGTCTCCGATCCCACCAGGAGGTCATCAACCGGCTCAACGTCTACCCGGTCCCTGACGGCGACACCGGCACCAACATGGCCCTGACCATGGACTCGGTGGTCAAGGAGCTCGACGGGCTGGGATCGCCCGACCTCGACGCCACCTGCAAGGCCATCATCCACGGTTCGCTGATGGGCGCCCGGGGCAACTCGGGGGTGATCCTGTCCCAGCTCCTCCGGGGCCTGGCGGAGGGTTTGAACGACGCCGGGGGGCATCCCGGACCCCGCCACCTGGCCGAGGCCCTGGACAGCGCCGACCGCCTGGCCCGCGAGGCGGTGATGCGGCCCGTCGAGGGGACCATCCTGACGGTGGCCCGCGGGGCGGCCGACGCGGCCCGACCGGCCACGGCGGCGGGCCGGTCGCTCGTGGACGTGGTCGACGCGGCCCGGGCCGGGGGGGCCGAGGCGCTGGCCCGCACCCCCTCGCTCCTGCCCGTCCTGGAGCAGGCCGGTGTGGTCGACGCAGGCGGGACGGGCTACCTCCTCCTCTTCGACGCCCTGCTGTCCGTGGTGGACGGCCGCCCCATGCCGGAGCCGCCGGAGCTCCCCGAGGCCAACTTCGGGCCCCTCAACCCCATGGCGCCGGGTACCGCACTCCCCGCCGTCAGCGAGGCGGACACCGCGCTGGCCGGGCTGCGCTACGAGGTGATGTACCTGCTGGAGGCCCGCGACGACACCATCCCGTCGTTCAAGGAGGTGTGGGCGGGTCTGGGCGACTCCATCGTGGTCGTCGGGGGCGACGGGCTGTGGAACTGCCACATCCACACCGACGACATCGGGGCCGCCATCGAGGCCTCGCTCGACGCCGGGCGACCGAGGGCCATCCGGGTGACCGACCTGCTCGAGGAGGTCGAGGAGGAGCGGTGGGTCCGCGAAGGGGCCGGTGCCGAGGGCAGTGGCCCGTCACCCACCCCGCTCGGGCCCCCTCCGACCACCGCGGTGGTGGCCGTGGCCACCGGGGACGGGATCGGCCGCATCTTCCGGTCACTCGGGGTCCAGGGCGTCCTGTCCGGCGGCCAGTCCATGAACCCGTCCACGGCCGAACTGGTCGAGGCGGTGGAGGCCCTGCCGTCCGACGAGATCATCATCCTGCCCAACAACGCCAACATCCGGCCGGTGGCGGACCGGGTCGACGACCTGACCGACAAGATCGTCCGGGTGGTCCCGACCGACACCATCGCCGAGGGGTTCGCCGCACTGCTGGCCTACGACCCCGGGGCTCACGGCGACGTCAACGCCAAGAACATGGAGGCCAGCTCCTGCAAGGTCGTGCCCGGTGAGGTCACCCGGGCGGTACGTGACTCGGACGGGCCGGCCGGGCCCATCGCCGAGGGTGACTGGCTGGGGCTGTCGCGCCAGGGCATCGAGGTGGTGCGGGCGTCGCTGGCCGAGGCGGCCTGCGACCTGTTGGAGGTGCTGGTGACCGATGCCCACGACCTCGTCACCATCATCGAGGGCGAGGGCTCGGGCGCCGCCGACACCCGTCGGATCACCGAGTGGCTCCGCGAGCACCGACCCGAGGTGGAGACCGAGGTCCACCACGGCGGCCAGCCCCTCTACCCGTACCTGTTCTCCGTCGAGTGAGCGGTGGGCCGCTGACCGACCCCCGGACCGGGCCGGGGCAGGCCGGTCGTCCCGACGACGGGGTCCCTCCGGAGGCGACCGGGGGGGAAGGTCGCAAGCTCCGGCAGTTGGCCGAGCTCCCGGTGTCCGTCCTCAGGGGACTCGGAGCCGCCGCGGCGCGTGAGCTGGCCGAGCTGGACATCGAGTCGGTCCTCGACCTCGTGACCCACTACCCGAGGCGCTACATCGACGGAACCCGCCTGGTCCCCATCGCCGAGCTGTCCGAGGGGGAGAAGGCGTCGATCCTGGCCGAGGTGGTCCGGGTGAGCCGGCCACCCGCCTCGTACGGCCGGGGACGGCGTCGGTCGCCCACCCGCGTGGTGGTCGATGTGTCCGACGGATCGGGCCGCCTGCAGGTCGTCTTCTTCAACCAGGCGTGGCGGGCCAAGCAGCTCCCCGTCGGGACCGAGGCCCTCTTCTTCGGCTCCGTCGGCTCCTACCGGGGCCAGCTCCAGATGACCGGTCCGACCGCCGAGGTGCTCCGGACTCCCGGCGACAGCGGGGAGGGGGGCGGCGACAGCGAGGCGTCGGGCGGCGACACCGCGAAGCGCTCCGGCCGGGTGTTCCCCGTCTATCCCCTGTCCGACAAGACCTCCCTGACCTCGGCCCGCATCAGCCGCTACACCGGCGAGGCGCTGGACCGGGCCGGCCGGTTCGCCGATCCCCTGGATGAAGGGTCCCGCCAGCTGTTCGGGCTGGTGGGCCGGACCACCGCCTTCAACGGGATCCACCGCCCGGCCACCATGGACGACCAGGGGCCCGCCCGCCGCCGGCTGGCCTTCGACGAGCTCTTCCGCCTCCAGCTGGCCCTAGTCCTGCGCCAGGCCAGGCTCCAGGGCGACGCCCGCGGCATCCGGCACCTCATCGCCCGACCGGACGGGCAGCCGACCCTCGTCGACCGGTTCGTGGAGGGCCTGCCCTTCGAGCCCACCGGGGCCCAGCGCCGCGCCCTCGAGGTGATCCGCGGCGACCTGGCCGGGCCGCTGCCGATGCACCGGCTGCTCCAGGGGGACGTGGGGTCGGGCAAGACGGTGGTGGCCGTCGGCGCCATGCTCACCGCCGTCGAGGGTGGCCATCAGGCCGCCCTGATGGCCCCGACCGAGGTGCTCGCCGAACAGCACGCCAGCGGCGTCCGGGCCCTCGTCGACGGGCTGACCGTGCCCGACCCGTCGACGTTGGAGGGGCGGCGGCCGCTCACCGTGGCCCTGCTCACCAACCGCACCGGGGCCGCCGACCGGGCCACCCTCCACCGGGGACTGGCCGAGGGCCGCGTCGACCTGCTCATCGGCACCCATGCCCTCCTCACCGAGGAGGTGGCGTTCCGGTCGCTCGGCGTGGTGGTCATCGACGAGCAGCACCGGTTCGGCGTGGAGCAACGGGCGGCCCTCCGGGCCAAGGGCCGGGGGGAGGACGGATCGGGCCAGGACCCCGACCTCCTGGTGATGACGGCGACACCGATCCCGAGGACGGCGGCCATGGTGGTCTTCGGCGACCTGGACATGACCATCCTGGACGAACTGCCGGCGGGGCGCCTGCCGGTGACCACGGTGTGGGTGCGCACCCCCCTCGAGGCCGAGGGGGCCTGGTCCCGGGTCCGTTCTGAGGTGGCCGCGGGACGACGGGCCTTCGTGGTCTGCCCGCTGGTGGACGGGTCCGAGCGGGTCCAGGCCACCTCGGCGGTGTCCGAGGCCGAACGGCTGGCCGGGGCGGAGCTGGCCGGCCTGCGGGTGGGCCTGCTCCACGGCCAGCTGCCGTCGGCGGAGAAGGAACGGGTCATGGCCGAGTTCCGCCAGGGTGCGCTCGATGTCCTGGTGGCCACGACGGTGATCGAGGTGGGGGTGGACATCCCCGAGGCCACGGTCATGGTCATCGAGGACGCCGACCGGTTCGGGATCGCCCAGCTGCACCAGTTGCGCGGTCGGGTGGGCCGGGGCGGCGACCCGTCGTGGTGCTACCTCCTGTCGGAGAACGACACTCCCGAGGCGGCGGCCCGTCTCGGCGCCATGGAGCGCACCACCGACGGCTTCGCGCTCGCCGACGTCGACCTCGAGCTGCGCGGCGAGGGGACCATCCTCGGCGCCCGCCAGAAGGGACGGAGCGACCTCAAGCTGGCCCGGCTGCTGTCCGACGGCGACCTGGTCGTGCAGGCGCGGTCGCTGGCCGAGTCGCTGGTGGCCGACGACCCGGAGCTGACCGGCCACCCGCTCCTCGTCGACGAGCTGCGTATCTTCATCGACGAGGACGAGGCCGAGTTCCTGTTCAAGAGCTGAGGTTCACCAGCTGAGGTCGGCGAGCTGACACGGTCTCTGCCTCCCACCGGCGGCGCCGGCGGCGCCGGCGACCCGGCGAACCGGCGAACCGGCGAACCGGCGACCGGGGACCCACCAGGGTGGCCGGTAGTCTGAGCCGATGGCCGGTCCGGGAGCACCGTCGTGCGGGTGATCGGCGGAGAGCTGCGCGGGCGTCGCCTGAGCGCCCCGGTCGGTCCCGGTGTGCGTCCCACCGCGGACCGCGTGCGCGAGGCCATCTTCGACATCCTCTACAGCCTGGGTGGCGTGGAGGGACTGCAGGTGGCTGACCTGTTCGCCGGCTCGGGGGCACTGGGCATCGAGGCGCTGTCCCGGGGTGCATCGGCAGTGACCTTCGTCGAGCGTGACCCGCTGTCGGTGGCCGCCATCCGCCGCAACCTCGAGTCGGTGGGCCTGGCCGACGGGGAAGGGGCCGGTGACGCCACCGTGGTGCGGGCCGACGTGGACGCCTGGGTGGCCACCACGGCCTCGCGTTACGACCTCGTGCTGTGCGACCCGCCCTACGACTACGAGGGCTGGGAGACCCTGGTCGGCCAGCTGCCCGCCGACCTCGCCGTCCTCGAGTCGGGTGCCGCGATCACACCGCCCCCGGGCTGGGGAGTCATCAAGACCAAGCAGTATGGAGGTACGATCGTCACGGTGGCCCGTCCGGAACTGGCCACGAAGAAAGGTGTCTGGTGAGGATTGCGCTGATCCCCGGGTCCTTCGATCCGGTTCACAATGGGCACCTCGAGGTGATCGAGCGTGCCGCCCGTCTGTTCGATGAGGTCGTGGTGGCCACGCTGCGCAACCCGCAGAAGGAGGGCGCGCTGTTCGACCTCGACGAGCGCCAGGAGATGCTCGAGGAGTCCCTCGGCCACCTGGTGAACGTGCGGATCGTGTCCTTGGCCACCCTGGTGGTCAACGTGGCCCACGAGGTGGGGGCCAGCGTGATCGTCAAGGGCCTGCGGGCGGTGTCGGACTTCGAGAACGAGATGCAGATGGCCCAGATGAACCGTCAGCTCTCCGGGGTGGAGACCCTGTTCATCCCCACCAGCTCCACCCACTCCTTCGTGGCGTCCAAGCTCCTGCGTGAGGTGGCCCGGTTCGGGGGGGACGTCACGGCGTTCGTGCCCGAGGCGGTGGCCCTGCGCCTCAAGGAGAAGTTCGCCGATGAGTGACCTGTTCGAGGACCTCGACGAGCAGCGGGTGGCGGGCCAGGAGCACGATTCCGAGGCCCTCATCCGCGCCGCCCTGGAGGTCATCAACACGGCCAAGGCCATGCCCCTGTCGGCATCGGTCTTGGTCTCCCGCGAGGAGTTGGCCGAACTGCTCGAGGCCGCCCTCGACCGCATGCCTGACGAGTTGCGCCAGGCGCGGTGGCTCCTGAAGGAGCGGGAGGAGTTCCTGGCCGACAAGGAGCGGGAGGCCGAGGGCCTGCTCGAGGAGGTCCGGGTGCAGGCCGAGCGCATGGTCCAGCGCACCGAGATCGTCCGCCAGGCCAACCACGTGGCCCAGCGCATCCTCGACGACGCCAACGAGGAGGCCCGCCGGCTCCGGCACGAGGCGGAGGACTACGCCGACCAGAAGCTGGCCTCCTTCGAGATCGTGCTGGACCGGACCATGAAGACGGTGCAGGCCGGCCGGGAGAAGCTCCAGGTGACACCGCTGCCCCGGGTGGAGATCGGTGAGGGCGGCGACACCTCGCTGGCCTCGAGTGCCCCCGGCGCGGCCAAGCTGGGCGTCGAGGACCCGGAGGGGTTCTTCGACCAGGACCTTGCCTGAGGGGTCGGGCCCGGTGGGTGTGGACCCCTCGACCCGACGCCGGGCCACGCCGTTCGTGGTGCCGGTGGCGGCACTGCGCAAGACGGCCGGCACCACCCGGCACGAGCATCGCCAGGGCGTGATCGACGACCTGGCCTCCATCGGCGTGCACGTCACCGAGGGTGAGCCGGTCACCGTCGACCTGATCCTGGCGTCGTACCCGGGCGGCATCACCGCCGAGGGGACGGTGACCGCCCCGTGGGAGGGGGAGTGCCGCCGCTGCGGGGGCCCGGCTGCCGGCACCGCGGTGGCCCAGGTCCGGGAGCGGTACGCACCGGCCGGGGGCACCGAGGGCGACGAGGAGGCCTATCCGCTGACCGGCGACGAGCTGGACCTCGAGCCTCTGGCCCGTGATGCCGTCCTGCTCGAGCTGCCGCTGGCGCCGCTGTGCCGTGCCGAGTGCCTGGGCCTGTGCCCCCAGTGTGGGACGAACTGGAACGAGGCCCCGTGCACCTGCCGGCCGGCCGGCGACCCCCGGTGGGCCGCCCTGGACTCCCTGCGTGACCGCTGAGGCCACGATTTCGCCTAGGCTCTCCTCCCTATGGCCGTCCCGAAGAAGAAGACCTCGAAGTCGAAGACCCGCAGCCGCCGGGCATCCAACTGGGTGCTGAAGACGCCGGCGCGATCCGTCTGCCCGCAGTGCACGTCGGCCAAGCTGCCCCACGTGGTCTGCCCGAACTGCGGTTGGTACAAAGGCCGACAGGCCCTCGAAGTCGAGTAATGGCGCGCGGGGGAGCGCGTCCCACGGGTGAGGCCCTGGCCGCACTGCCGGTGGCGGTCGACGCCATGGGAGGGGACCGGGCGCCCGGCGAGATCGTGATCGGTGCCCGGCAGGTGGCCGAGCAGACCGACATCGACGTGGTGCTGGTGGGCCGGCCCGGCGGCATGGGCGACATCGGCGATCTCCCGGTCATCGAGGCCAGCGAGGTCATCGGCATGGAGGACGACCCGGCCCAGGGTGTCCGCCGGAAGAAGGACTCCTCGCTGGTCCGGGCGGCCGAGGCCGTGCGTGACGGCAAGGCCCTGGCCATGGTCTCGGCCGGGAACACCGGTGCCACCATGGCCTCGGCCCTCCTGCGCATGGGCCGGCTGCCGAGTGTGATCCGACCGGCCATCGCCACGCCGATCCCCAATCCCAACGCTCCGTGGCCCACCGTGCTGCTGGACTCGGGTGCCAACGCCGAGTGCACGCCGGCCATGCTGGTGCAGTTCGCACAGATGGGGGCGGCCTTCGCCGGCAAGCGCTACGGCAACACGCGTCCCCGGGTGGGCCTGCTGTCCATCGGCGAGGAGAAGTCCAAGGGGAGCCCGCTGGTCAAAGAGACCCACCGGCTTCTGGCTGAGGGGCTCGGAGGACCGGCGTTCGACTTCGTAGGTAACGTCGAGGGCCATGACCTCTTCGAGGGCAGTGCCGATGTCTTCGTCACCGACGGGTTCACCGGGAACGTGGCCCTGAAGACGCTCGAGGGCGCCATGCGCTTCCTCATCGGCGCCCTGACCGACATCCTCGGCCGCCCCGGACTGGGGGAGGCCGCCGACGCCCTGTATCCCGAACTGCTCCCGCTGGCCGCGGCGCTCGACCCGGAGACTACCGGGGGGGCCATGCTGCTCGGCGTGGACGGGGTCTGCGTCATCAGCCACGGGTCGTCGTCGTCGGTGGCCGTCGTCAACGCCATCACCGTGGCCCACGACCTCGCCGTGGCCGGCCTGGTCGAGGCGGTCGCCTCGTCGGTGACCGCCGTTCCCGTTCCCGAGCCCGAGTGACCCGGCCGGGCTGACCGGCCCCCGCCGGCGGCCGGGCCGACGAGACCGCGCTAGCGGTCCGAGCGCCAGAAGTCCGTCAGCGCGTCCAGGTCCTCGAGGGCCTGGCGGGTTCCGAGGGCCAGTGCCTTGGGCACCGACGACGGCTCCATCAGCGTCATGAGGTCCACCTCGGCCGGCACCCGGAGGAGCACGTCGGCCCCCGAGGCCTTGAGGCGCTCCAGCTCCTGGAGCCCGTCGGCCGGGTGGGAGGTCATCATCCCCTCGGTGATGTCGGTCCCGTCCGTGAGGGCCAGGATCAACACCCGGCCCGCCCCGGCCAGCAGGTCGAGGTGGGTGCCGGTGCCGCTCACGCCGCCGTCCATGCAGCGCCGGTCGCCGATGGGCTGCGGAGGGAAGACCCCCGGCACGGCGATGCTGGCACTGACGGCCCGGGCCACCGAGGTCCGCGACCGGCTGGTCACCACGCAGCGCTCACCGGTGTAGGCGTCGACGCAGGTGATCCGCAGGGCATCCGACGGCCAGGGCCCGGCCCCCACGGCGAGGGAGACGTTGCGGCGCATGACCTCCGGCCGGGGCGTGGCGGCGGCCAGCGCGGCATGGCCGATCTCCTGCACCGTGGCCGGGTCCCCGTCCGTGGCCTTGATGAACAGCTCGAGGGCCCGCTGCTGGCTCGGCGACAGCGTGGACGCCGGGGCCAGTGCAGACACCAGGGCCGGAACCTTGGACAGCAGGGACGCCTCGGAGTGCAGGCGCTTCAACTTGCCGCCCACCAGCGCCGAGGCCACGATCGAGCCGGCCGAGGTCCCCACCACGCGGTCGGCGTCATCGACGCGGAGGCCGTGGTCGGCCAGGGTCTGCAGGTAGGCCGACTGCCAGGCCACCAGGAACAGCCCTCCGCCCCCGAGGCACAGGCCCCGGCCGAGCCCGCGGCCGTACACGGCACTGAAATCGCGTGGCACGGCCAGCTCCAGGGAGGCTTCGGCGGCCGAGATCCCTGAGGTGTTCCGGCGGAGGCTGGGCACCAGCCAACTGTACCGGCCCCGGGACCCGTGGTGGTCAGGCGTCGGACCGGTGGCGCGCACTAGCGTGATCCGGACGTCCCGGACGGTCGGGACAGTCGGGATGCGCGGGATGTCACTGTGTCCCGGAGAGCCGGACGCCGGAGCGTCCCGGACGGTGGCGCGGTGGGACGGTGGAACGGGGGACCGGGGAGCGATGACGGCACGAACCGACGGGGGGACGGGGGAGGAGTCGCCACATCCGGGCGGCCCAGACCCGGGCAGAACAGATCCAGGCGGCACAGACCCGGGCAGAACAGACCCGGGCGGCACTGACCCGGGCAGAACAGATCCGGGCGGCCCCGGCGCGGGTGACCGAGGGCGGACCCGACGGGTGCCGGGCGTCTACCTGCTGGGCGTGGGACTGGTCATCATGCTGGCCGGGTTGCTGTTCGGCTACGACCAGGGGGTCATTTCGGGTGCCTTGGACGGGATCCAGAAGCAGTTCTCGGTGGGGACGTTCCTCCTGGAGGTCATCACCAGCTGGGTGACCCTCGGCGCCATGGCGGGAGCGCTGGTGGCAGGAGGCCTGGCCGACCGGATGGGTCGCCGGTGGACCATCGTGTTCGCCGCCGGGCTGTTCGTCGCCGGCGCCCTGGTCGAGGCCCTGGCACCGGGCTCGGGCATCCTGGTCGTCGGCCGGCTGCTGGTGGGGTTCGGCGTCGGTGTGGCCTCGGTGGCCGCACCCCTCTACGCCGCCGAACTGGCTCCGAGCCGGGTCCGGGGCCGGATGGTGTCCCTCTACCAGCTGGCCATCACCATCGGCATCTTCATCGCCTACTTCGCCGACTATCTGTTGATCAACGGGGACAAATGGCGGGTGATGCTGGGCATCTCGGCCATCCCCGGGGTCCTGTTGGTCCTGGCCATCCTCCCCCTGCCCGACTCGCCGCGCTGGTACGTGAAGGAGGGCCGCCACGACGAGGCCCGCGCCGCGCTGCACAAGGTGGAGCCCTTCGCCGACACCGACGCGGAACTTGCCGCCATCGAGGACCTGAACGCCAAGGAGGCCCGAGGGTCCTGGGGGGAGGTCTTCGCCACCCGATGGCGCCGTCCCCTGGTCATCGGCATCGCCCTGGCCGTGCTCCAGCAGTTCACCGGCATCAACGCCATCATCTACTACGCCGACAAGATCTTCGCCGCCGCAGGCTTCTCCACACCGGGCGGCCAGAGCCTCGCCACCCTGTGGGCCATCGGTGCCGTCAACGTGGTGGCCACCTTCGTGGCCGTCGCCTGGGTCGACCGGTTCGGTCGACGCCCACTCCTGTTGGTGGGCTCGGTGGGCATGGGGGTGAGCCTCATCGTGGTGGGGGCCATGTTCGAGGTGCTCGACCGGCATCCCTCGCACGGAGGGGGCACCTCGACCACCGGAGTGGTGACGCTGATCGCCCTCGTCACCTTCATCGCGTCCTTCGCCTTCTCCCTGGGGCCGGTCGTCTGGACGATCATCAACGAGATCTACCCGTCGCACATGCGTGGCCGCGCCGTGGCCGTGGCCACTGCGGCCAATTGGTTCTCCGCCTGGCTGGTGAGCCAGTTCTTCCTGTCGCTGGTGGGCCTGATCACCGAGGCCGGCACCTTCTGGCTCTTCGCCGGGTTCTGCGCGGTGACCTTCTTCTTCGTCCGCCGGTTCGTCCCCGAGACCAAGGGCAAGAGCCTGGAGGAGGTCGAGGCGCTGTGGGGCGACCGCTCCGCCATGCGGGCGGCCATCGCCGGCACGGAGTAGCGCCCGGACGGGCTCCGGCCGTAGCCTTGCCCGAGTCGAGGATGGGCCGGCCGGTGCCGGCGGGGGGCAGTGATGACAGCGGTCGAAGCGGTCAACGGCAGGGCCGGGGTGTCTCCCGGACGGGACAGGTCATGGCCGGCCTGAGCCACGGCGGGCTGAGCCACGGGGACCTGGTACGGGTGCTTTCGGTCATCGAGGCGGTGGGTGAGGCCCGCGATCCCGACGAGTTCTCGAGGGTGGCACTCGAACAGGTGGCCCGGGTGATCCCGAGTGACGCCGTGAGCATCAACGAGGTCGAGCCGAGCGCCGGCCGGTTCGTCTACCTCATGTACCCCCCGACCTACACGATTCCGCCCGAGGTGGAGCAGGAGTGGCTCCCGCTGGCCGACCAGCACCCGCTCATCCAGCACCTGGTCGCCACCGGCGACGGATCGGCCCGGCGCATCAGTGACGTCATGTCCCAGGACGAGTTCCACACCACACCGATCTACCAGAGGTTCTACGGACCGATCGGCGTGGAGTACCAGATGTCGGTGAACCTCCCTGCTCCCCGACCGGTGGTGGTGGCCATCGTGGCCAGTCGTGGCGAGTGCGACTTCTCGGACCGGGACCGGCAGGTGCTCAATGTGCTGCGACCCCATCTCATCCAGACCTGGTACAACGCTCGCGAGCAGCGGCGGTTCCGTTCGCTCCTGAGCGCAGCCCGCGACGCCACAGCCGATTTCGGGGGGGAGCTGGTCGTCCTGTCGGATCCACTGCACGAGGTCACTCCGGGGGCCCTGGTCACCCTCTACCGGGCCTTCGGCCGTCCGTCCGCAACCAGTCCGCTCCCCGCCCGGGTGGCACGGTGGGTGGCGGCCCAGCAGGCGCGCCTCGACAACCCCGACACCATCGAGCTCCAAAAGCCGCTGCGGGTGGACCACGACGGCCACCGCGTGGTGCTGCACTACCTGCCGGCCCAGCGTGACCACCCCGGAGCCCTACTGTTGCGGGCCGATGCCCCGGCACCCCGGGGCCCGACCCTGGAGGCACTGGGCCTGACACCGCGTGAGGCCGAGATCGTCCAGTGTCTCATCGGGGGGGCCACCAACGCCGACGTCGGGCGCGCCCTCCATGTGTCACCGGGCACGGTGAAGAAGCATCTCGACAACATCTACACCAAGCTCGGCGTGCGGGGACGGGGCCGGCTCACCGCCTTCGTGGTCGATGTGCTGGAGCGCCAGAACGAGCGCTGAGTCGCACGCCAGCGGTCGCAGGCACGCCGGCGGTAGGTGGCGGCAGGCGGCTGCGGTCGGAGTCGGTGCCGCTGTGGTGGTGTCATCGGTCCTGTCATCGGTCCTGTTACTGGTCCTGTCACCACCCACGGTCAGGAGCCTGTGACCCTCAGTGGGTCGGTGCGCGCAATACGCCGAACGGCATATTGCCCCCCGACCCGGGAGCACTGACGATGGTGCCACAGGTCCTGGGGCAGCAGGCCACCACTATCAGCACGACCTTCTTGGGCGTCGGCGCATGGCGCGCCGGCGTCACCGTGGGTCGGGATTCGAGCAGAGGGGCGCACCAGGATGCCGAAGGATGCTGGACGAGCTGTCGGTCATGATCGCGGGACGGACGCGGATGGCCGGAGCGGAGGGAGTGGTGGCGGGACCAGTTCCGGGACCGGCTGGCGCCGGCGGACCGGCCGGTCCCGTCGTGCGCGGTGGCAGCGGTGGATGGGTGTCGCCGCCGTGCCGCTCCTCGTGCTGCCGCTGATCCTGGTGGCCGGGGTCGCCAAGGCCGGGGCCGACAGCTACCGGAGCGACTGGAACGTCAGCGAGGACTATCCCTCGTGCAGCCCCTACGGGCAGTACCCCATCAACTACGTGACCTGCCTGCCCGACAACACCGCGCCGTCGGCCGACCTCTCACTGGTCTACGGGCGCATGGTCTTCACCAACGGCGACCCGGTCGAGGACTACCAGTACGAGGGTCCCGAGGCCCTGGCCTACCTGGGCGAGGACGGTTCGGACCCCTACACCGGCCATGACGACCTCAACGAGCAGCCGGTGTGGGACGGCTATTTCGCTTTCCTGCTCAGCAATCAGGAGACCGATCCCGAAACAGGTGAGGCCATCCACTCCTTCGACGTCGGCGGCCAGGACGAGTCGTGGATCTTCCAGTCCAGCGACAACGGGTTCGAGACCCCGTTCGCCGGCGACGGCCATCCTTCCAACGAGGACGACTGGGACGCGGTGACCAACGACGTCGGCGTCGACTACGGCACCTCCACCGATCTCGGGACCATCGTGGTGCCCGGTCCGCCCGACGTGCAGGCCAGCTGCTCGTCCGACCTCGACAGCCCGGCCGGTTCGGTGACCTGCCAGGCCCAGGACAACTCGGGGGCCGAGGTGGAGCCCGAGTACAGCTGGGCCTTCGATCCGTCGGACCCTTCCTCGGATGAGGGGGGTGCCGACGTCTCGTATACGTTCCCCGAGGGGGACGGGAACTACCCGGTCGAGGTGACTGCGGACGCCGGCAACGGATGGACCGAGGTGGTCCAGGTGGACGCCGACACCGCGCCGTGCGGTGGCACGTGCCTCGGCGTCACCACCACCATCGACGCGCCCACCAACCCGGACGACGGCTATCAACACGTGAACCAGGGCGACCCGGTCACGGTGACCGCCGCCGTCACCAACTACGGCGACGAACCGGAGACGGACGTGACGCCCGGGCCCTTGGAGGGATCCCCGAACACGGTCATCGACGGTCCCGAGCCGGCCTCGCTGGACCAGCTCGACCCGGGGCAGACAGCCGATTTCACCTGGACCACCACCTTCGACGACGCCGACTCCGACGGGAGCACCAGCAGTATCGGTGCGTCCTTCACCGGCACCATCGGCCAGCGTGACGACTCCAACTCCACTGGCGACGGCGACGCCGACTTCGTCGTGGACCCGTCGCCGCTGGTGGTCACGGTCACCGGACCGAGCACGCCACCCGCCGTGGGTGACCTGGTGCCCTTCACCGTGTCCGTGTTCAACCAGAGCGGCCTCGACCTCACCGACGTCGGACCCACGTCGGCCACCACGGTGCCCAATCAGGTCGACCAGCAGGGCAATCCCGAGAACGCCACCTTCGACTTCAGCACCTCGAACACCAATCCCACACCGATACCCGCCACCTCGGACCTGGCTGCCGGGGCCACGGCCACCTACACCGTCTACGGCGTTGCCGACACGGCGGGGACGGCCACCATCGACGTCCCGGTGTCGGGGACCGACCCGAGCGCCACTGTCGACTCGTCCTTCGGTGAGACCGACGTGACGGTGGGCGAACAGCAACCCCAGCCCCCGCCGGGATTCACCATCTCGACCGATCCGGCCGATCCGGTCACCGGTCAGCCCTTCACCGTCACCGGCACCATCACCAACAACAGCCCGGACCAGACCGGCACCGAGGTGCTCAACGTGGTCAGTGTGGGCGACACGGACATCTCCCCGTCCACCGGGCTGTCGGGGAGCGGCGACAACTCCACCGGCTACAGCATCGCCCCCGGATCGTCGATCCAGGTCACCCTGTACTCAGGCACGGCCTCCACAGAGGGGAACTACGACGCGGTGGCCTACCTCCAGTCGAGCTACGCCACCGACACCGCCACCACCTCCACCGCGGCCAGCACGTCCTTCACCGTCGGTGATGGCCTCCAACCCCAGACCATCAGCTTCACCGACCCCCTGAACACCGTCACCATCGGTGACCCGGCCCAGACCGTGGACCCGACCGCCACGTCCGGCCTGCCGGTCAGCCTGGCGTCGGCGTCACCGTCGGTGTGCACGGTCACCGGCTCGGGGCCCTTCACGATCACCCCGATCAGCGGGGGCACCTGCACCGTGCGGGCCGACCAGCCCGGTGACGGTGTGAGCTGGGACCCGGCGGCATCGATCACCCGCTCCTTCACGGTGAACGAGATCCCCCAGACCATCACCTTCAACCAGACCCCCACCGAGACCATCACCGACTCCGGTGACACCGCCTCGGCCACGGCCTCGTCGGGCCTCCCGGTGACCTTCTCCGGCGGGAACTCGGTCTGCGGCGTGGAGCCCGGCGGTGGGCTCGTCTTCTACTACTACGGGACCTGCACCATCCAGGCCAACCAGGCCGGTGACAACAGCTACCAGGCCGCCCCCACCGTGTCGGAGAGCTTCACCGTGCTGCCGTCGCCGGGCGCCCAGACCCAGGCCATCACCATGGCTGCGGCCCAGGACATGACCTTCGGCCAGGAGCCCCAGCTCATCGCGGCCAGCGCCCCGGGCGGCTTCCTCGACGTCACCACCAGCGGCACCAGCCAGTGCGGGGCCTATGACACCGGCACGGAGATCGAGATCACCGGGGCACGCCAGGCCGGCTCGTGCACCATCACCGTGAACCAGCCCGGCGACGGGAAGACCTACCTCGCCGCCCCGGCGGTGAGCCAGACCATCACCTTCGATGCCGCCACGCTGACGCTGACCGGGCCCACGCTCTTCGCCCATCCGGGTGACGTGCTGAACACCTGGCCCGTCACGACCACGGGCTGGGTCGCCAACGACGGGCCGGGCAAACTCGGCGGGTACGAGAACTGCACCGGACCCTTCACGTCACCGGGTGACTTCGGCTACGGCCTCGACGAGATCATCAACGACACCCCGGGCACCTTCCCCACCAACTGCTCCGGGTTCACGGCGCAGGGCTACCAGATCGACTACGTGCCCGGGAGCATCACCATCGTCCCCGCCGGCACGCCGCTGCCCCCGTCGGCCGTCACCGCCACCCCCGGCACCGACCAGGCGTCGGTGAGCTGGACCGCCCCGGAGGACTCGGTGGACAGCTACACGGTGACGGCGTCGCCCGGTGGTGCCACGTGCACCACGACCAGCACCTCGGGATGCACGGTCACCGGACTGACCGCCGGGACGCAGTACACCTTCACGGTGACCAGCACGGCCGGTGGCGTCACCGGTCCGGCCTCGCTGCCGTCCAATCCCGTCCTGGTCACCGGGGCGTCACCCGGGACCGGCCAGCAGACCGGGGTGGGTGCGGAGTCCACCTCGTACTTCATCGACGTGGGCACCGGCAACGGCACCGTCTACGCCGTGACCGACGCCGGCGGGGCCCCGGGCAAGGGGACCCTGTCCCTCGCCCCCTACCCGTCCGACCCGGTCGGGAGCCTCGGGACCGACGGGTCGTTCTTCGACACCAGTCTGTCCTCGGGCGCCCAGCTGGACGACGTCGAGCTGAACGTCTGCGACTCGCTGGCCGGTCAGCGGCTGGAGTGGTGGAACCCGAGCGCCCAGGCCTACCAGCCCGTGTCGCCGGCACCGTCGTCGGGGACGTCCTTGTGGGATTCGTCTGCGTGTGACATCTACACCCTGACCTCGGCCAGCTCGCCCTCGATCGGCCAGCTCGAGGGCACGGTGTTCGCCCTGGTGACGGCCACGGCCGGTACCGCGCCGACCTCGGTGAACGTGACCGGGCCCTCCACGGCCACCGCCGGTACGGCCTACTCGGCGACGGCATCGGCGGTGGGGGCCGACCCGGCCGCCACCTACTCGTTGGCCCCGGGCGCCCCAGGATGGCTCTCGGTCGATGCATCCACGGGGGCGGTGACCGGGTTGGTGCCGCCGGGCACCACCACCTTCTCGTACTCGGTGGTGGCCACCAACGGGACGGGCTCGGTGACCAGTACGCAGCAGACCGTGGCAGTGTCGGCGCCGACGCCGGTGGTGACGGTCCTGTCCGCCTCGTCGGGCCCGGTGGCCGGCGGGAACACCATCACCATCACCGGGACCGGGTTCACCGGTGCCACCAAGGTGGGCTTCGGGCCGAAGAATTCCACCGAGTTCACGGTGGTGAACGACACCACCATCACCGCCCTGGTGCCACCGCAGGCGGCCGGCACCCACAACGTCGTGGTGACCACACGCGGCGGGGCCAGTGCGACGGTGACGGCCGACCTCTACACCTATCTGCCGCCGGCACCGGTCATCACCGCCCTGTCGGCCGCGTCCGGTCCGGTCGCCGGTGGGAACACCATCACCATCACCGGCAGCGGGTTCACCGGTGCCACCAAGGTGGCCTTCGGACCGGTCGCCTCCACCGGCGTGTCGGTTCTGAACGACACGACCATCACCGCCCTGGTGCCACCGCAGGCGGCCGGCACCCACAACGTGACCGTCACCGGTCCCGGTGGGACCAGTGCCACGGTGTCGGCCGACCGGTACACCTACGTGGTCCCGGTCACCCCCGTGCCCACCATCACCGCACTGTCGGCATCGATGGGGCTCACCTCCGGAGGGAACACCATCACCATCACCGGCACCGGGTTCCTCGGTGCCACCAAGGTGAGCTTCGGACCGGTCACCTCCAGCGCGGTCACGGTGGTGAACGACACCACCATCACCGCCCTGGTGCCACCGCAGGCGGCCGGTACCCACAACGTGGCGGTCACCGGCCCGGGTGGGACCAGTGCCACGGTGGCGGCGGACCGCTACAGCTACGTGATCTCGGCACCGGTGCCGGTGGTTACAGGACTGTCCGCCTCGTCGGGCCCCGTCACCGGCGGGAGCACCATCACCATCACCGGCACCGGGTTCCTCGGTGCCACCAAGGTGAGCTTTGGGCCGGCCAACTCCACCGAGTTCACGGTGGTCAACGACACCACCATCACCGCCCTGGTGCCGCCCGAGGCGGCGGCCACGCACAACGTGGTGGTCACCGGGCCGGGTGGGACCAGTGCCACGGTGGCCTCCGACCGGTACACCTACAGCTGAGCCGGGCCCGGGTCGGGCAAGGGCCGGGTCCCTCGCTGGTCGGCGCGGGTCAGCACCGATCGGGGTCGGGGCGGTTCAGCCTGCGCTGACCCGTACCGGGGGCACGGTCTTGTCCCGGGGACCCGGGGTCCTGTCGGACCCGGGGTCTTGTCCCCGCGCGATGTCTAGGCCCGGAGCAGGTCCTTGGCGATGTGGGTGATCTGGATCTCGTCGGTGCCGGCGTAGATCTGGAACACCTTGGCGTCGCGGGCCAGCTGCTCCACCCGGAACTCGGCCATGTAGCCGTTGCCCCCGAAGAGCTGGACCGCCTCCATAGCCACCTCGGAGGCGGCCTGGGCCGAGTAGAGCTTCATGGCCGAGGCCTCGGCCAGGGTCAGGCTCTTGCCCATCTCGGACAGCTCGATGTGGCGGAACACCAGGTTCTGGACGTTGAGCCGGGCCACCTCCATCTTCGCCAGCTTCAGCTGGATGAGCTGACGGTCACCGATGGGCTGGCCCCAGAGCATGCGGTTCTTGGCGTACTCGACCGAGAGCTTGAGGCACTCCTCGATCAACCCCAGTGACATGGCGGCCAGCCCGGCCCGCTCGGTCACGAAATTGCCCTTGGCCGAGTCGCGGCCGCTCCCTCCCGACTCGTCCTCGGTCTCGCCCAGCAGGTGGTCGCGGCCCACCCGGACGTCCGTGAGGAACAGCTCCCCGGTGGGGGAGGAGTGCAGGCCCATCTTGCGGAACGGTTTGGACTGCTCCAGGCCCGGCGTGCCCCGGTCGAGGACGAAGGTCAGCACCTGCCGGTCGCGGAGCGGCGTGTCCGAGCCGTCGTCCAACTTGGCGTAGAACACGATGGTGTCGGCGTAGGGCCCATTGGTGATGAAGGTCTTGTTGCCGTTGATGATGTACTCGTCCCCGTCGCGGCGGGCCGAGGAGGTCATGCCCCCGAGTGCGTCCGAGCCGGAGTTGGGCTCGGTGATGGCCCAGGCGCCCACCTTGTCCCCGGTCAGCAGGTCGAGGCCCCACCGCTCCATCTGGGCCGGTGTGCCCTGTTTCATGATGGTGCCGCCGGCCAGGCCCAGGCTGACGCCCATGGCCGTGACGATGCCCGGGCAGTAGTGGCAGAGCTCGATGATGGGGATCAGCGTCATGGCCGCCGCACCTCCGTCGCCCCGGCGTGGTGGCGTGG
>Ga0302196_10002108_pt1 | contig 18838 bp, 25 predicted proteins | sample II_Bog_N1_3_FD_198794 | JGI IMG/M metagenome (GOLD analysis project Ga0302196, IMG submission 198794) | Peat permafrost microbial communities from Stordalen Mire near Abisko, Sweden - II_Bog_N1_3 | ecosystem: Environmental > Terrestrial > Soil > Wetlands > Peat | place: Sweden: Abisko...
TCGTTGCCTGCGCCGGCCGCAAAATTGGGGGTGCGCAGCGTCACAATCTCGCCAAACGCTTCGGCCGGCGAATAATCGAACGCATTGGTGTCCATGATCCAAACCTTGGATACGGATGCCGCAGGTTCCACAGTAGTCTTCATCAACTCGCTCTCCTCTATCATAGGCCGCCCACATCCGTTATGATACCACAGCTTGGGCTCGCACGCCATACTCAATCTTGGTGCGACATGATGGCTAAACCCCTGTTGCACCAAGATCGGCGGTGCGGTGAACGCTTCACAGTGTCACCTCCCTCCCAAATTCCATCTGATCACGCACGAAGTCTGCCAGCGACTGTTTGGCCTCGTAGGCCGCCATCAATGTTTCTTCTACCGAATCATTCACTATAAAATCGACATACAGCACGGAGTGTTTGAGTCCGCTGCGATGAGCACGGTCCTCGCTTTGGACACGCGCCGCATAACTGTCCGTACACGAATAATAAAGTACGGCGGTCGCAGCAGTAAGTGTTATTCCGACGCCACCGGCTTGAATCGTAGATAGGAAAAAGCGCTTTGAGCCGGCCTGGAACTCATGGATCATGACTTGGCGCGCGTCGGGGTCCGTCGCCCCCGTAAATACGAGCACTTGGTCTTCTGGTAAATGTTTCCTGATCAGCCCTATCTCCGGCAACCATTGCGCAAAGATGATGATGCTTCCCGAGATCGACTCCACCTCGGCCAGCAGGGCCTGCAGTTTGGCATTCTTCCCCGGAGCCACCTGCATCTGACTGTCGCCATCTTCATTAGGCAAAAAACCACCGACCAACTGGCGCGAGCGAAGCATCTTCACCAACACATTTTTCAACGGCAATTCTTCGATTTGGTTGCCGCGCAACCTATCATACATCAGACGGTGCGCCGGGTCCAAATCAAGATATCGGCGGGTGTACACCTTGGGGGGTAAATCAAGGCATTCAGCTTTGGTGATTGAATAAGTATACGGCCGCAAGAACCCCATGAGTTCATCCACGTTATCATAGCCGACAACCTTCTTGTTCTTAAATCCGCCCATGACGGCGTAGCGGTTACGATAGGCATAGAAATCGCCCACCCCGATGATAGATGTGTTTAGGAACTCGTACTGTGAGTACAGATCAATCAGATCTTTAGTGATCTGCGTGCCCGTGAGACACAATCGAACCCGCGCCTGCCGGCCGATCTCGATGATCTTTTTGGTTCTTATAGAATTGTGTGTCTTTATATAGTGCGATTCATCCATCACCAACATGAACTTGTGGTGGTGGCCCCACTCCAGCAGCACTTGCGCCGCCTTGCCCTGGGAGAATGACTCGACACCGAATATTACGAACCCGATCTGTTCAGGTTTAACAACTATGTCGGTAAACTTTGACGACCCTTGCGCCACCACGTACGGCAGCGGGCAATGGGTTTTAAGTTCGTCCTCCCAGGTCCGCGCTACAGACAGGGGACATATGATCACGCAGCTCTCAATATATTGATGAAGCCTGTGTGCGCACGCTACATCAATAGCGACCTTCGTCTTAGCCGTTCCGGGCTCCATGGACAGGAAAAATTCGTCATATGCATATGCGAGCGCTGCCGCTTCACGCTGATGTCTATATGGCGCAGGACCACCGTACTTGTACCAAGTGGGCCACGCACGCTTGGCCTCATCGTGGATCTGCGTAGATTGTGCGATCTCGCGCGCACCCCCGTCCCACTCCCAAGCCCCCATGGTCTCCAGCATTGTTTCACAATTAAGCCGCGTGGCCGGCGCTATCCACACATTGAGTTTTTGCATGAAGCGCCGCATCGGGAGACGCATCACAGTCCCCACTTGTTGAGGCGGCGCCGTGATCAGAAACCTATTTTTCGAAGCGTCGTAGCGGATCGTGCCCATCAGTATTCCACCTGCGAATATTGTGTGACTTCGTGCTGCAGTGCCGGCCGAATGCCGATAAACTTATTGCTGCTCTTGGTCTTAATGCTAGCGTAGCCGCGGTCATTGAGCGCCCGCTTAAAGCGCGCGGTTGAGACCGGCCGGGAACTTTGCTGCGCGCACCACGCCATGTACGCCGCATAGAGCGCCTTGGAAGTGCAGTCGTACGCGCCGTCCACCTCGCAGCGGTCCTCGATGAACTGGCCCAGGCTGTCGTTGGACTCCGCATACTCATTGGTGCTTCTGCGCACCTCCTCCGGGTACGATAACCCATCGTTGAGCCACGCCTGGCAGCCGTCCAGCAACCAGTTCAAGATTCCCGATGCCTCGGACTTTAGCTTCTCAGGCAGGATCTTGTCGCGCGCTTCCTCCGGGATCACGCGCCCGAACTCCACCAGCCGCAGCCGTCGTACTAACGCGCTGTCACTACCATCGATGAGTGGGATATGGTTGGCCGCAAAGGCCACCTTGAACAGTGGCGTCATCTCGAAATATTCATTAAACAGAAACCGTACTGATTGCTTCTCCTGTCCAGTGGCTCCCTTGAGCAGGCTCGCCGCCATGTGCTGGTTCTGCTCAAATTCGGAGCTGATCACGAGCCGCCGGCCGGCGAGAGATGCCAGGTCGTTCCTGATCTTGGATGGGTCTTTCGACTGCACCCATGTGGTAGCCGGAGTGGTGCGGCCGTACTCGCCCCACAGGTTAAGGAATGTGTTTAAGAGCGTGGTCTTACCATTGGCCCCGGTGCCCCAGCAAATCACCATACATTGCTCGCGCGTGTCGCCGGTCATGGCGTAGCCGAAATACCGCTTAATAAACTCGCGCACGGCCTCACTCGGCAGGATCTGTTCGATGAACTTCAAGAATGTCGGGCACTGGGCCGCGGGATCATGTGTCACGTCGAATCGCTTCGTGATCAGCTGCTCACGGGTCGCCGGCACCGGCCGCCCGGTACGCAGGTCCAGTACCACATTCTTAGTGGCGACAAGCCATGGGTCCGGGTCCAAGTCGTCCATGCTTACCATCGTTCCACGCTCGCTCGGCACCAGCGACAGCGAATGTTGCATGACATTGCGCGCCTCACTTTTTTTGGCCCACATGACCGCGGGCTTGCGGAACTCCTCATTTGGGATCTCGCGCGCCTCATGCAACATGCGGCGCATTTCCAGCTTCATCAGGTGCATGGCGCGGTCAGTGCGATCTTCCACCCAGCACAGCTCGTCCCAGTGCAGCCAGTTCTTGGTGTCACGCACATATTTCATATTTTCACCGTGGTGATCCGAGAAACGCTCAGAATTACCAAGTTCGGTCATCTCGTACGACGGCGAGTGATTCCAAGCTGAACGAAACGCCTTTTTGAGTTCATGTTCGGACAGTGGTGGCATGCACAGCGTGTTATTGGTCGCGAGCAGTTTTTGCCACGCCTCGTCCTCGGGGGTGTTGAAGCGCCGCAGTCGGCACGCCTCCCGATACATGCGGTTGTTGCGCTCCTCTGTTATCGGGCCTTTTGCCTTCGCGCCTTTGACAACATGGGCAAGCACGTACTCCAGCATCGGCCGTGGCATTTCTACGATAGGACGGCGCTCAATGATAGTATAATGCTTACCATCGATCACGGACGGCGCGGTCACAAGATTGTGGGGCCGGCCGAAGAGTTCGACACCCAAGATGCCGTCGATGTCGAGCTTACCGTTGGGGACGTCCAGCCCCTCGGTTAGTCTGTAGAAGTAGTGCAACCCGCCGGACGGCGTAGTCTCCAGCAGCGTAGGCTCCATCCTTCCGCAAGCTTTTTCAAGAACACGCATGGCGTCCATTCCACGCGATTTATTCTTGGTGTCTACGTCTACGACAAAGATTCCCGACTGCGGACCAGGGACGACGCCCAGGTTGAGCGACGGATTCTTGAACACCGCCCGGATCACAGCGGGGTCCCGCGTGGCATTTGCCATCACCGCCCCGCCCTTCACCAACGCCTTTGAGTTTGGTTGTACCGTATTTACAAAGATCCCTTGCTCGGCGAGCCACAGTGCCTGCTCAAGGACCGGGTGTGATGCCGCGTCAGCGGCCAATTTTGCTGACATGCGCGCTCAAGCCTGACTCTTCGATGTCCGACAGTGCCGACAGGGCCTCGCATACCTGGATAAAGTCTTGCGTAGGTGCTTCGTCTGAATGCACCCTTTTCAACTTCTCGAACGATGCGGTCAGTGCTCTTTTTATGATGCGCAACTGATCACGATGGACTGGATAGACCAACGCCATGGGGAAACACCTCTATCTCCGTATGGCATCATTAGAACACACGACGGAGCGCAGCGGAAGGCTCAACGTGGGCTTCATAAGTTGGGGCCGGCACATATGTGCCGGCCCCTGTGCCGCACCCTTCCCGTGCGCTCCTAGGCAGCTTCGAGCAACTGCGCCCATTCGGCCTTGGGCATCTCGATCACCTGACCGCCCAGCCGCTCAAACTCGCTCGCCCGGTCATAATCCTTTACGTCCTGCGCCAGGCGCGTAACCGCCCACTGCAGGCCATAGCGGGTCATCTCGCCCGATTCCACGAAATGCCGCATCAGGCCGCCCGACTCGTCATCGGTCAAGCGCTGCTGCTTCGCGAACACTTCAACCACTCCGGCGGGGTTGACCTCGATGACGTCAGTCCGCGCCGCATTCAGCTGCTTGACGATACCGTCCATGGCGCGACCGTCGATGATCGCATTCACGTTATCCTTGACCTTGGACCAGAATGCCGCGTCGTCGAGCTGCTTGGTCTTATCCGACAGGTACTCGATGACCAGGTCGTCCGACACCGTCTTCTTACCGATGTGAATCTTGGTGAGTCCCGCACTCTTGAACGTCGCGTAGTTTGTGCACTGGTTCTCGAAGATTCCGGGCAGAATTGAAATGCCACCATGGCCGACGTCCGAGTTCGAGATCGTGACCGATCCCTCGACCTTGCGCACGAAGAAGTTGTGCCCAACGCCCATCTTCAGGCCCTCGGGGACGGGCAATTCGCGGTCGAGCCACGGACAGCGCACTTTCAGGTACATCTTGGTCTCGGTGAGATTGGATGATTCGATGATCGCGCCCGCCTTTTTTAGCAACGGGAAGATCTCGGCGAACAGGTCATAATTGTCGAGCGGCCGATAGACATTCGACAGGAACGCCCTGGCGGTACCGGGGAGGGTGCGCACCATGTGTTGACCCGGCTCACGTTGGAAGAAGGTGTTAACCAAGCTTGCCAACTGCTCCGGGTACTTGGTCTCCAGCCGATCATAGAACGGTGCGGGGATCTGCAGCTTGTCCGCCAGTTGGCGCTTGGCGGTGCCGGTGAGTGCGTAGCTGCCCTGGTCCTGGATCAGCAGGCGGGGCGCCGTGCGTTCATCGGCCACCAATTCGAGTCTGCGGGTGTCGGCGACAAAGTCGCGAGCCACCTTGCGGTTAGCCTCAAGTTGAGTGGCCATGTCGATTAGCGAAATTCCGGTCTTCATGATTGAAATATCCTCTATTAAGTTTAAATGTAGGTCTCGTCAGTGCCCGCATGACGGGCAGACCGGCCGCGGGCGCCGGTTTCGACCTTCAAGCCGCCTTGTCCTTCGCCTTGGCCGCGCCACGGATGCGGTTAGCCAGGTTCATGCGCTGCATGCCGATGTTGAGGTGCGAGTATTTGTCCTTGAGGGACCGTACCGACACACCAAGCTTGGCTGCCGCGACGTCGTAAATGCCGCCGATATCGAGGCCGCGCAACTTCGTGGACACCGCGTCACCGTTATCGAACGAGATGTTGCCCGATGCGGTTTCGTGCCGCTCGTACTTCTCAAAGTTGCGGAACTCGGAATCACCCAGCTTGCGCTGAGCGGCGCCGTTGCCGTTGGCCTTGGGCGAAGTGGTGCGGGCACGGCGGCCGCGCTTTACTGTGGTTGCCATTGTATTGCTCCTTGTTTGAACGTTGATACCGGGGATCAAAATTTCGGGTTTGGTCACTTCCGCCGCGTCGGCAACGGCATCGCCCGCAGCGATGGTCGCAGCCGCAACTTCGGTCGTGACTTCAGTGGCGCGCACCTTTTTGGCGCGTCCGGTGCTATCTATGATGCCGATCCAGCCCCGGCTGACGCTGGTGACGTCGCACGGCTTGCCTTGAAACAGCGCACCGTCCATATTTACCGTGATCTTTGTCTTCATTGTCTTAAATCCTCTATGTAGATATTGAAAACCCGAAACCTCATTAAAACATGGCCCAGGATTGACACACAATTATGTGGGTAGCCCGGACCGCCGTCAGCGCCTCCCTACAGGCCACCTCCTGCCAGCGTAAGTATCCCGAGGATTTCGCGGCGATGACATTCGATGTGGCATTCCAGTGCTGCGGACGTCTGGGCGTTGGTGCAGCGCTGCCCCGCCGGGGCCTCCCCGCCGCACACGCCCTCGTGATTGTACTCGCCCGGGCAGCCCGGGACCACACACATTTGTTTCATGTCATGCCGCGCCAAATTCAATTGCTTCTCTTTCTTCATGTTTGCTATCCTCTATGGTTGAATAAAATCGACGGGAGCCATTATAGCACAGGTCGCACCGCCGCACAAGTATTTACAGCGGCACGACGAGCAATGGGGGCCAGAACGCCCAGAGCGGGCTCATGACCGCACCCGGGCGGAGAACTCAGCCTCGGCAGCGGCGTAAATTGCCTCCTCCAGCTGATCCGCGGTCACACCAAAGCGGGACGCGACCATCGCGACCGTGGCCTGGTACTCGGCCTGCTCCGCGCAAGAGTTGGCCGGCCCTGACCACTCGCCGCCGTCAAAGCCGGCGTCGGCCGCCGCACCGATGGCGAAAGATTCGGACTTCGGGCCCCACACCCGGGCGAATGCACGGACTGCGCGCCGCGAAATCACCGCCGCACCCCGCGCAGTGAGATCGCCGCGCCGTCCTCGGTGTAGTTCTCTTTACGCGCGCCGGGGCAGCGCCAGCCGAACAGCGAGCCGGCCAGTGCTGCGGACGTCTGGGCGCCGGTCTGCGTCTTGCGCAACGCCTCCCAAACCTCGGGCTCGACGTCGAAGAACCCGACCGTACCCGCCTGGACGATGACGCGGTTGTTAGTGGGGCCGATGACCGCGTAGACGCGGATGCCGTGCCCCGGGTAGGTCGCCCCGCCGGGCGTGCAGTGCTCAGCATGGCACCGCCGGCAGTAACCATTGGTGCAGCGTTCGGCCGCCGGGGCCTCCTCACCGCACACGTAGCAGACGGCGGCCGGCAGGTCATGCCGCGCCAAATTCAATTGCTTCTCTTTCTTCATGTTTGCTATCCTCTATGGTTGAATAAAATCGACGGGAGCCATTATAACACGGCCCCAGGTCGCACACAAGTATTTACAGATCAGCCCAAATGAGCGCAGCTTGGTGCAAAGCTGATCCGGCGTCAGCGCGTGCCCGCACGTAGGCTATCGCCTCGGCATCGGTCTCGAACCGGTCCGATTCGTCGTCCTTCTGAAGCGCCCGGCACTTCTCGTCCACGTCGGTGGTGAACAGGCCCCAGCCCTCGCCCTGGCCGGCCGTCAACGGGTCGAACGCCACACCAGCACTGCAGGCTCCCGCATGATTGTACTCCCCCGTGCAGCCCGGAACCACACACTTTTGTGTCATGGCTGCAACCCGATCGTCGGCCGGCGATCCAGCACCATCTTTATGGATTCGCAAACGCCCGCTTCGGTCGTGAGGTTGTCCCAGGTCCTTGAGATATTTGTTCATTGGTCTACTCCTCTATGTTTACAGCGGGCCGAACTGCGGCGACAATCCCAACCCAGACAGCACTGGGTCGAATGCGCCCTCGCTCGCGGCCTCGGACACCTGAGTCACAACTGCATCGAACGCGGGATCGCCGCAGTGCCAGTCACTGATGAAGTCCTCACCGTTGCCCAGGACCACCATCACGCCATGGCCCCAGGTCAGTTTGTGCTGATGCGTGAAGTGGATGGTCGGGCTCACGACGTCCCACACGTTGAAGATAAGGTCGGCGACCTGCGCCGCGGTCAGCGGGTTGCTGATCTCGGCCGGCAGATCCTCGTACAAGATGTTGTCAGAGCCGTCGGCCTTGGGAGCCAGCACGTACGCGCCCTCCCCGTCGATGCAGACCGCCGCGGGCTTGAAGCCGGCTGCGGACAGGTTGTTGATCAGCGCCACCAGGATGGCGGCCTCGATGCGACGTTCAGCAATCATTGGTCTATTCCTCTATGTTCGGGCTGACTCGTCAGTGCAGGATGCCCAGGGTCTGCAGACCGGCGCGAACGCCGGTTTCGTCTTACCAGCCCGCAAGATCGGACGCCGGATAAACCTTAACCTCCGTGCCAAGCGCCACGACCACCTGCTCGATGGAAACGCTCGGGTCATTGTACTCCATCTGTGACAGGACCGTGTCGCGAATCATCGTATTGGGCATTTCTCCGTCCCAGCGGGTGGTGCGGTGCGTGCCGTCAGAGAGAACGATAAGGATTGTGTAGTTCGCCATGTTTGCTATCCTCTATGTGTTGATCGACCTGGGATCAATTGTAACACATCCCGAGACCGCGCACAAGTATTTACACCTTGATATCCGCGAGCGATTCACGATATTTCATGCTTACATCCCGTTCAACAATTTGAGCGCGTCGACCAGGCCCGTGCAATGAATCGGCTTCCCGCTCGGAAATCCCTCGATGTACCACTGATTCGCGGGGCCGCCCGAAGCCTTGCCGCCCCACACTTCGTAGATCGTGCCGCACGAGCGCGTCACGTTGAAGCTATACGAATCCTTGCCCGGCTCGATCTTGATGATACGCGGAAGAAAAAATTTGCGACCATTGGCAACAACGTTCCTGCCATACTTGTCGGTTGTGATGCGTGCGGTGCTCATGACTGCTATCCTCTATATGTTAATTCGACCGAAGCCCCATTAAAACACGGTTCGAGATTCCGCACAAGTATGTTTACAGGCAGCCATGTGGAGTAGTGCCTGCGCCGCATTGAATCGACCACCCTCCCACAACGCCTGTGCCCGGTTAGGCATGCCGCTGAACAGCGGCACATCGCAGCCGCGCCATAAGAAGACCTTGTGGGCCTTAAGATCCTGGCGCACCAGAAACGCATTGCCAAATCGAGCATAGCGGTCTCGCAGGAACCAGCGCTGCTCCGGCCGCAGCGGCGCATCAACCTTGATCTCAACCCACGACGCCCGATAATCGCCGCGCCTGGTATACCATTCGATGATGATGTCCGACGGCCCTGGAACCCCCGCGTCGAGCAGCTGGACGACGTCTCCGCCGGCCCCCAGGATGGCTTTACGGACAGTGGCCGAGAAACGCTGCTCGGGGGTCATCTAAAATTCGTCCAGAATCGAGGCCAACGGGCCGTCGTCCACCTCTCCCCACGGCCAGCGATGCAACTCGGATACAGGCTTGGGGGCCACGGATGGTGGGGGCGGGAATAAGTCGAGGAGTGTGGCCCCTTTCACCGTAAGCTCCCACTGGGTGGTGCGGCCCTCGATGCGGCGAAAGGCACGCGTCTCCAGTAGCTCGGGATGTCGGCCTACCTGCTTCCAAGCGTACCGACGAGCAAATTCGAGTGTTCGAAAGGTCCTAGCGACCGTCGACCCCATCCGGCGGCCCGGAGCCTCGACCGAACGCAAGAACGTGTATACTCGAATAGCCGGCCGACCCCCACTAGTAGCCATTGATTGCGCCTCCACCTCAGGTATCCACAGCGTAGCATAGGTCGGTTCTTGCGTCAAGCCGTAGAATGTGCGTGGTCATCGGGGTGGAACTTCGAGCCTCCACCCGCACCTCCACCTTGACAGTGAGCCTCCACCCGCGCCTAGTAAAGCTCCCGCCGAGTCCGGAGGGCCATTCAACCGCTGGTGGTGGAGGCAGATGGACCCCCTGTCCCGGCTCTCGTCTTTAGACGCGCGTACCTGGGGAGAAGGCTGGGAGAACCTCCATCCACCTCCACCCTCCATCCGGGGCGGCATTGCACAAGGGCCGCCTGAAGTGCAACGCTGAACGGGAGGCCCGCCGTTCGGCTGGTGATAGGGGATCGCTACTGATATACCGGGTTGGGCTGCCACGTGGCAGGAAGATACCTCTCCGTGTCATCCTTGGGTATGTTGGGCCATGGGCCATACTCTGCGCCTGCGGCCCGTCAGCCGCTGTTGAATCTTGGCACGGTTAAGCACTTGTGTTAAGATGCCGGCCTGGTTGTCATTCCTGTTGACAGTTAGCTTCAATAGCTGACAAGGATTTCCGAATTGGTGTTGCCCAACATCAACCACGAGCGGTCCGCTGTTGCCCAGCAGGGCCACATTGTCTCCACCGCACAATGAGCAAACATGGCCCCGATGAAGTAGATATTTGGGGCCGTGATTGGGCTCGCCAGCGGCGCATAATGTTGGGCATCGAGGTGAATTCAAGCGACAGGATCATGCCGCGGGAGCGTCTGGGGCAAATCCGCTGCACACTGGCTCAAATACGCGAAGAGCGGGAAGGAGCGGGCCAGCACAATATGAAAGTGGGGCCTAACGGGCACCCCGACCAAACCTGGCCGGAAGTTTACACAGGAATTTCACTCGACATTCATCGGGCCTATCAGGTGATGCCACCAGGGCTCAAGGATGCGATGCACCTGCACTATGTGTGGTGGGAGGTCTGGGCCAGGCACAAGGCGAAGTGTCTGGGGGTTTCGCCGGCCCAGTACTGGATCACGGTTGGGAACATGAAAAGCTTTCTATTTGGGGCCATTACAGCCCAACCCAGGTCAATGGCCACATCAATAGCCTCGGAATCGTCTAGATGACTCACAAAGCCAAGCGCCCAGGTGGCCACAAGAAAGACCGTGGTGAACGCCAGCGCGCCCAGGGAAACCCGGCCCGTGGTGTTGGGATAGTAGCTAATCCGGCACCGGTCGAGCGATTACCCGGTGCTGGTGATTGGTCGGACGAGAAAGCCGACCTGATTTGCGCCAGGCTCGCTGAGGGAACCAGCCTGTACCGGATTACGCGGGACCCCGCGATGCCGTGCCTCCCCACAGTGTATAAGTGGATGCGCGAGCGGCCGACCTTTGCTGCAAATTACGCACGCGCCAGGCTCGATCAAGCTGACACCTACGCCGATGAATCAGTAGAAATCGCCGATACGCCGCAAATCGGAGTCAAGGTGAAGACTGGGCCGAACGGCATTGAAACGACAACGGCTGACATGACCGAGCATCGCAAGCTGCGCATCGATACACGCAAGTGGTTTGCCTCCGTCACAAACCCGAAGTATCGCCAAAAAGTCGATACGCGCCTCATCGCCCAGATGATGCCCGCTCCCGATACATCGTCGATGATTAGCGACGATGATGCCGCCATGTCCTATCGCGCTTTGTTGCCTATGCCCGTGCGTAACGATGTCTAATGCCGCTCAATTATGCCTTTGATTGGCACAACCCCGATTACGCTGCGGTGTTCAGGCACCGAGAGAATCATCTGCGCAGCATTCGTGCGTCGGCGCCGGGTTTTGCGCCGCTGATTAAGTATTACGCTCGACACCCCGCCCAGATGATTATCGACTGGGGCGTGACGTTCGATCCTCGCAACCTCGACATCGGGCGCCCTGCGTTCATTCCGTTCGTGCTGTTCCCGAAACAGGAGGAGTGGGTTGATTGGGCCATTGCGCGTTGGCGCGCACGAGAGCGGGGCTTGACGGAGAAGTCCCGGGACTCGGGCGTCTCGTGGCTTGCGATTGGCCTCGCGTGTACGCTCTGCACAACGTACAAGGGCATGATCGTGGGGTTCGGGTCGCGCAAGCAGGAGTATGTGGACGAACTCGGGCAACCAAAATCCCTCCTTGAGAAGGCACGTATTTTCATGGACTGGCTGCCGCACGAGCTGCGTGCAGGGTGGAACAAGAAAACCGCGCCGCAGATGCGCATCATGTTCCCCGACACGGGCAGCGCGATAACCGGGGAGATCGGTGACAGCATAGGCCGCGGCGACCGCACCACGCTGTACTTCGTCGATGAGGCGGCGTGGCTGGAACATCCCGAGACGGCGGAAACGGGGTTGCTAGGCACGACGAATTGCCGCATCGATGTCTCGACGCCCTCTGTGCAGGGTATGGCCTCGCTCTTTGCGCAGCGCCGGCACGCGGGCAAGACGCCGATATTCACGCTGCATTGGCGCGACGATCCGCGCAAGGGGCAAGCGTGGTACGAGCGGGAGTGTGAAAAAGCGGACGATCCGGTGGCGATTGCGCAAGAGATCGATATCAACTATCTCGGGTCGTCGGAAGGGGTGCTTATCCCGTCCCCTTGGGTACAGGCCGCCATCGACGCGCACACGCGCTTAGGGATCGTGGTCACGGGCGAATCCCGCGGCGCGCTCGACATTGCGGACGAGGGAATTGACAAGAATGCCTTTATTGGGCGCAAGGGCATTCTCGTCAATCACGCGGAGTCGTGGAGCGGTAAGGGCAGCGACACGTACAAGAGCACTCTGCGTGCTGTCAACTTGTGCGATGACCTTGGATACCGTGCCTTCGACTACGACGCAGACGGTATGGGCGCGCTCGTGCGCGGCGACGTGAATGCCATCAATGCGATGCGCGAAAGTGAATCGAAGCGCCTGGTCATTGCGTGTTCGTTCCGGGGCAGTGCGAGTGTCGAGGGGCTGTACGATCCTGATGGGATGATGGTGGAGGGGCGTGTCAATCGCGACTACTTTTTGAACCTCAAGGCGCAATCCTGGTGGGCGCTGCGTATTCGGTTCCGCAACACGTATCGGTGGGTGGTGGAGGGGATGCCGTGCGATCCTGATGAAATCATTTCGCTCGATAGCACATTGCCCGAACTCACGCAACTTACCATGGAACTCTCGCAGCCCAAGTACGTGCGCAATGAAGTGGGCAAGTTAAAAGTCGATAAGCAGCCCAAAGGCACGAAGTCCCCGAACCTTGCCGATGGTGTGATGATGGTCTACAACCCCACACAGCGCACGGAGGAGACATGGATGCGGATTGCGGAGATGGCATGAACGCGACAGCACAAGAGCAGGCGCAACTCACGATACCCCCGACGGTTGCGATTCCGGACGACTTCACGGTGGCGAAGCTCGCGTTGCGCCCGGACGAAGTCCTCGTGATGCGGTTGAGCGAGCGCACGACGAAGCACGCGACGCAAGAGTACCTGACACAGCTCGCTCAACAGTTGAAGGCGGTGCTGAGCGACGCAAGAATACTGGTGGTGCCCTGGGGCACTGACTTTGCCGTCATCACGAAGGAGGAGCTCCCATGACCGCGCTGCTATACGGACTCAACGAACTCGGGGCGCTCGCGAAGGACGATCTCGCGGAGCAAATGCAGACGAAAACCCTGCACGTCTCGGGCGATGGGCGCGTGACGGACTTGTCCTTGAAATCGCTGGAGCCGAAGTTCACGAATCGCGCGGCAGAGCCCCGTGTCGAGGCGCTCACGGGCGTCGAGCAGGTGCGCTTCGCGGCGTGGCTGAAGTTCAAGAATGAGGAGGACGAATCGAAGATCGTGATCGCGCGGCAGGCGGACTTGCCACAAATCGCGATTGATGTGATACGGCGCAGGATCGAGCAGCGGACGTTTGTGATGAAGGAGCTGACTTGAGGCAAGACGCTGTGTGGTCGATCGACGGTGAAATCAGGTGAAAGCAAAGCAGCCCTCGGCCCGTCGCGCGAAGACGCAGGATGCGAAGTCCGCGAAATCGTTCGCAACGCAAGACTCCTTCGTCAACTACATGACGCACACGGGCTTGGGCTCGGGGAACCAGGGCGACGCGGGCATGTACGCCTTCCGCCCGATTACGCGCGTGCGGCAGCAGATCGAGTGGGCGTATCGAGGCTCGTGGATCGTCGGCCGAGCGGTCGATACGCGGGCGGAGGACATGACGCGGGAGGGCGTGGAGATTATCACGGACGATGCTCCCGACCGCATTGCGGAGTTCGAGAAGCACGTCGCCGCTCTGCAAGTGTGGGGCGCGCTGTGCCAGACGCAAAAGTGGGCGCGGCTGTACGGCGGGGCGCTCGCGTTCATGATGATCGAGGACCAGGACCCCGCGACGCCGCTGCGCCTCGAAACCTTGCGCCAGGGACAGTTCAAGGGACTGCTGCCTCTCGACCGTTGGGTCGTGACGCCCTCGCTCTCGGATCTCGTTGATGAGTATGGCCCGATGTTTGGCATGCCGCGCTTCTATGACACGGTTGCGGATTCCGGGGGCATCCCCCGCATGCGCATTCACTACTCGCGCGTGCTGCGGTTCGAGGGCGTGAGGCTGCCGTACTGGCAGAAGATTTCGGAGAATCTGTGGTCGCAGTCAGTGCTTGAGCGTCTGTGGGACAGGCTGCTCGCCTTCGACTCAACCTCACAGGGCGTGGCGCAGCTCGTGTACAAGGCGCATTTGCGCACGCTCAAGATGAAGAACCTGCGCACGATTCTCGCGGGCAATGCCCAGGCGGAGAAGGCGGTGCAGAAGCAAGTCGCCATCATGCGCTACAACCAGACGAATGAGGGCATCACGGTCATCGATGCGGATGACTCGTTCGAGGCGCATGCGTACACATTCACAGGGCTCGATGCGGTCATGGCGCAGCAGGCAGAGCAACTCGCAGGGGCCACCCGTACGCCCCTCGTGATGCTTTTTGGTCAGTCGCCCGCGGGGTTCTCGACGGGGGATGCGGACATCCGCAATTATCAGGAGTCGATAGCGAACGACCAGGCGACCGACATGGCCGCGCCCGTCGATATTCTCTACCGCGTCGCATACCGCTCTTTCTGGGGTCGGGACACGCCCGAGGTGTGGGCGCTGAAGTTCCGACCGCTGTGGAAAATGACGGACGGGGAGAAGGCGGACGTGGCGGTCAAAAAGACGACCGCCGTGACGCAAGCCTACGATGCGCAGCTCCTCACGCAACAAGGCGGCATGAAGGAGTTGAAACAGATGGCGAATCAGACGGGCATGTTCTCGAACATTCAGGACGAGGACATCGAGGCGGCCAAGGCCGAACTCGCCCCGTCGCCCGAGGAACTGATGGCATCCGCGAAAGCGCAGCTCGGCGGCGCGGGGGAAGGGGATGAGGTCGGGGGCGGCCCCGACGATCCTGCCATGCCGGTGAAGCCCACCGGGACGCCTAAATTGAGGGCGGTGAAATGAAGTGCTTTGCGCTACTCACGGACCCCGAGGTGAAACGGCGCGTGGATGCGTATTACGGTGAGGGCGACGCTTGAACCCCAACCTTGCCGGCGTGCGCCGGGGATTCGTTCAATCGCACGGGGAACCCCCTGTTCCCCTGCCGACCGGCGATAAGTTGTCCTTCAAGCGCCTTGATCGACGGCCGAAAACCGCTCGCGCCGAGCAGCAGTACTTTGCGGGGTTGCGCTCGATTGCCGATCATGTAGCGCGCATGATTCGCTCCTACCCGAGCCTCGAGACCGAGGGGGCTGCGGAGCTGACCTCGTTGCTGTACGAGTACGCGAAGGCGCTGAAGCCTTGGGCCAAGCGCCATGCGCTCAAAATGCTGATGGATGTCAACGGGCGGGACATCGATACATGGCGCGCATTGTCGGGCGCCCTGGGGCAGCAATTGCGTTTCGACATCCGCAATACACCCGTCGGGCATTTGTTCGCAGAGCGTATGGCGGAGCAAGTCGATCTCATCACCTCGCTGCCGACGAAGGCTGCGCAGCGCGTCGTTAAGCTGACGCAGGAGGCGCTCGTCAACGGCGTGCGCTCAACGGACTTGATCGATGAGGTGATGCGGTCGGGAGAGGTGACGTTCAATCGCGCGAAGTTGATTGCGCGCACGGAAGTCGCGACAACGGCGAGCGTGCTGCAAGAGGCGCGGGCACGGCAGGCGGGCTCGACCCATTACACATGGGAAACGGCGGGCGATGCAGATGTGCGCCCCGGGCACCGAGTGATGCAGGGGCAAGTGTGCTCGTGGGACAATCCCCCGCTCGTGAATGAGAACGGTCGCATGATGCGGCATCACCCAGGACGCATCTGGAATTGCCGCTGCTGGCCCGCCGCCATCATTCCGGAACTGTAATGGGCTGGTTTCATAACCGGGCTATCTGGCCGCTCGAATCTTTACTCCTCTCACTCCACGAAAAGGTAAACAGCATGTCTACTCAGCTCACTCAATTGACCACCGCCGTACAGCAATTGCAGAACGATGTGACGACGTTGATTACGGATGTGGCGACGGAGGTTGCCGCGTTGAATGCGCAGATTGCCGCATTGCAAGCCGCCAATCCGTCGATTGACTTGTCGGGTGTGATTGCGTCGGTCGCAGCCATCGATGCCGCAGTGACCGCAGCGACGCCCGCAACCACGGCGAGTGCCGCCGCGGTCAAGAGCGCGGCAGAATCGCCCAAAATCTGATCCCCTGTGTACAGATCTGTAGAGTCGTTGGACTCCCTTCAGCCGCCTCTACGACGGTCGGGCGGGATCGAGAGCTGCGCAGCGCCGAAAGTCGTACCATGCGTGGCACCGCCTCTTGTTTTGGACCCCTTGCCGCGCGCCGTGCTCTGCTACCTTACGGAGCGGGCGCGTTGCTTTTTCACCCGCCGGCATATCGCCTTGCACGTTACAGCGACGAAGCAGGAACTCGATTATGCACTCGTGGGACTGCTTTCACGGGGCTATATTGTGCGCATGCTGGGATTGTACGGAGTGCTGCGCACAGCGGACGAGGTGCCCATGTTCGATGCGGTAGAGGAATCGCTCGAACAGAGACTCTGCCCGCGTTGCCTGGGGATGAAGCCCTCCAATCAGTTTTATGCAGCCACCAATCGAAACTGCAAAACCTGCGTTAAGCAGGCGTCGCTCGCACGCTATTACGCCTCGAAGCGTTCGAGGCTGTAAGCGCACCCTTTCCACGCACAATAGGCGCCGACCGTTCGTTTCAACGTCAACGCGCGGTGTGCCGGCTCCGCATGCGTTCGGGCGGAGTGGCGTGCTCAATAGTCCGAACGCCTTTTCAACACACACTATTTCCCTCTAGGAGTATCATCGCATGACGGCCTCAGCCCAGCTTGACGGACGAGTGGATTTTTATGGTACGCGAGCGGCGCTCGTCGCCGCCATGCCCAATGGCCCCGGAGCCTCGGGCTGCATTGCGTTCACGAGTGACCAGGGGTTGCAGTACTGGAACCCCGCCACCTTATCCTGGAACAGCGTATCGATCCCGGGCGCGTACATGCCCGCCGCTGCCAATGGGGTCGCGGATATTTTGTGGAAGCCCGTGAGCAGTGCGAATGCGCTCACGTTCACGGCAACGCTCGCCGCTGCGGCCTCGTCCGCAACCCTGAATGCGAATTGGAGCGGAAACACGGGTCTGTACCCGGTCACGCTCTCGACAGGGCAGGTGCTCAACGCCGTGCTCACGAACGGCGCGACCTCGTGTCCGTTCTACGTCTACCCCACGCCCGCCACCGGCACGTATGCGGTCGCGGGCGCAGTCTCGTCCGCGGCGACGGCGAATGCAACGGTAGCGGGACAAGCGCCCGTGGTCGGTGTGTCGAATTACTACTCCGTGTCGGCCTCGATTGCGGCCGCAGGAACCGCCGTGCTCGCCGCGACGAAGCCCGATGTGCCGCGCAACTTGATTGGCGCGTGGACGACCTCGAGCACCGTGACGGCAGCAGGCCTCGATTACTACGGCACGGCGCAGACGGAGGTGCAGACGGGCACCTCGTTCACGGGGAAAAAGACGTGGTCGGCGATAGCCAGCATCACCTCCTCCGCCTCGATTACGGGCGCGACGTTTGGCACGGGCAATGTGCTGGGCCTGCCGTTTCATGTGCCGTCGGGCGGCATTCTCGCCATGATGTTCAACGATGCGGCGGACGCAGGGACGTTTGTGGCGCGCGATCTCACATCCCCCGCGACTTCGAGCACGGGCGACGTGCGCGGCACCTATACGCCCGCGGGCACGTTGAATGGGGCGAAGTATTTGACCGCGCTGCTGCGCGTGGATTACTCGTCGCAGTTTGGCACCTTGGGCGTGCCGCCCGCATGAGGAGGATGGCCGTTCCTTTGAACAATTGTGCGCAATGTTTGCGGAGGTTGCCCTGACATGAAACTGCCCATAAGATTCCTCTTGTTCTACGCGGTAACAGCCCTCATCACGCTGCTGGTGCTGTTTACGCTCGCACGAGCGCAGCAAAATCAACAGGGCGTGACGCAGTTTTATCTGGTGGGGAGCGCCTCGACGGCAGCCAAGGTGACGGGGACGGCAGTGCTGTGGCCCGGGGGTTCTGGCGCCTTCGATTGCGTGGGCACCTGGAATGGCGCCACCGTCACGCTCTCGATGCTCGCGTCGGACGGCTCAACGTACGTTGCCGCAGGCACAGGGGCCGCGGGCGGCGTGTTCACGGCGAATGCCCTGACGAACTTCACCTGGGGCCGAGGTTACATTGAGGGCATCGTCACCGCGGCGGGCAGCTCTACCGCGTTGCAATGCTCGGTGCGCCCCCTGTTCGTCGCGGTGCAATGATGCGGATCTTCGTAGGGTTAGCGGGGCTGCTGCTGTCGGCAGCCGCGTTCGCGCAGGTCGCGCCGATCAACGGTAGTAGTGGCGGCAGCGTCACCAGCGTCGGCCTCGCCGACGGCTCGACCGCGCCCTTCTACACGATCACCAACTCGCCAGTCACCGGCGCGGGGACGCTCACCTTCACGCTCGTGACCCAGGCGGCAAATTGCGTGCTCGCGGGGCCGACCTCGGGAGCTGCTGCGCAGCCGACGTGTCGCTCGTTGGTGGCTGCGGATCTGCCGACTATTCCTTCAACGCAGATTAGTGGGTTAGGCACCTTCGCGACGGCCAATACCACAACGGCCCCAGCGATCACGATGGGAACGGGGAATGCCATAAC
>Ga0302196_10002110_pt1 | contig 18825 bp, 18 predicted proteins | sample II_Bog_N1_3_FD_198794 | JGI IMG/M metagenome (GOLD analysis project Ga0302196, IMG submission 198794) | Peat permafrost microbial communities from Stordalen Mire near Abisko, Sweden - II_Bog_N1_3 | ecosystem: Environmental > Terrestrial > Soil > Wetlands > Peat | place: Sweden: Abisko...
GAGCGCCACCCCTCGATAGACGAGCGTTACCCCTCGATAGACGAGCGCCACCCCTCGATAGACGAGCGTTACCCCTCGATAGACGAGCGTTACCCCTCGATAGACGAGCGTTACCCCTCGATAGACGAGCGCCACCCCTCGAGCGGCGTCCCGAAGACGGCGACGAGGGACCGTCCTCCGCCGCTCTATCTCACCCTCTCCCACTCATTTTTCGGGAGCCCTGACCAAAACACCAACCTGGCCGGCATGAGGGAGTGAGGGACACGAACGCGGAGCAATGGCGCTCCACGGCGGGCCTCTCGTGCCGCGGATTCACGAGTCACGAAAGAGAAACCACCATGAGCCATGCCAACATCAGCAACAACGACGCCCTGGTCCTCGACCAGAAGAACATCACCGCCACGGACAAGTACCTCGCGAACATCGGTCAGATGACGATCGCGGGGACGATCTACACGGCCCTCACGTTGAAGGCCGTGTTCCAGGCAGACATCGACGCCACCAACGCGCTCGCGGCGAGCAGGGCGCAGGTCAAGCAGCTGGTGGCGACGGCAAAGGCCGCGCGCGCGAAGGCGAACACGACCCGCGCCGGGCTCAGGACGTACATCCTGGGCACGGCGGGGGCGAGCGCCCTCGCGATGCTCGACGACTTCGGGATGAAGGCGCCGCAGATCCCGAAGAAGAGCGCGGCCGTGAAGGCGGAGGCCGCCGAGGCCGCCGCCGTCACGCGGGCGGCGAAGAAGACGCCGACCAAGAAGGAGCGCCAGGCGGCGGCGAAGGCGCAGGCCCTCGCCGCGGCGACGGCGACTCCGGCGCCGACCGCGGCGCTGGCGCCGCCGGCCAGCACCACGCCCACGAAGTGAGCGTGTGACGGAAGGAGCGGCGGCGCCCCGGCGCCGCCGCTCCGACCTCTCCCCGTGCACGGGCACGGGCACGGGCACGGGCACGGGCGGACCTCAGGCGGACAGACCTCGCACACGTGACACGCGCCACAGTCCGCGCTAAGCGCCCCGCCCATGAAGATCGCGTGGCTCTTCCCCGGGCAAGGTTCCCAGACGGTCGGCATGGCGAAGGACATCCTCGCCGTCTCACCGGCGGCGCGCGCCGTCTTCGCCCGCGCCGACGCGGCGCTGGGGGAGTCGCTCTCGCGCCTCATCCTCGAGGGGCCCGAGGCCGACCTCACGCTCACCATCAACGCGCAGCCCGCGCTCGTCACGACGAGCTACGCGATCCTCGGCGCGGTGCGCGAGCGCGCTCCGTCGCTCCAGGAGCCCGGGTTCGCGGCCGGCCACTCGCTCGGCGAGTACTCGGCCCTCGTCGCGGCCGACGCCATCCCCCTCGAGGACGCCGTCCGCCTCGTCCGCGCACGCGGCCGCGCGATGCAGGACGCCGTACCGCCGGGCGCGGGCGCGATGGCGGCCGTCATGGGCGTCGACGCCGACAAGCTCGAGGCGATCTGCCGCGAGGTCGCCCAGGGCGAGGTCGTCAGCCCCGCGAACTTCAACGCCCCCGGCCAGATCGTCATCGCAGGGCACGCCGGCGCCGTGGCGCGGGCCGGGGAGCGCGCATCGCAGGAGAAGGGCAAATCGATCCCCCTCAAGGTGAGCGCCCCCTTCCACTGCGCGCTGATGGCTCCCGCGGCGCGCGTCGTCGAGCACGAGCTCGCGGCCGTCACCGTGCGCGCCCCGCGCTTCCCCATCGTCGCCAACTTCGACGCCCGCCCCAACACCGACCCCGTGCGCGTGAAGGAGCTGCTCGTGCGCCAGGTCGACGGCGCGGTCCGCTGGGAGCAGGCCGTGCGCTTCATGCACGAGGCGGGCGTCACGCACGCGCTCGAGATCGGCCCCGGCAAGGTGCTCGCGGGCCTGTGCAAGCGCATCGCGAAGGACATCAAGGTCCTCAGCATCGGCGACGCCGCGTCGCTCGAGCTGCTCCCGGGGTTTCTCGCCGCCTGAGGTCTCTCCCACGTGCCCGTGCCCGTGCCCGGGTAGGCGCCCGACGTACCCGCATGCGCCTCGATCACAGTGCCATGAGCGTCAGCGAGCGGTGTCCGAGAGGTCCTGTCACCGCTCGCTGACGCTCGCGGTACTGTTGCCTGGCCTTCTTAAGGTGGGATGACGCCTTGTTCGCCGCCCGCGTGTGTGCCACATAGGCCGCCTTCAACGAGGGACCCATGTTTCGACTCGACGGCAAGGTCGCGCTGGTGACGGGTGGCTCGCGGGGCATCGGGCGGGCGTGCGCGCTCGCCCTCGCCGAGCAAGGAGCGACGGTCATCGTCAACTACGTGAAGGGCGAGGCGGCCGCGCGTGAGGTCGCCGACGCGATCGGCGCGCTGGGTGACGGAGCCGGCAAGGCGGACATCGCCGCGTTCGACGTCTCCGACACGAAGGCGACGGAGGCAGCCATGGAGGCCCTCATCAAGAAGCACGGCAAGCTCGACATCCTCGTCGCGAGCGCCGGCATCGCCATCGACGGCCTGCTCCTCCGCCTGAAGGACGAGGACCTGGACCGGCTCTTCGACGTCAACGTGCGGGGCGCCGTGACGGCCGCCCGCGCTGCGACGCGAAGCATGATGCGCAGCAAGTGGGGGCGCGTCATCTTCCTCTCGAGCGTCGTCGGCGAGATGGGCAACGCCGGGCAGACGGGCTACGCGATCACGAAGGCCGCCCTCCTCGGCGCCGCCAGGTCCATCGCCCGCGAGTACGCGTCGCGCAACATCACGGTGAACGCGATTTCGCCTGGTTTCATCGACACGGACATGACGACGGGGCTCACGCCTCAGCTCAAGGAGCAGATGCTCAAGTCGGTGCCGCTCGGCCGCACGGGCACCGCGCGGGAGGTCGCCGCCGCGTGCGTCTACCTCGCGAGCGAGGAGGCCGGATACGTCACCGGGCAGGTGCTCCGCGTCAACGGCGGGATGTACGTGTAACAATCTCTACGCAGTCGCGCGCGACGGCGCAGCGCGGCAGCGCCCGGCGTTTCCAGGCTTTCTCCTAGCCAATCGGCCACAGCATTAGTAGAAGGGCGCGCGGACTATCTCTCTCACGTGGTGAGGCAAAGTATGGCTCAGGACATTTCCAGCGAGGTCAAGCGCATCATCAAAGAGCAGCTCGACGTCGACGAGAAAGACATCAAGCCGGAGTCGTCGTTCATCGACGACCTTGGGGCCGATTCGCTCGGTCTTGTCGAGTTGGTGCTCGCCTTCGAGGAGGCGTTCGAGATCGACATCCCGGACGAGGACACCGAGAAGATCCGCACGGTCCAGGACGCGATCGACTACATCGAGAAGCACGCGAAGAAGTAGCGCTGCCTCCTTTCTTCTCCCTGGCAGCAGGTGGACCGCCCAGGCAGGTCGCAACAGGGCCGGTCGACATGCTGCTGTCGTCGTATTAAGCATTCCAGGACGGACATGGAACGCGTCGTCATCACAGGCATCGGTCTCGTCAGCCCGGTGGGGATCGGCACGCTGGAGAGCTGGCGAGCTTTGCTCGCCGGCGAGAGCGGCGTCGGCCCCGTCACGTTGTTCGACACCAAGGACTTTCGCGTGCGCATCGCGGGCGAGGTCAAGGGGTGGGAGCCGACGCGCTTCATCGAGAAGAAGAAGCTCAAGGAGATGGACCGCTTCGACGAGTTTGCGCTCGGCGCGGCAGCCCTCGCCATCCAGGACAGCAAGCTCGAGCTGACGGACGAGGAGCGCGAGGAGGCCGGCTGCTTCATCGGCGTCGGCATCGGCGGTCTGTTCACGCTGGAGAAGACGAAGCAGACGCTCCTCGAGAAGGGCCCGAGCAAGATCAGCCCTTATTCGATCCCGGGCATCATCGCGAACCTCGCGGCCGGCCAGATCTCGATGGCGCACGGGCTCAAGGGCCCGAGCTACTGCACGACGAGCGCGTGCTCGAGCGGCGCCCACGCCCTCGGCGAGGCGGCCGAGTGGATCCGCCGCGGGCGGGCGCAGGTGATGGTCGCGGGAGGCGCGGAGGCCACGGTCACGCCCGTCGGCATCGGCGGGTTCGAGGCCATGATGGCCCTCTCGAAGCGAAACGACGACCCGAAGGCGGCGAGCCGCCCGTTCGACAAGGGGCGCGACGGCTTCGTGGTCGGCGAGGGCAGCGGCGTCCTCATCCTGGAGTCGCTCACGCGCGCCAAGAAGCGCGGCGCGAAGATCTACGCAGAGCTCACGGGCTACGGCGCCTCGAGCGACGCCTACCACCTGACGCAGCCGGCCCCCGGCGGCGAGGGCGCGCAGCGCGCGATGCGCATGGCGCTGAAGGACGCGAAGGTCTCGCCCGAGGACGTGGACTACATCAACGCCCACGGCACGTCGACGCCCGTGGGCGACGTCGAAGAGTCGCACGCGATCGGCAAGGTCTTCGGCTCGTGGGCCACCGACACGACGGGGCCGTCCGACAAGCGCCTCTGGGTGAGCTCCACGAAGTCGATGATGGGCCACCTGCTCGGCGCGGCCGGCGCGCTCGAGAGCGCGGTGTGCGCGCTCGCCATCCACGAGAGCAAGATCCCGCCGACCATCAACCTCCGCGACCAGGATCCGAAGTGCCCGCTCGACTACGTCGCCAACACGGGACGCGAGCGGAGGATTCGCCACGCCCTGAACAACTCGTTCGGCTTCGGTGGGACGAACTGCTCGCTTTTGATGTCGCGATTCGAGGGCTGAGTGAAGTGTCCATTTTGCTCTCACCTCGAGAGCAAGGTCATCGACTCGCGCGTCGGGGCGGCCAATGACGTCATCCGGCGGCGCCGCGAATGCGAGAAGTGCGAGCGCCGGTACACGACCTACGAGCGCGTCGAAGAGGTGCTGCCGCTCGTCGTGAAGAAGGACGGGCGGCGCGAGATCTTCGACCGCCAGAAGGTGCTGCTCGGCCTGCGCAAGGCGTGCAACAAGCGCGCGGTCCCGCTCGAGCGCCTCGAGGCCGTCGTCGACACCATCGAGCGCGAGCTCATCGAGTCGGCCGAGAAGGAGGTCGACGCGAAGGTCGTCGGCGAGAAGGTGATGACGGAGCTGCGCAAGGTCGACGAGATCGCGTACGTCCGGTTCGCGAGCGTCTACCGCAGCTTTCGGGACATCGAAGAGTTCGCGGCCGAGCTCGAGAACATCGCCCGCGCCCGCAAGACGGACCCCTCGTGATATGAGCCACCCCGCGCGATGACCGACGGACCGAAGCAAGACGACGTCTGGATGGATCACGCGATCGCGATCGGTCGCGGCGGTCGTCCGTCGCCGAACCCGCACGTGGGCGCCGTCCTCGTGAAGGACGGCAAGGTCATCGGCGAGGGGTTCCACGCGCGCGCCGGCGAGGACCACGCGGAGGTGAGCGCGCTCAAGGCCGCCGGCGGGGCCGCCCAGGGGGCCACGCTCTACGTGACGCTCGAGCCGTGCAACCACCAGGGCCGCACGCCCCCTTGCACCGACGCGCTCATCGCCGCGAAGATCGCGCGCGTCGTCATCGGCTTCCGCGACCCGAACCCCCACGTGGCGGGCGGCGGCCTCGAGCGGCTCCGCGAAGCGGGCATCGAGGTCGTCACGTCCGTGCGCGAGGCCGAGGCGAGGCTCCTCGTCGCCCCGTGGGTGAAGCACGTCACGCTTGGCCTCCCCTACGTGTCCCTCAAGCTCGCGCTGTCGCTCGATGGCCGCATCGCGACGCGCACGGGCGCGTCGAAGTGGGTGACGGGCCCGGAGGCGCGCGTGCTCGTCCACGCGCTCCGCGCCCGCCACGACGCGGTCGCCATCGGCATCGGCACCGCGCTGAGCGACGATCCGCGGCTGACGGTGCGCGACGCGGCAGGCGCGAGCCCCGTCCGCATCGTCTTCGACACCAAGCTCCGGATGCCCCTCCACTCGCGCATGGTGGAGACGGCCGCCGAGGTCCCCACGTGGATCGTATGCAGCGCCGACGCGCCGTCCGCGAACGAGGAGGCGCTCGTCACCCGCGGCGTCGAGGTCCTGCGCGTGCCGAGCTCCGCGGAGGGCCGCCTCGACGCCGACGCGGCGTTCCGGATGCTCGCGGCCAGGGGCATCGTCACGCTCATGGTCGAGGGCGGCGCCGAGCTCGCCGGCAGCATCCTCGCCGGGCAGCTGGCAGACGAGCTGCACGCCTTCGTCGCTCCGATCCTCCTCGGTCCGCGCGGCCGCCCAGGCGCCGTCGACTGGGCCGGGCCCGACACCCCCACGGAGGCGCCGCGAATCGCCGACGCCCAGTGGGAGCTATGCGGCTCGGACGCCTACGTGCGAGGCACTCTGCAGTTTCCGCCCAGGCCATAACCGGGCCCGGGGAGGGGCCGCCACCGCTGGCCTCGCTCGCCAGACGGCCCAAGCGGCGTTACTATCTGGTGCAGGCCGATGATCCGCACCATCCTCCACTACCCAGACAAGCGCCTCCGCCTGAAGGGCGAGAAGGTGACGACGGTGACGCCCGCCATCCGCGCGCTCGCCGACGACATGGCCGAGACGATGTACGCCGCGCCGGGTGTCGGGCTCGCGGCGACGCAGATCGGCGAGGCCATCCAGCTGTTCGTCGTGGACGTCGCGGCCGAGAACGAGCCGAGCGATCTTCGCGTCTTCATCAACCCCGAGATCCTCGAGCGTGAAGACGAGATCGTGTGGACGGAGGGCTGCCTCAGCTTTCCGGGCGTCCAGGAAGAGGTCGAGCGTGCGGCCAAGGTCAAGGTGCGGGCCCTCGACAAGGACGGTCGCTCGTTCACGCTCGAGGCCGAGGGGCTGCTCGCGGTCGCGATCCAGCACGAGTACGACCACCTGCAGGGCGTGCTGATGATCGATCACCTGGGTCCACTGAAGCGGCGCCTCGTGCAGCGGAAGATGACGAAGCGCTCGGAAGCGAACCCGTCCGCGCAGGAATAACCCCGGCGTCAATGCCGGGGCATGAGGAACCCGCCTCTGGCGGGTTCCCTGCGGGCTGCCGACCACGCCCCGCCGGCTACGCCCTGCCGACCCGCTTGAAGATGTTCGGGTCCACTTTGACCCCGCGCGCGCCGAACTCGGCGACCACGCGCGGAACGACCCCGGAGACCGCGAAGGTCCCGTCGCCGCCCGCCGCGCCTTCGGTGACGAAGGTGAACACGTCGCGCGAGACGACGCCCTTGCCGTCGCTCCCGCCTAGCTCGGCCAGGCGGAGGACACGCGGCCGGCCGTCCGGCAGGCGACCGAGCTCGATGGCGATGTCGAACGCCTCGCCCACGAGCTCCCGTGCGGACTCGATGTTCAGGCCCGGACGCGAGAGGACGACCTGCCCCACGAGCTTCGTCAGCGCCTGACGCAGCGACGGCGCCTGGATCGCGGCGAGGACGCCCTCGGAGCCGTCCGCAATCGCCTCGAGGGTCGCCGCGCCGACGCCGCCCGCGAGCGTGCCGACGAGCAACCGATCGGGGCGCATCTTGGTCGCCGCGCGGACCGACTCCTCCCCACGCTGCCGGAGGTCGGTCAGCCCGAGGGAGACGACGTGCGCGCCCGAGACGTTGATCTCGTCGAGCTCCTGAAGGACCGCGATCCGATCCCCCGAGGGGCCGACCGAGGCGAGGGCCCCGAGGAGCGACGACGTGCCCGACCCGAGGGGGCCGCACACGAGGATGTTCGCGCGCGCCGACAGGCAGCTCTCCACGAACGTCGCCATCGCGCGGGACAGCGCCCCGGCACGGACGAACTCCTCGATCGACATGTCCGTGCGGCGTCGCTTCCGGATGATGAGCACGTAGCCGCTCGACGCGGGCGGCGCGACCGCAAGCATCGTGGCGCCGCGCGCGAGACGTCGCTCGAGGACGAACTCCCCCGCGCGCCACGGCTCTCCCGTCTGGTTCGCGAGCCGCGCGATCGTACGACCGAGCGCGCTCTCGCTCGTGAACGACGCGTCAGCGAGCGTGCAGCTGTTGGAGGCGTTGCCTCGCAACGTCAGCACCTGATCGTGGCGGAGGCAGTGGATCTCGCTCACCTCGTCGTCCTCGAGCAGCGGGCCTATCGGGCCGAGCCCGACGAGCTCGCGCAGGGCGTCGCGGACGAGCATCTCCACGTCGGTGCCCTCCGGCGCCTCGCCCTCGTCCTTCATGACCTTCACCTGATCGCGCACGGTTCGATCGATGAGGTGAGAGAGCTGGTCGTCGACCAGCGGCGATGCCTTGAGCGGCGATAGGTCCACCGCCTCCGCCACGCGGTCCACGAGGGTGATGAGCGCGAGGCGGCGCGCGGCCTGCGCGGGCGTCTCCCGCGGGAGCTGGCGCACGACCGGGCTCGCCACCACGGCCGGAGGAGGCACGGAGGTGCGGCCCCCGGGCCCTGCCGGGAACGCAGGGGCCGGCTGGGCTACAGGGGCCGGTTGCACCTTGGGGGCGACGGGACCGGGCCCCGGGCTGGGGACGGCCTGGAGCGGCAGCGTCATCCCGCCGGCGCCACCGCGCGGCGCGGCGGCGCCCGCGGGACCCGACGTCTGCGTGGCCGGGATGGCGGGCATCGCGGCCGGTGGCCGCTGCATCGTCGGCGGGCGCTGCCCGGCTCCAGGAGAGGCGGGAGTGGGCGCCGGGGCAGGCGCGGGGGCGGGAGCAGGCGCCGGCGCCGCGACGACCTGGGGCGGCCGCGGTGCAGGCGCGGGGGCGGCCACGGCAGCAGGTGCGGGCGGCACGGGAGTCGCTGCGGGCTCCGGGTACGCGGCCGGCGGAACGCCGCCACTCTGGCTCTCATCGGGATCGCGCTCGAGCGGGTAGTGGCTCACCGAGTCGCCGCGCGGGCTGGGTTGCGGCGGCGCGGGTGCCGTGGGCGGTCGCTCGAGCTGCGGTTGCGCCCCGCCCTGCGCGACGGGCGTACCGAAGCGCTGGCCGCGGTCGAGCGTACGAGACGCGTCGTCGCTCGAAGACCCTTCGGGGGGCGCGGGATCGGCGCTGGCGGCCGCGCCGCTGTCGAGGCGGAGGACGAAGTCCCCGATGTAGATCTTGTCGCCCTCACGGACGATCGTAGCCTGGGCGATCTTGCGCCCGTTCACGTAGGTGCCGTTGGTGCTCTTCAGGTCGGTGACGATGAAGCGGCCATCGCGAAAGAGCAGCCGGGCATGGTGCTTGGAGACATTGCCCTTCGGCAGCATGAGATCGTTGCCCTGGACGCGGCCGACGTTGATCTCGTTTTTGTCGTAGCTCTCCTTCCGCTCGGCGCCCCCCTTCTCGCTGATGATGATCGCGAACATTTCGTCGTCGTCCCTCGAGGCATGCGCGCCCCACGTTACTGGCGCTGGGAGCTACCGGGCCGGAGAACTTTCCAGCCTTGATCACGAGATCAGCTGGGAAATTCGCCCAGAGACCTCGCTCTCACGAGGGATTGTCGAGGCTGTGTGAGCAACGTGTCAATCTTGTCGCAAACGGAGCCCCCCGAGACGGTGCCGCCAGCCGCCGGCCGACGCGCCTCGAAGGCCTGCCGACCGCTACAGTCGCACGCCGGTTTCCCGGGGCGCAGACGGCGCAGATGTCCAGCGGGGCAGAGCGACGGCGGAATTCAGCTCTTGGTGGTGTCGCGCTTGTCGCGGACTTCGGTGGCCAGAATCCCGAGCAGCTCGCCCGCGAGAACCATCACATCCCGCTCCTCGTAGCCGCTCGCCCGCAGCTCGCGGTAGATCGTCTTGGCCAGGATGGCGAGGGCGCGAGGGTCTCGCGCGCCGCGGGTTTCGTCGAACGGAAGAGCCATTGTCTCTTTCTTGGACCCACCCTAGGCAGGCCCAGCAGGGAACGGCTCCTACAAGCCACGTGCCACCGCTGAAGGCAACAAAACACCGAGAAACGAGAGGGCCGTGCGAAGGATGCTGCACGTTTTGACGCCCGGAGCGCGAACGCGACTTCGCGGCTACGCCCTCTCGGGACGTTGCCGAGCGTAGAAACGGAGCGCCCGCGTCCCTTCCCCGACCCGTGCTAGGTTGCGCCGCTCATGGGCGCCGTCCCCAGCCAATGGATGCGGCCCGAGTCCCGCTCACGCCGCCTGGTACTCGGCCTCTGCATCTACATCGTCTGTGCCGTCGCGTTCGCCGCGGTCGCGGGCCCTGCTCGGCTGTCGAGCCACACCCAGTTCAACCACTACGCCCACCTCGCCAATGCCTGGCTGCACGGGCGTCAGGACCTCGCGGGGGGCCCGCCCGGGTACGCCCAGGGCAACGATTTCGCGCAGTACGACGGCAAGACGTACATCAGCTTTCCCCCCTTCCCTGCCGTCCTGATGCTGCCCTTCGTGGCGCTCGCAGGGAGCCCCGAGAACTTTCGCGACGGGCAGTTCATCTGCTGGCTGGCGGGGGTCGGACCCGCCGTGCTGTTTCTCGTCCTCGAGAAGCTCCGCCGTACGGAGCGCTCGAGGCGCTCCGAGACGGAGAACGCGATCCTGGCGCTCCTGCTCGCGTTCGGCACGGTCTACTTCTTCACCGCCGTCGAGGGCACGGTGTGGTTCGCCGCGCACGTCGTCGGCGTGGCGGTCCTGTCGCTCTACCTGCTCTGCGCCCTCGACGCCGAGCACCCGCTGCTGGCCGGGCTGATGCTCGGGTGCGCCTACGCGACGCGGCCGACGACGGCGCTCACGGCGGCGCTCTTCGCGCTCGAGGCGATCCGCGTGTCGACCACGGGCAGCGGCGGCCTCCCTCGCAAGGGGTCACTGCTCGATCGCGTCGAGGCGGTCTGGGGGCGCATCGACCGAGGCGCGCTCCTTCGAAGCTGGGGCATGTTCGCTGCGCCCATCATCGCGATCCTGGGGGCCATGGCGTGGATGAACTACCTGCGCTTCCACAGGTTCGACCCGACCGTCGGCCACGAGTTTCTGACGGTGGGCTGGGCCTCTCGCATCCAGAAGTGGGGGCTCTTCGGCTACCACTACCTCGGCAAGAACCTCGGTGTGATGCTGACGGAGCTGCCCTGGCTACCGCCGAAGGGCACGAGCATCGTCTGGTGGCTCAGCCAGACCGCGGACCCGCGTGTGCGCGGCGGCCAGCCCCCCTTCCAGATCAACGAGCACGGGCTAGCCCTCTGGTTTACGACGCCCATCTACCTCTGGCTGCTCCGGCCGCGGCGGCGCGGGTGGCTCCACGACGTCACCGTGCTCGCCACGCTGGGTACCCTCGCGATAAACCTGCTCTACCAGAACAGCGGCTGGCGGACGTTCGGCTACCGGTTCTCGAACGACTACGCACCTCTCCTGTTCATCCTGCTCGCCGTCGGCGACAGGCCGATGAAGCGGCTCTTCGCGTGCGCGGCCGCATGGGGGATCGTGTGGAATCTCTTTGGCGCGATCACGTTCGATCGCGGTACACCGACCTTCGACCGGTTCTACTTTCGCGACGGATCGCAGGCCATCGTTTACCAGCCGGACTGATCCGCTCACGACGCCAACGGCAAAGGACATGATGCGGACTCGAGCTTTCTCGTCGTTGCTGGCGCTCTCGATCCTGGGCCTCGCCGGCTGCACGACCCCTGGGCCCCGGCCGTCCGCCGCGCCGGGGGTAGTGGTCTCGTCGATCACGGTCACGAGCCACAGCTTCGGGGCGAACGGCTCGATCCCCATCGACCACACGTGCGACGGCAAGGAGCTGTCGCCGCAGCTCACGTGGAGCTCGCCACCCGAAGGGACGAAGTCGCTCGCCGTCGTCGTCGAGGATCCCGACGCGTCGAGGACGAACTTCACCCACTGGCTCGTCTTCAACCTGCCTGCCGAGCTCACACAGATCGGAGAGGGGGCCGACCTGGCGGCCGTGCACGGCACGATCGGCACGAACGACTCGCCGGACACCCGCTACCTGGGCCCCTGCCCGCCGCGCGGCGAGATGCACCGCTACGTGTTTCGCGTGTTTGCCCTGAACGCGCAGCTGCCGCTGCACGAAGGCGCCACGCGCGCCGCCGTGGACGCTGCCATGAGCGGCCACGTCCTCGGCGAGGGACTACTGATCGCGAAGTTCGGGCACTGACGGCACGCGCTCAGTGCTTCTCGCGCGCGATCGTGACCTTGTTGATCGTCACGGGCGTCGTCGGGCGGTCTCGACCGTCCTTGGGAACCGCAGCGATCTCGTGGACGGGGTCGAGCGGCGCGCACTCTCCGAAGATCGTGTAGCTATGGTAGTGGTCGAGCCCCGTGACGGAGGGGCCGCCCGACTCGGTGATGAAGAACTGCGCGCCGTTCGTGTTCGGCCCGCGGTTCGCCATGCAGAGCAGGCCGGCACGGTCGTGCGTGGCGCCGTCCCACATCTCGTCCGGGATGACGTAGCCGGGCTCGCCGGCCCCGCTCCCCGCAGCGTCGCCGCCCTGGATCATGAAGTCCTTGATGACGCGGTGGAACGTCGTGCCGTCGTACGCGGGGGTGTTGACCCACTGCCCGTGAGGGTCCTTCCACGTCCGCTTGCCGGTCGCGAGCCCCACGAAGTTTGCCACGGTGAGGGGCGCCTTGTCCTCGTAGAGCTTGCAGCTGATCTTGCCGTGGTTCGTGTCGATCGTGGCGAGGAGGGCGCCCGTCCCGGTGATGCTCTTGGTCGCGTCCGCGAGCGACCACTGGCCGTGGAGCGGGTCGTCCGGGCTGACCTTGACGGTGGCGGGCCCTGCAGCCTTGGGGGCCGGCTTCGGCATCGGCGCCGGAGGAGGAGGAGCGGGCGTGTTGTCCGCCTTGATGGTCGGCTCGTCGGGGGCCGACGTGCGGCACGCCGCGATCGCGGCGGCAGCTACGAAAAGAGCAAATGCAGTGCGGTATGCGGACATGGTCTCTCCTTCGCGAGCTTCCTACCGCGAGCGGGGCGGGAGCACCACCCTTTGTCCGGCCCGGATGCCGTGACGCTTGGAGTAGCCGGCGTTCACCTCGAGCACGTCGGTCGAGGGCAGGCCCACCGTGACGGGCGTGTCGTCGAGCGTCGCCGCGTTCTCGACGATGCCGGCGATGCGGTCGTGGTCGATGTAGATGATGTCCAGCCCGATGCAGGTGTTGTGCATCCAGAACGGGTGCTCCCGCCGATCGAGCTCGAAGAGCATGCCGTGGTCCTCGGGCATGGTCGTGCGGTACATGAGGCCGCGCTCGGTGTCGTGGTCGCTCTTGACGATCTCGACGTCCACCTTCGCTGGTCCGCCGGTCGCCTCGGCGAGCGTCACCGACCCTGCAGGTGCGGGCGGCAGGTTCGGCTCCGGGTCGGGTGGGCACGCCGCCGCTGCCCGCCGCGCCGTCGGCGCGCCGCTGGCGGATGGTGCCGCGGGGGGCGGGCTGTTCGACATCGTGGACGTGCTCGCCGGCTCCGGCTCCTCCACCCGGTGACAGGCCGAGCCAATGGAGGCCGGTGCGAGGAGCGCCAGCCCCATCAACACGGTCACCGACCTAGATGCCCCAACAAGCCTAGACCTCGCCATCGCCGCGCAGCCTAGCGCAACGCCCGGCGGTCGGGCCCGAAACGGGCCTCGTCGCCTCATTCCGAGGATGGAAAGAAAAAGGCACCTCATAGGGGCCCGGGGGGGGAGGGCCATCCTACGCGGTGCCGACAGGGGAGAATGCGAGCGACGTGCCATGGGCGCGTGCGTGAATTCTTCGAGGTTTGCCCGGTCGTCGCCGCTCCCGTCCCTGCAGAAACGAAATTCCCCGTGCGACCTTGAAGGAACGGCGCTCGCTGAGCCCGCGAATATTTCGCGATCCGGCGGTCACGCATCTATGCTCCAGAGTGCGATGGGGGATGAGCCTTCCGTGAGAAGCGAGGCGTCCGGCCTGCGGGGCTGGCTGTCCGACCTCCTGTTCACGACGCTCGTTCACGGACCGCTCGCTCCGCTCGTCCTAAGGCTGGGTGGGCGCTCCACGATCGACCATCCCGTCCACGGCCGTGCCAGCGGAATGCCCGACGTCGAGACGCTGCTCGTCACGGCGATCGGGTGGCTGGCGGATCGAAAGGCCGTCTACGAGCGGCGGGCTCTGGTGGTCGGGACCGACCGGGACGTTGCGGAGGGCACGCTCGTCCTGGCAGGCGCGGGCGGCGAAGGTGAGCTGCGCCTGCCTGTCGCCGTGGTCGCCGAACGACGGAAGCTTCGCGAGGTCGAGCTCCGCGTCTACCACGCCACGCGCATGCTCGGCTCCGAGCCCACGAAAGCGCGCGAGCGCCTCGTCGAGAAGCACAAGGGGCCGGGCGCCCCCTTGCTCGTCCTCGACCATCTCCAGGCGCTCCGTGCCGGGGACGCGAAGGGTGTGCTCGCCTGCTTCGAGTCGAACGGCGTCGTCCACGACGCGGCGGGCCGGGAGCACTCGAGCTCCGACGGCTCGCTCGTCGGCTACTTTGCCGAGCGCTTCGGCGTCGGGGAGGAGGGGGGCGGCGCGGACTTCGTCCACGGCGGGTACGCCGACGACGGGCGCGCCTGCGCGGTCGAGCTCACCTTGACGAGCGTGCGCGGCAAGGCGGTCGCGCCCTACCCTGCCCTCGCGGTCTTCGAGCGCGGCGACAGCGGCCTCTTCCGCGCGCTCCGCCTCTACGAAGACCCCTGACGCTCAGACCCCGACGAGGCGCATCTGGCGGCGGGTGGCCGGCGGCGCGAACGGGATGGCGTACTTGCCCGAGAAGCACGCGTGGCAGTAGCCCGTCGGGTCGTTCTCGCGACCGCTCACGGCGGCGAGCATGCCCTCGAGCGACAGGTAGCCGAGCGAGTCCGCCGTCACGTAGCGGGCGATCTCCTCGACCGAGTGGCTCGACGCGATGAGCTCCCGCCGCGTCGGCGTGTCGATGCCGTAGTAGCAGGGCCACTGCGTCGGCGGGCTCGAGATGCGCAGGTGCACCTCGCGGGCCCCGGCGTCGCGCACCATCTTCACGATCTTGCGCGACGTCGTCCCGCGGACGATCGAGTCGTCCAGCACGATGACGCGCTTGCCGCGGAGGATCGACTCGACCGGGTTGAGCTTCAGGCGCACTCCGAAGTGCCGGATCGACTGCTGAGGCTCGATGAAGGTGCGGCCCACGTAGTGCGACCGGATGAGCCCCATCTCGAACGGGATGCCCCGCGCCGCCGCGTACCCGATCGCGCTCGGCACGCCCGAGTCCGGGACGGGGATGACGACGTCGCCGTCGGCGGGGTGCTCCTTCGCGAGACGCTCGCCCAGCGCCTTGCGCACCTCGTAGACGCTGCGGCCGCCGATGCGCGAGTCCGGGCGGGCAAAGTACACGTACTCGAAGACGCACATGTGCGGCTCGGCCTTGACCGGCAGGCGCACCGAGCGCATCCCCGCCGAGTCGATGACCAGCATCTCGCCGGGCTCGACGTCGCGGACGAACTCCGCGCCGATGAGATCGAACGCGGTCGGCTCGCTCGCGATCACGTGGGCGTCCCGCTGCCCCGGCAGGATGCCCAGGCATAGGGGGCGGATGCCCATCGGATCCCGGACCGCGATGACGGAGTCCTCCGTCATGAAGAGGAGCGAGTAGGCGCCCTCCACCTGGGCGAGCGCGTCCACGACGCGGTCCTCCAGCGCGATGGCCTTGCTCAGCGCGACGAGGTGCACGAGCACCTCCGTGTCCGCCGACGACTGGAAGATCGAGCCGCGCTCCTCGAGCGCGCTCCGGAGCTCGTCCGCGTTCGTGAGGTTGCCGTTGTGGCAGACGGCGAGCGAGCCGCGCGCGTAGTCGACGGCGAACGGCTGGGCGTTCTTCAGGTGGGACCCGCCGGCCGTGGAGTAGCGGACGTGGCCGATCGCCAGGCGCCCCGGCAGCTTGGCGAGCTGCTCCTGCGAGAAGCCGTCGTGGACGAGGCCCATCGCGCGGTGGGCGAAGAGCTGCTGCCCGTCGCTCGTCACGATGCCGGCGGACTCCTGGCCTCGGTGCTGGAGCGCGTGGAGACCCAGGTAGGCGAGGTTCGCGGCCTCCGCGTGGCCGTAGATGGCGAACACGCCGCACTGGTCGTGGAAGCGGTCGCTCTCCAGCTCGTCCTCTACCCGACCAGCTTGCTCCTCCAGCGAGTCGAGTGTCACGAGGCGGCGCTTCGGCATGGCCGAACGTTGTCCCGTTTGCAGCGCGTCTGCAAGCGCTGTCGACGGGCGCCGCCTATCCCCTCACCGGGACGGGGACCGGTCGGGGTAGGTCGCCGTGATGGCGATCTTGTAGTGCGCGTGCGCGTGGGTCAGCGCGTCGAGGGGCACCGCGGAGACGCCGCGCCGGACCGCCGCCGCGCACGCGACCACCACCTTCGGGGCCTTGAGGGAGCGGCCGTCCTTGGGGGTCGAGAGGACGAGCGACGTCTTGTGGTGCGCGAAGGAGAGATCGGCCAGGTACGTGATGGTGCCCGCGCCGGTCCCGGGCGGCACGCAGTCGCGCGCGTCGAGGATGACCTGCGAGAGGCTCTTCTCGAAGGGTGCGAGGTGATCGCACTGCTCGGCCGGCGTGCGCCCCGCGCCAGGGTCGCGGCACTCGATGACGCGCGCGTCTCCCAGGACGACGCCGCCGCGCGCGGCCCCGTCGTCCTCGGCGGCTGCGTCGACGAGCTCGACCATGGCGGAGGCGGCCGCGTCGCTCGCCTCGTCGCGGGCCACGGGCGAGGCCTCCGAGCGCGGGCGACGCCAGAGGTAGAGCGGCACCGCGACGAGGATGACGCCGAGCACGACGACCGCGACCGTCTGCCACTTCTGCGGCTGCTCGTACGCGCCGATGTGGCCGGTGGCGTCCGCGGGGAGGCGCTGGCCGGTAGGCTCGGCGGGTGGGCGTGACGAGGAGGGGAAGTCGGGCATACGGCGCTATCGCTCGGTGCGACGGGCCTCTTCTACCCCGCCTTACGGATCGATCAACGCTCGAACGCTCGTCCCCGTTTCGTACTTGGCCACGGCTGCCAGCAGATCGAGCCCCTCCGGCATCATTCCCTGGACCTGCCCCACCACCTGCTCGACGAGGTTGCGCGCCTCTTGCTGGCCCGGCCCGACCATCGCCACGACGAACCGCAAGGGGCCCGTACGGCCCGCCGTCACGGCGATGAGCGACAGGAGCAGCATGTCCGTCAGCTCGACCACGCGCGTGGCCGCGCGGCGAAGCGCGAGCATCTCGAGGATGGTCGGCCGGTCGGACACGAGGCGGTTGGGGCCGCGCAGCTCGTAGCGGGCGATGGAGAGCGGTGTGTCGACCCAGTCCGCGAACTGGGCCTCCTCCTCGAGCGCCTGGAGGAGCTGGTCGCGCTGGTAGAGACCGGTCAGGCCGTCCCGCTTGGCGAGGTAGGACTGCGCGCGCTTGTGGTGGACGCTGTCCTTCGCGAACGACACGAGCTTGAACCGCAGCTCGCCGAGCTGCACCTCGCCGCTGTGCAGGAGGTTCACGGTCCGCTTCCGGTCGTAGGTGTGATCGACGTACGTGCCGTTGGTGGAGCCGCCGTCGTCGACCGTCCAGCTGCCGCTCGTCCACTTGAGGGTGGCGTGCTGGCTGCTGACGGTCGCCTCGGGCACGACGATGTCGTTGTCGGGGCGGCGGCCGATGGTGAGCTGCGCCTTGTCGAGGCTGATGAGCTCACCCACGAACTCGGGGGCGTTCGTCGCGAAGGTCGCGAGGAGCGACTGCTGGCCCGGGCCGAACTGGGCCGTCGCGCTCCGGCCCGGGGGAGGGCCAGGGTCGAGCCGCTCGCGCGGGACCTGGATGGGGTTCGTCGTGAGGGTGACGGGGTTGAAGAAGCGGAGGTGCCGCGCGGGCAGGCGTGCCTGCGGGTCGTCCGCCAGGCAGCGGAAGACCTGCTTCACCTCGTCCGTCGACAGGCCGGCCGGCACGTCGAACATGATCTGCTGGCGCATCGGCTTCGCGCGCGGCTTGTAGCCAGGCTCGGGGACGCGGCAGGTCCACATCTCCCAGAGTGTCAGGCCGAGCGCGTAGACGTCGTCCTCCGGGGACGCGCCGCCGGAGCGGATGCGCTCGGGCGCCATGTAGTTCGGGGTTCCGCCGTCGGGCGGGGCGCCGGGACGCCGGGCGCTCGCACGCGCGCGCTCCTTGGCAAAGCCGAAGTCGAGCACGATGGCCTTGCCGAGGCCTCCGTCGGGGTTGCTCGTCACCATGACGTTGCCAGGCTTCAGGTCCCCGTGGACGAGCCCCTGGGCGTGGATGGCGGCGACGCCCGAGGCGATGTCGTGCGCGAGCCGGCGAAACTCGTCGCTCGTGTAGCCGCCCTGGGCCTTCTTGCGACGGATGTGCGTGTGGAGCGTCTGGCCGGTGATGTACTCCATCACCAGGATGGGCCCGTAGAGCGAGGGCGCGAGGTCGTGGACGCGGCAGACGTTCGGGTGGCCGACCGAGCGCGCGTGGAGCAGCTCCTGCCGCAGCGCCTCGTCGTCCCCGGGCATGCGGGACTCCTCGCGGACGATCTTCAGCGCGACCGCTTGCTGCGTCGTCCGGTCGTACGCGAGAAAGACCTCGCCCATGCCCCCCTTGCCGAGGCTCTGGCGAATCTCGTACCGGTCGTTGATGACCGTCCCGCTGCTGATGGGCGGCGGCGCGTTTCGCGTCGGTTGGTTCATTCGAGGAAGGGAAGGCGTGGCGGCGGCGCCATCTGAGATGCCGACGGCGGGTTTTTCGTAATTCTCAGGGTCGTCGATCGCGGGCCCCGAATCAACCTCCGTCTCTGAGGAAAGGCCCCTGGCCCGCCCGCCCGCTCCTGGGCAGCGAATTACCCAGTGGAAGCCGCGGGCTTACGCCCCCCTCGACGCTGGAGGACCTCGGGAAGGGCCCAGAGGACCGCCTCTCGACGCTGGAGGACCTCGGGAAGGGCCAAGAGGACCGCCTCTCGAGCCTTCCCGACCTCGGGAAGGGCCAAGAGGACCGCCTCTCGACGCTGGAGGACCTCGGGAAGGGCCAAGAGGACCGCCTCTCGAGCCTTCCCGACCTC
>Ga0302196_10002113_pt1 | contig 18814 bp, 18 predicted proteins | sample II_Bog_N1_3_FD_198794 | JGI IMG/M metagenome (GOLD analysis project Ga0302196, IMG submission 198794) | Peat permafrost microbial communities from Stordalen Mire near Abisko, Sweden - II_Bog_N1_3 | ecosystem: Environmental > Terrestrial > Soil > Wetlands > Peat | place: Sweden: Abisko...
GAAGCCGCGACCGCCGCCGCCGCCGCCGCCGAAGCCGCCACCCGGACGGTCTTCCTTCGGACGCGCCTCATTGACCGTCAGTTGACGGCCGCCGAGCTCGACGCCATTGATCTTCTCAGCCGCGACCTTGGCCTCTTCGGCCGTGCCCATGGTGACGAACGCGAAGCCGCGCGGGCGGCCCGTCATTTTGTCCATTGCGACGTAAACGTCGGTAACGGTACCGAACTGACCGAAATGCGAACGGAGCTCGTCTTCGGTAGTCTTGAACGAGAGGTTTCCAACGTATAGTTTGGAATTGCTCATGATGTGATGATATATTCGGTAGAGCCACCGTCCGCTGCCAGTCCGTTCCCACCGTCGGGTTTCGAAATCATCACTTGAGCAAACCGCTCAGCCAACGACTCACCAGAAACTGTCACCAAAACGCTATCTCTAACGATAGTGCAACATTTCACGGTTATGGGGGTTGTGCAAGGATAAAGCGCAACCCCGTCCCGTGGGTGGATTTACGCCTTTGCTAGCCCGCGCAGCGTCGCGCGCGCCCAGTCGTTTAGGATGTCCTTCTCGTAGGCCAGCGAGTCGTAGGAGGTGGCGTAGGGGGTCAGAAGCCTCATCTGGAACGCCATGTCGATGATGTTCTCCGAGCCCTCCTTGACCGTCCTGCCCGAAGGATCCGTCACCGAGTAGGTGAATGTGAACGCCGGCGGGTAGACCGCTTTGATGATGCGGACGTTCTCCCACTGCGCGCCGTGCCACGGCTCGTATTCACCCGCCAGTTTGATGTCGGTGAAGGTGATCGTTAGCTTGTAGCCCTCCGGGAGCAGCGGGTCGCAACGGCTGACAAGATACTCGCGCAGGTGGGAGAGGATGAGGTCGCGTCCCTCGTCGGTCGGGATGTAGGCGTCCTTGACGTCGGCGAACTTATCAGGGTGGTCGAACACGACGCTGGTGCGCGGGGGCGCCTTGGTGGCGGTGGCCGGGGCAAGTGCGCAACCGGCCAGCAGAACGACGGCGATGGAAAGCAGGCGGAGCGGTTTCATGGTCGTTGGGATTTGGATGGCGGTCTCGGGTTCCTTCAGCTTCCGGGTCTTTCGTCCCAAGGAAGGCCGAAATATAGCCCCTGAAGCCCATGTTTTCCACAACAAAGGCCGGAATTGGGCCGCCGGGGTCCGCACCCCCACCCGGCCCGGGAGGGCTTTTTTGGGCTTCGCCCCGGCGGGCTCCCGGACAAGATGAACCGCAATGACACCACGTCCGGCCGCGGCCGAAACCTTGTTCAATTGGCTGTCCGCGAGGTCAGCCGGGGTCCTTCTGCACCCCACGAGCCTGCCGGGCCGCCAGGGGATCGGGACCCTGGACAGCGCGGCCGTGCGGTTCCTCGACTTCCTCGAGGCCTCCGCGATGTCGTGGTGGCAGGTCTGCCCGCTCGGGCCGACGGGCTACGGCGACTCCCCCTACCAGTGTTTCTCCGCCTTTGCCGGCAACCCCTACCTGATAGACCTCCAGGACTTGGTCGCCCGGAGGCTGCTGAGCGCAGCCGAGGTGGCGCCCCTGGCCCTCCAGGGACGGGGCGCCGTCGACTTCGGGGCTCTCTATAAGGCCAAGTGGCCGCTGCTGCGCCGCGCCTTTGAGCGCCACCGGGTCGCCGGGTCCCCTGCACTTGGGCCCGAGGGCTTCGTGGAGTTCAAGGCGGCCCAGGCGCGTTGGCTCGAGCCCTACGCCCTCTTCCGCGCCCTTAAAGACAGCTTCGGCGGGCGCGCCTGGTGGGAGTGGCCGGCGAATGTGCGCTCATACTCGGGGGTGCCGTCCTCCCTCCGCGCGCGGCTTCGCGACGAGGTGGCGGCGCACCAGTTCTACCAGTACGCGTTCTTCTCCCAATGGCGCGGGATAAGGGCCGCAGCCCGCAAGCGCGGGATCGGCATCATCGGGGACCTCCCCATCTTTGTCGCGGCGGACTCGGCGGACGCCTGGGCCCGGCCCGAGCTCTTCGAACTCGGCGCCGACGGGCGGCCGATCGCCGTGGCCGGCGTGCCCCCCGATTATTTCTCGGCGGACGGCCAGCTCTGGGGCAACCCGCTCTACCGGTGGGAGATTCACCGGGCCGACGGCTATGCCTGGTGGAAGCAGCGCCTGCGGGCCTCATTCGACCTGTGCGACGTCGTCCGGATCGACCACTTCCGCGGCTTCGACGCGTACTGGAGGATTCCCCTTCCCGCGACGAACGCCAGGACGGGCGAGTGGCGGCCGGGTCCCGGACTGGACTTCTTCCGCTCGGTGAGCGCGGTGTTTCCGGACGCGAGGATCGTCGCGGAGGATCTCGGGCTCCTGACCCCCTCCGTCGAGAAGCTCCTCAGGGACACCGGGCTGCCGGGGATGGCGGTCCTCCAGTTCGCGTTCGGCGGCAACGCGAAGAACCCCTACCTGCCGCACAACCTGGTGCCCAACGGGGTCGTCTATCCCGGGACGCACGACAACGACACGACGCTCGGCTGGTACGCCTCGGCCGGCGAGGCGACCCGCGACCACGTGCGGCGCTACCTGCGGGTCGACGGGCGCGAGGTCGGCTGGGACTTCATTCGCTCCGCGTACGCGTCCGTGAGCAGGATCGCAGTCATCCCGATGCAGGACATCCTGAGCCTCGGCTCGGAGGCCCGCCTCAACTCGCCGGGCAAGCCGGAGGGAAACTGGCGCTGGAGGCTCGCGGAGGGCGACGTGGAGCGCCTCTTTGCCTCGGGCACCGCCAAGTACCTGGCCGAGCTCGCCGCGCTCACCGGGCGGGCCCCCCCGGAGGCCGAAGCCCCTGGGAATCCGCTCCCCGCGGTTTGAGCGCGGAGGAGTGCTGGCGTACCTTCCGGCGGACCCCACCCCCATGTTCGCCGATCTCGTCAGACTCATCAACCGCCGCGCGTCCGCCGACTACGAACGCGGCTTCGTGCGCGAGGTGAAGGTCCGTGCGCGGACGCCGAGGAATGCGCGCGTCGAGCGCCTCTTTGCGATCTGCTGGGGGTTGATCCTGGTCAAGAGCGTCGCGGTCGCCTGGCTGTTCGACCGCTACCACGTTCCGGTCAACGCGCTCTGGGTGATCGCCCCAACCATTGTCTTTGCAACACTCTGCACGGCGGTGTACCTCCTTCGGGACTGAGGCGAAGCCGCCTTAAGCCCATGCCACGCATCGTCGGACTGAGAAGCCCACACGCCAAGGTCGGCCGCATCGTCGTCTTCGGCCGGATGCTCGACAAGCTCCGCCTGCAGGCCCGCGGCGCGCTTCCGCCCGAGTACCAGGACAACCTCGGCGAGGCGAGGCCGCGGCTTTTCGACGCGCGCTGCTGCCGGTTCCTTGGCGTCTCCTACAGCGACCTGCGCGGGCGGGCGCTGGCGGGCGGATGCGACGAGGAGATCCTCGCCTGGGCGCACGCCCGCGGGGTCCCGAGGAGCGACGAGGACTGCCTTATCTGGAACCGCTTCATGACGAAGATCGGCTGGCGCGACGACCTGAGTGACCTGCTGCATAAGCGGGTGGCCGAGTCCGGCCTCGGCGGCGCGGATCCCCAGACCATGTGCGAGCTCTTTGATGTCGACGAGGGCCGCCCGCCTGGGGCCACACGCTCATGGGAGCCCCACCCGCTCTCGGTGATCATCGTCATGGGGGTCTCGGGCTGCGGGAAGACGACTGTCGGGGGCGCCCTCGCCACGGCGCTCGGCTGGGAGTTCCTGGAGGCCGACACCCTCCACCCCGCCGCCAGCATCGCCAAGATGTCCGCCGGAACGCCCCTCGGCGACGCCGACCGGGCGCCCTGGCTCGAGGCCGTGCACGCCTCGATAAATGCGCGCATGCCCCGGGGCGCCAAGGTCGTCGTCGCCTGTTCCGCATTGAGGCTCGCATACCGCCTCGCGCTCGCGCCCGACCCCGCCCATGTTCGGTTCGTGCACCTGAAGGGAACCCGCGAGGCCATCGAGGGGCGTCTGCGCGCCCGCACCGGGCATTTCATGAAGGAGGGGCTCCTCGGGTCGCAGTTCGAGGCACTCGAGGAGCCGCTGGACGCGCTCGCGCTGGACGCGTTGGCTGCGCCTGATCTATTGGTCAAAGGGATACTCGAAACCCTCGGCCTCGCATGAGCGTCCGCTCCGCATCCAGGCGCGCCCTCGCGGCCCTCGGAATCGTTTGCGCCGTGGCGGCGGTGGCCGCCGCGGGCGCAGGGCTGTGGCTGCGAGGCCGGATCGCCGCGTGCCTTCCGAGGCTTGACGGGACCTCGGAGCTGCGCGGCCTCGCGTCCCCCGCAACGGTCGCCCGCGACGCGCTCGGGGTGCCCACCGTCACCGCAGGGAGCCGTATCGACGTCGCACGCGCCACCGGATGGCTCCACGCCCAGGACCGGTTCTTCCAGATGGACGTCCTGCGGCGCAGGGGCGCAGGCGAGCTCTCCGAGCTTTTCGGGAAGGCCGCGCTTCCCCTGGACCGGGAGGCCAGGATGCACGGATTCAGGAAGGTCGCGCGGCTGGTCCTCGAGCGGGAGCGCCCCGAGCGCAGGGCGCTCGTCGGCGCCTACGCGGACGGGGTGAACGCGGGCCTGCGGGCCCTCGGCGCGAAGCCGTGGGAGTATGCAGTCCTGCGGTCGGAGCCGCAGCCGTGGACCCCCGAGGACAGCATCCTCATCACGTTCGCCATGACGCTCGACCTCCAGGAGCCCACAGGGCGCTACCACCGGTCGCTCGCCGCCGTCCGCAACGAGCTGGGCCCCGCGTCGCTCGCGTTCTTCGCCCCCCTGTTAAACCCGCAGGACGCCGCCCTCGACGGGAGCGTGCTCCCCGCGGCCCCGATTCCCCCCGCCTCCGAACTCGACGTGCGCGGCCGCGCCGCGGCGCCCGCCGCGGCAATGCGGGCCGGCGCCCCCCCCTGGGGCGACCGCGAAACGCCGGGCTCGAACAGCTTCGCGGTTGCAGGGGTGCGCGCGGACGGCGGCGGGGCGCTGGTCGCGAACGACATGCACCTCCACCTCGGCGTCCCGAACATCTGGTACCGCATGTCGCTCAGGTGGCCCGGGCACAGCGAGACCGGCGTGACGCTGCCCGGTTCGCCCACGCTGGTCGCCGGAAGCACCGGAAGGATCGCCTGGGGCTTCACGAACTCGAATGCCGGCACGGGGGACCTGCTGGTCGTGGATCCGAGCATCTCCCCCGCGCTTTACCACGGGCCGAAGGCGAAGGGACTCCTGCCGTATGAAAAGCGGACCGAGGCCGTGGCGGTGAGGGGCTCCAAGCCCGTCTCGATGGACTTCGACTGGACCGTCTGGGGACCCGTCGTCGGCGAAGCCGGCGAGGGCAGGCAGCTCGTGTACCACTGGACTGAGGATGATCCCGCCGCCACCAACCTCGACATCATGGACCTCGAGGACGCCGCAAGCGCCCGCGAGGCCGTCGCGATCGCCCACCACATGGGCCTCCCCGCCCAGAACTTCGTCGTAGCGGACTCGATCGGGCAGATCGCCTGGACCGTCGCCGGGTTCCTGCCGAAGCGCGTGGGCTACGACGGCCGCCTGCCGGTCTCATGGAGCTTCGGCGACCGCAGGTGGGAGGGATACCTCGCGTCCGGCGAAGTCCCCTCGGTCGTCTCGCCCGCGGAGGGGATCCTCTGGACCGCCAACAACAGGACGGTCGGCGGGAAGGCTCTGGAGGCCGTCGGGGACTCGGGCTATGACATGGCGGCCCGCGCCCGCCAGATCCAGGACGACCTGGGCGCGCTGCTGGGCGGATCCCGGCCGGTCCAGCCGGCGGACCTCTTGTCGGTGCAGCTGGACGACCGGGCCGTCCTCCTCGAGAAATGGCACGCCCTGCTGATCGACACGCTCCGCGGGGAGGTGGTCTCGGGGAAGCCGGCGCGGGCGGCGCTCCTTGGGGCCTCTCAGAAGTGGGAGGGCCGGGCGGACGCCGGCTCGGTCAGCTACGGGGTCGTCCGCGCCTTCCGGCTCGCGGTCGTGCGGCGCATCCTCGATCCGATCTTTGCGCCGTGCCTCGAGCGGGACCCCGGCTTCACCTGGACCCGGTTCAACTACGAGCAGGCGATCGAGACGATACTGCGGACGAGGCCCGTGCGTCTCCTGGATCCCTCCTTCGCCACGTGGGACGACCTGCTGGTGGCCGCAGCGGACGACGTGGCCCGCTCGTACAGGGAGGCCGGCAACAACCTCGGGACCGCCACCTGGGGGACGCTGAACGCGGCGAGAATCGAGCACCCGTTCGCGCGGTTCCTGCCCCGCTGGGCCGCCACATGGCTCGCGATGCCAGTCGACCCGCTCCCCGGGGACTCCAACATGCCGCGGATTCAGCACCCCAACTTCGGCGCCAGCGAGCGCTTCGTCGTGTCGCCCGGCCACGAGGACGCCGGCCTCTTCAACATGCCGGGGGGCCAGTGCTCGAACCCCCTCTCCCCGTACTTCAGGGCGGGCCACGAGGCCTGGGTCCGCGGCGATCCCACGCCGTTCCTGCCCGGCAGGGCGGAGCACACCCTCGAACTCGCGCCCTGAGGAGCCCAAGCCCCAAGTGAATTGCATTGTCCGGACGGGGCCTTCGCGGCTTAGTGTGAGGCCCACGCGCCCATGAAGAAGCCCCAGCGCAGCCTCGACGTATTCTTTGCAGGCGAGATCTTCAACCTAAAGCACCTCATCGGGAACGCGTACCTCGCCGAGGCCATCTACGAGAAGTCGCACGGCAGGTACCTGTGCGCCCTTCCCCAGGACTTCGACCCGAGGGGCACGACCCCGCGCACGATCCGCGACCACCACATCCGCTCGCTCGTGGGGTGCGACCTGGCGCTCTTCAGCTTTGACGGCCCCGACCTGGACAGCGGGACCGTGGCCGAGTTCATGATCGCGAAGTTCGCCGACATCCCGTCCGTGATCCTGCGCAGCGACCGCCGCGGGGCGGGCACCCGGGCGTCGCTGTGGAACCCGATGGCCAACTACTACCCGCGCACGGCAACGATCGTGCTGGACGGCCTGGGCGCCTACAAGGCCATCCTGAAGAGGCGCCACCGCAAGATGGACGAGGTGATCCGCCTCGCCGGCCAGCACAGCTCGGCCGACGCGCAGCGGATGTGCGACGACATCGCCGCCGCCGCCGTCCGGGCGTTCGACCGCGTCCGCGAGCTTTCCCCGGCGATGCCGCGGCACCTGCGCGAGGAGATCTACAACTGGCTTCCGATGATGCCGGGGCTCCGGGGCAAGGAGAAGGCGCTGCGCCGGGAGTTCGAGCACCACCTCGAGCGAAAGGTCCAGAGGGACCTGCTTTGATCCGCCTATGCTGCGCCTGCTCGAACACCCCCTGGCTGACCATATCCTCACGCACCTGCGCGACAAGACGACGAAGCCGGCGACCTTCCGGACCCTCGCCTACCAGCTGACGCTCATGCTCGCGTTCGACGCGACGCGCGACCTCGCGACCGAGGAGAGGCCGATCGAGACGCCGCTTGAGGCCACCATCGGACACGTCCTGGGGCACCAGCCCATCGTCGTGGTCGCGATCCTGCGCGCCGGCGTGTCGATGGTGCAGCCCTTCCTGGACGTCTTCCCGGAGGTGAGCGTCGGGTACGTGGGCCTCGAGCGCGACCATGTGACCGCGGTCGCGCGGAGCTACTACTGCAAGCTGCCGCCGCTGGCGGGCCGGCGGGTCTTTGTCGTCGACCCTATGCTCGCGACCGGGGGCTCCGCGACGCAGGCGCTCGACGTCGTCAAGCGCAACGGCGCCGTGGCGCCCCGGCTGGTCTGCATCATCGCGGCGCCGGAGGGCGTCGCGGAGGTCACGCGGCACCACCCCGACGCCTCGGTCCACGTCGGCGTGCTCGACCGGGCGCTCAACGAGCGCAAATACATCCTGCCGGGCCTCGGGGATTTCGGCGACCGGCTCTACGGGACCTGAGGGCCCCGCGTCAGGGGGGGGTGGCTCCCCACGACAAGACGAGCCTCGCGAAGTACAGCGTGTCGAGCTTGTCGACCGTCCCCACAGGAGGCCGGCTGTAGTAGTTGTTCGCAACGCCCATGCTCAGTTTCCAGCGGGCCTTGTCGATCGGCACGTTGTACGCGAATTCGTGCGTGAGGACGAAGTTGCCGAGGTCCTGGAACGCCGGGACAAACGCGATCTTGTCGGAAAGGTCCGAGTTCTTGAATTTCAGGCCGTACATCAGACCAAGGTCGGCGCCGGCTGAGCTCAGGTTCGAGGTGTCCGGCGTCGTGTACTCGTCGTAGCGGTACGAGAGCCCCACGCGGCCCGTAAACACCTGGTCCTTCGTCTTGATGAAGTCGTAGCCGAATCCGGCGGCCGCCACATCGTAGATCTTGATGTCGGCCACCCGGTCAAAGCCTCCCTCGTCCCTCACGTACCAGGTCTTCCCGTCGTTGATGGTGTCGGCGTAGTCCACACCCGCCTTGAACTGGTCGGCGGACACCTGGCCCTCGGTCTCCTGCCGCAGGTAGTTCGTGTAGTACTGCAACGTATCATCCGGGCCCGTGAGCTTCGCGCGGAAGGCGTAGCCCGTCGTGAGCTGTTTCTGGGTGCCGCTGCGGCCGTTGATGTCGACCGAGGCCTCGTAGCTCCACTTCCGGCGCCGGAAGACCACGTCGGGATCCTCCTCGCCCACCGCCCACGACGACCGGATGCTGCTAAGGACGAAGTCGACCGACTTCTCCGGGTTGGTGATCCGCTGCTTGTTCGCCTCAGGCGCGGAAATGACGCCCACGACGACCGAGCCGTCCCCAAGCTTCACGGCCACGGGGTTGTCGGTCGTGATCGACGTCACCTGGTCCTGCTTGATCTTGAGCTCGCCGGCGTAGTCGGTGTTGAGCGTGACGATCACGTTTTTGATGGAGGTGATCTTGCCGACGAGACGGGCCCCGTTCTTTGTCTCCACGACGTCAGCGGAGAGCCGAAGCGCACAGCACAGGGCCGCGCACATGCTGATTCGGGCGAGTTTAGGGAATGCCATGATGTTGATTGCTGTTTTCAGTGTGCGCTATCGATGAAGGGAAAAGCGCGAAATCGCAGAGTAAGTGCGACAGGCAGTCAAATACTGAGTTCAGAATATCTTGGGGATCCTGGCGCGTCCGCCGGCGCCGCTCGCGTCTTTACATGGGGGGCGGGCGGCGATTGCCTCAGGGGCGAACCCGACCCGATGTCCCTTGCCGTGCATAGACCGCCCCTCCTTGTAGCCGACCGGTGGCGCGACTACCAACTCGTCGACTGCGGCGAGGGGATGAAGCTGGAGCGCTGGGGCCCGTACACCCTCGTGCGCCCCGACCCGCAGGTCCTTTGGCCCCGCCAGGGGGCGGAGCCCGGGGCCCGCTGGGAGCACTGGGACGGGTTCTACCACCGCAGCGAGGCCGGCGGGGGCCGGTGGGAGTTCCGCAGGCCCCTGCCCGAGCACTGGGAGATCCGGTACGACGCGCTCGGCCTGACCTTCAAGATACGCCCCACCTCCTTCAAGCACACCGGGCTGTTTCCCGAGCAGGCGGTCAACTGGGACTGGATCGACGCGTCGGTGCGCGGCGCCGGCGGGCCCGTGAGCGTCCTCAACCTGTTCGGCTACACCGGAGCGGCGACGTGCGCGGCGGCGGCGGCGGGCGCTGCGGTCTGCCACGTCGATGCAGCCGAGGGGATGGTCAAGTGGTGCAAGGAGAACGCCGCCCTGAGCGGCCTCGCGGACAAGCCCGTCCGCTACATTGCCGACGACTGCCTCAAGTTCGTCCGGCGCGAGGTGAAGCGCGGCCGGCGCTACGACGCGGTCATCATGGACCCCCCGACCTACGGCCGCGGGAGCACGGGCGAGCTCTGGCGCCTCGAGGACCACCTCTGGGAGCTCCTGCGGGAATGCCGGGCCCTCCTCTCGGACAAGCCGCTCTTCTTTCTCATCAATGCGTACACGGCCCGGCTCTCGCCCACGGTCGTCGCGAACTTGCTCACCCAGCTGCTCCACGACCTCCCCGGGGACGTCTCGGCCGGGGAGGTCGGCCTTCCGATCCAGCGCGACGGCAAGGTGCTTCCCTGCGGGATCTACGGACGGTGGAAGTCCAGGACCTAGGCGAGACCCCAAGCCCACTCCCATGCCCTCATTCGCAGACCTTTACCATGAGCGCGCCGGCAGGCTCCTTGAGAGAGCACGCGCCTTCAACGCACCGGTTATCGCCCGGCTCGCCCCGGTCATCGGCCAGTCGGTCGCCCGGGGCGGGGTCGTCCACACGTTCGGCAGCGGACACAGCGAGCTCATCTCCCGCGAGATCATCGGGCGGGCGGGCGGGCTTGTCTGCGTGACCGGGATCATCGACCCCACGGGAGGGTTCATCGAAAACCTGCCGGGGTACGGCGAGAGGCTGGCCGCGCGCTATGACCGGCAGTACCAGCTGATCGCCGGGGAGACCGTGATCGTGATCTCTAACTCCGGCAAGAACGCGTCGCCGATCGACGTGGCGCTCTATGCGAAGTCCAAGGGGCTGACGGTAGCGGCCCTCACCTGCCTCGCCATGTCCCGGGCCACGCCCTCCCATCATCCGTCGGGCAAGAGGCTCTTCGAGGTGGCCGACCACGTCCTGGACAACGGCGGTGTCCCGGGCGACGCCATTGTCGAGGTCGCGGACGGGATCAGTGCCGGACCCACGTCGACCCTTATCGGCTGCTCGGTCCTGAACTGGCTGATGCTCGAGGTCGTGGAGTGGCTCCGGTCGAACGGCCATCCGCTCCCCGTGCTCAAGAGCCAGAACCTGCCCGGGGCCATTGAGCACAACCGGGAGCTCGCCCGGCGCTACAAGGGCCGCCTCAGCCGCCAGCTCGCCTGACGCCACCCCATGCACTGGAAGATCGGCGTGGATGGCGGCGGCACGAAGACGGAGTGCATTCTCGTGGACCCGTCCGGCGCCATCGCCGCCCGGCACACGGGCCTCGGGTGCAGCCCGAGCCTGGTCGGCTCGGCCCGCGCCAGGGAGATCGCCTCCGAGACCCTTGAGGCGGTCCAGGCGGGGCATCCGCAGGCCGAGGTTTCGGCGACGCTCCTCTGCATGGCGGGAAGCCGGAGCTTCTGGAGGGAGTTCGGCGCCGAGCTGATCGGCCTCGGGCGCGTCACGACGGTTGACGACTCGATACCCGTCCTTGAGCTCGCCACGAGGGGCGCGCCGGGCCTTGTCCTTCACGCCGGCACCGGCTCGTTTGTGGCCGCACGGACGGCGGACGGCGCGGTCCACTACGCCGGGGGGACCGGATGGAGGTTTGGCGACGAGGGAAGCGGCTATGACCTCGGGCGGCGCACGATCGCCCGTGCGCTCGTCGAGCTCCAGGGCTGGGCGCCCCCGTCCGGCCTCGGTGCGCTTGTCCGCGAAAGGACCGGGGAGTCGACGGCGGGCGCCGTTGCGGGCTACTTCTACGGGGATCCCTCCATCAACAACGGCGTCGCTTCGCTGGCGCCGGAGGTGCTCCGCCTCGCGGCCGGCGGGGACGCGGCGGCGGGCGAGGCCGTGGCGGCCTCCGTCGGGCAGCTTCTCGCGCTGGCCGTGGCGGTGGCGGGGAAGCTCTTTCCAGGGAAGCGGCCCGACACGTTCCGTGCGGGGGTGAGCGGGCACATCCTTAACCATCCCTTCGCGTTCCAGGCCCTGTCCTCGAGGGCCCCCTTTCCCCTCTCCCCGATCACCGAGCCGCCCATCGAGGGCGTGCGCCTCCTGCTCGCGCGCGATCCGGGCTAGCGGCCGCCTTAAGGGAATAGCTGGGCGGGGTACGCGCCCCGGGCGACAAGCGCCCCGATCGCCTCCGCCACCCGCCCTCGGTCCTCCCTGTAGGTGATGCCAAACCATTCCTCCTTGCTGGGAAGGACCTCCACGGATGCCGCTCCCTGCGCCACCAGGTCGGAGACGGCAGCGGGCAGGTAGAACTCCGCCTTAGGATCCGATCCTGGGGCCGCAAGGAACGCGCGCAGCCCCGCTTCCAGCCCCCCGAAGACGGCTGGCGTGAAGCCCCAGAAGTTCATCGAGACGGTCTCCTCCCCGGTGAAGCGCAGGCCCCGGCCCACGTCTGGGCGGGCGATCGCCCGCTCCTCTGTGATGGAGACCAGGCGCCCGTCCTCCACCCTGCATACGCCGCGGGACACCGTACCGTTTTCGGAGAGCGTGTTGCCAAGGCGAAATCCCACGATCGCGAACCGGGCGCCCTGCGCGTTCCGAAGAAACGCCGCGAGGCGGGCGAAGGAGCCTGCACCGTAGAAGTCGTCGGCGTTGATGACCCCGAACGGGCCTCCCATCGCCGCCCGCGCGCACCAGACCGCGTGGCCCGTCCCCCAGGGCTTCTCCCGGCCCGCAAACGGGCCGACCCCCTGCGGCAGGTCGTCCGCCTCCTGGAAGACCAGCTCCACGGGGATCCTGCCGGAATACTTCGCGAGCACCGCCGTCCGGAACGTCTCCTCAAGCTCCCGGCGGATGACAAAGGCCACCCGGCCGAAGCCGGCCCTCACCGCGTCAAAGACGGCATAGTCGAGCACGGTCTCGCCCGACGGCCCGACCGGGTCGATCTGCTTGAGCCCCCCGTAGCGGGAGCCCATTCCGGCGGCAAGGACGAGGAGAGACGGGGCCATCCCTGTGCAACACGGCCCAAACGCCCCGATTGGTCAAGCCGCAGGCGGCTAGACACAATGCGCGGGAGGTCCATGATCGCGGTCCATGGCCCCCTCGCGCGCATCCGTACCCCACCCCTCCCGGCCGCTTGTCGCCGTCCTCGCCACGGGCGGGACAATCGCGGGGGCGGAGATGCCCCGACCGGGCCGCGGCTACCAAACCGCGATCTTCTCGATCGAGTCCCTGATCGCGGCGGCCCCGGGGATCGAACGCCTTGCGAGGCTCCACGTTGAGCACGTCGCCAGCATCGGCAGCCAGGACATGGGCGAGGCGGTCTGGCGCACCCTCTCCCGAAGGACCCAGGCGGCGCTCGACCGCCCCGACGTGGCCGGGGTCGTGATCACGCACGGGACCGACACGATGGAGGAGACGGCGTATTTCCTCAACCTAGTGGTCAAGAGCTCAAAGCCGGTCGTGCTGGTCGGCGCCATGCGGCCCGCCACGGCGATGAGCGCCGACGGCCCCATGAACCTCTTCAATGCGGTCGCCACGGCGGCCGACCCCGAAGCGGGGGGCCGTGGCGTCCTCGTCGTCGCAAACGACGAGATCCATTTCGCCCGGGAGGTGGCAAAGACGAACACGACCCAGGTAGGGACCTTCAAGAGCACCCACCGGGGCCTCGCCGGTCTCGTCAGCTCCGGGCGCATCCACTACTACGGCGCCCCGGTCCGGCGCAACACGCTCGGGAGCGCTTTTCTCATCCCCGGGAAGGCGGCGATGCCCCGCGTCGACATCATCTACGCCTACGCAGGGATGGGAAGGGGCCTGATCGACGCCGCGGTCCGCGGGGGGGCCCGCGGCCTCGTAGTCGCGGGCGTCGGCAACGGCAACCTGGGCTCGGCGGCCCTGGCCGCGGCAGCGAAGGCTTCTCGCGCCGGCCTTGCCGTCGTGCGCAGCACCCGCACAGGCGGCGGCATCGTCGAACGCAACATCGAGGTGGACGACGACCGGCTCGGGTTCATCGCCGCCGACGAGCTGAACCCGCAGAAGGCGCGGATCCTGCTGATGCTCGGGCTCATGCAGACCCGGGATCCGGCGGCGCTCCAGGAGATGTTTTACGCTTACTGAAGCGCGCCCTTACCGGCTTTCCGGTAGGATGAGAGCTTCACTTTCCGGGGCGCGGCCGCAAGATTCCGTGCCCGATGAAGATCGCCATTGTCGAAGACGAGCGCCTTTTCCGCGATGTCCTGCACAAGGCGTGCGCGGCGGACCTCGGGCACGAGGTGGTGGGCGAAGCCGGGACCGGGCGCGAGGCGCTGCTTGTCGTGCCGTCGGCGCACCCCGATCTTCTCGTCCTCGACATCCACCTTCCCGACATGGACGGCTTCGAGGTGCTGCGCTCCGTGCGCCGCAAGCGGGCGCTGCTCAAGACGCTCGTGATCTCGTCCTTTTTTGACGACTACCTGCTCTGCAGGATCGAGCGCGCGGACGTCCAGGGGTTCATCGACAAGTCCACGAACACCGTCTCGGAGCTGAGCCTGGCGATCGCGGCGATCGAGCGCGGCTCGACCTACTTTCCGATGCCCTTCATGGAGGCGTGCCGGGCCCACAGCCGCAACCCGGTCGCCTTCGACAAGGTCCTGACGGACCGCGAGCAGACGATCCTGAGCCTCGTCGGGGAGCCCCTGTCGGACGCCAAGATCGCGGCCCAGCTCCAGGTTTCCCCGGAGACCGTGGAGAAGCACCGCTTCAACATCATGCGGAAGCTGGGGCTCCGGTCCCGCGCCGAATCCGCCCGATTCGCGCGGCGATGCGGGCTGAAGCGGCCCCCGGTGGCCCAGCGCCCACGGCCCGCCCCATAATCGCACGGTCTGGGTTGCAGATCCTCCGATCCCGGCTACCAAAGTCCGGTGCAAAGCGACCCAAAACCTGGAGCGGCCGAGCCCGTCGGCGGCCGCCAGACCTTCTTCGGTATCCTGGTCGCGTTGAGTGCGTCCCACATGATCAATGACACGCTCCAGGCGCTCATTCCCTCGATCTACCCCGTTCTGAAGGAGTCGTTCGGCCTCACGTTCACGCAGATCGGGCTGATCACGCTCAGCTTCCAGCTGACGGCGTCGGTCCTGCAGCCGGTGGTGGGGCGGTATACCGACCGGCATCCCAAGCCCTACTCCCTGGCGGCCGGGATGGCGATCACGCTCGCCGGGCTCGTGCTGCTTTCCTTTGCGAGCAGCTACACCATGATCCTTGTCTCGTCCGTCCTGGTGGGGATGGGCTCGGCCATCTTCCATCCGGAGGCCTCGCGTGTGGCCCACATGGCGGCTGGGCACCGGTACGGTCTGGCGCAATCCGTGTTCCAGACGGGCGGCAACCTCGGCTCCTCGATCGGGCCGCTCCTAGCCGCGCTGATCATCGTGCCGAATGGCCGGTCCTCCATCCTCTGGTTCACTGCCCTGGCGCTGGGGGGCATCATGCTCCTCAGCCGGGTCGGCGGCTGGTACAGCCATCACCTGCCCCATTTCAGGAAACGTGCCGCCACGCACCCGCCGAGCACCCTCCCCCGAAGTGCCGTCATCCTGGCGCTGTCGGTGCTGCTCGCCCTCATCTTCTCCAAATACTTTTACCTGGTGAGCCTGACCAACTACTACACGTTCTACCTCATCCAGCGCTTCGGTATGGGCATCCAGGGGGCACAGTACCTGCTCTTCGTCTTCCTCGCGGCAATCGCGGTCGGGACGATCCTCGGAGGTCACCTCGGCGACCGCTTCGGCCGGAAGTACGTCATCTGGATCTCGATCCTTGGCGTGGCACCGTTCTCAATCGTCCTGCCGCATGTCGGGCTGACGGCGACGGTCGCCCTGTCCGTTGTCATCGGACTAATCCTCGCCTCCGCGTTCTCGGCCATCCTCGTGTACGCGCAGGAGCTCGTCCCCGGGCGCGTCGGCATGATCTCCGGGCTCTTCTTCGGCTTCGCCTTCGGATGCGCCGGCATCGCAGCGGCGGCCCTGGGCCGCCTCGCCGATTTCACGAGCATCGGGTTTGTCTTCAACGTGTGCGGTTATCTCCCCCTGATCGGTCTGCTCGCCTGGTTCCTGCCCGACATCGAGGGCGCAAGCCGGCGCGCCCGGCGCCTTGAACGCGAGGCCATCGAGGCCGATTCCGCGACATGAAACCCAGAATCACCGACGCGAAGCCCGCGTTCATCTCCCATTCCGGGGAGACCGGGACGGACTACACGATCTATGTCGACGCGCCGCGCGGCTCCCCGTACCGGGAGCCGCTGGCCGCCGTGCTCCTCATGGACGGGGACTTCCTTTTCGACGCGGCTGTCCAGGCGGCCCGGTCCCTGCGGAAGGCGGGCCGAATCCCGCCGGTTGCGATCATCGGGGTGGGTTACGGCGCCAGCTTTGGTGAGCCCGGGAATTTGCGGGGACGCGACTACACCCCAACCGCCTCGGCGGACGAGCCGAACAGCGGGCATGCGGACCGGTTCCTCGACTATCTCTCGGCGACCCTCTGGCCGGAACTCGTGCGGCGCCTGCCGCTGCGCGAGACGGGGAGGATGCTGGCCGGCCATTCCCTTGGGTCGCTGCTCGTGCTCCACGCCCTCTTCCAGCCCAGGCCGTTCTTCGACCTCGCCCTCGCGAGCGCCCCGTCCATCTGGTGGGATGACCGCAGCATCCTGGGGCTCGTCTCAAAGCTGCGGGACCGGCAGGCCACGCTCAAGGGAGCCCTCTACATCGGCGTCGGCGCGGACGATACGCCCTCGATGACCGCCGACCTTGGCCTTCTCGAAGGCCAGCTCAACGAACGGCCCTTCAGGGACCTGCGCCTCGTCTGTGAGCGGTTCACCGGGCGCAACCACTACGATGTCGTCCCACACACCTTGAGCGCAGGTCTTGCCTCTCTGCTCGGGTAGGGTTTCCTGCAAGCATGCGGAATATCCTGTCTTCCTTTTCCCTCGCATGCCTCTCGGCGCTGGCGGCCAACACGGCCGCGGGAGCCCCTCAAGCCGATCCGCCCATGACGGACAATCCCTTCTTCACCGAGAGCCCCCTTCCCTTCCACCTGCCGCCGTTCGACCGGATCAGGGATTCGGACTACGTGCCGGCCTTCGAGCGCGGGATGTCCGACCAGCTGAAGGAGGTGGACGCGATCACGGCGAACCCCGGCAAGCCAACCTTCGACAATACGATCGTCGCCTTGGAGCGGTCGGGCCGGCTGCTCAACCGCGTAAACGTCGTGTTCTCGAACCTCAAGGAGGCCAACACCGACGACGAGATCGAGAGGATCGACGGCCTCATGGCCCCGCGGCTGTCCGCCCACAACGACGCCATCTACCTGAACGCTGCGCTGTTCGCCAGGGTCAAGGCCGTCTACAATCAGCGCTCGACGCTCGGTCTTGACCCGGAGTCGCTCCGACTGGTCGAGCGCTATTACCGGGACTTTGTCCGCGCCGGCGCACTCCTCGCCGAATCCGACAAGACGCGCCTGAAGGCCCTGAACGCGGAGCTGGCGAGCCTCGAGAGCGCCTGCAGCCAGAACATCCTCAACGAGAAGAATGCGTCGTCGGTCGTCGTCCGCGACCGCGCGGAGCTCGCCGGGCTCTCCGATGCCGAGATCGCGGGCCTCGAGGCCCAGGCGAAGGCGGAGAACAAGCCGGGGGCGTATGTCATCGCGCTCGAAAACACCACGGGTCAGCCCCCCCTCGCCTCCCTCGGGAACCGGGCGCTCCGGCAGCGGATCATGGAGGCCTCGCTCTCGCGCGGGAGCCACGGGGGGGCCTTCGACAACCAGGCCACCATCGAGAGGATCGCCAAGGTGCGCGCCGAGCAGGCCGCGCTGCTGGGCTACGAGAGCCACGCGGCCTACCGCGTGGAGGACCAGATGGCGCAGACCGTCGGCGAAGTCGACAAGCTCCTCGCCCAGCTCGTGTCGCCGGCCGTGGCGAAGGCCAGGCGCGAGGCCGCCGACATGCAGGCTGTCATCGACCAGGAGCACGGCGCCTTCAAGTTGGCGGCGTGGGACTGGGACTACTACTCGGAGAAGGTGCGGAAGGCCCGCTACGCCTTCGACGAGGCGCAGCTCAAGCCGTACTTCGAATTGAACAGCGTCCTGGAGAACGGGGTCTTCTTCGCGGCCCACAGGCTCTATGGCCTCACGTTCAAGGAGCGCCACGACCTCCCGGTCTACGTGCCGGACGTGCGCGTCTTCGAGGTTTATGACGCGGACGGCCAGCCGCTCGCACTCCTGCTCGAGGACTTCTATGCGCGGCCCTCCAAGCAGGGCGGCGCCTGGATGAACGAGTATGTTTCCCAGTCCGGGCTCTTCGGGGACAAACCCGTCGTGGCCAACCACCACAACATCCCCAAGCCCCCGACGGGCGAGCCGACGCTCCTGACCTACGACGAGGTCGTGACGCTCTTCCACGAGTTCGGGCACGGCCTGCACGGCATGTTCTCGCACGTGGAGTACCCCACGTTCGCGGGGACGAGCGTGCCGCGCGACTTTGTCGAGTACCCCTCGCAGGTGAACGAGATGTGGGCCGCGTGGCCCGAGGTGGTGAAGCACTACGCGAGGCACTACAAGACCGGGGAGCCGATGCCCGAGGCGCTGCTGGCGAAGATGCTCTCCACACGGAAGTTCAACGAGGGCTTCGAGACGACCGAGTACCTCAAGGCCACACTCCTGGACCAGGCCTGGCACACGCTCAAACCCGACCAGATACCGACCAACGTCGCGGCGTTCGAGGAGGCCACCTTCAGGAGGTACGGCGCCGACTTTGCGCCCGTGCCGCCGCGCTACCGGAGCACCTACTTCGCCCACGTCTTCTACATCGGGTACTCGGCGGGGTACTACGCCTACATCTGGTCGGACGTGCTCGTCGCGGACAGCATCGAGTGGTTCCAGAAGAACGGCGGGCTGACGCGCGCCAACGGCGACCACTTCCGCGCGACGGTCCTCTCCCACGGCGACAGCGTGGAGCCCAAGGTGCTCTTCCGCGAGTTCTCGGGCGGCGACCCGGAGATCGGGCCGCTGCTCCGCCACAGGGGCCTCGACGAGCCCGGGAACTGACCGGGGCTTTGGCGGCGGGGCCGCGCCCGGGCCAAGGAGCGGGAGGTCCAGACAGATCTTGACCCAGGGAGGCGAGGTGGGAGCGGCTGAGGATAGTGGCGGGTAGGAGGAGGGAGCGGGGATCGATGGTGGGGTCTCTGCAGGCGAGGATTTGGGCCGGGGTC
>Ga0302196_10002118_pt1 | contig 18792 bp, 19 predicted proteins | sample II_Bog_N1_3_FD_198794 | JGI IMG/M metagenome (GOLD analysis project Ga0302196, IMG submission 198794) | Peat permafrost microbial communities from Stordalen Mire near Abisko, Sweden - II_Bog_N1_3 | ecosystem: Environmental > Terrestrial > Soil > Wetlands > Peat | place: Sweden: Abisko...
GCACGGCCGCCACCCCGACAAGGCGCCGACCAAGGGACGTCACCACCACGCCGCCACCCCGGCCAAGGACCGCCACGCTCATCATGCGGCCAAGGGCAATACCCATCATGGCGCCAAGCCGGTGAGCCGGCGCGGGCGTCACGGCCATGCCGCAGCCGCGCCGGCCGGCCATGTGCACCACTGGCATCTGCGCAAGCACGGCGGCTAACCGCCGCGCGCTGCTCCTAAAGCCGCAGCCGGCTCTCCACGACCGTGACCGCGCGCCCGCGAAGGCGCGCGCGGTCGCCGGCCAGTTCGACCTCCAGGTCGCCGCCCCGGCCGGGATAGGCCTGGTGAAAGCTCAACCGGCCGCGGCCGAGCTTCTCGGCCATCAGCGGCGCCAGGGTGCAGTGGGCGCTGCCGGTGGTGGGATCCTCAGGAATGCCGGAACCCGGGGCGAAGAAGCGGCTGACGGCGTCATAGCCGCCGCCCGCGTCGCCGAGGGCGGTGACCAGCACATTGCCGCGCTCGCCGGTCTCGTCGGCGCAGATCGCCTCGATCGCGTTCAGGTCCGGCTTCAGCCCGCGCACCGTCGCCTCGCTGTCGACCACGGCGACCACGAACCGCGCCGCCCAGGCCTCGAGCACGGGCGCCCCGATCGCCTCGGCCAAGCCGGCCGGAACGTCGATCCGGTGCGGCGCGAGCACGGGGAAGTCCATCTCGTAGCCTTCGCCCGCCCGCTTCACCGTCAGCGGCCCCGAGAGGGTGTCGAAGGTCAGGGTCTCGACCCCTACGCCCAGTTCGGCGAACAGAACATGGGCCGACGCCAGGGTCGCGTGGCCGCACAGAGGCACCTCGACCGTTGGCGTCATCCAGCGGAGGCCGAAACGGCCCGGCTCGGCGGTCTTGAGCAGGAAGGCGGTTTCCGCCTGATTGTTCTCGGCCGCCAGGGCGTGCATCCAGGCCGTCTCGGGCCAGCCGCCATCGAACGGCTCGACCACGCAGGCGGGATTGCCCTTGAAGGGCTGGGACGCAAAGGCGTCGACGGTCCACTGGCGCATCAGACGGTCTCCTTGGACAAATGGGCGAGGCGGGCGCGAAGCCCCTCGCCGACGGCCGGCCATTCGTCGCGAATGACCGAGAAATAGACGGTGTCCCGCAGCGAACCGTCGGGGCGGATCATGTGGGCCCGGAAGACGCCTTCGCGCGTGGCGCCCAGCCTGGCGATCGCGCCTTGCGAGCGGGTGTTGCGGATGTCGGTCTTCAGCTCGATCCGGTTCAGGCCCAGGGTCTCGAAGCCGTAGCGCATCAGGGCGAACTTGCAGGCCGGATTGACGACGCCGGCCCAGACGCTGGGCGCGTACCAGGTGTGGCCGATCTCCACGCGGGCATGGGCCGCCTCGATGTTCAGATAGCGGGTCGAGCCGACCAGGACGCCGTCGCTCAAGGTGCGGACCGCCCAGGCGGCTTCAGGGCCGGCGGCGCTGACCGCGAGCGCGCCGTTGAACCATGGGTCGAAGGCCTCGCCCATCGCCGGCCCCGGCATATGCGCCCAGATTTCCGGCGCCTGGGCGACGCGGCGCAGGCCCTCGCGATGGGCCTCGGCCAGCGGCTCGAGGCGCACGCCGGCGGCTTCGAGGGGGACAGCGACAATCTGGCGGGGCATTGACGCCTCCGAGTGTGGGAACAATAGGGCTTCAATATTCAGATTGATTCCAATATCAATCCTTATATTGTCATCATGACAATTTGGGTTCGAAAATGACCGAATGGCGTCCCCGGCTTGAAGCCGGACCGGGATTGATCCCCGACCGCATCCTGGCCGCGTTGCGCGCCGACGTCGCCGCGGGCGTGCTGGCGCCGAACACCCGCCTGCCGACCCATCGCCGCCTGGCCGAGCTTCTGGGCGTCAGCGTCGGGGCGGTGACGCGGGCCTATGCCGAAGCGGAGCAGAGCGGCCTGGTGACCGCCCACGTCGGGCGCGGCAGCTTCGTCGTCGACGCGGCCTCCAAGCGCCTGTCTGCTGAGCGCGAGGGCGGTCTCATCGACCTTGGCCGAAACATCGCGCCGTCGTCGGCCTCCGACGTCAAGCTCGCGGAGACCTTCGCGCGGTTGCGTCGACGCGGCGACCTGGCCGCCTATCTCGACTATCCGCCGCCGGCCGGATTCGACGCCCAGCGTCGGGCCGGCGCGGCCTGGCTGTCGCGGACGGTGGTGTTCGACGGCGTCGACTGGCAACGGCTGATCTGCACCGGGGGCGCCCAGCAGGCGATCGCGATCGCGCTCGCCGCCGTCTGCCGCCCGGGCGACGCGGTTATCGTCGAGGACGCGACCTTCACGGGCCTCAAGGCGTTGGCGACCCATATGAACTACCGCCTGGTCGGCGCGGCGATGGACGCCGAAGGCCTGACGCCCGACGCCCTGGAAGCCGCCGCGGCCGGCGGGGCCAAGGTGGTCTATCTGCAGCCGCTGCAGAACCCGACGGGGCGGATCATGGGTCTGGAGCGCCGCGCGGCCATCGTCGACATCGCCCGCAAGCTGGATCTGATGCTGGTCGAGGACGACCTCTACGGCGCCTACGCCGCCGATCTGGCCCTGCCGACCCTGGCCTCGCTCGCGCCGGAGCGGGTCTTCTATGTCAGCGGCCTCTCCAAGAGTCTGACTCCCGGCCTGCGCATCGGCTACTGCCTGCCGCCGCGGGGCGAGACCTGGCTCGACACCGCGCTAGGCGCCCTGCGCGCCATCGCCTTCGGCGCGCCGGGACTCGGCGGACTGGTCGCGGCGCAGTGGATCGAGGACGGCAGCGCCGACGCCATCCTGGCGGGCCATCGCGCGGCGCTGATCGAGCGGACGGCCCTGGCGCTGACCATCCTTGGCGATGTCGCCGAGCGCCCGCGCAACCGCGCCGCCACCCATCTGTGGCTGCCGATGAGCGAGCTGGACGCCGAACGCAGCGCCGCGAGGGCCCTGCGCGGCGGCGTCCAGGTCAGTCCGCCGACAGCGGCGATGGTCGAGGGTGCGGAGGACCATGGTCTGCGCGTCTGTCTCGGCGCCGCCGCCAGCCTCGCCGAACTGGACCGCGGCCTTCGCGTCCTCGCCGCCGCCCTCAGCCCTGGCGACGAGCGCGGCCTGGGGATGGTCTGATGACGCCCCACGACGGCTTGGACGACGGCTGGCTGCTCAGCGACGATCCGGCCCGCTTCGACCTTCCACGCGCCCATGGCTGGATTTCGCGCGAGAGCTATTGGGCCGAGGGCATCCCGTTCGAAACCTTCGCCAAGGCGGTCGCCAACAGCTTGACGGTCGGCCTCTACGCGCCTGGCGGCGCGATGGCGGCCATGGCCCGGGTCGTCACCGACCGCGCCACCTTCGGCTGGCTGTGCGACGTGTTCGTGGACCAGGCCTATCGCGGCGACGGCTGCGGCAAGCGGCTGATGACCTATCTGAAGGCGCATCCCGACCTGCAGGGCTTTCGCCGCCTGCATCTGGCCACCCGCGACGCCCACGGCCTGTACGCCCAGTTCGGCTTCGTCCCGCTTACGGGCGCGGACAGCTGGATGGAGATCCGGGACCCGGACGTCTACCGGCGCTAGCCGTTCGCGGCGCGCGCCTGGACCATTTCTTCTTCGGACCGCGACGCCACGACGGCGATCTCACCCAATAGCTGGGCCGGCGAGAAGGGTTTGGGCACCACGCCGTCCATGCCGGCCTTCTGATAGCTCAGCCGCTGGTGGCTCATCACGTCGGCGGTCAGGGCGATGATCGGAATTTCGGCGCAGGGGTGATCCAGCGCGCGGATCCGGCGGGTGGCTTCCAGCCCGTCCATCTCCGGCATGTTGACATCCATCAGCACCAGATCGAAGGCCGACCGGGTCACCGCCGCGATCGCCGCCTGGCCGCTGTCGACCGACTCGGCCGCCGCGCCCAGGGCTTCCAGCGATTTGACCGCGACCAGGCAGTTGATGCGGTTGTCGTCGACCACGAGAATGCGCAGGCCGTCGAGCGGAGTCGCTGTCAGGTCGTCAGCGACGGTCGCCTCGGGGGCGGCCCGCACCGGCGCGGCGATCTCCAGCCAGAAGGTCGAGCCCTCGCCCGGCACGCTGGTGAAATCCAGCTCGCCGTCCATCAGCCGCGCGAGGCTGCGGGAGATGGCCAGGCCAAGGCCGGTGCCGCCGAACCTGCGGGTGGTGGTGCTGTCGGCCTGTTCGAAGCGGTCGAACAGCCGTGAACGGGCGTCTTCGGGAATGCCGATGCCGGTGTCCGCGACCTCGCACCGCAACCGCCGCGTCTCGCCGGCGCCGCGCGTCGACAACCGCACCTCCACGCCGCCGGTCGCGGTGAACTTGACCGCGTTACCCACCACATTGAACAGGCACTGGCGAAGGCGCACGGAGTCGACCTCGGTGAATCCCATGTCCGCCTCGGTGACGAGACGCAGGTAGAGGCCCTTCGCCTCGGCCTGCGGGCGGATCAGGTTGACCACGCCCTCGGCGACGCCGCGGGGGTCGGTGATGGTGGGCGCCAGCTCCAGCTTGCCCGCCTCGATCTTGCTGAAGTCGAGCACGTCATTGATCAGACCGCCGAGCATCTCGCTGCAGCCGATGGCCTCGCTGAGCAGATTGCGCCCCTCATCGCTGAGGTTCTCGCGGCGCAGCAGGTTCAACACGCCGACGATGCCGTTCATGGGCGTGCGGATCTCGTGGCTGACGGAGGCCAGGAAGTCCGACTTGGCCGCCGTCGCGGCCTCGGCCGTGCGGCGGGCCTCTTCCAGCGCCAGCTCCTGCCGCTTCTGGGCGTCGATGTCGAGCATCAGGCCCACGCCGCGAGCCGGCGCGCCCTGATCGTCCTTCTCGACTTCAAAATAGAGTCGAACCCACCGGTCGCCATCCGGGCGACGCAGACGCACGTCGACCGGCTCGGCCCCAACCTCGTCGCGCGCGCGGCGCTCAAGGTCCACGACGGCCTCGCAGTCGTCGGGATTGCAGAGTTCGTCCAGCCGCTGGAACCGGGCAAGGGACTCCCAACCGGTCATCGTGCGGAACTCCGCTGAGCTCCAATAGGCCTTGCGGGCGTAGTCGTATTCATAGACCCCGGCCTGGGCGCCGGTCAGCGCCAGTCTCAGGCGCGAGGCGTTGGCGGCGGCTTCGTCGCGCGCCATGGCCTGAGGGGTGATGTTCTGGCTGAGACCATGCATCTCATAGCGGCCGGATGGCAGTTTGCGGCCCGCCAGATAGTGGACCCGCAGGTGCCGCCAGCCGCCCTCGGCGTCGCGGTAGCGCATCTCCGCCTCCGCCGACCCGCCCTGGGTGGTGATGCGTTCGCGAATTTCCGCGTCCAGCGGCGCATCGTCCGGATGCTGCAACACCACCAGGGTCTGGGTCGGCACATAGGGCGCGGGCGTATGGCCCAGCGAGAGGGCGGTGGAGAATTGATAGCGGTCGTGATCCGGATCGTAGTTCCAGGCGCCGACCTCGGCTGCGTGCATCAACTGGTCGAGCGCGGCGTAGACCCGCTCGCTGGCGGCCATGGCGCTGCGTTCAGGGGTCACGTCGGCGAAACTGGCCAGCGTCTGGCCTTCCCACGGCGACAGCGACAGCCGCAGCCAACACGGGCCCGACGGTCCAACCAGCTCGAAGGCGCGACCGTCCCGCACCTCGGCGTCGGCTGCGCCCGCGCCGGCCAGGCACGCGGCCAACAGCGATCCGGCCAACTGCGTCGGCGCACGGCCGAGGATGGCGGCCAGCGAAGCGCTGGCCCAGAGGATGCAGGCCGACTCGTCAATCACCGCTAGCGGCAGCGGCAGGCCGCCGAGCGCAGCCAGCTTTGCAGCAGCGATCTTGGGTGTCTTCGTCTGCGGCATGGGCCTCCCCGATCGAGCCATTGTGCGACAGGGGCCTTAAAAGGTGCTTACAGCGTCGTTTTTGGCGCCTCGACGACCACTTCCGGCCATCTGGCCTTCACCCCGGCGGTGATTTTCGCCCAGCCGACCGCCAAGGGCCGATTGGGATTGGGCCTGAGGCGCATCGCGAACAGGTCGTCCAGGCCGAAGGGCGCGGCCACGCTCACTCGCCCGTCCCGCTCCAGCCGAACGCCCACGCCATAGGCCGGCGAGACGAAGCGGGAGAGGGCCTCGTCGGTGCAGGTCAAGGGCTCGTAGGGTTCGCCAAAGTGATCCTCGAACCACAGATGCACCCGCGCCTGGTTGCGCACCTCGACCATGGGGCTGAGCGCGGGCGGATAGGCGGCGGCGGCGCGGCGGATGTGGACGTCCTCGGCCTCGTAGGAGGTGTCCGAGGCGTCGAAATAGCAGAGGTCGAAGTCCTTGATCCCATAGTCGGCCTCGCGGCCGGTCAGGGCGTTCCAAACCGTCTGATAGACGGCGCCGGAGACGATCCGCCAGTCGGGCAGGTCGAGGTCCCGCGCGATCTCCAGCACCCGCATGACCCTCGGGCTGGCGCGGACAAGGGAGACCAGGCGGTCGGATTGGGAGGGGTCGACGACTCGGCTCATGGAACAAACCAGAAACGATTATCGCGCGCCGATCAAGCCCTGTCGCGCAACGGCCAGCCCAGGTCGAGCGGTCCGGCGCCCTGCCCCAGGCCCGGCGCGCGCCGGATCGCCTCGGCGACATAGCCCCAGGCGCGGGCGACGGCGGCTTCCAGGGGCAGTCCTTGGGCCAGTCCGGTCGCGCAGGCGGACGCCAGGGCGCAGCCGGTGCCATGGGTATGGCGGGTCTCAAGGCGCGGGCCGCTGAAGGTGGCCTCGCCGGCCGGGGTCATCAGCACATCGGTGACCGTGTCGCCCGGGACGTGGCCGCCCTTCATCAGCACCGCCCTGGCGCCCATGGTCAGCAGGGCCTCGCCGGCGCGGCGCAGATCGTCGGTGGTTTCCAGGGTCAGCCCCGTCAGCACCTCGGCTTCCGGCGCGTTGGGGGTGAGCAGATGGGCGCGCGGGACCATCAGGCTGCGGACGGCCTCGACCGCGTCATTGGCCAGCAGGCTGGCGCCGCCCTTGGCGATCATCACCGGGTCGACCACCACTGGCAGCGTGGGAATCTCGGACAGCAGGCGGGCGACCGCCTCGACCACGTTGCGTTCGCCCAGCATGCCGGTCTTGACGGCGTCCGCGCCGATATCGTCCAGCACCGCGCGCGCCTGGGCGATGACGACATCGACCGGAATCGTATGGACGCCGGTCACGCCCAGGGTGTTCTGCACCGTGATGGCCGTCACGGCGGTGGCCGCGTAGCCGCCGAGCGCCGTCACCGACTTGATATCGCCCTGGATCCCCGCGCCGCCGCCGGAGTCGGAGCCGGCGATGATGAGCACCCGGCCGGGACGGTTGTCGCTCATTGACCGATCGCCTCCTGCACCTTCAGCGCCTGCACGGTTTCGCGGACGTCGTGCACGCGCACCGCCGCCACACCCGCCCGGGCGCCCGCCAAGGCCGCCGCCAGCGAGCCGCCGAGTCGGTCGCCCGCCATCGCCGCGGCCGAATCGATCCTGGCCAGGAAACGCTTGCGGCTCACACCCAGCAGCACTGGAAAGCCCAGCGCCACCAGACGGTCCAGCGTCTTCAGCAGCGCCAGATTGTGGTCCAGCGTCTTGCCGAAGCCGATGCCCGGATCGACCCAGATGCGGCGGCGATCCACGCCCGCCAGCACGGCGGCGTCCGCGCGGGCCGCGAGATAGCCGCGAACCTCGGCGACCACATCGTCGTAGTGCGGCGCCTGCTGCATCGTCGAGGGTTCGCCGCGCATGTGCATCAGCACCACCTCGCAGCCCAGGTCGGCCGCGGTCTTCAGGCTGTCGGGCGCCCAGGTCAGGGCGCTGACGTCGTTCCACATCGCGGCGCCGGCGGCGACCGCGGCCCGGGCGACAGCCGGCTTCATGGTGTCGATCGAGAGCGGCGTCGCGGTCTCGGCGGCCAGGGCCTCGATCAGCGGAACCACGCGGGCGATCTCGTCGGCCGCGGACACCGGCGCCGCGCCGGGCCGCGTCGATTCCCCGCCAATGTCGAGGAGGTCGGCGCCGTCGGCGATCAGCTTGCGGGCATGCGAAACGGCCGCTTCGACATCAACGAAGCGGCCGCCGTCGGAGAAGCTGTCGGGGGTGACGTTGATCACCCCCATGACCTTGCAGGCCGTCACCGTCGCGGGATCAGGCCGGTTCGGGGTCGGCGGCCGGCGACAAAGGCACCGAGACGCGCGGCCCCGCCGGCATCTTGACCTCCGGATCTTCGCGGTTCGGCTGGATGCCCTTCATCACCGCGACGATCTCGTCGCCGCTGAGGGTCTCATATTCCAGCAACGCCTTGGCCAGGGTGTGCAGATCCTCGATCCGCTCGGTCAGGATGCGCTTGGCCTCGTCGTAGCCGGCCTGGACCAGGCGGCGGACCTCCAGATCGATCTTCTCGGCGGTGTCCTCGGAAATGTTCTGGGTGCGGGCCACCGAATGACCCAGGAACACCTCTTCCTGATTGTCGCCGTAGGAGACCATGCCCAGCACGTCGGAATAGCCCCAGCGGGTGACCATGTTGCGCGCCAGGCCGGTCGCGGCCTGGATGTCGCTGGACGCGCCCGAGGTGACCTTGTCCTTGCCGAAGATCAGCTCCTCGGACACGCGGCCGGCCATCATGATGGCCAGGCGCGAGGTCATCTGGGTGTAGTCCATCGAGTAGCGGTCGCCTTCCGGCAGCTGCATCACCATGCCCAGGGCGCGGCCCCGCGGGATGATGGTGGCCTTGTGCACCGGATCGGACGACGGCACCGACAGGGCCACCAGGGCGTGGCCGCCCTCGTGGTAGGCGGTGTTGCGCTTTTCCTCTTCACTCATGACCATGGACTTGCGCTCGGCGCCCATCATCACCTTGTCCTTGGCCATCTCGAAGTCGTTCTGGGTGACCATGCGGCGGTTCTTGCGCGCGGCCATCAGGGCGGCTTCGTTGACCAGGTTGGCGAGGTCGGCGCCGGAGAAGCCGGGGGTGCCGCGGGCGATGGTGCGGACTTCGACGTCGGCCGACAGCGGCACATTGCGCATGTGAACACGCAGGATCTTCTCGCGGCCGGTCACGTCGGGGTTGGGCACCACGACCTGGCGGTCGAAGCGGCCCGGACGCAGCAGGGCCGGGTCGAGCACGTCGGGCCGGTTGGTCGAGGCGATGACGATGATGCTCTCGTTCGGATCGAAGCCGTCCATCTCGACCAGCAGTTGGTTGAGGGTCTGCTCGCGCTCATCGTTGCCGCCGCCGAGGCCGGCGCCGCGATGGCGGCCGACCGCGTCGATTTCGTCGATGAAGATGATGCAGGGGGCGTTCTTCTTGGCCTGTTCGAACATGTCGCGCACACGGGACGCGCCCACGCCGACGAACATTTCAACGAAGTCCGAGCCGGAGATGTAGAAGAAGGGCACGCCGGCCTCGCCCGCGACGGCGCGGCCGAGCAGGGTCTTGCCGGTGCCCGGAGGCCCGACCATCAGCGCGCCCTTCGGGATCTTGCCGCCCAGGCGCTGGAACTTGGCCGGGTCCTTCAGGAAGTCGACGATCTCGGCCAGCTCTTCCTTGGCCTCGTCGACGCCGGCGACATCGTCGAAGGTGACGCGGTTCTTGTTCTCGGTCAGCAGCCGGGCCTTCGACTTGCCGAAGCCCATGGCTCCGCGCGCGCCGCCCTGCATCTGCCGCATGATCAGATAGGTCATGGCGATGATCAGCAGCACCGGCAGCAGCTGGAACAGCAGGCTCAGCGCCACATTGCCGTTGGCCGACTTCACCGAGACATCGGCGTTGCTGGCGTTGAGGCTGCGGATCAGGTCTTCCTGGTTGTCGGGGGTGTTGACGGTGACGGTGGTCTTGTCGTCGAAGGTCGCGTCCACGGCGTCGCCATGGATCACGGCCTTCTTCACATGGCCCGCGGCGACCTGATGCAGCAGGCCGGAATAGCTCAGGTCCGCGCCCGGCGCGGGCCGCTGGGTCTGAGTGACCATGCCATAGAGGCCGATTGCTACGACGATCATCACGCCGAAGATGGCCAGATTACGCAAATTCATGCCTTCGCCCTTTTAGAGCTCGGCTCACGTCCGCGGCGCGCATCCAACATGCGCCCGTCGCTCGCCGGTCAAACCCAACATAAGACGCCAGCGGCGATTTCGCCACGCGTACCCGTTCCGGGCGCGAGGTTAAGTCGCAGCTTCCTTCAAAATCGTTCCGCACGCGGCCCAGAATCGGGCCGGAACGAGCGGCTTTACGCATACGTCGGAGGCCTCTGCAAGGATCGGGCAAGTTGGCGGCCGGTCCGCCCGCTCCAGCAGCGGCAACACCGGACGGCGCGGCGCCTCGATCGCGTGGAGCGCACGCAACGCCTTATCCGACAAGGCTTTGAAGCGACCACCGAGGGCTTGGATGACGACCGGCCGATCACCGGCGGACACCTCGAAACGGCCGTCCCAGACGCCGCATTGGCCGGCGCCGACGCGCAGTTGCTCCAGGCCCGAGCGGCCCGGCTCGCGGACGATCACAATCTGGGCGCCGGCCGACACTTTCGCGCCGCCCAAGGTCGCGGTGAAGGCGTCATCGCCGCGAAGGCGCTCCGAAAGCGCGGCCAGACGGCGCCCGCGCGGTGGGCTGGCCTGTCCCCCGGCGCAGGTCACGGCCACGGCCAGCAGGCGCGCGGCGGCGCGTGGCGCAGCGTCCGCCAGCGTTCGACGGTCGAGTTGGATCGCGCCGTCCTCGCCCACGAAAGCGGCCTCCGCCAGCTCCCGCGGGACCGGGTCGGCGTCCTCGACCATCAACGGCGCCGCGGCGGCCGCCTTTGGCCGCGCCCGCGCCCGAGGCGAGCGGGGGTCGGCGTTGGCCGGATCGTCGATCCAGGTCTCACCGGCCGCGACCAGCGCCTGGCGGATGTCCGCCCGGCGCGCGCCCAGCAGCGGCCTGAGGATGAACAGCCCGCGGCCTTCCGGCCAGACCGGCGAGGGCGACCATTCGCCCGGCGTTCCGAGCCGTAGGCCCTCGTCCCGCATCATGGCGTTCTCGATCAGGTCATCGGCGGTGTGGCCGAAGACGACGACGCGCGCGCCCATCGCCCGGGCCGCGTCGGCGATCAACCTGTGGCGGGCCTCGCGCGCCGCCGCCGGCAGGCCGGTCGCGGGCTTGGGGCTCGTCCAGGCCAGAGGCAGGAAGCCGGCGCCGAGACGCCTGGCCGCGCCGCCAGCGGCCTGGGTCCAATCGGCGCTGGCGGCCTGGAGACCGTGATCGACACAGAGCGCCGCCACTCCGCGGCCATGGCGCTCGGCCCAGGCCTTGGTCAGGCGCAGCGCCATCAGGGAATCGCCGCCGCCGGAAAAAGCCACGGCGATCGGCGCGGGCGATGAAAGGGCGAGGCGGCGCTCGAACACCGCGTCGGCGCCGGCCTCGATCCCAGCGATGGGGGTCATGGCGTCCCGTCCCGGCGCCGGGACGTGGGCGTTCATCCCGGACAGCCGACCTGGGCCCTGGCCTCGGCGGCGCGGGCCTTGGAGGCCGGCGGCGCCTTCGGATAATGACGTTCGAGCTCGACCAGCGCCGAGCAGGCGTCAGCCTTCTTGTTCAGCTGACCCAGCGAGAGGGCCAGCTTCACCATCGCGTCCGGCGCCCAGGCCGTCTTCGGCCAGCCCCGGATCGCGCCGACCAGGTTGGCCGCCGCGCCCTGATAGTCCTTCTGGGAATATTTGATCTCGCCGAGCCAATAGTGGGCGGACGGGATGCTTGGGCTGGAACCGTAGGTGTCGATGAAGCCCTGGAAGGCGTCGGCGGCGGCCGGATAGTCGCCGTTCAGCAGCAATTGGCGCGCCTTCACATAGGCGCCGTTGGCGTCGGCGGGGTTGGCCTGATCGGTCTGGGCCTGGCCCCCCTGGCTGAGCTGGCCGCCCAGCGTGCCTTCGCCGCCTGACGCGCCGGGAGCCGGCGGCGCAGCGGGGGCCAAGGCGGCGACCTGCTTTTCCAGCTTGTCCAGCCGGTCGGCGAAGGCGGCCGACTGGGCCTGGCTGGCGGCCTGGTCCTGCTTGGCCATGTCAAGCTGGTGGGAGATCACCTCCATCTGGCCGGTCAGCCCACGGACGGTCTGGTCGATGTCGTCCAGCTTGGTCTGCAGGGTGGCGATCTGTTCGTCGGACGAGGCTGTGCGGACCTCGATCGGCTGGCCGGTGGCCCGCGCCTGCAGGACGATGTTGCGGACCTCGCGCAGGTCCTTCTCGATCCGCTGCAATCGGGATTCGTTGGCTTCCTCGGTGAAGCGGTCCTGGGCGAAGGCGGGAGCGGACGCGGCGAACAGGCTCGCCGCGCCGACGGCGAGGGTCAGGAAGGTCGAGGTCTTCATCGCGCGATGTTCACCCTAGCCAGACGGCCAAATTGCGGCCCCGGCCCGAAGGTCGCTCCCCCGCCGCTGGGACGAGGGAGCGGACTTGAGGCCTATTGGGCGCCGGCGGTGATGGCCGTGTGGCCATTCCGGTTGTGCGCCCAGGCGTCCTCGTTCTCGCCCGGATCGATCGGCCGTTCCTTGCCGTAGGAGACGGTGTCGATGCGCGAGCCGTCGACGCCGTGCGCCACCAGGTATTCGCGCACCGCGTTGGCGCGGCGGCCGCCCAGGGCGAAGTTGTACTCACGGGTGCCGCGTTCGTCGCAGTTGCCCTCGATGCGCACGCGCACCCCTGGATAGCGGCGAAGCCAGGCGGCCTGGGCGTCCAGCACCGGCGCGGCGTCGGCGCGCACGTCGAACTTGTCGTAGTCGAAATAGACGCGATCGCCGGCGTTGATCACGAAGTCCTGGATCGAGCCCGGGACGGGACCGGTCGCGGGCGGCGGCGGCGGGGGCGTGTAGGCCTGAGGCGGAGGCGGCGTGGGGGTCGGCGTCGGCGCGGGCGCCGGCGCGGGATGGGAGGCGCAGGCCGCGATGGAGATCGTCGCGCCGGCGATGAGCGCAAATCTAGTTGCGCGTTGAATATTGATCTTCACACAGATCCTCCTCAGTGAATGGCGCTCCAGCAAGGACGATACGTCCTCAACGCCTTCGAGTTCCTGACGGCTCTAAGTTAATACGCGAGGCCGTCCACCGCGACACAATTCAAGAGCCGAGCGAGTTAATTCAGCAGCGGCGACCAGGCTGGGTCAGAGGCTGACCCCGGATAGGGCTCCACATCGATGATCCGACCCGTCACATCGACGGTCCAAAGCCGGGATTCCTCGCCCGCGGACTGACGCGCGAACATCAAGACCCGGCCGTTGGGCGCCCAGGTGGGGCTGTCCTCGAAGTAGCTGGTGGTCAGGATCCGCTCGTTCTTGCCGTCAGGGGTCATCACCCCGATGTGGAAGGTCGAGCCGGTCTGTTTGACAAAGGCGATCAGATCGCCGCGCGGCGACCAGACCGGGGCGTTATAACGGCCGTCGCCGAACGAGATCCGGTGCTGATCCGACCCGTCCGCGTTCATCACATAGAGCTGCGGGCTGCCGCCGCGGTCGGAGTTGAACACAATCTGGCCGCCGCTCGGCGAGAACGATGGCGAGGTGTCGATCGAGGGATCGGTCGTCAGCCGTGTGCTGGAGCGGTTGTTTAGGTCCATCACATAGATGTCGGTGTTGCCGTAGCGCTCGACCGAGAAGGCCACCTTGCCGCCGTCGGGCGAGAACCGCGGGGCGAACACCATGCCCTGGAAGTGGCCCAGCGCCTCGCTGCGTCCGGTCTCGGTGCTGTAGAGGTAGATGGCCGAGCCGTCGTCGTGCAGGCTCATGAAGGTGATCTTCTGGCTGTTGGACGAGAAGTGCGGCGAGAAGATCTGGCCCGGCCCGGTGGGCAGATAGCTGGGGTTGGCGCCGTCCTGGTCCATGATGCCCAGGCGCCGCTCGCGATGGGACTTGGGGCCGCTCTCGGCGACGAAGACGATGCGGGTGTCGAAATAGCCCCCCTCGCCGGTCAGCTTCTCATAGACGGTGTCAGCGACCTTGTGCGCGATCCGCCGCCAGCTCTCCGGCGAGGCGGTGAAGCGCAGGGACCAAAGTTCGCGGTCGGCGTAGACGTCCCAGATGCGGAAGTTGACGCTCATCCGTCCGTCCGGATCGGTTCCGACCTGGCCATAGACCAGCGCCTGGGCGCCGATCTGTTTCCAGGCGGTCGATTGCGGCGCGATATTGATGTCGAGGGTCTTTTCCACAAAAGTGGATTGGTCGAGTGGCTTGAACAGGCCTGAGCGCTGGAGGTCGGCGGTCAGCACCTTGGTGATGTCGTCGGCCCGGCCGCCGCCGCCGAAGGTGGGGATGGCGATGGGCAGCGGCTGCACCGCACCCTGGTTGACATCGACGACGACGTCGGCGCGTGCCGCTTGGGGCGCCAGTCCCGCCATACTCACGGCCAGGCCCAATGCGAGAGCGAGTTTCAGCAGGTATTTCGTCATGAAGACACTCATGGCTAGGCGTAGGCCCTCTTTGCATCTCGATTGGCGACAAATCTGTGGCCATACGGGGTCGACTGTATGCCGGCCAAGGCGTGGGCCTGCGTGATTGCATGTGCGTTCATCGCTGGCTGCAATATTCCTTGGGATTGAAGTTCACGGTGTATTTGTCGGCTGGCAAATTTTCGGCGGGGCCGTTCGGACCTCTGAAATATTGGTACACCGCCCGCACGGCCCGCTCCGCGGCGACCTGGTTCAAATCGCCCTTGCCGACGTTAACGGCAGACGCGGAAATGTCCTCCCGATTTCCATTGGCATCAACTCGGTATTTGGGGACCAAACGCCCGCCTGGTTCAATGCTGAAGGTGACGGCGATGCTGATGTCAGATCCGCCCAGCACCCCGCAGTCGGGGTTCCAGAGCCGCTCCAGCTGCTGCTTCAGCGAGGCCATCGCCGCGGGCGAGGGCTTGGGGCCGCTGCCCGAGGCGGTGTTCGACGGCGGTCGCGGGTGCGACTTGGCCGGGCTGCCGCCGATATGGTTGAGGATGCTGTCGGCGAAGTCGCTGTCGTCGGTCGCGGTCTTGCTTGGCTGGGTCTTGGCGGGCGTGACCGGCGAAGGCTTTGGCGTCGGCTTCGGCTCGGTCTTGGCGGTCGGGACCGGTTTGGGCGCGGGGGCAGGCTTGGGCGCGGGCGCGGCCGGCTTGGGGACCGGCGCGGGCGGCAGCGGCGCCGGAGTTTCGTCCGGCGTCGGCGGCGCGGGCGGCGTCAGGCTCGGCGTCGGCGTCACGACCGCGGGCGCCGGATTGGCCGGCGTGTTGACCAGGGTCACCGAAACCACGTTCGGCCCGATCACCGGCTTGGTCAGCACCGGGCCGAACAGCAGCAGGGCGGCGATCACGCCCACATGCAGGGCGATCGCCGCGGCCAGGGCCGGAAACCGCTCTAGGCTGTCGCGGTTCATCAGGGCGAAGGGGCGGACCGGTCGTCAGGCGGCAGGGGCGGGGTATGGTCGAGGCCGGACGAGGGCCCGCCGGTGTCGGTGATCAGGCCGATGGAGGAAAAGCCGGAGGTCGACAGGCTGGCCATCACCTGGGCGACCATGGCGTAGGGCGCGCGGCCGTCGGCGCGGACGTAGACCGGCTTGTCCGGATCGGCGCCGGCCGCGGCGTGCATCCGCGGGGCCAGGTCGCTGAACGGCACCTCGTCGGCGCCCAGGAAGATGCTTCCGTCGGCGCGGATGGTCAGGGTCAGCGGCTGATGCTGGTCGTTCAGCGCATTGGCCTCGGTCTTCGGCAGCTCCACCGGCACGCCGGCGGTCAGCAACGGCGCGGAGATCATGAAGATGATCAGCAGCACCAGCATCACGTCGACCAGCGGCGTGACGTTGATCTCCGACAGGGCGCGGCGTCCCCTGCCCCGGCCGCGCCGGCGCCCGCGACGGGCGTTGCTGGAATCCAGCGACAGCGCCACCGGCCTAGCTCCGCCCGCCCAGCCGCCGGGTCACGGCCGCGGCGATGTCATCGGCGAAGGCCTCCAGCCGACCGGCGAACTTGCCCGCGTCGGTCGAGAACTTGTTGTAGAAGATGTAGGCCGGGATGGCCGCCAAAAGGCCGATGGCGGTGGCGAACAGGGCCTCGGCGATCGAGGGCGCGACCACCGCCAGGCTGGTGTTCTTCTGCTGAGCGATCGACTGGAAGGCGTGCATGATGCCCCAGACCGTGCCGAACAGGCCGATGAAGGGCGAGGACGTCGCCACGATGGCCAGCGACGACAGGCCGTCCTCGACCCGCATGGCCTCGCGGGCGATGATGCTGTCGAGCGCGCGGTCGATCTTCTGCACGAGGAAGGCGCGGCCGGCGTCGTCCAGCGGGCCGGCCTGGCGGCTTTCGCGCCATTCCCGCAGCGCCGCGATCAGCATGCGGCCCATGGCCGAACGCGGATGCTCGCCGACGTCGTGGGCCACATCCTCAAGCGATCGGCCCGAGGCGACCTCGCGCTCGAAACGGTTGGCCTGGCTGTTCAGCGAGGCGAAGCGGAAGAACTTCTCGATCACCACGGTCCACGACCACAGCGAGGCCAGCGCCAGCAACACCAGAACGCCTTTGACGATCCAGTCGGCGCGCAGGAAGACGCTGATCAGCGAGAAGTTGTCCGGCGTGACTACGCTTTGGGCGGCGTCCATTCAGGCTTGAGCTCCCAAGATCCCCGTCTGGTCCCAGTGGCGACGCAGGATGGTGAAACTATGGCGACCTACGACGAAAACCATGGCTTTAGCCGCTCCACCAGCCCAGGCGGCGGCTTTCGCGGCCGTCCGTTCAGACTGATGCACGCCGCCTCGACTACAGCCTGAGCAATGAGCACGCCATCGCGTTCAACCCTTTGGCTTACGAACAGGCGCGGGCCGCGGACGGAGTCATAGGTGGTGATGACGACAAGCGCGTCATCGATGCGGGCGGGCAGGCGAAAATCGATCTCCATCCGCGTGACCACGAAGGCGGCGGGCTGGTCGCCCACCAGCAGGTCCGAATGGCTGACCCCCGCCAGGCGCAGGAAATCGGACCGTCCCCGCTCGAAATAGCGGACGTAGTTGCCGTGATAGACCAGGCCGGTGAAGTCGGTGTCCTCGTAATAGACGCGCACGGGGAGCAGATGCTCGCGGCCGACGAAGGTTCCGGCGGAGGGGAGGAGGGTCATTTCGTGGCGCTCGGCATAACGGTTCCCTCTATCAGCTTGGTGACGAAACGCTCGATGAAGTCCGACTCCCCCGACGCCAGAACTCGGCCGAGGGCTGTCAACAGGACCGCTGCGACCACCATGCCGGCAATTACTAACAGACCGGACCATGATCGACCGAACAGGAGCGAAGGCAAACCGACCCAGACAGCGAAGAACACATAGTTCGACAGCCCGAGGCCGGACCATCCATGGAAGTCTGTTCCACCGCGCGCCTCGACGACCTTGAAATAGACCACTGTCTGAAAGCTGTTTCGGTAGGCGATCCGCTTTCTTGCCCGGCCCCAATCGCCGTTGGTCATTCCCGTGACGGGCTGGTCGAGGGATGCTAGGCGGTCAGGATCGAGCGCCTGCCGGAGTCGGCGAACGCACTCATCCTTCGGCAGTGGCGAGTGGATCGACATAGGGCGAAATCCCGAGAGCTTCCAGAGCGTGTCCGCCACTGACGCCACCCAGCTACTCCTCTTCGAACAGGCCCGGCTGTCCCTTGGCCGCCGCCGGCGGGGGCGTCAGCCCGATGTGCGCGTAGGCCTTGGCCGCCGCCAAGCGCCCGCGGGGGGTGCGCTGGATGAAGCCCTGCTGCATCAGGAAGGGTTCGATCACATCCTCGACCGCGTCGCGGGATTCGGCGATCGCATAGGCCAGCGTCTCCACGCCCGCCGGGCCGCCGCCGTAGTTCTCGATCAGCACCCGCAGATAGCGGCGATCCAGGCTGTCCAGCCCCGCCTCGTCCACTTCGAGGCGGGCGAGGGCGCGGGCGGCGCAGGCGCGGTCGATCTGGGCCGCGCCCTCGGCGCCGGCGAAGTCGCGCACCCGCCGCAGCAGCCGGCCGGCCACGCGCGGGGTGCCCCGCGCCCGGGCGGCGATCTCGGCGGCGCCGTCGGGCGTCAGGGCCGCGCCCATCTTGCGCGCGGCCTGGGTCAGCACCTGTTGCAGTTCCTTGGGCGTGTAGAATTCCAGCCTGAGCGGAATGCCGAAGCGGTCGCGCAGGGGCGTGGCCAGCATGCCGGCCCGCGTCGTCGCCGCGACCAGGGTGAAGGGCGCCAGGTCGATGCGGATCGAGCGCGCCGACGGGCCGTCGCCGATCACCAGATCCAGCACATGGTCCTCCATCGCCGGGTAGAGGATCTCCTCCACATTGGCGGCGAGCCGATGGATCTCATCGATGAACAGGACGTCGTTGGCTTCCAGATTGGTCAGGATCGCCGCCAGGTCCCCCGCCTTGGCCAGCACCGGCCCCGAAGTGGCGCGGAAATTCACCCCCAGCTCGCGGGCGATGATCTGGGCCAGGGTGGTCTTGCCCAACCCCGGCGGGCCGAACAGCAGCACATGGTCCAACGCCTCGCCGCGCCCGCGCGCGGCGTCGATGAACACCTGCAGATTGGCCTTGATCGGCGCCTGGCCGACGAACTCGGCCAGGGTCTGGGGGCGGAGGGCCTTGTCGGAGGGCTCGAGCGCCTCCGGTTCGCCGGACACGAGACGGGTCATGATTTCCTTCTCCCCTTGGGGGAGAAGGTGGCGGCGCAGCCGCCGGATGAGGGGTCGCGCCGGCGAACGGGATTGGCGACGAGGGAGTTTCGCGCGGAAAGGCCGGCGCGACCCCTCATCCTCCCAACCGCTTCGCGGTTGGGCCCCTCCTTCTCCCACAAGGGGAGAAGGTATGAACTCG
>Ga0302196_10002122_pt1 | contig 18787 bp, 22 predicted proteins | sample II_Bog_N1_3_FD_198794 | JGI IMG/M metagenome (GOLD analysis project Ga0302196, IMG submission 198794) | Peat permafrost microbial communities from Stordalen Mire near Abisko, Sweden - II_Bog_N1_3 | ecosystem: Environmental > Terrestrial > Soil > Wetlands > Peat | place: Sweden: Abisko...
GTTCAGTGCGATGAGGCGGGCCGGATGAGCGAGCTGGTCGTCGTCTCCAATCGGGTCGCCAGCCCGGCCGCCAAGGGCACGAGCTCGACCGGCGGGCTGGCCATGGCGCTCGGCGCCGGCCTTCGCGAATCCGGCGGCGTCTGGTTCGGCTGGAGCGGCAAGACCACGCCCCATTTCACCGGAAAGGTCAGCCGGGTGCGCGCCGAGGGCGTCACCGTGGCGACGGTCGATCTGGAGGAGGTCGACGTCCAGGAATACTACAACGGCTACGCCAATAAGACGCTCTGGCCGCTGTTCCACTACCGCATCGATCTGGCCGCCTTCGACCGCTCGTTCGGCGAAGGCTATGAGCGGGTCAACCGCCGCTTCGCCGAGACCGTGCGGCCGATGATCAAGCCGGACACCGTGGTCTGGATCCACGACTACCACCTGATCCCCATGGCCAAGGAGCTCCGTAAGCTCGGGGTGACCAACCCGATCGGCTTCTTCCTGCACATCCCCTGGCCCGCGCGCCAGCTGGTCACTACCCTTCCGCGGCACCGTCAGCTGGTGGAGGCCCTGTTCGACTACGACCTGATCGGCTTCCAGACCACCGACTGGCTGGCGGCGTTCGAGGACTATGTAACCCACGAGGTCGGCGGCTCGGTCAGCCCGGACGGCCGCATGTCCGCGTTCGGCCGGACCACCCGCGCGGCGGCGTTTCCGATCGGCATCGACGCCTCGGAATTCGCCGCGGCGGTGGCCTCGCCGGCGGCCGGCAAGATGTACGACCGCATGGCCGCCTCGACCGCGTTCCGCTCGATGATCGTCGGGGTCGACCGGCTTGACTACTCAAAAGGGCTGGAAGAACGGCTGCTCGGTTTCGAGCGATTGCTCCAGGACAATCCCGAGTTCCGGCGCGAAGTGGTGATGCTGCAGATCGCGCCCATTTCCCGCGACGAGGTGGACGCCTACCAGGATATCCGGGCGCGCCTCGACGCCCTGTCCGGGCGGATCAACGGCGTCTATTCCGACGCGGACTGGACACCGGTCCGCTACGTGAATCGCAACTACCGGCGCGACGAGCTGGCGGGCGTCTACCGGGCGGCCAGGATCGGGCTGGTGACGCCGCTGCGCGATGGCATGAACCTGGTCGCGAAGGAGTATGTCGCCGCCCAGAACCCCGAGGATCCGGGGGTGTTGATCCTGTCCCGCTTCGCCGGGGCGGCGCTGCAGATGAAGGACGCCCTGATCGTCAATCCCTTCTCGCCGGAGGAAGTGGGCGAAGCGCTGAAACGGGCGCTGACCATGCCGTTGGCCGAGCGGCGGCGGCGTTGGGAGACTCTGTACCACGGCGTGGTCACCGAGGACGTGACCGCCTGGCGCAAGGCCTTCGTCAAGGCGCTCGAGGGGGCGCGGGCAGGCGACGCGGCGGCGCTCGCCTGCTAGGCGGCGCCGGCGTTAGAGCTAGTGCCCGCCGCCCACCGGCGCGCCGCCCAGCTTGGGCTTGGGCGACAGCCACACCGCCCCGGCGGCGACCACGAAGACGATCACGGTGACCAGGAACATATGGTCGGTCGCCAGCATCACCGCCTGGCTCTGGGTGAGTTGATCGAGCTGGTTCAGGGCCTGATCGAGGCTCATTCCGCCGCCGCGAAGCGTCGCCAGCGTACCTTGTGGATCGTTCAGTCGTCCCGCCAGCAGGGCGTGATCCTTGGTGGAATCGTTTTCCCAGAAGGTCGTCACCAGCGAAGTCGCGAAGGCCGCCGAGGTGGTGCGCAGGAAGTTGGACAGCCCCGCCGCGGCGGCGACTTCAGACGGCGCAACCGAGTTGAGCGCGATCTGGTTGGTCGGGATGAAGAAGAAGGGCATGGCGAAGCCCTGGGCCAGGAAGGGCAGGGCCAGCGACCAGTAGTTCATATTGCTGGCCGATCCGGCGCGGACGACGGCCACGAAGGCGAGCCAAAGAACGCCGAACGAGACCAGGATGCGCGCGTCGTACTTGCCTGACAGCCGGGCGACGATCGGCGACATGATCACCGCCAGCACCCCGCCGAAGGCGGTGACGTAGCCGCTCCAGGTCGCCGTGTAGCCCATGTTGGTCTGCAGCCAGAGCGGCACCAGGACGATGGACGAGAAGAAGGCGCCGAAGGTCAGGCTGATGGTGATGACCGCGGGGGTGAATCCGGGTCGCCGAAAGACCCGCAGATTGACGATCGGGTCGGCGGCCGTCAGCTCCCAGATCAGGAAGGCGGCGAAGCCGATGGCCGCGACAAGCGCCAGGGCGACGATGGTCGGCGAGGAGAACCAGTCCAGCTCCTTGCCCTTGTCGAGCATGATCTGCAGCGAGCCGACGAAGGTGATCAAAAGGCCAAGGCCCACCAGGTCCACCGGCCGCTTCTCGGTCGGCGTGTCGTGGCTGGCGAGGATGCGGTAGGCGAAGAAGGCGCAGACCACCACGACCGGCACATTGATGTAGAAGATCCACTGCCAGCCGACGTTGTCGCAGAGCAACCCGCCCAGGATCGGGCCGGCGATGGGGGCGGTGACGGTGGTCATCGACCAGATGCCCATGGCCTGGCCGCGCTGGGCCGGAGGGAAGATGCGCATCAGCAGGGTCTGCGACATGGGCATGATCGGTCCGCCGCAGATGCCCTGCATCACCCGGAACAGCACCAGGAAACTCAGGCTGGGGGCCAGGCCGCAGAGCGCAGAGCAGATGCCGAAGCCGATCATGCCGGTGATGAACACCCGCACAGCGCCGAACCGCCCGGCGAGCCAGCCGGTCAGCGGCACCATGATGGCCTCGGCCACCGAATAGGAGGTGATCACCCAGGTGCCCTGCTGGGGCGAGACGGCCAGACCCCCGGCGATGTTGGGCACCGAGACGTTGGCGATGGTCATGTCCAGCACGACCATGAAGTTGCCGATCGCCAGCAGAAAGCCGGCCAGCAGGAGGGCGCCGCCGACCAGGGGCCTAGGGTCGGCTTTGGCGTCGGCGTAGGTCGCGGCCATGGCCTTCTAAGCTCCGGCTATTGGGCGGTGTCGATGTCGACGTTCATCGACAGCCCGACCTGCAAGGGGTGGCTCTTCAGTTCGTCGCCGTCGATGGCGATGCGGACGGGCAGGCGTTGCACGACCTTGATCCAGTTGCCGGTGGCGTTCTGGGCCGGGATCACGGCGAAGGCCGAGCCCGTGCCGCCGGCCAGGCCGACGACATGGCCGTGGAACTTCACGCCGCCGCCGTAGAGGTCGCTGGTCAGGGTGACCGGCTGGCCGATGCGCACGTGGCGCAGCTGCACTTCCTTGAAGTTGGCGTCGATATAGGCGCTCTGGATCGGCACGACGGTCATCAGCTGGGCGCCGACCTGGACGCGCTGGCCGACCTCGACGACGTTCTTGGCGATGATGCCGTCGACCGGCGAGCGCACGATGGTGCGGTCGAGATCGAGCTTGGCCTGGTCGACCTTGGCTTGGGCGAGCGCCACTTCGGGATTGTTGGAGACCTGGGTCCCGGCGGTCAGGGCGCTGGCGACCTTCTGCTGGCCGACCGCGGCTTCGCGGCTCGCCTGGGCCTGGGCCACGGCGGCCTTGGCGGCGGCTACGGCGTTGCGGGCGTCCTCGAACTTGTTCTCGGCGGCGGTCAGCTCGTCGCCCGAGACGGCGCCGGCGGGCGCCAGGGCCTTGCGGCGCTCAAGATCGGTCGAGGCCTTGGCCAGGTCGGCTTGAGCGCTGACCAGCTGAGCCTGGGCGCGGTCGGCGTCGGCCTGACGGGCCGCGGTGTTGGCGGCCTGGGCGTCGTTGTTGGCGAAATAGCCCTGCACCTTGCGCTGCGCCTGATCCAGGTCGGCCTGGGCCTGCTCCAGCGCCAGCTTGTAGTCGGAGGGATCGATGACGACGAGGACGTCACCCTTCTTCACCGGCTGGGTTTCGCTGACCGGATCGGAGATGATGGCGCCGGCGACCTGGGGCGTGACCTGGGCCACGTCCGCCTGGACATAGGCGTCATCGGTCTTGACGTGGTGGGACGCGACCAGGACCCAGTAGATCCCGTAGAGCAGGGCCGCGGCGACCACCACTATGCCGAGCACGGTGAACAGCTGGCCGCGGCGCGCGGCGGTCCTGGCCGGGGCGGCGTCGGAGCGTCCGGGCGCATCGGCGGCCGGTTTGATCTCCGCGGGGGCCTGTTCGGCGGCGGGTTTGGTGCGAGCGTCCATGACGGAAATCCGAAGTCTGAAGTGAAACTGGGAAGCGATCAGCCGCCGTTGAAGCCGCCGCCGAGGGCGCGGATCATGGCGATGTCGAGGGTGAAGGCGCGCGAGCGCGCGTCGGCGAGGGCCTTGCGCTGGGTGATCAGGGCGTCTTCGGCGCTGAGGACGGAGACGTAGGAGGACAGGCCGCCACGGTAGCGCAGCTGCGCGATCGCATAGGCTTGCTCGCCGGCGGCATAAGCCTCCTGCCGCTCGGCCAGCTGCCGCTGGGCGGATTGGACGCTTGCCGCCGAGTCGGCGACATCCTGGAAGGCGTTGACGAGCGTCTGGTTGTAGGCGTCGACGGCGGCGTCATAGTCGGCCTGGGCGCCGTGATACTGGGCGCGAATCTGGCCCCCATGGAAGATCGGCAGGGTGACCGCCGGGCCGATCGAGCCGATCGCCGCCTGGGGCGTGAACATATTGCCGAGACCCAGGGCCTGCTGGCCGATGTAGGCGTTCAGGACGATGTTCGGATAGAAGGCGGCGTGGGCGGCGTCGACCTTCTTGGCCGCCGCTTCGGCCCGCAGACGGGCGGCGACGATGTCGGGCCGGCGCCCCACCAGATTGGCTTTCAGATCCGCCGGCAGGCCGAACGGCTTGATGGTCTCGGAGGCGGGGATGGCGATATCCAGGCCGCGGTCGGGACCGGCGCCGATCAGGGCGGCGATCCTGTGCCGTGCGATCAGCATCTGCTCGTCGAGCGCCTCGACGTCCGCCTGCGACGAGGGCGTGGCCGCCTGGGCCTGGTGCAGCTCGGCCTGGGTGTCGAGGCCATTGCGCACCCGATCGGCGACCAGCTTGCCCGAGGCGATCCGGTTCTCCACCGAGGCGGCCGCGGCGTCGCGCTCGGCCGACAGCCGCGCCAGATCGGCGTAGGCCTGGGCCACCGCGGTCGAAAGCGTCAGCCGCGCCTGAACCAGATCCGCCCGCTGGGCTTCGGCTTCGGAAACCGAGGCGGCCAGGGCCGCGCGGTTCTTGCCGAAAAGATCCAGGTCGTAGCTGGCGTTGAGGGTGACCTGGGCGTTCCCCTGGTAGCCCTTGGGCAGGTACTGCTGGATGAAGCTAGGGAAGCCGATCGCGCGGCTGGCCTCCGTGTCGGTCACCGCGCCCTTGGCGTCCATGGACGGCAGCGTCGCGGCGCGGGACTGGTCGGTCTGGGCTTCGGCCGACCGCAAGCGCGCCTCGGCCTGGGCCAGGGTCGGGGAATTGGCCAGGGCCTCGTCGATCAGCTTCGACAGCTGCGGATCGCCATAGGCGTCCCACCAGCGGTCTGAAATCCACTCCGCCGTCGGCGCGGCGAAGCTGCGGTCGGTTTCCAGCGCGGCGGCGGGCGTCAGCTGCGCCCGCTCGCTGCTTTTGGGCAGGCCCGCGCAGGCGCTCAGCGCCAGGGCCGCCGCTGAAAGCGCGAGCAGGGTGCGGCGGCGCGATGCCGTCCGTGGGCGGAGGTGTTCGGCGGGATTGGGCATAGGCGTCTCGAAGAAGGCGGTCGGTGGACAAAAACTGACCGAACCGTACGGTCACACAATTGCCGTACGGTGGGTATTCTTGTCAAGAAGAAAACCGTACGGTATGGTCAGAAAATGGTTATCAGCTACGAAACCCCCACTCACGGCGAGTCTGGAAAGAGCGAACTTCGCCGCCGAGCGATCCTCGATGTGGCGCGCGAAATCTTTCTCGCGCAGGGCTTTGCGGCGACCTCCATGTCGGAGATAGCGGCGCGCCTGGGCGGTTCCAAGGGAACGCTCTACAACTATTTCCGCTCCAAGGAGGAATTGTTCGCCGCCATCATGATCGACGTCTGCGAGGGTCCGGCCAATGCGGTGTTCGATCACCTGCCGCCGATCGACGGGGATCTGAGGGCCGGGCTGATCGACCTTGGCATGGGCCTCATGAGTTTCATCATCAGCGACGCGCCGATGGCGGTGCACCGGGTGGTGGTCGCCGAGAGCGACCGCTTTCCCCAATTGGGCCGGGTCTTCTACGAAACCGGGCCTCTGCGGGGGCAGGAGCGGATTGTCGCCTACTTCACCGATCTGATGGCGTCGGGCCAGCTTCGCCGCTGCGATGCGGCCATGGCGGCGCGGCGTTTCAAGGACCTGATCCTGTCGGACCTGCACTCGCGCCGCCTGTGGGGCGTGCTTGAGCCGATCGGCCGCGAGGAGCTGCGCGCGCATGTCGAGGAGTCGGTCGACATCTTCTTGACCGCCTTCGGCGCCGGCTCAAGCCTGGATGTCGCATAAGGATCATCGCACGCGGGCTGGCTCAGCGCCCCGTCTTGGCTGAAAGTCGCCGCTGGAGCTGATTCCCGGCCCATATCGATCGCCCGGACGGAGGAAACGCATGGAAACCGCGCCCGAGCGCCGCACCTACTGGACGCTGGATGGCCTGCGCGGCGTGGGGGCTGTGCTGGTGATGATGCGCCACGTGCCCGCCCTGTTCGGGCCGATCCGGGTGCCCGAGAGCTTCCTGGCGGTGGATCTTTTCTATCTGGTCAGCGGCTTCGTGGTCGCCAACGCCTACGGCGCGCGGCTGACGCGGGGCGGCTTCTTCGTCGATTTCGTCAAGACCCGGCTGATCCGCCTCTATCCGCTTTACCTGTTCGGCCTGGCCGTCGGTCTGATCCCGGCCATCTATGCGGTTGTGGTCGATCCGGCCGGTTGGTGGACCGCGCCCAAGCTGTTGGAAGCGGTCGTGCTGGGCCTGTTCATGGTGCCCATGTTCCCGGGCATCGCCGCCTGCGGCACGGCGCTGGACGGGCCGGTCTGGACCCTGGTGCCGGAGTTGATCGCCAACACCGTCTACGCCGTGGTGGTCCGGTGGCTGACGCTGCCGGTGCTGATCGCCATCCTGGTCGTCTGCGGCGGCGGCATTGTCGCCGCCGAACTGCTCTACGGCACCCTGGACGTCGGCTATAATCCCACCGATCAGTGGGCGGCGCTGGCGCGGGTCGGCTACTCCTTCTTCGCCGGCGTGGTCGTGTTCCGTTTCTTCGGCCACCAGCGGGTCGAGAACCCGTTGGCCTCCTGGCTGCTGGTCGCCGCCCTGGCCGCGGGCCTGGCCCTGCAACCGTCCGACGACGCGACGCCCTGGTTCGAGATCGGCGCGATCCTGATCGGATTTCCGCTGCTGCTGCTGCTGGCCGGCCGCTACGAGCCCGGCCCGCGCGTCGGGAAATTCTTCAGCGTCATCGGCCTGATCTCCTATGGCGTCTATCTGCTCCACCAGCCGATGGGCAATATCCTGCTGCATGTGCTGCGGCTGCGCCCGCTCGCCGGCTGGGCCGACCTGATCTATGGCGCCGGTTTCATCGCGGTTGTGATGGGCTTTGCCTGGTGGCTCGACGGCCACTACGACGCCCCGGTGCGCAAGCGGCTTCGGGCGTGGCTGATGCCGGAGAAGCCCAAGACGGCGTGACCGGTCGGCCCTGCGCTCGCTCGCCTAGCGTCGCCTCCGTGTGGCCGCAGGCAAGGCGTCGCCGGCCTGCTTGGCCGCCATCTCGTCGCGGGCGTTGCGGCCGTCGGCTGTCAGCGCCAAGCCGTCGCTGGTCTGAACGACCCAGCGGATTTCCTTGAACGCCTTGATCCATGCATCGTGTTCGGGGCCGAGCGCACGCGCGCCCTCGGCGAGGGCCTCCAGCACCTGGAAGGCGCTTTCCTCAAACAAAACAGACGCCCCCGAACGACCGCGCGCTCGCGCTGAAGTTTTGTGTCAGTAGCGTGACGGTCGGCGCCGCGCCAGCCCCATCCCGCGCCGCGCGAAGAGAAGGTCGGCCGAAGCGGACCTGAGCGGTCACTTGACAACTTGGAAAGTCAGCGCATACTTTCCAACATGGAAAGTCAATTGAACCCCGCGCCCGTCGACGCCCGGATCGCCCTGCAGGCGGCGACCCAGAGCCACGAAGCCCTCGCCGAGCGCGCCAGGGCGCCCGTCTGGTACAATCCCGCCCTGGGCCTGATGATGGGCGGCCTGACCGGGGCGATGGCCGGACCCACCTGGCTGCTGCTGATGACCGAGGTCCTGTTCATGGCCGGCGTGGCCGTGCTGGTCACGGCCTATCGTCGCAAGACCGGGATGTGGATCAACGGCTACCGCGCCGGCCGCACCCGGCTCGTGGCCGTTTCGATGGCGGCCGCCACGCTCGTCATCATGTGCGTCGGGGTCTGGCTGAAGGTCGAGCGCGGCCTTTGGCAGGCGCCGCTGGTCGGCGCCCCGATCGTGGCCGTGCTGGTCACCGTCGCCGGCTACGTCTGGCAGGCGGCCTATCGCGCCGATCTGGCTGATCAGGCGCGGCTGCCGCGTCGTCCGGGAGATCGCGCCTGACCGCCGCCCTCGACGCGACCATCCATGCGCCCAACCGGCTGCAGATCTGCTGCACCCTGGCCGCGGTCAACACCATGGACTTCGCCACCCTGCGGGACATCGTCCAGGTCAGCGAATCGGTGCTCAGCAAGCATGTGAAGCTGCTGGAGGACGCCGGCTACGTCGAGGTCGCCAAACGGACCTCGCTGTCGCGCGTGCGCACCTGGCTGTCGCTGACCCGCGCCGGCCGCGCGGCGCTGGAGGGCCATCTGGCCGCCCTGCGCGCCCTGATCGCCCAGGCCGAGGCGCTGCCGGAGGAGGCCGCGCCCGACATCATCGGCGGCGATCCGGCGATGAACGCCGGCTGAATAGGCCGCTCAGCTTAGCCTCAAATCCAAAGGCGCATGGTCGCTTTCATGGCGCGCGGCCCTCTTGCCGGCGCCGAGGACAAGGGACTGGACCGATGCGTATCGATTGGGTGTTTGTGGCCGGCGAGGCTTGCGAGAGCGTCCACGTCGGCGATCTGGTGTCCGCCGAGGCGGGCGGCCTGCCGGTTTATCGGGTCTTGAAGCTGGAGGACGGCCGCGCCTGGCTGCGTGACGAAGAGCACAGCGCCGACATGATTTCGCCTCTGGGCCGTTTTCGCTGGAAAGCAGCCCAGCCGACGCCGTAAGGCTGCGGGCGAGCGTCGTCGTCGACGCGCGCGAGCGATGTTGAGATCCTGATGACCCTTCAAAAGTTCGGCCTGCTTTGCAGCGCCTGCGCCCTGCTCTTGGCCCCGACGGCGGGCTTGGCCCAGACGCCGGCCTCCGGGCAATCGGCGCAGCCCTTCGCCCTGGCCCAGCCCGCGCCGACGCCGGCGCCGACGCTGGGCGGCGCTCACATCGACGCCGACGCCCGCTGCCTCGCGGCTTCGATGGTGATGTCGACCGCCAACGATCCGCAGCTGAAGACCATGGGTCCGCTGGCCAGCATCTATTTCTTCGGCCGGATCGATGGCCACGGCGGCCGCGCGAGCCTGGAAAGCCGGCTTGCGACCCAATTCGAGGCCTTCAAGGCCACGCCGCAGATCATCGGCCCGTCGGTCCAGACCTGCGCCCAGATGTTCATCAGCCGCGGCACGGCGTTCAAGACCGCCGCCAACGCCATGGCCAAACGCTTTGGCTCCGCCCCGCCGAAGGGCGCGCCCGCGGCGCACTGACGGCCAAGCATCCTTATCGTCAGGCGCGCATTCCCTCTGGTGTCCAGGGTTTGACGCCGCGCTTCGCCGCACCGCCCTCTTCAGGAGAGCAGTGATGCGTAAATTGATCCTGGCGGCCGGCGTGGTCGCCATTCTCGGCGGCATGACCGCCTGCGCCGACGAAGGCTACGGCCACCGGTCCGGCTATATGGGCGCCGATGTCGCGTTCGAAGGCCCGGCGCCGGTCGGCTATGACGGCTACTACGACGATTATTATGGCCCCTTCTACGACGGCTATTGGGCCAACGACGGCGCCTACTATTATTCGACCGGCGAAGGCCGCGGCTATCAGCGCGACACCAATCACCACTTCACCCACGACGCCGCGTCGGGCTTCCACGCGGTTCACGGCGACAGGACGCGCAGCGCCGGCGGCGGACACGCCGATCACACCCGGCCGTAGCACGACCTTCGGCGGCGCCTTCCAAACGCGCCGTCGACATGCGGCCGCATGCATCCCTCTCGCGTCACGTGCGTTCTGCGAAAATCCAGGGTCTGACGCGACGTCTCGCTGCTCGGCCCTCTTGGGAGATGAGAGCGATGAGAAGGTTGATGTTGGCGGCCGGCGTGGTCGCTATCTTGGGTGGACTGGCGGCCTGCGCCGACGATGACTACGCCTACCACCGCGGCTATGTCGGCGCGGACGTGGCCTACGAAGGTCCCGCGCCGGTCGGCTACGACGGTTTCTACGACGACTACTATGGCCCCTTCTACGATGGCTACTGGGGCAATGACGGCTTCTACTACTATTCCACCGGGGAAGGCCGAGGCTATCACCGGGATACCGGCCATCATTTCACCCATGAGTCGGCGGCCGGCTTCCATCCCGTCCATGGCGGAATGATGCGCGGCGGCGGCCACGTCGATCACGACCGTCCGTAGGCCCGGTTCGATCACTCGCCAGGAGACATCGGGCGCGGAAACGGCCTCCCCTAACGCTTGACCTGCGCTATAGGAGGTCATGGCCGCACCCGACACCCCGCCGCTTTCGCCCGCCCCGTCCGGCATCGACAGCTCGCCGCAGGGCAGGGCGCTTGGCCTGACCACCCTGTCGTGGGAGCGGAACAAGGCGACGCTGATGGCGCCCTACCGCGCCGAACTGGTCGGCGATCTGGACACCGGCGTGATCGCCGGGGGGGTGGTCACCACCCTGCTCGACCACGCCTGCGGCCAGGCGGTGTTCGCCGCGCTGGGCGAGGCGACCTCGATCGCCACGCTCGATCTGCGCATCGACTATATGCGGGCCGCCGAGCCCGGCCAGGACGTGCGCGCCACCGCCCATTGCTACAAGCTTACCCGTCGCATCGCCTTCGTGCGCGCGACGGCCTACGATCGCGACATCGACGACCCGGTCGCCACCGCCCAGGCCGCCTTCATGCTCGGCACGCGCGGCCGGCCCAGCGAGGCCGACGCCGGCCAGCCCGACGCGGAGGGCGGACAATGAGCAGAGACACGGGCAGCCGCGACGCCGCCGATCGACTCAAGGCCATGCTTGATCGGGCGCCCTACGCCCGCTTCCTTGGCTTGCGCCTCGAACTGGCCGGCGACGAGATGACGGCCATCCTGCCCTATTCAGAGCACCTGATCGGCAACGTCTCCCTGCCGGCGCTGCACGGCGGGGTGATCGGCGCCTTCATGGAGCTGACGGCCCTGGCTCAGCTGTCGATCGCCAAGTTTCCCACCGGCCAAGGACTGGCGCGCCAGCCGCGGCCGATCGACGTGACGGTTGAATATCTGCGCTCCGGCCGCCCGGTCGACACCTATGCGCGCGCCCAGATCAAGCGGCTCGGGCGCCGCGTCGCCAACGTGCAGGTCGAGGCCTGGCAGGAAGCCCGCGCCCGTCCCATCGCCGCCCTGCACGGCCACTTCCACGTGACGCCCGCCGCCGGCGGCGAGGCGGGGTAGCGAGCTTCCACCCATCGTCACGCTCGGGCGCCCACAAATTTCGCTTGACAGAATACTCTCTATTACAGAGTACTATTCACATCAAACGGGAGAAGGGCTATGGGAAAGTCGATCGGTCAATTCATCGTCTGCGGCTTTGCGGCGATCTGGGCGTGGTACGGAGTTTCGGCGTTGCATGGCCCGGCGTGGCTGACGCCGCTCGCGCTCGCGCCGTCACTGTTGATACCGATGCTCAGCCTGGTGCGCCCGATGACGGAGACTCCAGCGACGCCCAGCGCCAGGCGATCATTCTTCGTGGTGGTGGCGCTCGAGGGGCTGGGCGTCTTCGTTGCGGTGAACCTCGCGGCCAACCTGCATCATCCGGCCTTGACCATGCCCGCGATCGGTCTGGTGGTGGGCCTGCATTTCCTGCCCCTCGCCAAGATCTTCCGTGCGCCGTCCTACCGCCTCACCGGCCTGGCGCTTTGCGGCCTGGCGATCGGATCGGCGTTCATCGACGGTGACGCAAGGGCCGTGACGCTTGGCCTGGGCGCCGCGGCGATCCTGTGGGCGACCATGCTGGTCCGCACCCTGGGCAAGCCGACGCTGGCGGCGGCCTGATCTTGCGCGGCCTTGCTTGCCAGCAAGGCGGACGCGGCCCAATGTTCACCGTTCAGACAGCAACGGAGAGCCGCCTTGGGCGCCCAAACCATCGACGCCGACCTCTGGATTGACGCTGGCGAGCGCCTGCAGCCGGAGACCATCGCGCTTCGCCGGGCCATCCACGCCGAGCCGGAGATCGGCCTCGACTGTCCGGCGACGGTCAACAAGATCAAGGCGGCGCTGGCCGGCCTGCCCCTGGAACTGCGCGAGGGGCCGTCGAGCAGCGGGCTGATGGCCATCCTCAAGGGTCCGCAGAACGGCCGGACCGTGCTGCTGCGCGGGGACATGGACGCCCTGCCGCTGACCGAGGATACGGGCCTGGATTTCCGCTCCCAGACCAACGGCGCCATGCATGCCTGCGGCCACGACACCCATGTCGCCATGCTGGCGGGCGCCGCCAAGGCCCTCTGCGCCGAGCGCGACCGATTGGCCGGTACGGTGATGTTCATGTTCCAGCCCGGCGAGGAGGGTTACAAGGGCGCCAGGTTCATGATCGAGGACGGCCTGCTCGACGCCCCCTCGCCCGACGCCGCCTTCGCCCTGCACATCACCCCCAACATCCCCTCAGGCGTGTTCGCCAGCAAGGAGGGCGCGCTGCTGGCCTCCGACGACACCCTGATCCTGAAGGTCACCGGCTCCGGCGGCCACGCCGCCATGCCCCAGGACGCCTGCGATCCCGTGCCGATCGCCTGCGAGATCGTGCTGGCGCTGCAAAGCTTCATCACCCGCAAGATCTCGGTGTTCGCGCCCGCGGTGCTGACCATCGCCCGCATCGACGCCGGCCACACCAGCAACGTCATCCCCGAGACCGCGACGCTGATCGGCACTCTGCGCACCCACAATGAGCAAACCCGCGGCCTGGCCATCGAGGGCATCCGTCGCGTGGTCGAGCACATCGCCGCCGCCCATGGCGCCAAGGGCGAGGCCGATATCCGCGAGGGCTATCCCGTCACCAGCAATAACGGCAAGATCGTCGACCTGGCCGAGACCACTGCCCGGCGCCTGTTCGGCGACGCGGGATGGCGGCGACTGCCGACGCCGATGATGGGCGCCGAGGACTTCTCCTATGTACTCAACCGCTTCCCCGGCGCCATGGCCTTCCTCGGCGCCACGCCCGAGGGCGGCGACTGGCGCACCTGCTGTTCGCTGCACTCCAACCGGATGGTGCTGGACGAGGCGGTGATGGCGCGCGGCGTGGCCATGCATTGCGCCATGGCCCAGGCGATGCTGACGGGAGAGATCTGAGGGGCGTATTTCCCGCTGATCGGCATAGCCAAGCTTTGCAATACATGGTTGTCTACGCGCCAATCGGAGGATGGTTGGATGACGACAGCGGCGGCGCCGAGCGGCAGGTTCGAGATCGGGCGCGTGATATCGCGAACCTTCAATTCGGTCGGCGACAACATCCTCAGCCTACTGATTATATCGGTATTGCTGGTCGCCGCGCCGGCCGCCGCGGTCGCCTGGATTCAACAGGCGTTTCTGACCAACCAGGGGATCGCCGTGTCGGGCGTGTCGGCGGTGATCACCGACGGGGCGGCCAGTCTGGTCCTCGGCCTTCTTCAGTTCGCGCTGCAGGCGGCGGCCCAAGGGGCGATCTTCTATTGTGTGGTCAGCTACCTGAGCGGTCGCAGGGCGGTGCTCGGCGACGCGATTTCGACCGGGCTGGCCCATTGGTGGCGACTGTGGCTGGTCGGCGTCTGCACCACCTTCATGACGGTCCTCGGCGCTTTTGCCTTCTTGATCCCGGGCATCATGCTGGCCATTCGGTGGAGCGTCTCGCTGCCCGTGCAGGTGGTCGAAAACAAGGGCGTTTTCGAATCGATGGGCCGAAGCGCTGAACTGACCAAGGGCCGCCGCTGGTCGATCTTCGGCCTGATGCTGATCGTGGTGATCATGATCTGGATTCTCGAATTCGCGCTGATCGCGGTCTTCATCCGACCCACGGCCGGGCTGATCGCCGGCATGAACGCGCCGCTGTTCCGGGTGTTGTTCGCTCCGATCGTCGGCCTCATCACGACCCCGATCTTCTCGGCCGGTTACGCCGCGCTCTACTACGAACTCCGCTCCACCCGCGAAGGGGTGGGCGTGGAAGCGCTGGCGTCGGTGTTCGACTAGCACCAGGGGGCGACCATGACTGTTGAGTTTCCCCAGACGGGCCGGTTCGAGTTTGGCAGGGTGGTGTCGCGCACCTTTGGCGCTTTCGGCGCAAATCTTGGCGTCTTCCTGATGCTCGGCGTTCTGCTGTCGGTGCTGCCCGATGTGGGGCTCGCGTGGCTGCGCCACACCTTGGGTTGGACCACGGCGTCGGAGCAAAATCTGACGAACCTTCCAAGTAATCTCTTGGGCATCGTGCTGAACGGCGCGCTGATCTCAGGCTCGCTCGCCCACTTCACCGGAAAGCGCGTGGGCTTCGCCGAATGCCTGAGCCAGGGCTTTCGCAACTTTGCCGGCCTGTTCGGTGTCGGCCTTCTTACCGGCCTGGGCATTCTGGGCGGGTTGCTGCTGTTCATCGTTCCCGGGCTGATCTGGCTCACCGCCTGGTCGGTCTCCGGGCCGGCATGGGTCGCCGAAGGCCGCGGCGTCACCCAGGCCATCGGCCGCAGCCTGCGTCTGACCCGCGGTCACAGGTGGCCGATCTTCGGCTTGATCCTGATCGTCATGGTCTCGTTCGTGCTGCTGGCTCTGGTGGGCGGCGGTCTGTCGTATGTGATCCACGCCCTGGCGCCGCAGACCTGGGGGCCAGACATGCTGGTCGACGTCATCCTGTCGCCGATCCTGACAATGATCCTGATGATCGTCTTCGCGGTAGGGGCGACGGCGATCTATGTCGAGCTGCCGGGGACCAAGACCGGAGCGGTCGCTGACTCCGTCGCCGCCACCTTCGACTGAGTCTCACCCGACGTCGTGCTTGTCCCTGCGCCGTCGCCCGAACAGCAGCCGTCCTTCCAGCCGCCCACGTAGCGCGCGGTAGTAGGCGTCCAGGAAATCGCCGTCGCCTTCGGTCGGGTTGGGCGCCCAGCCGATCTTGGTGCGGATACGCCCGGCCACGGCGGCCAACATCACCGGATCGTAACGGCGCAGCACATCCTCCAGCACATGAAGTTCTTTCACCCCATAAGCGTCGAGCTGGGCGGTGGAGAAGGCGAACCGCTCGGCGTCGGGTTCCTGGCGGATGGCCATGTCGCGCAGCAGGCGCGGGCGCGGCGCCTTGACCACCCAGGTGCCCGCGACCACGTCGCCGACCCGCAGCCGGTCGCGGTTGAACAGCGGGAAGAAGACGAAGATGGCGCACCAGATCACGCCGAGCAGCGAGAGGATGGCGTCGACGTCACGCCCGTTGGCGACCAGGAAGCTGAGCGGCAGGAAGACCTCCAGCTCGCGCATGGCGTTTCGGCCAAAGATGGCGTCCGCCGTCAGCCGCCCCCCGCCGCGCGCGGCCACCCGCAGGCCGAGCATCCGCTTGCCCGGCGTCGCCGCGCGCGGGGTCAGCTCGAACAGGATGAAGTAGAGGTTGCGGGCGACGAAGCCGCCCAGCAGCCAGACCACGGCGATCGGCTCGGCGCCCCTGCCCTTGGTTCCGATCATCAGGATGAAGATCAGGATGGTCAAGGCGGTCATGCCGCCGACGATGATGGCCGCGTCCAGCAGGAAGGCGGCGGCCCGCTCGCTGGCTTCCGCCAGCTTGATCTTTAGGTCGACGCCTTCGGGCGTGACCAGTTCACGCTCGCGCGCGACCGGGCCGGCGGGCAAGGCGCGCGGGCTTGCGGGCGCCTTAGCCACGGGCGGCCTCCATCACGCTGGGCCGCCGGCGCGGGGCGTAGAGGTAGACGGTCCAGATCACCCCGGTCGCGGCGGCGATCGTATAGCGGATCCAGGTCACCTGGATCATCTGCCGCCCGATCCCCTCGAGCATGCCGGCGCAGAGCAGCATCACCAGCACCCCGGCCATCAGGGTTGCGGCCTTGCGGCCCTCCGCGGCCGCCGCGTCCAACCGCGTGCGCTCGCCCGGGAAGGCCAGCGACCAGCCGATCCGCATCCCCGCCGCGCCGGCCAGCACTGTCGCGGTGAGCTCGGTGACGCCATGGATCAGCAGCCAGCCGCCGGCGTCGACCCCAAGCCCATGGGAGATGAAGATGGCCAGGAAGGCGCCCAGGCCGCAGCCGTTCATGATCTCCAGGAGCGCCGAGGGGATGCCGAAGGCGAAGCCCAGGGCGAAGGCGAACAGGGCCACCTGGGCGTTGTGGCTGAACAGGAAGGCGGCGAAGGCCGAGAGCCAGTGGCCGTGGCCCTTGTCGAACAGGGTCGCTCGTAGAGCCGCCGCCGAGGCTTCCGGTCCGCGTCCCTGCGCCAGGCCGCCGGGGACGAAGGCGTTGAACCAGGCCGGGTTCTGCTGCACCAGCACATAGGCGGTCGCCACCCCGATCAGCATCAGCGCCCAGCAGATCAGGGTCTCGCGCCAGCAGGCCTGGGCCGCCTCCGGCCAGTCGCGGGCGAAGAAACGGCCGACCCGCTGCAGCACCGTCGTGCGGGTCCCGTAGACGAAGAAGTAGGCGCGGGTCGACAGCCCCTCCAGATAGTCGATCAGGTTCTGGTCCAGGGATGTGGCCCGCGCCACCGACAGGGACGACAGGGCCGAGCGATAGAGCACCGGCATGGCGATCAGTTCATCATCGGTCAGGGCCGAGGCGGAGCGCTTCTCGACCCGCGCCAGCATGGCCTCCAGCCGGAACCAGTCGGCTTCGCGCTCGGCCCGGAACCGGGAGCTCTTCAGGCGAAGTTCAGCCATGGGGGCGCCTCACTGACCTGTCCTCTACCCCTGTGTTCCTCATCCTGAGGCGCCCGCGCAAGCGGGCCTCGAAGGACGCACGGCGCCGCAAAGGCATCCTTCGAGGCTCACTGCGTTCGCACCTCAGGATGAGGAGCTTGGGTGTCGGTGACGCCAGGGCCGTCGCCATCACAGCAGGTCCCTGCGCTTGAGTTCAAGATAGCGGCTCAGCAGCTCGGGTCCGAGGTTGGCCACCGGGGCCTCGACCACATGGGCGCCCAGCCGGCGCACCCGTTCGATGACGATATCGCGCGCCTGGGCCAGGGCCGCGGCGACAGCGGCGCGCGAGACGTCCTCAGGCGTTTCCGGCGGATGGCGTTCCAGCGCCTCCAGCTCCTCGTCGCGCATGACCACGAACAGCACCAGGTGCTGGCTAAGCAGCCTGCCGACGTTTTCCAGCATCAATTCGGCGCTGGTGGCGTCGGCGAAGTCGGTGAACACCACCAGCAGGGAGCGGCGGCGCAGGCTGGCGTTCAGCTGGGTCAGGCCGAGGGTGAAATTGGTTTCTTCAGGACTGTAGTCGATCTGCGACGTCAGCTGCTGCAGGTGGGCGAAGGCATGGGTCCCCGACAAGGCCGCGGCCGCGACCCTGGGCTTGGCGTCGAAGGCGAACAGGCCGACCCGGTCGCCGGCCTTGAGGCTGACGAAGGCCAGCAGCAGGGCCGCGTTCAGGGCATGATCGATACGCGGCGCGCCCGCGATCGGCTCGCACATCAGCCGGCCGGTATCGAGCACCAGCATGACGGTGTGGTTGCGCTCGGCGCGGAACTCCTTGGCCAGCAGGGCGCCGTGGCGGGCCGAGCGCTTCCAGTCGATGGTGCGCCGGTCCATGCCGGTCTGGAAATCGCGCAGGGCGTGGAACTCCGACCCACCGCCTAAGTCCCGCTGCATCCGCGCGCCGGTCAGGGTGTTGCGGGAGAACAGCCGCACCGCCTCGTCCTTGACCCCGCGAATGTCCAGCGTCAGCGCCACCTCGCGATCGGTCGGATCGCTCAGCTGTTTCCAGGTCAGGCCCAGCGGACCGCGCCAGCGCGCCCAGACGCGGGGGATCAGGCCGCGGCCGCGGCGCACAGGCGTCAGGTGAAAGCGCAGGCGCGCCCCGCCGTCGTGGGTCTTTCCGTGGGCCCTCTGCGGATCGACTAGCAGCCGGTCGTTGGCCTCCACCGACACCTGCACCGTCCCGGGCGCGCCGCGTTCGAAGGCGATGTCGACCACCGCTTCGCCGTCTTTCGCGTTCGAGGGCAGGGCCGAGGGGACGGTGAGCGTCATCCGCACCCGCCGCCGGCGCGGGCTGACGCCAGCGTCGATCAGCGCCAGGGCGAACACGGTCAAGACCCAGGTCGGCCCGATCAGCCAGTCCTGCGGCGCGACCAAGGCGACGGCCATCGCGACCGGTATCCCAGCCGCCGCCAGTCCCACCGCTCGCGCCGTCGGATAGATCATGGGTTGGTGGGCCCCGGCGCGGACCCCAAATTGCTCCCCCGCTGGGGGAGCTGTCGGCGCAGGCTCAGTTCTCCTCCCTTGCGACGCAGTCGCGGGGGGTTCAAAGCGACGATCGCCAAGCGTTTGGCGATCGTATCGCGGCGATGAAATCGCCGCGGCGCTCTGAACGGCGCGGCGCGTAGCTTTTGCGAAGCGACG
>Ga0302196_10002124_pt1 | contig 18774 bp, 14 predicted proteins | sample II_Bog_N1_3_FD_198794 | JGI IMG/M metagenome (GOLD analysis project Ga0302196, IMG submission 198794) | Peat permafrost microbial communities from Stordalen Mire near Abisko, Sweden - II_Bog_N1_3 | ecosystem: Environmental > Terrestrial > Soil > Wetlands > Peat | place: Sweden: Abisko...
ACGATTGTCGGTATCTTCATCGTGCTTGGTGGATACTTCCTGCTGATGCATCCTTCATTGGCGATGCACAACTGGCATCCGTTTATTCCACCGTCGGACGGGCATGGGCACTTTGGGTTGAACGGCATCGCTCTTGGTGCGGCCTCAGTGTTTTTTGCCTATATCGGGTTTGACGCTGTTTCCACTGCCGCACAGGAAGCCAAGAATCCCCAGAAGGATATGCCGATCGGCATTCTTGGATCTCTCGCCGTCTGCACGGTGCTGTACATCATCGTTTCGACAATTCTGACCGGCCTGAAGAACTACAAGGAATTGAATGTTGCTGCCCCGGTTGCCCTGGGCATTAAAGTGACCGGTATCGGGTGGGGAGAACTGCTGGTCAATGTCGGGGCAGTGTTCGGTTTGGGTACGGTGATGCTGGTGATGCTGCTTGGCCAGTCGCGCGTATTCTTCTCGATGTCGAAAGACGGTTTGTTGCCCAAGTGGGCTGCGGCGATTCATCCGAAGTTCCGCACACCGTGGATTTCGACGATTGTGGTTGGAGCGATTGTTGCTGTCATGCCAGGTTTCCTGCCGATCGATCAACTCTCGAAGCTGGTCAATATCGGGACGTTGCTGGCATTCACGATTGTGTGTGCGGGTGTTTGGATACTTCGTGTGCGTCACCCTGACATGCAGCGTCCATTCAAGACGCCCTTTGTTCCAGCAGTGCCGATTCTGGGTATTATCTCTGCGTTTTACCTGATGACGAGGCTTCCCCTGATTACCTGGGAAGTGATGATCGGTTGGCTCCTGGTTGGGTTGGTCATCTACTTCGGATATTCGCGGTCTCGCAGCAAGGTGAACTCACTGCCCGGGGCGTGAGTCCTTCACGAAGCATGAACAGCAAACGGCCTCCGGAGACGGAGGCCGTTTGCTGTTTGGAAGGAAGAAACGGATTGTGTTTAGGCGTTGGCCTTGGCGCAGAACTCCTCGAAGGCGCGCGCCAATTCGGCGGCAATCTGCGGGGCGGTGCTGGTTTCGATGATGAAACGCTGCATGAGGTAGACCAACTGGCCGTCGCGGAGGATGGCAACGGCTGGCGAAGTGGGAGGGTTGCCTGCGAAATAGCTGCGGGCACGCTCGGTTGCTTCGCGGTCCTGGCCGGCGAAGACAGTGACGCTGTGGTCAGGAAGTGTGGTGTGGGTGAGGGCCATCCGCACGCCTGGGCGCATTTTCCCCGCGGCGCAGCCGCAGATGGAATTGACTACGAGCAGGGTGGTTCCTGGCTTGGCGAGCGCTGCGTCGACTTCTTCGGCGGTTCGTGCTTCCTGGATGCCCGCGCGGGAGAGTTCTTCGCGCATGGGGATGACCATAATCTCTGGGTACATTGTTGCCTCCGGCAGGGAAGTATTGCCTGTTGCTTTCATTCTAGCTGGGAAGTTGACGCCGTGCATCTCGGTTGGGATTGAACGGGGCATTTTGGGAGTTGAGGGTAGGAATTCCGGGTTTCAGGATGGGTGTTGTAGGCTGGCAAAGATGAAGATTGACGAGCAAATCTCGCTGGCGCCGCTGACAACCTTTGGGATTGGTGGTGCGGCGCGCTGGTTCGCCGAGGCCAGGAGCGAACCAGAGGTGGTGGAAGCGGTGCGGTGGGCGCGGGAACGCGAGTTGGCACTGTTTGTGCTGGGTGGCGGGAGCAATCTGCTGGTGGCCGATGCAGGCTTTCCGGGGCTTGTGATTCGGGTTGCACTGCGCGGGGTTGCGTTGGAGGACAGCCTGGATGGCACGCGCCTCTATCGCGCCGCGGCCGGCGAGGAGTGGGACGAGTTTGTGCAGCGCACTGTGATGGACAACTGTGGCGGGGTCGAGTGCCTGGCCGGGATTCCGGGGACGGTTGGCGGGACGCCGGTGCAGAATGTTGGCGCGTACGGGCAGGAGGTTTCTAAGACGATTGCCGGGGTTAGGGCGCTGGATTTGTTGACGATGGAGTTTGTGGAGCTATCCAGAGCCGAGTGCCGGTTTGCGTACCGAGTGAGCCTATTCAATACTTTCCGGAAGGGCAGGTACGTGGTGACGCGGGTGGATTACCGGCTGAGTCAGGGAGCTGCGCCCTGCCTGCTGTATACCGATTTGCAGCGGGCATTTGCCGGTGAGGCGTCTGCGACGCTGGCGGACGTGGCCGCAAAGGTTCGGGAGATTCGACGCGCGAAGGGGATGCTGCTGGTGGAGGGAGACGCAGATTGCCGGAGCGCGGGGAGCTTCTTCCGCAATCCATATATTGGGGTCGAGCAGTTTCTGGCGCTGGCTGCTGCCTACCCTGGTGCGGAGCCGCCGCACTATCAAGGTGGGATTGGATTTGTGAAGCTGCCTGCAGCTTGGCTCATCGAGCACGCTGGATTCCCGAAGGGCTATGCGCTGGGGCGGGTGGGGATTTCGTCCAAGCACACACTGGCGCTGGTGAACCTGGGCGGAGCGACGGCGGCTGAGGTTCTGCTGCTGCGGGATCGGATTGTGACGGCGGTGCAAGAGCGGTTTGGCATCGAGCTGAAGATGGAACCGGTGGTGGTTGGAGAGGCAGCTACAATCCTCTAGCCGCTCGCATCCAGCTAGATCGAGCATCGCTCGATGTGGGGACCCCAAAAGTGCCTATTGCGCTGTTTTGCAAGCGAAACGAGAAGGTATCTTGCTGATTTTAAGATGCTTCTATATCAGAAGGCGAAACAAAAAAGAAAGAAGTGTTAGTTTCTTGTTTTTTCTGTTGTATGTTGTAAGTTATTGATTGCAAGATAGATGACGGCTTAAAAGTGCTGTTTTTGAGTTTTTAACATGTTTGGAATGTGTGGTTTATGCAAAGGGAAGTGCGCGAAAAGTGGGTGTCTTGGCCAGTTTTGCAAATGCGGGTTTTCCGGGTGGTTGGGGGCATGTGCCATCGGGGAAATCTCCGAGGATTGTGCGTAGAACAGCCTCTAGCTGCCAGCTTTATCGAGCTGCGCTCGATGGTGGGTTGACTCACATGTCCGTTGTGCGCTTTTTGGGTTTAATTGGAAGCAAAGTTGGGGAAAGAAATTTTCAGGGGTCAGGGTCAGGGGGGATCGAGCTGCGCTCGATGGTGGTTTTTGGGGGGAGGATTGGACGCGGGAGCGGTTACTCCCACCCATGGCCCGAAAAGCGCGTGTCATGGATGCGGCACTCGGCGGTTTTGGGGGACGGGAGGAAAGAGAGACGCGGGTCCCCATTTAGACTTCATTACTCATGAACAGGGAGTCTGGATGAACAAAGGCAGCAAGTTATCTGCGGCTTCGCTGCGATCAGGAGGAGAGCGGGATTGCGATGGCAGGTTTGATCCGCGCAGTAACTCGCAACGCAGTTCAAGATGCGCCTTGGTTGCGAACGCCTTGGTGACCGACGGTGTGGTGCTGGGTTGGGAGGGCGTTGCAGAGGGAAAGGGCGAGGATGGGGTAGAGTGTGCCGCTGTAAGTGATGAACTGCCAGCCGTCGCGGTTGAGCGAACGAGTGTACCAGCGGCCTGAGGAGCGCTGGTTGGCGAGCAGCCATGCAACGCCTCGCTGAATGCCGGGGTCAGTGGCGGGGATGCCTGATTTGCGTAGAGCGATGATGGCGAGGCCTGTCATGTGTCCGTCGCTGGGAGGGTAGAGGAGCTCGGGTTCTGCGCGGAGCTTTTGTGCGCGGTTGCCTTTGCCCCACTCTTCGGGTTGTGCGAAGGTGCGGATGGACCATCCGCCGTCGGGCATCTGATGGCGGGCGACGGTTTCGATGAGCTGCTGTTTGCGTTGGGCAGTGAGGAGGCCGGGGAGTTCCGAGGCGGCCCAGAGCAGGTCTGTGCGGTCGTAGTCGCCCTGCATTTTGCCTTCGGCGCGGAGGTAGTTTTCGAGGATTGTGATTTTGGAATCGATGGGCTTGCCGTGCTTCTGAGCGAGCCATCCGGGAGCATTGGCGATGGCGCGAGCGGCGACGGTTGCGAGTTGGAAGCGGCTGGACTCAAGGGGCGGGTTGTTATCGTCGCTGATGGTCCAGTCGCCGTCGGCGCGCTGGAGGCGGAACATGAAGTCGAGTGCCTGGGCAGTTTCCGCTGAGAGGCTGTGGGTTACATTGGCGTCCCAGATGGCGAGGCCGGCGGCGATGTAGACGGCCTGCGTGGAGTCGAGCTCGGGTCGAAGGTCGGCGGGGTCAGCGGCGAGTTCTTCGCGGAGGCTGGCGAGGAAGTAAGCTCGCATTTGCTGTTGCGGAGGCCCGATCTGGGAGGTGAGCATGGGCCGCACCACCATATATGACCCGTTGGTATGGCAGGCGACGCAGTGCCAGTCGTCGGTCCAGGCGCTGGCACCCTGCTCGATGTATTCGAGGGCGAGGCTGGGGGTGAACGGGATTTTGGGCTCGTCGGAGGATGGACGGAGGTAGGTGACGTTTTTGTTGTGGTATTGGTACTGGAACGGTACATGCCAGGCGGATTGCTGGGTGGCGCGATGGAGCGTGAGGGGGAGGTGGGTGTTATCGAGGGACCATAGGCCGTCGATAGAAGTACCGTCGGCGGTGATCTGGCCATGAAAGGTGGTCTTGCCGCCCTCAAGGGTGAGAGTGAGGGCTGTGCCGTTGGCGGCGAGGGAGTCGATTTTGAGGGGATCGTGAGCGAACTCGAGGTGGCATGCGGTGGCATGCCAGAGGCCGTCTTTTGGGGAGATTTCGACGACGACGCGGCGCTGATCTGGGCCGGGCTGAAGTGTGCCTTGCCAAACTCCGGAGAAATCCTGGGCAACGATGGAAGAGGTGGTGAGCAGGAAAAAGAGGAAGAGCTGGAGGTTGAGCCGTTTCACTGGGGACTCCTTGACGTGGGGAAGCCGGGGTTCCGACTGGACTCCATCGTACATTCTTGCAGAGGGGCCGGGCATCAAGTTGGCCTCAGTTGTGTGTTTTGGATGGTGGAGATTGGTTGTATCCCTGTCTGAAAATCCAGAATACGGGAACATTGCAAAGGCAAACACAGATTTCCGTCGGCAATGACAACCAGAGAGGCAAGGGCAACTGCAAAGGCAACTGCAGCTCATTCGCTTTGCTCAAGAATGACAACGCTTTTGGTTCTGAGATTAAGGTGAGAAGAGGTTTGTTTGGGTGGTCGCGGCGGCTTACTGGCTGGATGGGGAGAGGCGGGCCTGAAGGCGGGTGCGTTCCTGGTGGAGGACGGAGTTGGCAGGGCCTTGGGCAGAGAGTTGGCCTTCGTTGAGGATGGCCACTTCGGCATGGGTGGCGAGGGCGTCGGCGGCATCGTGGGTGACGAGGATGGCGAGCATTTTCTGGTCGGCGAGCCAGGATTTGAGGCGGTCGAGGAGGTGGTCGCGGGCCTCGGCGTGGAGAGCGGAGAGGGGTTCGTCGAGGAGGAGGAGGCGTGGTTGGGGGGCGAGGGCGCGGGCGAGGGCGATGCGCTGTGCTTCTCCGCCGGAGAGGTCGCGCGGGGAGCGAGAGGCGAGCGGGGAAGCTCCGACGAGGTCGAGCATGGTGGCGACGCGGCTGTTTTGCTGGGCAAGGGGCAGAGGGGCGAGTCCATAGGCGACGTTGGCGGCGACGGAGAGGTGAGGGAAGAGGGCTGGATGCTGGGCGACAAGGCCGGTGTGGCGGCTGCCGGGGGGGATGTGGATATAGGCGGCGCGGTCGGTGAGGGTGCGTCCGTCGAGGGAGATGTGGCCGGAGTTGGGGGATTCGAGGCCGGCGATGAGGCGGAGGAGGGTGGTCTTGCCGGAGCCGGAGGGGCCGAAGACGACGGTCCAGGGGGCGGTGAGGCGGCAGGCGAGTTGGAGGCGGAAGTGGCCTCGCTGGGCTGAGAGCTGGAGATCAACCATGGCGCGTTCCAAAAATGCGAGGTATGCGGGGGCGGGCGTAGATGAGGGTAAGTGCGGCGAGGGAGAGGGCGAGCAGGAGCAGGGCTGTATGGTTGGCGGCGGCGTAGTCGAAGTTTTCTACCTGGTTGTAGAGGAGGATGGAGAGGGTGCGAGTGGAGCCGGGGATGTCTCCACCGAGCATGAGAACGACGCCAAACTCTCCGACGGTGTGGAGGAAGGTGAGGATGGCGGCCGCGGCGAGCGACCGCGCGGCGAGAGGGACGAGGAGGGTGCGGACGAGGCGAAAGGGTGGGGCTCCGAGCAGGCGTGCGGCGTCGACGAGGCTGCCGTCGACGGAGGAAAAGCCGGCGACGATGGGCTGGATGGCGAAGGGAAGGCTGTAGAGGCAGGAGCCGACGACGAGACCGGCGAAGGAAAAGGCGAGGGGATGGCCGAGGAGGGCAGCGATAGCGCGGCCGGGGACGGTGCGGGGACCGAGGAGGACGAGGATGTAGAAGCCGAGGACGGTGGGGGGAAGGATGAGGGGAAGTCCGGTGAGGGCTTCGACGAGAGGTCGGAGACGGGATCGGCCGAGGACGAGCCAGGCGGAGATGGGGACAGCCACGGCGAGGAGGATGGCTGTGGTGACCGCTGCGAGGCGGAGCGTGAGGGTGAAGGCCTGCCAGTCGATGGTTTGCATGGGTTACCGGACCGGGGTTAGTCCGCTGGTGGCCAGGGTCTGCTGGACGGGGGCGGAGAGGAGGAAGTCGAGGAAGCGGTGGGCCTGGGTGCGTTGTTTGGAGCTGGCGAGGACGACGCCGGCCTGTTCGATGGGTGGATAGAGATCGCGGGGGAGTACGAACCAGGAGCCGATGGCGCGGAGATGGGGTGTCATGGCGGAGGTGAGGGAAATGAGCCCGGCTTCAGCGTTGCCGGTTTCCGCAAATTGAGCGGCTTGGGAGATGTTTTCCGCAGAGACGAGTTTGGGGCGGAGGATGTCGGCGAGGCGGAGCCTGGCGATTGCGGAGATGGCGGCCTTGCCGTAAGGGGCGCGGTCGGGGTTGGCGATCGCCAGGCGCTGGAGTGCGGGGTCGCGGAGGGTGGCGAGGGTAGGGGTGGGCCAGTGGGAGTCTGAGCGGGTCCAGAGGACGAGGGTTCCGCGGGCGTAGAGGGTGGGGGTGGTGGAGTCGGCGAGGCCGGCGGCGATGAGACGGGTGGGGTAGCTGGTGTCGGCAGAGAGAAAGAGATCGAAGGGTGCGCCGTTCTGGATCTGTGTTGTGAGTGCTGCGGAGGCTTGGTAGGTGGCCTCGGCATGGATGGCGGTTTGGCGCTCGAATTCGGCGAGGATGGGGGGCAGGACGGGCTGGAGGTCAGCGGCGGCGGCGATGCGGAGAGGGGTGGGCGGCTGGGCGAGCGAAAGGGTCGGGCGCAGCAGGGAACCGCAGAGGAAGATGGCAAGGGCGAAGAGGAATGGGGTGAGGCGTTTGCCGGGGCGGGACGAGAGGCTGGATGAGTGGATTCCGAGGGTCATTTCGTCTCGCTGTCTGGCAGGGAATTCGAGGTTTGGAGGCGCAAATTGCAGGGCCTTGCTGGTAGGCTATCACTAAGTATGAACGACAATCTGCATCAGTTGCGGTGTTTCGGTTGCGGTGCGCGCATTCGAGGGGATCAGGCGGGACCTGACTTCCGTTGCGTGAACTGCGGAGATTTGTTTGAGGTGGAGTATCCGGGGTGGAGCCAGAAGGGCGGGACGGACAGACCGAATGGCGGGGCTCTGAAGTGGCTTTGGCGGGAGCGGAAGGCTTCGTCGGAGCTGCTGGACCACTCGGGTGTATGGCGGTTTCGCGAGCTGCTGCCTATCCTGGATAGCTTTGGCAATGCGGTGACGTTGCGGGAGGGCCATACTCCGTTGTATCACCTGCCGCGGTCGGCGAAAACGCTTGGGCTGGACCAGTTGTATGCCAAGCACCAGGGGATGAATCCGACGGGATCGTTCAAGGATACGGGGATGACGGCTGCGTTGAGCGTGGCCAAGGAACGCGGCTACGAGTGGGTGGCGTGCGCCTCAACGGGCAACACTTCGGCGGCGATGGCGGCCTATGCGGCGCGGGCTGGGATGCGGAGCCTGGTGCTGATTCCGGATGGGAAGATTGCGTGGGGCAAGCTGAGCCAGGCGATGGATTATGGCGCGTTGACGTGCCAGCTGAAGACGGACTTTGACGGGTGCCTGCAGGTGCTGACGGAGATTGTGAAGCAATCGCCGATTTACCTGCTGAATTCGGTGAATCCGTATCGGCTGGAAGGGCAGAAGACGCCAGCGTTCGAGATAGCCGAGTCGTTTGACTGGCATGTTCCGGACCACGTGATTGTACCGGGCGGAAACCTGGGCAACAGTTCGGCGCTGGGCAAGGGATTCCGGGAGCTGAAGGCGCTGGGGATGATTTCGCGGCTGCCGAAGATTTCGGTGATTCAGGCGGAGGGCGCGAATCCGTTGGCGCGGAGCTTCCGAGAGAATGGCGGAGAAGCGCTGGAGGCGATGGCGGCGAATACGCGGGCGACGGCGATTCGGATTGGGAATCCGGCGTCGTGGCGGAAGGCGTCGCAGGTGATACAGGAGTCAGGCGGCTGGTGCCTGGACGTGACGGAAGCCGAGATTGCGGTGGCCAAGGCGGAGCTGGGACGCGAGGGAATCGGTTGCGAGCCGGCCAGCGCGGTGACCCTGGCGGGGCTGAAGAGGCTGGTGGCCGATGGACGGGTGACTGCGAGCGATACGGTGGTGCTGGTGCTGACCGGGCATACGCTGAAGGACGCCGATTACACGATTGATTTCCATCGCGGGACGCTGTTAACCGAGGCTGAAGCGGCTCCGGTGAAGGCTGAGATGGAGGCGCTGCGGCGGGATGCGGTGCAGGTGGAGGCGACGCCGGCAGCTGTGCTGAAGGCGCTGAAAGAAGTGCAGGGCAGGTGGCTGTGAGCTTTTGGATAAAACTGCCGGCCACCTCGGCCAATCTGGGAGCGGCGTTCGATACGGCGGCGATTGCACTCGATTTCTACCTGGAGCTGGAGGCTGAGGCCGCGGAAGAGTTCCGGATCGAGGCGACGGGGAGGAACCAGGAGCAGTGCGGGGCGCTGGAAAACAACCTGATTCTGGAGACGTACAAGCGGCTGCTGGCTCGGGAAGGTCGGACTGTTGTGCCGCTGGCCGTGCGGATGAAGAACGGAATTCCGCTGGGGATGGGGTGCGGGTCATCGGCAGCGGGGCGGCTGGCGGCGATCGCGCTGGCAAATCAATTCGGGCGGCTGGGCTGGAGCGGGGAAGAGATTCTGGCCGAGGCGTGCGCTCTGGAAGGGCATCCGGACAATGCAGCGGCTTGCTGGCTGGGTAGCCTGGTGCTGGCCGCAACGGAAGGGCGCCGAGTGCATGTGGCTCAGGTGAAGCCGCCGAAGGGGTGGCTGGCGCTGGTGGTGCTGCCGGTGGATCCGCTTGCGACGAGCAAGGCTCGGGCCGTGCTTCCGGAGCGGTATTCGCGGGCCGATGCGGTGGCCAATGTGCAGGCGGCGGCGCTGTTGGGTCTGGCCTTTGCGCAGGGGCGGGGAGAGTTGTTGCGGGTGGCGATGGCGGACCGGCTGCATCAGCCGTACCGGGCGGAGATGTGTCCGCTGTTGCCGTATCTGCTGCCGCTGGCCGGGGAGGCGGGAATTTTGGGCGTGGCGCTGAGCGGCGCGGGACCTTCTGTGCTGGTGATTGTGGAGGGACAGGAGCACGTGGATGCGGCGACGGCGCGGATTCGGGGGTCCCTTCAGGGCGGGCCATCGGCGGAGATTCTTACGGTAGAGTTTGTGCGGCGTGGCGCAACGGGAACGGAAATCGGGAACTGAGGGGTACGAAACTTTTGGGGGATTTGGAATGCCCCATTGGGCATCAAGATTGGTGATTACCCCTGTATTACCTAAGATTTCTTGCTATTCGCCGCTGAAAAACCTAATTTCTATGTGTGGGCAGTTCTGGGGGAGGGCTGCTCTAGCGCCCGAGACTTCTTCGATGAAGTCCGGGCGCTTTTATTTTGCACGGTGGAAATTTGGGGGATGGAGAGCCAGCTTTGCGACCTTGGGATGGGCTGCTGCATCCAATGGTCGAGGCGGGCAGATTATACTGAGAGTAGAGGTCCCCGCGAGGAGAGATATGTCAGGTATTGGAGTGGTGGAAGTAAGCGATGCGACGTTTGACCAAGAGGTGCTAAAGTCGGAGCAGCCTGTGCTGGTTGATTTCTGGGCCGTCTGGTGCGGTCCGTGCAAGATGATTGCCCCGATCGTCGACGAAGTGGCGACCACGTTTGCCGGCAAGCTGAAGGTGACGAAGGTCAATGTGGACCAGAACAGCGCGACACCTTCGCGGTTTGGGATTCGCGGTATTCCTGCGCTGCTGTTCTTTAAGGGCGGCAAGGTAGTGGACCAGATTGTGGGTTACGTTCCCAAGGAAGTGATTGAGGACAAGGTCAACCGCGTACTAGCATAATCAGGCGGGGAAGATTGAGCAGGAAAGGCCCGGCGGGATGCCGGGCCTTTCTGCGTTTGGTGCAGATGGTCCTGTCCGTTCTGGCCCGGAAGGAACCTCTGGCCCTTGATTGTGGGCGGGAGTCGTCGGCCTTCTACCTGATCCTGAAGAAGAAGCCTATGAGTTGACTGGTGGTTGGGTGGTGGGATTGGATGGGAAGTGTGATGCCGACAATATTGCCGATTGATGCGCTGATTCCTGAGATTGTGAGTCTGCTTGGTGTGGGTCGCGCAGTGGTTGTGGAGGCTGAGCCGGGAGCGGGGAAGACGACGCGGGTTCCGCGGGCCCTGCTGGAGGCGTTTGGCGGGCAGATGCTGGTGCTGGAGCCCAGGCGGATTGCAGCACGGATAGCGGCCAAGCGTGTGGCTGCCGAGATGGGCGAGGAGATTGGCCGGACGGTGGGCTACCAGGTGCGGTTCGAGCGTGTGGCGGGGCCAGGGACGAGACTGCATTTCCTGACAGAAGGCGTACTGACGCGGCGGCTGTTCCAAGACCCGGAACTGGCTGGCGTGGATGTAGTGATTCTGGACGAATTCCACGAGCGGCACCTGGAGACAGACCTGGCGCTGGCGCTGCTGAAGCGGTTGCAGAGCCGTCGGCCAGAGCTGCGGCTGGTGGTGATGTCGGCGACTCTGGATGCGGGCCCGATTGCGGCTTTTCTGGGGGATGCGCCGGTGGTGCGCTCGACAGGGCGGAGCTTCGCGCTGGAGATCGAGCACCTGGCGTACTCGGCGGAGCCCTTGCCGGAGCAGGTTCGGAGCGCGTTTGAGCGGCTGATATCCGCCGGTGAAACGGGGGATATTCTGGCGTTTCTGCCGGGAGCGGCGGAGATTCGTCGGGCGGCGCGAGCCTGCGAGCCTGTGGCGCGGCGGGTCGGCCGGGTGGTGCTGCCGCTGTATGGGGATCTGTCGCCCGCCGAGCAGGACCGGGCGGTTGCACCGTGCCGGAAGGGAAAGCTGGTATTGGCGACAAACGTGGCGGAGAGTTCGATCACAATTGACGGAGTGACGGCGGTGATTGACAGCGGGCTGGCGCGGATTGCGAGCCACTCGCCGTGGACCGGGTTGCCGCAGCTGCGGGTGGGCCGGGTGAGCAAGGCAAGTGCGCGGCAGCGCGCGGGGCGCGCGGGGCGCACGGCGGCGGGTCGGGTGCTGCGGCTGTATCCGCAGATGGATTTCCAGCAGCGGGCGGAGCAGGAGATGCCGGAGTTGCTGCGGGCGGATCTGGCGCAGTTGTGCCTGGGGCTGCGGGCAATGGGGATTGCGGATCTGGGGGAGTTGGCGTGGCTGGATGCTCCGCCGGTGGCTGCGGTGAGGAGTGCGGAGGAGTTGCTGGACCGGCTGGGGGTGACGCGGGAGCGCGCGCGGAAGCTGATGCGGCTGCCGGTGGGACCGCGGCTGGCGCGGATGATGGACGCGGCAGAGGAGCGCGGGGTGGGCTATGCCGGTTGCGTTGTGGCGGCGCTGCTGGGGTCGGGAGTGCGGACCGAGCAGAGCGACTTGCTGAGTGCAATGGAGGCTCCCATGGAGGAGCGGGTTGCGCGGCAGTTGCGGCAGCTGGTGCAGATTACGCGGGAGGAGAAGCCGCGGAGTGGGCATGGAGAGGATGAGCCGCTGTTGCAGGCGGTGCTGCTGGGTTTTCCGGACCGCGTCGGGCGGCGCAAGGCGGGCAAGAAGGCGATGCTGGCCAATGGGGTGGCGGTGGAGTTTGCCGGGGAGCCGCCGCAGTATGAGTTCTTTGTCGCGCTTGAAGTGGAAGACCGTGCGGAGAATGGCCAGCCCGTGGTGCGGCTGACGGCGCGGATTGAGCCGGAGTGGTTGCTGGATTTCTTTCCGGAGCGGGTGGAGGATGTGTCGCGGCTGGTGTGGAACCGGCAGGGCGAGCGGGTGGACGCGGTGGGCCAGCTGATGTATGACGGCCTGGTGATTGAGGAGTCGAACAACGCGCGGCCCGAGCGCGCGGCGGCCTCAGCGATGCTGGCGGGGATGGCAGCGGAAACGGGGATTGAGCGGTTTGTGGACCCTGGTGCGCTTGGGGTGCTGCTGGGACGCCTGGAGTTTGCCGGGATAGGCGCGCCGGATCTGGAGGCGAGCTTTGCCGGATTCTGCGATGGGATGCGGAGTTTTGCCGAGCTGAAGCAGGCGGGACCAGGTTTCCTGCCGTGGTTGGAGGGTCAGGTGGACGGACAGCGGTTGCGGACGATGGCTCCAGTGTCGCAGCGGCTGGCAGGGGGGCGGGTGGCGAAGATCCACTACGAGCGCGGGAAGACTCCGTGGATTGCGTCGCGGCTGCAGGACTTTTTCGGGATGCGGGAGACGCCACGAATCGGGCCGGAGTCGACGCCGGTGGTGTTGCAACTGCTGGCGCCGAATCGCCGACCAGTGCAGACGACGACGGATTTGGCGGGGTTCTGGGAGCGGCTGTATCCTCAGGTGCGGCGGGAGCTGATGCGGCGGTATCCAGGGCATAGCTGGCCGGAGCGGCATGATGATACCAGGGACTAAGGGACTATAGGGACGTAGACCTGAAAAACGCCGAGGTCTCTGGCAGTGAGACCTCGGCGCATGGTTTTGGAGCTGGATTAGAAGCCGGCGGGGCAGGCGTCTACTACACGGAAGGCGTTTTCGAGGGCCAGGCCCACTTCCGCTAGCTGGCCTTCGCCAAAGAGCTGGCCGATGAGGGTGATGCCGTGGGGGACGCGGCGGGGCGGGGAAAAGCGAGGCAGGGGATGGTTGGGGTCAGGGGCCCAGTCGCTGCGGGCCTCGGAGACCTGGACAAAGCCGGCACGCATGGTGAGCGACGGGTGGCCGGTATTGTTGCTGATGACCAGCATTTCGTCGCGGAGAGATGGGACGAGGAGCATGTCCACCTGGGAGAAGATGCGGGCCATCTCTTGGGCGACTTTGCGGCGCATACGGTCGGCCTGGACGAAATCCACGGCGGAGAGGAAGCGTGCCTGGCGGAAGACATTGGGCCACGCATCGGGGACCTGAGCTGTGAGCTGGTCAACCTGGTGGGAAAGGGTGAGCTCTTCAAATGCCGCTGCGGCTTCGGCGAAGAGGATTAGATTGAGCGAATCATAGGGCCAGTCGGGCAGGGAAACCTCGACGAGGTTTAGGCCGAGGTCGCGGGCGGTTTGCAGTGCGGCGCGATCGACATCCGTAGCGGGGTCCTCCTCCATCCATTTGGGGAAGTAGCCGACTCGAAGTCCGCGCACGGGGACTGAGGCGTTGAAGGCGACCCCGCCGGATGCGGGCAGGCCGGAAGCCATGCTGGCCAGATCGCCGGGGTCGGGGCCGGTGATGGCGTTGAGGACGAGGATAGTGTCTTCCACACTGCGGGCCATGACGCCAAGTTTATCGAGCGACCAGCAGAGGGTCATGGCCCCGGTGCGGGGGACGCGGCCAATGGTGGGGCGGAGTCCGTTGACGCCGCAGCGCATGGATGGGCTGACGATGCTCCCGCCGGTCTCACTGCCGATGGCGAAGCCGACGAGCCCGGCAGCTACGGCTGAGCCGGGGCCGGCGCTGGAGCCGGAAGCTCCTTCTTCGAGAAGCCACGGATTCATGGTTTGCCCGCCGAACCAGATGTCGTTGAGGGCGAGTGCGCCGAGGCTGAGCTTGGCGACGAGGACGGCTCCGGCTTGGTTGAGCCGGTGGGTTACGGCAGCATCGGCGGCTGGTACGCGATTGCGGAAGGGCTCAGCACCGTAGGTGGTGGGAATGTTGGCGGTATCGAGAAGATCTTTGGCGCCCCAGGGAATGCCGTGAAGGGGTCCGCGATAGTGGCCGGCGGCTATTTCCGCGTCGGCTTGCCGGGCTTGCTGCAGGGCATGCTCGGGAGTGAGGGTGATGACGCAGCGGAGGGTGGGGTTGAAGCGCTGGAGGCGGGCCAGGTAGATGTTGGTGAGGCGATCGGAGGTGAGCTGGCGGCGCTCGATCCAGCGGGAGAGCTGATGCAGCGGGGCGAAGGCGATGAGATCGTCGGAGGGGGGCAGCGGTGTGGCGGAGTTGCTCCGGACGAGAACCCCTGGGCGGAGATGGTTGAGGTGGACACCAGGCAGGGCGGGATTCCATTGGCTGGCGGGTACGGCTTCTGCCTCAAGAGCGAGCTTTTTAGGCCCGGTGCGGCGCTCGATCATGGGAGCCATCTGCATCTGCCAGTTGAGGGCAGCCTCCGCACGGTCAGCCGGGGTCATTTCGATCTGGACGAGCTTTTTGGCGACGGCGAAGTCTTCCGCAGTGACTACGGGACCGACAGGTGGAGCGGTGCCGAAGGCAGGTGGTGCGCCGGGGGTGACGGCAGGGGTCTGCGGTGCGCAGGCTTGTGGAGAAGCCAGTTCGATGGCGGCGGCGGGGATGGTTGCGGTGAGCAGGCCGGCCGAGCCGTACTTCAAGAAATCACGCCGAGATGGGGTCATCGTGTTCCTGTCAGAGAGAGGAGTGAGTGCAAGGAGACAAGAAGAATTTAGCATTCCGCGGCTGAGGGACTGCAGAGAGGCGTTTGACGGGGGCAAAAAGGAGAGAGCGGCCCGATGGTGGCGGCCGCTGTGAATATGCCTCGGATGGAGGTTGCTTCAGGACTGGTTTTCGGTCTGGAGGAGCCAGTAGTCGAAGCCGTCGAGGATGGCCATCAGGGCGGCGTCGTTCATGTCGCTGCTGACGCCGGCGGTGACCCAGGGCTGACGGCCGTCGGCGTGGAAACTGAGGGTGACGCGGACGTGGGCAGCGGAGTCATGGGCAGAGACATCAATGGCCTTGACGGAGAAGGTTCCGAGGCGCATCTGTTTGATGGCGGGGTACCACTTTTCGAGCTCTTTGCGCATGGCCTTGGTGAGAGCATCGACGGGGCCTTCTCCCTCGGCACGGGCGGAAGTCAGGTTGGCTTCGTTGACGGAGAGGGTCATGAAGGCCTGGACGAAGCGGCCTCCGGCCTCGTCGGACTCGTCAAATACGCGCCAGCCGCGGACGCTGAAGCGGTTGGGCAACGTGCCGAGGACACGCATGCAGGCAAGTCGGAAGGAGACTTCGCTGACGGTGAATCCGCCGCCCTCGACCATGGCTTTGTTGGAGTCGATGAGGCGCTGGGCGTGGTGGGAAGTGAGGGGGACACCGAGGGATTCCGAGAGGAGCATGATATTGGCGCGGCCGGAGAGGCTGTTGACGCCGATGGTGGGGTTGGCGCCGACTCGGGCGGGGTCGCACCAGAGGTAAGCGCCGGGGTTTTTACGTTCGCTGCTGCCGTGCATGCCAGCCCAGGTGCCGAAGGCTCCAGCGCCGACGATGGGAGCGCCATGGGGTGCTTCGAGATTGAAGGCAGAATACGCGGAGTGAGCGAGTGGGGTGAGTTCGGTGAGCTGCTGTGGTGAGACGAAATTTGCTTCGCCGCGGAGTTGCATGCTTCCGATGAGGGTGGTGAGGTTGACGTTGCCGCAGCGCTCGCCGGTACCCAGCAGAGTGCCCTGAACCTGTATTGCTCCGGCGAGGATGGCGGCGCGGGAGTTGGCGACGCCAAAGCCGCGGTCGGTGTGGCCGTGGAAGCCGAAGTGGGTCGTGGGATAGCTGTTGCGCAGGGAGTTGAAGACGGCAGAGACCTCTTCCGGGCTGGCGCCGCCGGTGGTGTCGCAGACGACGAGGCGACTGACCTGCTGATGAATGCACTGGTCGAGGATCTGGTGAAAGTACTCGATGCTTTGGGCGTGGAAATCGGGCTGCGTGGTGTGCCCGAACTCGCGCCGTCCGCACTGCGCGTCCATGGCGTGCTCAAGATCGACGATAACTTCCAGGCCGTTGTCCTGCAGGCAGGCGATGGTCTCCTGCGCCATGCGGAGGTGCTCTTGCGGAGTGGTCTCAAGGGAGCGGAGAACGTCGAGCAGACGCGACTTCACGACGACGACGGCGACCGGAACGCGTTGGCGATGCTGGAGCATGAAGTGGACGTCTGGCCAGTCCTGGACGCGCGCGCCGCGCCCGCGGGTTCTGCCGAAGAGGGCAAGCTTCATGCCGGGTGTTTCGATGTGTGCGAGGGAGTCGGTGAGGTCGCCGACGAACTGGTTGGCGCCGGCGAAGCCGATCTCCGCGTAGCGAACGCCGAACCGCGCCATGCCCTGAAGGAGGGCGACGGCGTTGGGGACGGAGATTTCGAGGTTGGGCTGCTGCAGACCGTCGCGGAGGCTGGTGTCAAATAGCTCGACGCTTGGCTCGACAGTCCGTTCTACGGTGGGTGAGGTTTTGCTGGTCAACGTTCCCGGCTCCCGGCCGATTGCGCCTGTTGGGCGCTGGATTTCTGAGAGAAAATTTCTACGACCTTTTATGATAGCGTTCCGCGCGATGGCGGGGGGAGGGAAGTGGGCATGAAAAAGGCGGACCGGGTCGGGAAAAAGGCTCTCGAACGCGGGTCCGCCGTGGGAGATGGGGATGAGGATCGGTTATCCGGGGTATGAGCCGGTGATGTATCCCTCGAGGGCCTGGATGGCTTTTTCTTGTCCGGAGATAACCCACTTGACAAGGTCTCCGATGGAGATGAGGCCAACGACGGAGTCGCCCTTGAGGACGGGGAGATGGCGGAAATGGTGCTGAGTCATCATGGAGAGGCAATCGTCCACGGTGTGCTCGGGACTTACGAAGACGACGGGGCTGGTCATGATCTCCTGCACCAGGGTCTCCTTGGATGCGTGGCCGAGAAGCACGCCTTTGCGGGCGTAGTCGCGTTCGGAAAGGATGCCGACCAGCTTGCTGTCAGAGAGGACGAGGACAGCGCCGATGTCGTAGGAGGCCATGAGCTGAAGGGCCTCGAAGACGGTTTGCTCGGGCGTGATGGAGAGAATGTTGTTCTGCGGTTTGTTTTTCAAAACCAGACCAATTGAATCGGAGATGTTCATTTTCCCCCTCCTGAAAACCGGAAACAAATTTCTGCAATCATCTGACGCGACTGGTGGAAGCGTTTGGGAGTATGCGAAAAACGTCAGGGAGCAACTATAGCCCATTTCGAATCAACAAGGAAGGGGCTGCGTGGAATGTTTTGAGGAGGCGTTATGGGGAAGAGCGGACTGCAGGGATTCGGTAATGAGCATCGGTAATCGCAGTTACTTAGTTACTTTGGGTGGTCTCGGAAGATTAAGAAAAAACTAAGAAAAGTTATGAAACGCCTCGGATATGTATTGCACTATTGGACGAATCGACTCTACAATTCGGGCTGATTCTCAGACAACTCAGCCAAGGAAGGTGTACCGGGGTTAGACTTCCGAGCGCATTTCCTGGTCGCGTTAGTTATACGGTTGTTTGATGTTCGGCTGTCGTTCTTTGATTACTTGAAGCAAGACTCTATGCTTTGGGCCACTTCCAAATGTTGGCCGATCTGTGGCGAGCTTTTAGAGTAAGTTAACGGGTCCTCTGTTCCAATTTCTGGAGAGTGAAGTATGCGCACGTCTGCTCGTTTTGTTGCCTGCCTGGTTCTGAATGTCGTCTCCCTCTTTGTCATCACAGTCGTTGTATTGTTTGCGTCCATGCCATTGATGGCACAGACGCCGCAGACAATCAATTTCACTCAGCCGACTACGCCACAGGTGTATTCGGCGGGGATGACGATTCCGCTGGTGGCGACGGGGGGAGGCTCAGGGAATCCTGTTGTGTTCTCGATAGACGGGGCAAGTTCCGGGGCTGGGTCGATCGCTGGCAGCACGCTGAGCGTGACAGGGGCCGGGACACTGATTGTGGATGCCAATCAGGCTGGCAATGGGATCTACAGCGCCGCGCCGCAGGTACAGCGCGAGATCAATGTTGCAATCTCGGGTGGCCAACTGACACTCTCAGTGAATTCGCTCGCGTTCAACAACGCTATTTTCGGTGAGCTCAGCCCGACGGTGCAGGTGAATGTCAAGAACGCTTCAGCAGGTTCTGTCACGCTGAATGGGATTGTTGTCACTCCCAGTCCCTACAGCATTGCTGGAACATCCACATGCTCGGCGGGGTCCATTTTAGCTGCGAATGCAGGGCGTGATGCCAGACGGGGCACTGACGGTGAATTCAACCGCGAACAATGCGGTTGTCTCGATTCCCCTCTCGGGTTCTGTGATTGCGCCGACAGGAAGTAAATTTCCGACGCTAGCTTTCTACAACGTTCCGGTTGGGACAGTGAGTGTGGCGCGTCCTGTCACCGTAATGAACTATCAGCTGAAACCGCTGGCGATCACATCGGTTTTTGTTCCGGCAAACTATTCCATTTCAAGTAATGCATGCGGGGGCACTTTGGCTGCCCGAGCCAATTGTTTGATCTACCTGACGGTGAAGCCGACCGCCGTAGGTCCAGTTCCGGCAGGGAGCCTGACAATCAATACGGACGCCCCGATCTCGCCGCTTGCAGTCCCGCTGACGGCGACGGGTGTAGCGCCGACTGGGACTCAATTTC
>Ga0302196_10002130_pt1 | contig 18741 bp, 20 predicted proteins | sample II_Bog_N1_3_FD_198794 | JGI IMG/M metagenome (GOLD analysis project Ga0302196, IMG submission 198794) | Peat permafrost microbial communities from Stordalen Mire near Abisko, Sweden - II_Bog_N1_3 | ecosystem: Environmental > Terrestrial > Soil > Wetlands > Peat | place: Sweden: Abisko...
GACCACCACGGCCCGCCGGGCGCCCGGGACGGTGTCGGCCACCACCCGGCCCAGCTCGTGGCGCACCCCGTCGCCCACCAGGACGTCGTAGGCGCGCTCCCCCAGGCCGACGGGGACCACCCGGGTCACGGCCGGCTCCGGACGAAGGCGGTGGCGGCCAGGATCCGGTCGGCCACCATGGAGGGCTCCAGCTCGTCCACGTCGACCACCACGTCGGCCACCTCGCCGTAGAGCGGGCGCCGGACGGCGTCCAGGCGGACCAGGGTGGCGGCCGGATCGTCCTCGAGCAACGGCCGGCCGTCCCCCGAGCCGACCCGCACGGCCAGGGTGGCCGGGTCCGCCCGCAGCCACACGACGGCGTCGGCGGTGGCCAGCAGCCGGCGGTTGTCCGGGTCGAGGACCACCCCTCCGGCGGCGGACACCACGGCACCGCCGTCCCCGGAGAGGGCCTCGGCCAGGACCCGGGCCTCCTCGGCGCGGAAGGCCGACTCGCCGCGCGCGGCGAAGAGCTCGGGCACCGTGGAACCGGTCGACGCCTCGACCATCTCGTCGGAGTCGTAGAAGCGCCAGCCGAGCCGGGCCGCCAGCTCCCGCCCCACGGTCGTCTTCCCGGCGCCCATCATCCCCACCAGCACCAGACGGTCAGTCATCGACCCGGTCAGCCATCGACGAGGGGTGCCGCCGCCGAGGGGAACTCACCCAGGGTGGACAGGTAGCCGGCGTAGTTGCGCCGGAATTCGTCGACCGAGTCGCCACCGAACTTGCGCAGCGACTCCGACGCCAGCACCAGTGCCGTCATGGTCTCGGCCACCACGCCCATGGCCGGGACGGCGGTCACGTCGGTGCGCTCCTTGAACGAGACCGTCGACTCCTTGGTGACGACGTCGACGGTCCCGAGCGTCGGCCGGTTGAGGGTGGCCAGCGGTTTCATCGACAGCCGGGCCACGATCGGCGACCCGGTGCTCATCCCGCCCTCGATCCCTCCGGCGTGGTGGGTGTCCCGCACGTAGCCCCCGCCCATGAGGGCCACCGCGCTCTCCGAGTCGTCGGCGTCGGGGTCGACCACCCGGATGGCATCGTGGGCCTCGGAGCCGCGGAGTCCGGCGACCTCGGTCCCCTCCCCGAGCTCCACCGCCTTGACGGCCTGGATGCTCATGAGGGCCTGGGCCAGCAGGGCGTCGAGGCGGCGGTCCCAGTGGACATGGCTGCCGATGCCCACCGGCACCCCGTGGGCGATGACCTCGGCCACGCCCCCGAGCGAGTCGCCCTCCTTGGCCGCCGCCTTGATCTCCGCCACCATCCGCTTCTCGGCGGTGGGGTCGGCGCAGCGCACCTGGGACTCGTCGATCCGGGCCAGGTCGGCCATCGTGGGCAGCGGGCCCGGATCCGCCTTGGCCGAGCCCATCTGGACGATGTGGCTGAGCACGTCCACCCCGATCTGGCCCAGCAGCAGCTTGGCCACGGTGCCGGCGGCCACCCGGGCCGCCGTCTCACGGGCCGAGGCCCGCTCCAGCACGTCGCGGGCGTCGTCCAGCCCGTACTTGAGCATCCCGGCCAGGTCGGCGTGGCCGGGCCGGGGCTGGGTCAGGACCTTGGCCGGCAGGCCCGGGGCGGGGGACATCTCCTCCTCCCACTTCGGCCACTCGGTGTTGGCGATCTCGATGGCCACCGGGGATCCCAGGGTGCGGCCGTGGCGGATGCCGCCGACCAGGCTCACCTCGTCCACCTCGAAGCGCATCCGCGGCCCGCGCCCGAAGCCCAGCCGGCGGCGGGCCAGGCCGCGCTGGATGTCCTCGGCGGTGACCAGCAGGCCGGCCGGGACACCCTCCAGGATCACCACCAGGGCGCGCCCATGGGACTCTCCGGCGGTCAGGAAGCGCAGCATCCGGACAAATCTACTCGTCGCCCCCGGGCCCGCCGCCCCGGGAGCACCTCGGGACGGGGGCCGGCACGCCACGACGGTGCGGTGCCGGGGGCACGGCCCTAGGAGGCATGGAACAGGTGGCGCACCAGGGGGCCGCCCCACAGGATGGTGATCGCCGCGCCGGCGCACAGGGCCGGGGCGAACGGGATCCTCGTCCGCCGGCCAGACGACTGGACGGCCATCAGCACCAGTCCGAACACCAGGCCGAGCACGAACCCGATCAGGAAGGCCAGGTAGGCGTGGAGCAGGTCCAGATAGCCCACGGTCACCCCGATGACCCCGGCCAGCCGGACGTCCCCGAACCCCATCCCACGCGGCACGGCGAACCAGATCACGAAGAAGACGGCGAAGGCGCCCGCCCCGGCCACCGCCGCGTCGACCAGCGGCCGCCACTCGTGGAGGTGGGCGGACAGGACCACGAAGTAGGGGACGATGACCACCAGGGCCCCGAAGAGCAGCTGGCGGGGAACCAGCCGGTGGGTGAGATCGGTCACCGAGACGGTGACCGCCATGGCCAGGAACACCCCGAACGGCACGGCGACCCACGGGCTCACGGTGTGCCCCGGTCCGGTGTACCGGGCCACGGCCAGTCCGCACAGGGCGGCGGTGAACACCGCCGCCCCCACGGTCCGGGGCACCGACCGGCCCGAGGGCAGCAGGTGCCGGACCGGCTCGGGAACGACCGGCTCGTCCTCGGTCCCGTCGACTCGGCCGGTCCCGTCGACCCGGTCGGCGGCCGGGGACCCGGGACCCGGGGGGTCGAGCTCGGGGACGGGTACCGGTGCGGCCGGCCGACCGGCCCCGTCCGTCGGTGGCACCTGGCCGTCGGCGGACGTCCGCACCTCGGCCTCCTGTCGATCGGCCCGCTCCTGGCGACGTCGTTCCTCGGCCTGGCGGCTGCGGTCGGCCAGTCGCTGACCCACCGGATCGAGCACGGCGCCCGCCACGGCGCCCACCGCGGTGCCGGAGGCGATCAGTGCGGCGTCCACCTGGTGCAACGTACTGGACGCCGTGCGCCGAACGGGGCATCGTGGCGGGCCATGGACACCCGCACCCTCCGACTCGACGTGCCCGACGGCACCATGCCCCTCTACGAAGCGCTCCCCGAGGGTCCGGCCCGCGGGGCGGTGGTGGTCGTCCAGGAGGCGTTCGGGGTCAACGGCCACATCGAGGACGTGACCCGGCGGTTCGCCGCCGCCGGCTACCACGCGGTGGCGCCCCACCTGTTCCACCGGACCGGGGCACCCACCTTCGGCTACGACGACGTCAGCCTGGTCATGCCCCACATGGTGGCCCTGACCGACGCCGGGCTCCTCGCCGACGTGGAGGCCGCCGTGGGACACCTGCACGCCGCCGGATGGACCGACCGCCAGATCGGGATCGTCGGGTTCTGCATGGGCGGACGGGTCACCTTCCTGGTGGCGGGCCACCTCGCCCTCGGTGGCGCCGTCGGCTTCTACGGCGGAGGGATCGTGACGCCCCGAAGCGAGGCGATGCCCGCGCTGCTCGCCCTCGTCCCCTCGCTGCGCACACCGTGGCTCGGGCTGTTCGGCGACGCCGACACCGGTATCCCCGTGGAGGACGTGGAGCGTCTGCGGGACGAGTTGGCCGCCGGGGCCGACGTGGACACGGCCATCGTCCGGTACCCGGACGCCGAGCACGGCTTCCACTGCGACGCCCGGCCGTCCTACGACGAGGCCGCCGCCACCGACGGCTGGGCCCGAACGCTGGCCTGGCTCGACGACCACCTGGCCCCCGCCGGCTGAGCTACCGCCGGATCCGGCTCCTCCGGCCCGCTCCCGCCGCCGAGGGGGCGCGGGGACGGGGTGACGCGGGGACGGTCGTCCTCGTCGGCGAAGGACGGACCGCCGCGCCTCGGCGACCGGTCACCGACCGGTCAGCTGTGGGCGGGCTCGTAGTACGGGTTGGCGCCGTCGGCGTGATCGGTCACGTCCACCACGTTGGCGATCTCGGGGATCGCCTCGCGCAGGATGACCTCGATGCCCTGGGACAGGGTGGCCTTGGCCATGCCGCATCCCTGGCAGCCACCGCTGAGCCGGAGGTACACCGAGGAGCCCTCCACGGCCACCAGGTCGGCCCGACCGCCGTGCGAGGCGATCGACGGGTTGACCTGCTCCTCGAGGACGGCGACCACCCGCTGGGCGAAGGGATCCGACAGGTCGATCTCGGGGATCGAGGCCAGACCGGCCAGCGTGGGGGCCGGCGGGGTGTTGGGATTGACGATGACCAGGCCGCCCTCGCCCGAGGCGTCGGTGACGAAGTCGAGCGACGCGCCCTGCAGGCGGCCGACACTGGCCGACGGCACCACGACCGGGAGCTCGTCGTCGGGCTGCACCACGTCGCCGGCCCCGGCGTCGACGATCGCCTGGAAGTACATGTCGTAGGTATAGGCACCGTTGGCCTCGCCACTCACCTCGAGCCACAGGGCCAAGGTGTCCGGGTCGGACTCGTTGGCCAGCACCTCGAGCACGGTGGCCCGCGCCTCGGGCGTGACGGCCAGCACGGGGGCGACGTCCTCACGGTCTTCACTCATGCCTGCCATCATAAGGGAGTGTCCCGCTCCCACAAGCACGTGCCCGACGACACCCACGAGTGGGTGAGCTTCGACGACCCGGACGAGGAGCGCACCTGGCTGTTCGACGTGACGTTCCTCGCCAGCGCCTGGACCTGCATCTTCGGTCACGGGTGCCAGGGCGTCCTGACCGGGCCGGCGCCCGAACTGGTGCAGGGGTGCTGCTCCTACGGGGCCCACTTCACGGGACGCAAGGACGCCGACAAGGTGGCCGAGGTGGCGGAGGCACTCGGCCCCGACGTCTGGCAGTTCCACGCCAAGGGTCAGAAGGGCGTCATCAAGAAGCTGCCCGACGGCGACCTCGGCACCCGCCTGGTCGACGGCGCCTGCATCTTCCTCAACCGCCCCGGGTTCGCCGCCGGGCCCGGCTGCGCCCTCCACGTCGAGGCCGAGGCCCGGGGGGTCAGCCACGTCGAGCTCAAGCCCGAGGTCTGCTGGCAGCTGCCCCTGCGGCGCGAGGACGAGACGTCACCGGACGGTCGGGTGACCTCGGTGGTGCGCCAGTGGGACCGGCGCCACTGGGGGGACGGAGGGGCGGACTTCCACTGGTGGTGCACCGAGGCACCGGAGGCGTTCGTCGGGAACGACCCGGTCTACCGCTCCATGCGGACCGAGCTCGAGACCCTGGCCGGCCGGAAGGTCTACAAACGGCTGGCCGCCTACCTGGACGAGCGCACCGGCGCCTCCGTCCGGGTCACCCTGCTCCCCCACCCCACGGTCCGCCCCTGACCGGCATCCCCGCCGGGCCTCCTGGCGAGGGGGTCCGGGCGTGCCACCGTGGGTGACTACTCGGCCAGCGGGTCGTCCTCGTCGGGCGACGGCGCCCGGGGTGCGGTCCCCAGGATCTCGTCGTAGTCGTCCTCGGTGGCCAGGCACCACGAGGCGTGCTTGTCCTCGGGCTCCGCACCGCACTCGGGGCAGCGCCGGTTGGCGGTGGCGACCGAACGCTTCAAGCTGCGCGCTTCCTCGAAGCGGCGATGGCGTCCCTTCTTCACGAGACCAACTCCTTGCCCCACCTGGGGTGGACTGTTCCCTGTGCACACACACGGCGCGCACGGGTCACCACCAGAGAACGATCCACCGAGTGTAGTGCCACCTCCGGCCGTTCGTGGCAACACCGGCCGGGCCGCCGACGGCCGCTACAGTCGGTCCGTGGCCCACGAATTCGATCCCCAGGAGATGGTGGCGAGGTTCCGGGCCAGGGCCGAGGCGGTCCGCGGCCGGGGACTCCCCCCGATCGAGGGGCCCGACCGCCAGCGCTTCATCGAACAGGCCCAGACCGACTTCATGGACTACGCCATGCTGGGCGACGCCCAGGCCGCCATCGAGGACGGCGTGCTGGTCTTCCGTATCGACCTGCGTCCGGGCGGCGGCTCCCCCGACTGATCCGACCGGCGCCCCCGGCCCCACGCCCGGCGAGCCGACCGGGCGGAGGGCTCAGCCCCCGTAGTTCATTCGGGTGTCGCCCATGGTCAGCACGGCGTCCTCGGTCCCGACCGGCGCCCCCAGCCGGTCGGTCTCCCCCGCCGCCACCACCTCGCCGACCACCAGCACGTGGCTCGCCGGGCCGCCATCGGCACCGGGGGCCCACTCGTGGACCTCCCGCACGGCACAGGCCAGCCAGCCCACCGCGGCGGCCAGCACCGGGAGCCCGTCGGCCACCTCGACCACCGGCTCGCCCTGGAGGGCCGTGGCCCGTCCCGCTCCGTCGAGGGCCACCTCCCGGACGGGCTTGACGAACCGACGCACCAGCCCGCGATCCGACCGGGCCAGGATGCTGACGCTGAACCCGCCCCCGTCGCCGATCAGCCCCCGGGTCACCGAGTCGCGCTCCACGCCCACGGCCACCAGCTTCGGGGACGTCGCCACCTGCACGACCCAGTTGGCGGTCATCAGGTTGCGCCGCTCGCCCGCCCGGCTCCCGACGACGAACAGCCCGGTGGGCATGGCCCACAGGACCCGACGGCGGAGCCGGTCGAATCCGTCCGACGGGGCGGCGTCGTGCGCTCCGGTCACGTCCCCCCGCTGAACGGGTCGCTGTTGCCCTGGGGTTGGGTGGTCTCGGTGGTGGGGACACGGCCGGTCACCGATTCGTACCGGGCGACCGCCGTGGCCAGGAGGGTCACCAGTCGCGCCCGCTCCGCGGCCGAACGGTCGAGGAGCCTGGTGTTGCCGCCGGCGCCGTTGTAGCAGTCGTCGCCGGCGTCGGTGGCATCCATGTAGGCCGTGTTGAGCTCGTCGGTCAACGGGTTGTCCGGGGCCGGCAGGTTCCCGATGGCGGTCTGGGCGTCGTTGCTGAGCAGGTCGCAGACCTCGCGTACCGCGGCCGCCGAATTGTGGTCGCGCAGGGCGAGGTCGACGTTGCGGGCATCGACCTCGACATTGCCGATCCCGTTGCCTCCGGCCCCGTTCATCCAGGTGGTCACCTGCTGGGCCGGGGTGCCCGACTGCTCCACGCCGGCACAGCCGGTCAGCGCCGATCCGACGGCGACGAGCGCCACCACGGCCCCGACGGCACGGCGGCCGGTACGCGGGCGGTGGGACCGGGTGTCCGGTGGCACCACCGGCATCAGGCCGGGTAGCCGGTCCAGTCCGGGCTCCACGCCGGGTCGAGCTGACGGAGGAACTGGGCGCACCGCTCCTCCTCCACGTGCTCGCCGATGGCTCCGGCGGCCGACCGGAGGCCGTCGAGGCAACGCAGGAAGCCACGGTTCTCCGGGTGGGACCACCGCACCAGGCCGGAGCCCTTCCAGCCCGACCCCCGGAGCGCGTCCAGCCCCCGGTGGTACCCCACCCGGAAGCAGGCGTAGGCCTCGACGTCGTCGCGGGCGAGGGAGCCGAGGGTGGCCCACGCATCGAGGGACCGCGGATGGGCCCGCACCACGTCGGACACCGCGTGCCGGCGACGCTCCCCCGGCTGGTCCGCCGCGTCGCGGAGGGCGACCAGCACCGCCTCGGGCTCGGCGGGCAGCACCGTCTCGGGGAGCCCGGTGGTCAACCGGACCGCGGATGTGTCAGCGGGGTCACCGGCAGGACGCATGGGTGTCAGTGTAGGACCCACCCGGTGGGACCCCCACGCGGCGGCGATCTCAGCCGAACCGCACCAGGTGGTGGTCCCGCTTCCCCCGCCGCAGCACCACGTAGCGGCCGGCCACCAGGTCGGCGGCGGTCAGCCGGCGGCCGACGTCGTCCTCCCGGCGGTTGTTCACGTAGGCGCCACCCTGCCCCACGGTGGTGCGGGCCTGGCTCTTCGACCCGACCAGGCCGGTGTCGGCCAGCACGTCGACCAGGAGGGTCCCCGGGTCGTCGAGGGCGGTGCGGGGCAGGTCGGTCGAGGGTGCCTCGGCGAACACGTCGAGCAGGGTGCGCTCGTCGAGCGCGGCGACGTCCTCGCCGAACAGCGCGGTGCCCGCCTCCTCGGCCCGGCGGGTCTCGTCGGCCCCGTGGACCAGGGTGCACACCTCGCGGGCCAGGACCCGGTGCGCCTCGCGACGCTCCGGGTGGTCGGCCGTCGACGCGTCGAGGGCCAGGAGCTCCTCGTGGGGCAGGAACGTGTAGTAGCGGAGGTAGGTGCCCACCATGGCGTCCTCGGCCCGCAGGAAGAACTGGTGGAGCTGGTACGGCGACGTGCGGTCGGCGTCGAGCCACACCGTGCCCGACTCGGTCTTGCCGAACTTGGTGCCGTCGGCCTTCAGCACGAGCGGCGACGTGAGGCCGAACGCCTCGGCCTGACGCACCTTGCGGATGAGCTCGATCCCCAGGGTGATGTTCCCCCACTGGTCGCTCCCGCCGAACTGCAGGGTGCAGCCGAAGTCGTCGTAGAGCTGGAGGAAGTCGTAGGCCTGCAGGAGCATGTAGCTGAACTCGGTGTAGGAGATCCCGGTGTCGGCCCGCGCCAGCCGGGACCGCACCGACTCCTTGGCCACCATCTGGTTGACCGTGAAGTGCTTCCCGACGTCGCGCAGGAAGGCGAACAGGGGCATCGGCCGCAGCCAGTCGGCGTTGTTGACCAGCACGGCGGCCGAGGTGCCGGCGTCGCTCCCGAACTCGACGAACCGGGCCAGCTGGCGCTGGATCCCGGCCAGGTTCGCCTCGAGCTCGTCCTCGGTGAGCAGGGAGCGCTCCTCGGACTTGCCCCCGGGGTCGCCCACCAGGCCGGTGCCGCCGCCGGCCAGGGCGATGGGACGGTGTCCGGCCGCCTGGAACCGGCGGAGGGTGCACAGTTGCAGGAGCGTGCCCACGTGGAGGCTGTCGGCCGTCGGGTCGAACCCGGCGTAGACGGTGACGGAGCCGCCGTCGAGGCGGTCGGCCAGCGCCGGGTCGGTCATCTGGTGGATCAGCCCCCGGAAACGGAGGTCCTCGACGAATGCGGCCATCACCACAGCCTGCCATGCCGTCGGACGGCACCCGGACGCTACGATCCCCTTGCCGGTGCCGTCCCGGCGTCCGCCGCGGCACGAACGAGGACCCATGGTGAACCCGTATCTCGAGGGAAACTTCGCACCGGTCCTGGAGGAGCGGACCGACGAGCACGACCTCGAGACCACCGGGGTGGTCCCGCCCGACCTCGAGGGCCGGCTGCTGCGCAACGGCCCGAACCCGGTGTCCGTCCCCGCCGACCCGACCGACTACCACTGGTTCCTCGGGGACGGGATGGTCCACGCGGTCGGCCTGGCCCACGGTCGGGCCACCGGGTACCGCAACCGGTGGGTCCGGACCCGGAAGCTGGCCGGCCAGGTGGCCACCGTCCCGCCCAAGGGCCCCCACGAGCCGATCGACGGCCCGGCCAACACCCACGTGATCCGCCACGGGGGGACGACCCTGGCCCTGGTGGAGTCGGGCTTCCCCCACGCGCTCTCCCCGGGGCTCGACCGGGCCCGGGTGCACGACTTCGACGGGTCGCTCTCCTCGCCCATGTGCGCGCACCCCAAGGTCGACCCGGACACCGGTGAGCTGGTGTTCTTCGGGGTGGACCCGTTCGGGCCGCCGTTCCTGCGCTACCACGTGGCCGACCGGGCCGGTGAGCTCACCTCCACGGTGGAGGTGGCCGTGCCCCGGGCCACGATGATGCACGACTTCGGACTGACCTCCACCCGGGCCGTCTTCCTCGACCAGCCGGTGGTGTTCGACCTGGCGCTGGCGGCCGAGGGCCGGGCCCTCCCGTTCCGGTGGATGCCCGAGGTCGGCTCCCATCTCGGGGTGCTGCCCCGGGACGGCGACGGCGACAGCGTGCGCTGGGTGTCCATGGACCCGAGCTACGTCTTCCACGTGGTCAACGCCTACGACGACGGGGACCGCACCGTCCTCGACGTGATCCGCTACGACGCCGCGTTCGAGACCGGGCCCGGTGAGGCGGTGACCGCCTGCGCCGCGTCCCTGGCCCGCTGGACCGTGGACCCGGCCGCCGGCCGGGTGCACGAGGAGCGGATCGACGACACGCCGGTCGAGTTCCCCCGGATCGACCCGGTGGTGGCCGGAAGGCGCCACCGCTACGCCTACACCGTCCAGGCCGGGCCCGACCCGCGGCACCCCAGCTACGAGGCGCTCCTCAAGTACGACCTGGTGCGCGACGAGGCCGTGCGCTTCGACCCCGGGGCCCACCGCTTCCCCGGTGAGCCGGTATTCGTTCGGGCCGCCGACGGCGCCGGCGAGGACGAGGGGTGGGTGCTGTCGGTGGTCTACGACGCCACCCGCGGGGCGAGCGACCTGGTGATCCTGGACGCCACATCCTTCGCCGGCCCCCCGGTGGCCGTCGTGCACCTCCCCGCCCGGGTGCCGTTCGGCTTCCACGGCTCCTGGATCCCCTCGGACTCCTGACCGCGGTGGCGGACCGACGGCGCAGCACGGCCCGGCGCCACGCCGGTCCGGGGCCACCCGGTCGATCCACCCGGATGCTCCATCCGGCACCACGCCGGTCCGGGGCCCGTCCCGGCGTGCCACGGCTCCGTCCGCCACGGGGTGACACCCGGTCCCTCCACTCCCATGCGAAACTGGCCCCCGTCCCTGGCGGCACCGCCCGGACCCGCCGGTCGGGCCCCGGGCCCCCGGCAGCGACCACCGCCACCAGCGCACCCCTCCGACCTTGGCCCCCGACGACCCCACATCGCAGCCCCCGCCCCGCCCGTCGGGCCGACCTGCGCCCCGACCCACCGGACGGCCCCGGGGGTCCACACCGGGATCCGGCCGGGGTGCCGGCCAGTTCTCGGGTCCGATCCTCGGTGGTGAGGTGGCCATCCCCTCCCGCCGGGAGCTGCACCGGTCCCGCCGCCGACGTCGGTCGCCCGGCCAGCGCGTCCTCCGGGGGCTCATCGCCTTCGTGGCCGTGCTGCTGGTCCTGGTGCTCGCCGGCTTCGGCTACTTCAAGTACCAGTGGGGCCAGATCGCCTCGGCCCCCTGTCCGACGTGCGTGGCCGCGGCCAACGGGGCGCCGTACAACCTGTTGATCATCGGCTCGGACAGCCGGGCCGGGGAGACGGCCGCCGAGGCCCAGCAGTTCGGCTCGGCGCAGGCCGCCGGCGGCCAGCGGTCCGACACCCTGAAGATCGTCCACGTCGATCCGGCCGCCGGCACCGCCTCGACCCTGTCCATCCCCCGGGACACCTTCGTGACCATCACCGGGCTGGCCCCCGACTCGGGCCTGTCGGCCCAGAACAAGATCAACGCCGCCTTCTCCAACGGCCCCGACGCCGTGGTCCAGACCATCGAGAACACCTTCGGCATCCCGATCAGCCACTACATCGTCATCAATTTCTTCGGGGTGGAGGACGCCGTCAACGCCCTGGGCGGCATCTCCCTCGACTTCCCCTACCCGGTCCGCGACCAGGACTGCTCGACCGGCACCTGCTACAACAACTCGGGCCTGAGCATCCCGACGGCGGGGTGCCAGACCCTGAACGGCGCCCAGGCCCTCAGCCTCTCCCGCTCCCGGTATTACCAGTACTACGCCGACGGCTACTGGCAGTCGGACCCCTCGTCGGACATCGGCCGGATCGAACGCCAGAACCTGGTCATCTCGGCCGCCCTCAACAAGGCCAAGTCGACGTACGACCCCCTGGAGCTCAACTCGCTGCTCTCCTCGGTTGTCCACGACTTCTCCAAGGACGACGGGCTGTCGGCCACCGACCTGCTGTCCCTGGCCGAGCGCTACCACGCCTTCTCGGGGTCGTCGCTGCAGAACTACACGCTGCCCACCACCGGGGCCCAGTCGTCCTACGCCGGGGACGTCGAGGTCGTCGAGCCGGACGCGGCCGCCACCGTGATCACCCAGTTCCTGGGCGGCCCCTTCGGGACCATCACCACCCCCCCGATCGACCAGTACGGGAACCCGCTGACCCTGACCGTACCCACCACCACGACCACGACCGCGCCGGTGGCCACCACCGCGCCGGCCGCCTCCTCGGGCCCGACGCACCCGTCCCCGGCAGCCGGCTCCACCACCTCGATCCCCTCGTACGACCCCACACCCTGTTGAGCCCCGGGGGCCGGGCGGGCCCCACCGGGGTCCCGGACGGGGCGGTCGGTCAGTCGGCCGGGACGACCGGCACCGCCCGCCACGAACGAAGGACACGCACCAACCCGTAGGCCGCCACGACCACGGCGACGGCCAGCAGTCCTTCGACACCGATCCGGTCGGCGGTCCACGTCGACGGGCGGGTCCCGGGGGCCGAACCGGACAGGAACCAGGGCGCCACCCGCGCCATGGTCGCCCACCACACCGCCACCGAGACGCCGATGACGGCCGCCGCCACGGCCACCCCGACGGCCAGCGCCGCCTCCACCCGGAGGACACGCGGGCCGAGGTCGATCCGGCGGGCGAGGCCGACCCCGGCGGCCGTCCACAGGGCCAGGGCCACACCGGCCGCCACCGCCCAGCCCACGAACGCGGTCGAGTACCGCGGATCGGCGCCGTTACGCTGGGCGACGTCGAGGCGGTGGGCCCACCGCACCAGCTCCGGCAGCGCTCCGGCCACCACGGCCGTGGCCACGCCGGCCCGCAGGACCGGTCGGCGGACCCCCGGCCAACCACCGCTCCACAGGAACCTCATGGCGGCGGGCTGGGCCACCAGGGCGCCGGCGACCACCGACAGGGTGGCGAAGGCGCCGGCCGCGGCCACCAGGTCGAAGGCGGCCCGGGCGGTGCCCAGCGAGGCGGGCGGGGCGACGGTCGCGAAGTGCTCCGAGACCTTGGCGAAGGCGCCGGCCGCCACGACGACGCCGGCCCAGGCGGCGAGCACCACCAGCGCCCCCGCCCGGAGCCACTCCGCCGGCGGACGCGACGTCCCGACCACGCCACCGGACCGGAGGCGCTCGGCCGTCCCGGCGCACGCCAGGGACAGGCGCAACCGGACCGGCGGGGGGCGTCCGTCGAGGGTGTCCTCCACCAGGGCGGCCAACTCGTCCCCGTACCGGTGGCGCCACTCCGCCGGGTACCACCGCAGGAGTCGGTCCCCCCGGTGGCGTCCCCGGGTCATCCGGCCGTCCCGAGCCGCGGCCCCAGGCGACGCTCCCCCACCTCGGCGATGCGGCGCATGTCGGCGACGGCGGCGGCCAGCGCCGTCGCCCCGGTGGCGGTGATGCGGTAGGGACGGCGGCGGTCACCGGACTCGACCGCCTCGATGAGTCCCCGTTCGTCCAGGCGGGTGATCGCCCCGTACAGGGCGCCGGGACCGAGGCGCACCCCGGCGAAGGACTCGATGTCCTTGGCCAGGGCGTGCCCGTGCTTGGGCCCTCCGGCCAGGCTGGTGAGGATCAGGACCGGCGGGTCGTTGGTCCGTCGGAGGCCGTCGGCACCACGGGTGTGCATACCGACAGGATACTACTTGTCACGTAGCATCGCAAGACGTAGTACTCACGGGATCCGATCGGGCGCCGGCGGCCGCCCCCCGCCGTCCACGGCGGCCACGACGGCGGCGTGGAGCCGGTCGTGGGCGGCCACGTTGGCGTTCCGGTCCGGAAGGCGGACCCGGACCACCGTGGGCCCCCCGAGGGACCGGGCCCGCTCCAGGGCGGCCCGCAGCCCGTGGCCGTCGGTCGTGCCGTCGAGGTCCTCCACCGCCCAGCCGAACCCGGCGGCCACGGCGGCCACGTCCGCCGCCATCGGGGTCCCGAACAGCTGCTCGAACGTCGACGGGTCGAGGGCGGAGGCCGGGGGCAGGAAGGAGAAGATGCCGCCCCCGCCGTTGTCGGCGACCACCACGGTCAGCGGGACCGACTCCCCCCGGGGACCGACCAGGGCGGACACGTCGTGCAGGAAGGCGAGGTCCCCCACCAGGGCGACGGTGGGACCGGTGGCCAGCGCGACCCCGAGCGCGGTGGAGACCACCCCGTCGATCCCGTTGGCCCCTCGGTTGGCCAGGACCCGGGGCGGGTCGGTCCGGGGGGCCCCGAAAGCCTCGAGGTCGCGGATCGGCATGGACGACGACACCACCAGCGGGGTCCCCGCGGGCAGGGCGGCCACCAGCCGGTGGGCCAGGGCCGGCTCGTCCCCGGCGTCCGCCCCCGAGAGCGTCCCGTCGATCACCCGACGGGCCCGGGCCTCGGCGCGCTCCCATGCCCGGGGCCAGTCACCGGGGGCGTCCGGGCCTCCCCCCCCCGGCCGGCCCACCGCCGCGGTCAGGGCCTCGCACAGCAGGGTCGGGTCGCACCGCACCAGCCGCTCCACCGACCGCTCGGGGTCGGGCCAACCCCCCCAGGGGTCGACCGCCACCACCCGGTCGCCGGTCACGAAGGAGGTCACGACCTTGGACGCCCAGCGCCCCCCCAGGGCCAGCACGGTGTCCGGTCGGTGGCCGGCGACGAAGTCCGGGGCCCGCAGGATGGCGTCGGCCGCGCCCACCACCGATCCGTGTCGGACCCGCAGCCCTGAACGCGGGTCGGCCAGCACCGGCCACGAGAGGGCCTCGGCCAGGCCCAGCACGGCCGACGGGGCACCGGCACCCGCCCCGGCGACGATGACCCCACGGGTCCCGGGGCCGAACCCGTGGGCCACCAGGTCCTCGACCAGCCCGGTGGGTGGCGGCACCGGACCGTGGTCGACCCGGTGCCAGGGTGCGCCGTCGGGACGGCCGGCGGGGACCCCGCCCACCCCGGGGTCACCGAGGAGCGGCTCCCGGAACGGGAGGTTGAGGTGCACCGGTCCGGGACCGTCCGGACCGGACACGGCCTCGGCCACCGAGCGCGAGCCCAGCGAGCGCCACGACGGACGGGACGCCTCGTCGGGTACCCCCGGGTCGGCGAACCACCGGACCGATCCCCCGTAGAGGTGGGTCTGGTCGATGGTCTGCGGGGCCCCCACGTCGCGGAGTTCGGGGGGCCGGTCCGCCGTGCACACCACCAGGGGGACCCGGGCCAGGTCGGCCTCGACGACGGCCGCATGGAGCTCGGCGGCCGCGGTGCCGCTGGTCACGACCACCACCGCCGGCGACCCGGTGGCCAGCCCGATGCCGAGCGCGGTGAAGCCGGCCGAGCGCTCGTCCAGTCGGAGGTGCAGGGCCAGGCCCTGCTCCGCCGCCACCGCCAGGGCCAGGGGCGTCGACCGGGAGCCGGGGCACACCACCGCGTGACGCACGCCGGCGCGCAACCACTCGTCCACCAGGGCGGTGGCGAACGCCGCCTGCCGGTCGCCGTCCCCGGGGGGACCGCCGCCCGTCGGTACGCTCACGGGCACCTCCTATGCCCTCTGCCCATCCTCCGCCCCCGCACGGGAACGCCACCCCGGCCGGCCGCCACGGTCCCGAGCCGGAGGCCCCGCAGGGCGCGCCGCTCCACGCCCGTCGCCGGGGACACGGTCGCCGGCTCGTCCTGGCCCACGGGTTCACCCAGACGGCGCGGGTGTGGGGGGGTCTGGACGACGACCTGGCCGCCGACCACGAACTGGTCCAGGTGGACCTGCCCGGCCACGGTGGCTCGGCGTCGGTGGCGGCCGACCTGTGGACGGGGGCGGCCCGGCTCGCCGACGCCGGAGGTGCCGGCACCTACCTCGGTTACTCGATGGGTGCCCGCTTCTGCCTCCACGTGGCCCTCGAGCGCCAGGACCTCGTGGACCGCCTGGTCCTGGTGTCGGGGACCGCGGGCATCGACGACGCCTCCGAACGGGCCGGACGGCGCCGGTCCGACGAGGCCCTGGCCGAGCGCCTCGACCCGGTGTCCGGCGGGCCACCGACCGACACGGTGCGCGAGTTCGTGGCCCGATGGGTGGCCAACCCGATGTTCGGAATCGTGCCCCCGTCGGCCAACGCCGTCGAGGAGCGGTGCACCAATTCGGGGCCCGGGCTGGCCTCCAGTCTCCGGCTGGCCGGCACCGGGACCATGGAACCGCTGTGGGAGCGGCTGTCCGCCGTCACCGTGCCCGTCCTGGTGGTCACCGGGGCCCGTGACCGGAAGTTCACCGCACTGGGCCGGCGACTGGTCGCCGGTCTCGGAGGCCCCGCCGACCTGGTGGCGATCGACGGCGCCGACCACGCCCCGCATCTCCAGCACCCCGGCGCGGTGGCGGCCGCCATCCGTGGGTTCCTCGCCACGGAGGCCCGCCGCTGACGTCGTGAACCCGCTCATCGCGGCAGCCCCGACACCACCGGGAGCAGGGGAGGCAGGGTGAGCCACAGGGCCAGGGCCAGCAACGCCCCGAAGGCCAGCTGCAGCCGGCCGGTGGCGGCCAGCACGGGGAGCAGCTCCCGACCCTCGGCGTCGCCCAGCGCCGTCCGGGCCGGGCCCACGGCCAGGGGTGCGGCCAGCAGCGGCACCAGGACCAGGCCCGGCCGCACGGCGTCCACCACGCCGGAAAGGGCCAGGGCGGCCCCCACCACGACCCCGACGAACGGGAGGGTCACGCACGCCGTGTAGCACCAGCCGCCCGCCCGACGCCCGACCCGGACGGCCAGGGTGCGCTTGCCGGTCTCGCGGTCGGTGGCGATGTCCCGCAGGTTGTTGGCCAGCAGCAGGGCCGTGGCCAGGAGGCCCACGGCACCGGCGGCCCACCACACGGCGGGGCGGTCGAGCCGCTCCGTCTCCACGTAGAAGGTGCCCACGGTGGCGACCAGACCGAAGAACACGAACACGAAGACCTCCCCGAGGCCGGCGTAGCCGTAGGGCCGGGGTCCACCCGTGTAGAACCAGCCGGCCAGGAGGCAGGCCGCACCGACCAGGAGGATCCACCACGACGTGGCCCAGGCCAGCGCCAACCCGACCACACCGGCCACCGCGAACGCGGTGAACGCCGCCCGCTTCACGGCCGACGGCGACGCCAGCCCGGTGGCGGTCAGCCGGACGGGTCCCACCCGGGCGTCGTCGGTGCCCCGGATGCCGTCCGAGTAGTCGTTGGCGTAGTTGGTCCCGACCTGGATGGCCAGCGCCACCACCAGCGCGCCGACGGCCCGCCACCAGAACCCCGTGGGGCTGTGGGCCGGCAGGTGCAGGGTGGCCGTGGAGGAGTAGGCCGACCCGGTGGCTCCCGTGGTGAGGTGGACCACCAGTTCGGCCGCGTGGTGGAGCGGGTGGGCGGCCGCCGTCCCGACCACCACCGGCACCACGGCGGCCGGCAGGGTCCGGGGCCGGGCCCCGAGCCACCACCTGCGCACCGGTCCGGGCGTCGGCGGCGCCCCGGTCCCGGCTGGGGTCACGGACGGCGGGGGAAGCGGCCGAAGTCCGGGGGACGGTGCTCCTGGAAGGCGTTGCGACCCTCCTGGCCCTCCTCGCTCATGTAGAAGAGCATGGTGGCGTCGCCGGCGAACTGCTGGAGCCCGGCCAGGCCGTCATCGGCCGCGTGCAGCCCGCCCTTCAGCATGCGCAGGGCCAGGGGTGACAGGGAGAGCATCTGGCGGCACCAGGCCACCGTCTCGGCCTCGAGGTCGGCCAGGGGCACCACCTCGTTGACCAGTCCCCACGACTTGGCGGTCGGGGCGTCGTACTGCCGGCACAGGAACCACACCTCCTTGGCCCGCTTCAGCCCGATGGTGCGGGCCAGCAGGCTGGCGCCGTACCCGCCGTCGAAGCTGCCGACCTTGGGGCCGGTCTGGCCGAACCGGGCGTTGTCGGCGGCGATGGTCAGGTCGCACACCAGGTGCAGGATGTGCCCACCTCCGATGGCGTAGCCGGCCACCATGGCGACCACCGGCTTCGGCAGGCGACGGATCTGGATCTGGAGGTCCAGGACGTTCAGTCGGCCGATGCCCCGCTTGGCGACGTCGTCGTCGCCGAGGTAGCCGTCGTCACCCCGGATCTTCTGGTCACCACCCGAGCAGAAGGCGTCCGGCCCCTGCCCGGTCAGCACGACCACGCCCACGGACGGGTCGTCCCGGGCGACGGTGAAGGCGTCGCTCAGCTCGAACAGGGTCTGGGGCCGGAAGGCGTTGCGCACCTCGGGCCGGCAGATGGTCAGCTTGGCGATCCCGTCGGCCACGTCCATCCGGATGTCCCGGTAGTCACCCCGGGACTCCCAGGCCGGCAGGGGGAGGTCCCGGAACCGGTCGACCGGGTCGCTGGGCGGTCCGGTCACCACCGTCTCGACCGGGGCGTCCCCCGCCACTGCGCCACCACCGTCCTGCTCGGGTGCAACCATTCGACCATTCACTCCTAGAGTCGATACTCGTACGGTCGCCTAGGCTACCCGCATGGGTGAGCTGGTAGCACTCGATCTGCCCGCCGGGCCCGGCTTCGTCGACGCCCTGCGGGCCGTGTGGGATGCCGGTGACGCCGTGCTGCCCCTCGATCCCCGCCTGCCCCGCCCGGTGGCCGAACGCCTCCTCGACGCCCTGGCTCCGGGACGCATCGTGTCGGTCGACGGAGCACGGACCCGGCCGGGCGGTCGGCCCACGGAGCCCGGCGACGCCCTGGTGGTGGCCACCAGCGGGACCACCGGCACCCCCAAGGGTGTGGTCCACACCCGGGACTCGGTCGAGGCCTCGGCCCGGGCCACCTCGGCGGCGCTGGGTGTCGAACCCGGACGCGACCGCTGGGTGGCCTGTCTGCCGCTCGCCCACATCGGCGGCCTGTCGGTGGTCACCCGGTCACTGGTGACCGGCACCGCGTGCACGGTATTGGAGCGGTTCGACCCGCGGGTGGTGGAGGACGAGGCCCGTCGGGGCGCCACGTTGGTGTCCCTGGTGGCCGCCGTGCTCGACCGCACCTATGTGGCCGGCTACCGGTCGGTCCTGCTCGGCGGGTCCGCTCCCCCGTCGGCGCTCCCGGCCAACGTCGTCACCACGTACGGCATGACCGAGACGGGCTC
>Ga0302196_10002135_pt1 | contig 18724 bp, 19 predicted proteins | sample II_Bog_N1_3_FD_198794 | JGI IMG/M metagenome (GOLD analysis project Ga0302196, IMG submission 198794) | Peat permafrost microbial communities from Stordalen Mire near Abisko, Sweden - II_Bog_N1_3 | ecosystem: Environmental > Terrestrial > Soil > Wetlands > Peat | place: Sweden: Abisko...
AGGTCAACGAGCGGGTGGCCCTGTCCAACGGCGCGGTCGCCGACGCCTTTCGCAAGGATGGAGTCACCTACCTGGTCGGGGACTGGACCAACCGCGACGCCACCATCGCCCAGACCCTGGCTGAGCACGGCCGCGCGGGCGTGCCGCTCTATCTGATGTACGGCGCCGGCGGGGGCGAGCCCCAGGTGCTGCCGCAAATCCTGACGCCGGGCCTGGTGCTGGACGCGGAGAAGAAGGCGGCGAAGGCCTAGTTCGACGCCAGATGCTGCGGCGGGTCGATCACCTCGACATTGTCGTTGAGCAGGTAGCGCATATCGCGCAGCGCCGCCTCTTCGTCCTGGATCGTCTTGGCGGTGCTGACGGCGGTCAGCTTGACCTTCAGGTCCTGGGAGATGCCGTGCAGAATGCACTTCAGGTCGCCCAGCTCGCCGGTGTAGCCGCCCGCGAGCAGCTCGACGTGGCCCTGTTCGTCCATGGCCGACAGCGCGCCGACCTTGCCGCTGAAGGCGTCGAAGCCGGCCAGGGGCTGCAGCGCGCCCGAGCCGTCGAGGCCCTTGCGATAGGCGTCCACATCGCCGCGCAGCACAGCCGCGCGACGGACAATGTCGCGGTAGAGCGGTTGCTGCAGCACCACCTGAGGCGAGGCGACGACCGCGGACGTGAGCTGGGCCGGGCCGGCGCCCGTGTTCGAGGCGAACATCAGGAAGGCGGCGACAGCAACATCGCAGGACATGGGCGGCCTCTTACGGCGATGAAAACGGCTTGGCGACCATCATTCGCCGACAGGGTAAACGGGACCCTAAGATCGGGCATTTCTTGCCCCACCGCGCCCGATCCGCTAAGCGCCGCCCCATGACCGACGCCGTTCGCCCTCTTCCCCGCAGCCCTCGAGGCTTCATCGACAAGCGCGCGGGGGACCTGCGCGCCGAACGCCGCATCATCGATGCCGTGTCCGCCGTCTACGAGCGATACGGCTTCGAGCGGCTGGATACCGGCGCTTTCGAATACGCCGACGCCCTTGGCAAGTTCCTGCCCGACGCCGACCGGCCCAACGAGGGCGTTTTCGCCCTGCAGGACGACGACGAACAGTGGATGGCGCTCCGCTACGACCTGACCGCGCCGCTGGCCCGGTTCGCGGCGCAGCATTGGGAAACCCTGCCCAAGCCGTTCCGCCGCTACGCCTTCGGCACGGTCTGGCGCAACGAGAAGCCCGGCCCCGGCCGCGGGCGCGAATTCATCCAGTGCGACGCCGACACGGTCGGCTCCGGCCGGCCCGAGGCCGACGCGGAGATGATCGCCCTGGCGGTCGAGGGTTACCAGGCCGCCGGGCTGGAGCCGGCCGACTATGTGTTGAAGATCAACAACCGCAAGCTGCTGAACGGCCTGCTCGAGGCGGCCAGCGTCACCGACGCCGGCCAGAAGATGGGCGTGCTGCGGGCCGTGGACAAGCTCGACCGGCTGGGGCCTGACGGCGTGCGGCTGCTGCTGGGCGAGGGCCGCAAGGACGAGTCGGGCGCCTTTACCAAGGGCGCGGGCCTGAACGCCAAGGCGATCGAATCGGTGCTGGCCTTCGTGGCCGCCGGCGCGGGCGGACGGTCGGCGACCCTGGACCGGATCGCCGCGGTGATCGGCGGCTCGGCCGAGGGCGACGAGGGGCTGGAAGAGCTTGGTCGGATCGGCGCGGCCCTGACCAGCCTGGGCGTCGGCGAGGACCGGGCGATCATCGATCCGTCCGTCGTGCGTGGGCTGGAATACTACACCGGCGCGGTGTTCGAAGCCGAGCTGCTGCTGAAGACCGTCGATGAGCGCGGCCACGCGGTCGCCTTCGGATCGATGGGCGGGGGCGGGCGCTATGACGACCTGGTGGCGCGGTTCACCGGCGAGCGGACCCCGGCGACCGGCTTCTCCTTCGGCGTCTCACGTCTGGCCTCGGCGCTGCGGGCGGCCGGCAAGGCCCAGGCGGCCGCGGGGCGTGGGCCGGTGGTGATCATCGCCTTCGACCAGGACGCCATGGCCGACTATTTCGCCGCCGCCGCCGAGCTGCGCGGCGCGGGGATCGCCGCCGAGGTCTATCTCGGCGCCTCGGGGATGAAGGCGCAGATGAAGTACGCCGACCGGCGCCTGTCGCCCGCCGCGGTGATCATGGGCGGCGATGAGATCGCCGCGGGAACCGTGACCATCAAGGACCTGGACCAGGGCCGGGCCCTGGCCGCCGGCCTGACCGACAACAAGGAATGGCGCGACGGGCGTCCCGGACAGGTGACGGTCCCGCGCGGCGAGCTGATTGCGGTGGTCCGCCGCATCGTGGAGGCCGCGCAATGAGCGCGGGCGCTGGGAGCGTTGAGGTCGCGGCGCCCGCGCAGGTGCTGGCCGCCATCCGGGCGCCGTTTGACGATCTCGGCGCAACGCCGATCGACCCGCCGATGATGCAGCCGCTGTCGCTGCTGCTGGATCTGGCCGGCGAGGCCATGCGGGCGCGGCTGCTGGTGGTGCAGGGCGAGGGCGAGGCTGAGCTGTGCCTGAGGCCGGACTTCACCATTCCCGTCACGCGCATGCACATCGCCGCCGGAGCGGGTCACACGCGCTATGTCTATGAAGGCAAGGCGTTTCGCGCCGCGACCGCAGGCTCGGACCGCGCCCGGGAGTTCCTGCAGATCGGCCTGGAAGCCTTCGGCGACGGCCGCGATCCCGCCGTCGACGGCGAGGTGGCGGCGACCGCCTGGCGCGCGTGCGTGGCCGGCGGCCGCGACGACCTGCACCTGATGCTGGGGGATGTGGCCCTGTTCGGCGCCTTCGTCGGCGCCCTGGGCCTGGCCGAACCGCTGGCCGCGCGTTTGCGCCGCGCCTTTTCCCGCCCCCGCGCCCTGCAATTCGAGCTCGGCCGCGCTCAGCAGCCGCCGCGCGATCCACGACAGGGCGACCGGGTCTCGGCCCTGATCGCCGGCCTGCCGGAGGCGGAGGCGACCGCGGTGCTGGAAGACATCTGGGCCCTGGCCGGCATCGCGCCGGTGGGCGGGCGCAGCGCCGGCGAGATCGTCCATCGCCTGGTCCAGCGCGCCGAGCACGACAGCGCGCCGCGGCTGAGCGAGGCCGAGGCCGGCCTGCTCGGCGCCTATCTCGAGATCAGTGATCGTCCGAAGGCGGCTCTGCGGCGGATCGCAGATCTGGCGAAGCGCGGTGGGCTAAAGCTGGATGGCGCGCTGAGCGACTGGTCCGAACGGCTTGAGGTCCTCGCCGAGGCCGGCGTCGGCGAGGCGGCGATGACCCTGTCCACCAGTTTCGGGCGGGCGTTCGGCTACTACGACGGCTTCCTGTTCGAGATCACCAGCGCGGCGCTGGGCGCCGAGCACGCCGTGGCAGGCGGCGGACGCTACGATTCCCTGCCCGAGCGGCTGGGCGGCGCGCGCACCGGGGCGGTCGGCTGCATGGTGAGGCCGGCCAGGGCCTGGTCGGGCGCGGGAGCGGCGGCATGAGCGCGGTGCGCAACGGACCTTTGGCCATCGGCCTTCCATCCAAGGGACGCCTGAAGGAACAGGCCGAGGGCTGGCTGGCCGACTGCGGATTCCGGCTCGACGTCGACGGCGGCGAGCGCGGCTATCGCGCGACCATTCGCGGGTTGCCGGGCGTCCAGGCCCATCTCCTGTCCTCCTCCGACATCGCCGCCGGCCTCGATACGGGCGATCTGCACATGGGCGTGGTCGGCGAGGATCTGGTGCGCGAACGCGGCGGCGAGATCGACGAACGCGTCATGCTGCTCAGGCCCCTTGGCTTCGGCCGCGCCGATCTGGTCGTCGCCGCGCCGCAGAGCTGGATCGACGTCGAGGACATGGCCGACATCGACGACGTCGCCGCCGCCTACCTGGCGCGCACCGGGCGGCGGATGCGGGTGGCGACCAAATACCTGGTCCAGACCCGCGCCTTCTTCGCCAGCCACGGGGTGGTCGACTACCGCATCGTCGAATCCAGCGGCGCCACCGAAGGCGCGCCGGCGGCCGGTTCGGCCGAGCTGATCGTCGACATCACCACCACCGGCGCGACCCTGGCCGCCAACGGCCTGAAGATCCTCGCCGACGGCCTGATCCTGAAGAGCGAAGCGCAGCTGGCCGCCAGTCTGGGCGCGGCGTGGACAGCCGAGCAGTTCGCCTCGGTGCGGCGGCTCCTGGGCGTCGTCGAGGCCCGCACCCGCGCCAAGGGACTCTCCTTGCTGAGCTGGCCGGTCGAACAGGCGCGCGCGGCGGAGACGGCGACCGAATCTTTCCTGGCGAAGGGCGCCTCGCGCCGCGCCAATGGTCTCCTGGCGAGGACCGGCGACATGATCGACGTGGCCCAGGCCCTCGCCGCAGCCAAGGTCGGGCCGGTCTCGGTGAGCCGTCCGGACTTCGCTTTCGAGCCGGAATCGCCCGTTGCGGAGGCATTGGCGCGGAGATTGCAACTGTGATGTAGCAGAATCGGCCACTTTTGACGGTTACGTCAAAACTGATCTCACGATTTCGCTACTTCCGTTACAATCCTTGACATTCCGGCCAAAACGCCGTCTTATGTCACTGCGAGTGACTTAATGGGTCGTCAGACACCCAAGGTCCTTGGGCGTTTCGGGGAGGAAACGCCTACCTAATAAGGTCAGAGCCCGCCGCGTTATCCCCCGCGGCGGGTTTTGCTTTTCTGACGAAACCGTCAAAAATGTCCGAGCATCGGAAACCCGGGTCCAGCCTGGGCGTTTCTTTCCTTCGGTCAAATTCAGGTCCGGCGCCTTTGCGGCTAGAGTCCGTTGGGTTTTGTCGGACCTGGCGAACGGCGCCTCCGCCCCCCGGACAAGCCTTGGCCCTTAAGGCCGAGGCGCCGGGTCTTCGCGCGGAGTGACGGAACAGGTGAGCGTTCCGGCTAAATCCAACCTGCTCTGGGCCGGCGGTCGAGAACCTGTCTTTGCCAGCGCACCGACCGGCCTATAGCCTTCGCCATCCATGGTTCAGCCAGCTGGCGCATTCGCGGCCGAGCTTTTCCTTGGCCGCCTCCTTGTAGGCGGTGCTCTCGTCCTCGGACAGGACGCCGCGCCAGCGGCCGTTCAGGCCCTTGTTGATGAAGCCGCCCCCGCCGCCGCTGAATATCCCCCCGCCGGGCGGACCATCGCCAGCCTTAGCCTTCATCTGGTCCAGGCTGACCCGCTCGAGGATCGCCGGCAACCGTTCGGGTTCGAGTTCGACCCCAAGGAAGTCCGCAAGCCCTTCGATCTCCTCCGGCAGCGCACCCTTCAGGTCATTGAAGTGGACCAGCTTGACGTTGGGCCGATCCCGCTGCGCCCACCAGCCGGCCAGCGCATCCCAGTAGGGCCAAAAGGGACGGCCCTCCTCGGCTAGCCAGGTGCGGTAGTAGCGGCGGATATCGGGGTCGGCGCGGTCCAGCGGCGGACCGACCCGGCCCGGCCGGGTGTTGAGCGCCTCGCGCCAGGCGTCAGCGGCGGCCATGTGGTGGTCGTGCAGGCTCCAGACCACGTCGCGGGCGTCGCGGCCGACGTAGATGTATTTCGCCCTGGGCGAGAGGGTCAGGGCGTCCACGGGCAGGTGGGTCTTCAGGATGCGCCGCCGGGTCTGGCCGTTCAGCGCCGCCAGAGTCTCCGCCTTCGGGCGGCCGCGGAATTCCACCCAGGTTGCGGTGTCGCCGACCGAAGCCGCCGCGTCGCCGCCGGCGATCAGCTGGGCGACGATCCGCTGCACCCAGGCGGCGCCCGCCTTGGCGTAGCTGGCGACGACGATATCGCCGTCGTGGAGCGCGACCTCGTCCCAGATCGTGGAATCGAGGTGATGGTTTTGCAGGTCGCGCGTCTTGTGCGTCCCGTCGGCGTCGGCTTCAGCCATCGGAGGGTTCCCGTCGATCAGGATCGATGCAGGGCCGCCGCGCTTCCAGGCCCTAGACCTTGGCCGGGACCGACAGCTGGTCCGCATACTGCCCGCCGCGCCGGAAACGGTAGAGGTAGCTCGGCACGATGGTTTCCAAAGCGGTCGGGGCGATCCCCAGATCGGCGAGCGTCAGGGCGCCGACGGAAACGACGTTGTCGCTGCGCAGCTGGGTCACCTGGTCCGTGGTCAGGGGCGGGGCGATGGGGATGGGCAGGGCGCAGATCAGATCGCCGCCGACCCCGATCAGGGCCGCCGCGTCGAACGGAATCGGCAGCAGCAGGGGGTGACGGCCGACCTCGCGGCAGATCAGCTCCATCAGCGCCTTGAAGGTGAAGACCGCCGGTCCGCCGATCTCATAGGTCTTTCCGGCCGTGGCCGGGTCGATCACGCAGGCGGCGACCGCGGCGGCCACATCGCCGACGAACACCGGCTGAAACCGTGTATGGCCGCCCCCGATCAGCGGCAGCACCGGCGAGCTGGCGGCCATGGCGGCGAAGCGGTTGAAGAAGTCGTCCTCCGGACCGAACACGATCGAGGGGCGCAGAATGGTCGCGCCGGGGATCACCTCACGCACCGCCGCCTCGCCCATGGCCTTTGTGCGGGCGTACTTCGACGGCGAATCGACATCGGCGCCGATGGCCGAGACCTGGACGAACCGGCTGACGCCCGCCTTGGCCGCCGCTTCGGCGACATTGCGCGAGCCCATGGCATGCAGGGCCTGAAACTTCTGGCGCCCGCGCTCATGCAGAACCGCGACAAGATTGACACAGGCCTGCGCACCCTCCAGCGCCCGGCCCAACGACGACGGCGCGCGGATATTGGCCTGCACCACCTCGATCTGGCCGACGTCGCCCAGCATGCGCAGCCGGTAGCCGCGCCCCGGATTGCGGACCGCGACTCGCACCCGCAAACCCTTTTTCGCCAAGGCCCGCACCACCTGCGCGCCCACAAAGCCCGAACCGCCGAAGACGGTCACCAGTCCCTGCATCAAACGCTCCAATCGCGCCGCCAAACCCTGTCCAGCGGCAATAGACGAGCCCGCCGCGCCGCGCAACGGCGCGCTGGGGTCGCACTTCTCTACATCATGGTTCTGCTTCTTGATTGACGTGCGACAACTTCCGCCCTATCGGTCCCGCCCTCGCGCTGCCCACATCCATCGTGGACGGCGAGAGAGCAGGGCCCAGGTGGCGGAATTGGTAGACGCGCTGGCTTCAGGTGCCAGTGGCTTAACGGTCGTGGAGGTTCGAGTCCTCTCCTGGGCACCATTGGTTTTTTGGTTGCTCACCCTACTCTCTAGAAGGCGCATTCCCGCGCTGGAGCTATCCTTCCGGTGACCACCTATCTGCACGATGGCGATTTGCCTGACGGATTGGCGTTTCCCGGTTCGGTAGCGGTCGATTCCGAAACCATGGGTCTGCGCCTCGGGCGCGACCCGCTCTGCGTGGTCCAGCTGTCGGCCGGCGACGGGGACGCCCATGTGGTGCGCCTGCGTCGCCCGGACTATGACGCGCCGAACCTGAAGCGGCTGATGGAAGATCCGGCGGTGCTGAAGCTGTTTCACTTCGGCCGCTTCGACATCGCCATGTTCTATCTTCATCTGGGCGTGGTCACGGCCCCGGTCTACTGCACCAAGATCGCGTCCAAGATCGCCCGCACCTATACCGACCGGCATGGGCTGAAGGACGTCAGCCGCGAATTGCTCGGCGTCGATCTGTCCAAGGCGCAGCAGAGCTCCGACTGGGGGGCCGCGGCGCTTTCGCCCGAACAGGTCGCCTATGCCGCCAGCGACGTGCTCGGCCTGCACGCCCTGAAGACCCGTCTTGACGCGATGCTGGTGCGCGAGGGGCGGATGGAGCTGGCGCAGGCCTGTTTCGATTTTCTTCCCTGGCGCGCGCGGCTCGACGTGGCGGGCTGGGAAGACGTCGACATCTTCGCCCACAGCTGACGCCATGGCCGACGCCGCTTCGCCGATCGCGCCCTTTCCGCCCGGCGGCGCCTCGGCGCTCCGCCGGCGCCAGCGCATGGACGCCTGGCGGCGGCGTTCGCGGCTGATCCATATTCTGCGCCGAGCCCTGCCGGCGGCCATCGTCGCCATCCTGGTGCTGTTGGCGGGCTGGGTGGTGGTGCGCGGGGTCCTGGTGCGGTTCGGCGACCTGCACGGCCTGAACGGCGCCATGATCCATATGTCCAACGCCCGCTTCTACGGCCGCGATGGCGACCAGAAGGCCTTCATTCTCGGGGCCAACGAAGCGGCGCGCGACAACCTCGATCCGCACAGGATCGTCCTGACCAGGCCGATCCTGGCCCTCAGCGCTGGCGATCCGACCGAGCGACATATTTCCGCCGATCAGGGCGTGTATCGCGACGACACCAAATATCTGCTGCTCAACGGACACGTCTCGCTGCGCGATCCCAACGGCGACGATCTGATCACCGACCGGGCCCTGGTCGACACCGCCCACGGCTCGATCGCCGGACAGGGAAGAGTTTACGGGTCGGGTCCGACCGGCACAATTACGGCCGAAAGCTTCGCGGTCTACAATCAGGGTCAGCTGGTTGTGTTCCGAGGCGAGGTTCACTCGGTTATGAAACGGGGCTAAGACAGCTTCGCCCTATTGGATCAAGGCTACGATTCGAGCGGCGAATTCGCGAGGATGCTGGACTAATGAACCGCTCGGCGGCCTATTCTACTCTGTTTTCCCTGGTCGCCGCTCTGGGCGTCGCCGGCGCTGGGGCTGCGATGGCGCAGCTGGCGCCGGCGTCCAGCGCCCCCGTCGACGTGACCGCCGATCAGCTTCAGGTGGAAAACCAGAAGTGCCTGGCGACCTACAGCGGCGACGCCGAGGCCCTGCAGGCGACCAGCCGTCTGCGGGCCAATGTGATCAACATCTACTTCAAGGCCCTGCCGTCGCATGGCGACGGGCAGTCGCAGTCCAACCAGAACTGCGGCCAGCTGGACCATATGGAGGCTGACGGGCAGGTCTACTATGTGACGCCCGACCAGATCGTCAAAGGCGATCATGCGGTCTACAGCGCCGACAGCAAGACCATCGTCGTCACCGGCGGCGTTGTTGTCGCCCAGGGCCGCAATGTCAGCTCCGGCACGCGCCTGGTGATCAATACCGACACCGGCGTGGCCAATATGGAATCCGATGTCCATGGACGCGGCCAGCCCGGCCGGGTCCGGGCGGTCTTCTACCCCAATCAGTCCCTGTCCGGGGCCGCGGCCCATGACGCGCCGTCCGGCGGCGGGCTGAAGGCGCCTGTGCCGCCGCCGCCGCGGAAGCACGGCGGGTGACCTTGTCGTGCGCCAGAAAGGGCCGGCGATGAAGCTGGTCGCGATCGACAAGAGCGCGGCCGTGCGCGAAGGCCTGTTCGCCGACTCGATCAGCAAGTCGTTCCGCGGACGCTCGGTGGTGTCGAACGTCTCGCTGCGCCTTGGCCGCGGCGAGGTCGCTGGCCTGCTCGGCCCCAATGGCGCGGGCAAGACCACCTGCTTCTACATGATCACCGGCCTAATCCCGGTCGATCGCGGAACCATCTTCCTGGACGGCGAGGACATCACCGCCCAGCCCATGTACCAGCGCGCGCGGATGGGCGTCGGCTACCTGCCGCAGGAAGCGTCGATCTTCCGCGGCATGACCGTCGAGCAGAATGTCATGGCCGTGGTCGAGCTGGGCGAGCCGGACGACGTCGCCGCCCGGGCCACCGTCACCCGCCTGCTGGAAGAGCTGCGCATCGACCACCTGCGCGCCTCGCCGGCCGTGTCCCTGTCCGGCGGCGAGCGGCGGCGGGTGGAAATCGCCCGCGCCCTGGCCAGCGATCCCGACTTCATGCTGCTGGACGAGCCGTTCGCCGGCATCGATCCGCTGGCGATCGCCGACATCCGCGAGGTGGTGACCTATCTTAAGGGTCGCGGCATCGGCATCCTGATCACCGACCACAATGTCCGCGAGACTCTGGACATCATCGACCGCGCCTCGATCATCCACGCCGGCGAGGTGCTCTTCGAAGGCGCGCCGGACGAGATCCTGGCCGATCCGGAAGTGCGCCGGGTCTATCTGGGCGACCGGTTCGGGTAAGACCCGCCATCACGCTGGATGGTGAGTCCCTCGACACCCCGCTTCTTTTTGTAGCCCACCCGTGCGCGTCAACCTGAGCCGCGGCCGAAGAATGCGTTTCGAAGGCGCATGACCCCGCTACCGCGGCGCCCGTTTGGCCAGGATTCGCTGCAAGGTGCGCCGATGCATGTTCAGCCGGCGCGCGGTTTCCGAGACATTGTGGCCGCAGAGTTCATACACGCGCTGGATATGCTCCCAGCGCACCCGGTCGGCCGACATGGGGTTGTCGGGCGGAGCGGCCGGGGCGTCGCCCTTCGATAACAGGGCGCGGACCACATCGTCCGCGTCGGCCGGCTTGGGCAGATAGTCCACCGCGCCGGCCTTGACCGCCGCGACGGCGGTGGCGATGGCGCCGTAACCGGTGAGCATGATCACCCGCGCGTCGGGGCGGGCCTCCTGGATCGCCTCGCAGACCTGCAGCCCATTGCCGTCGTCGAGGCGCATGTCGAGGACGGCGAAGGCGGGCGGACGGCTCTTCACGGACGCGAGGGCCTCGGCGATCCCGCCCACCAGGGTCGGATGAAATCCGCGCGCCTCAAGGGCTCGACCCAGGCGCGTGCGCAGGGCCACATCATCGTCCAACAGCAACAGGGTCTTATCGGGCAATGCGCCGATCGAATCGCCAAACTCGTCCATTCACCGACCTCAACCTATTGGCGCGTCTCAAACCGGCGCAGTCTATGCGTCACACTGTGGCTCCTTTTCGAAGCGCTTCAAGCCCCTAATTCGCGTCGCCAGAGAACTCCTCGACGTCGAACGCGGCCAGCTCGAAGCCCCCCGGAATCGGCGGCGCCTCGATGGCGTTTCTCGACCAACGGGCGGCGATGATGGCGCCGCCGCCGCGGCCGTTGCGGAAATCCACAGCCGCGCCGGTGCGTTCCAACAGGTTCTTGGCGATGAAGAAACCCAGGCCCATGCCGATGTGGCCCGACCGGGACCCCTCGGCCCCCGGACGGCTGGTCACGTAGGGCTGGCCCAACTTGGTCAGGATATCCGGCGAAAACCCCGGGCCGTCGTCGCGGACCTCGACCGAGATGTGGTCTTCGTCGAACCGGACGCTGACCAGGACTTCCGAGCGGGCGAAATCGACCGCGTTCTCGACCAGCGAGGTCATGGCGTGCAGCACCTCGGGCATCCGCCGAATTTCCGGCGGACGCACGTTGGGCGGACCGGCCACCAGCGCCTCCACCCGCACCGTCGTCTCGCGGTGGGCCTCGATCACCTCATTGACCAGCTGCAGCAGGGTCATGCGGGCGTGGACCGCGTCGTCGGTTTCAGGCTCCTCGGTCAGGCGGCGCAGGATCTCGCGGCAGCGCTCGGCCTGGGAGATCAGCAGCTCGGCGTCGTCGCGCAGCGGGCCTTCCGCCGTTTCCCGGGCCATCTCCTTGGCGACGATCGAAATGGTCGCCAGAGGGGTGCCGAGCTCGTGCGCCGCCGCCGCGGCCAGCCCGCCGAGCGCCGACAGGCGCTGCTCTCTCGCCAGCACCGTCTGGGTGAAGCTCAGCGCCACCTCCATCCGCGCGGCGTCCACCGCGACACGCCAGGCGTAGCCGGCGGTCAGGCCGATGCCGAGCAGCAGGGCCACCCCGCCCAGGGCGCGCACCAGCAGTGTCGGCGGGGCGGCCGGCGCCACGCGCCACGGCGGCGGCAACGACCACAGGGTCATGACAACGGCCGCCCCCGCCGCGAGCAGGCAGATGGACAGGGCGCGGCGCTCCTTCAGGGTCGCGGCCGCCAGGCTGGCCGGCGCGACCAGCAGGATGCAGAAGGGATTGGCGCTCCCGCCCGACAACATCATCAGCGCCGTGAACTGGATAATGTTGACGGCCATCTGGGCGGCCTGATTCGTGTCGGGGCTCAGGGACCGGGCAAATTGGGCGCGGGCGAGAAAAAGGTTTACCGCCGCGGCGACGGCGATCACGCCCAGGCAGGGATAGAGCGGAAAGTGCAGCCTGAACACATAGGCGGCCAGGAAGACGAACGCGAGCTCCAGCGCCAGCGTGCGCCAGCGCATCTCGTTCAGGAGCGTCTCGCTGCTCCGTCCCGAGGCCGGGGACGCGCCCAATGTCAGGCCGTCGGTCGCGGGGCGGAGAACTTGCGCCTTGGCGGAGGGGGGCTTATCCACGTTCGTCGTCGGTCCGGAAGGTCGAGACGTTGATGTCATGGGCGACACCCTAGCAGGCTCCGGCCAAAGGAGAACCACCGCGCGATGATCCGTCGATTGGCGCCCTGGCTCGCGGTCGGGTTGGCGATATTGATGCTGGCGGCCGTTGTGGCTTGGCGCTCGGCCACGCCGCCGGGGGCCGGTCAGCCCGCGATCGGCGGCGACTTCCATCTGGTCGACCAGACCGGCAAGCCGGTCGACCAGACCTTGCTGAACGGCAAGTGGACCGCGGTCTTCTTCGGCTACACCTATTGTCCGGACGTCTGCCCGACGACGCTGACGACCCTCGGGACGGCCGTTGATGAGCTGGGCCCGAAGGCCAAGGATTTCCAGGTGGTGTTCATCACCGTCGATCCGCGCCGCGACACGCCCAGCCAGTTGAAGGCATACCTGTCCAGCGGTTCATTCCCCAAAGGGACCATCGGCCTGACCGGCACCGACCAGGAGGTCGCCACCGCCGCCAACGCCTACAAGGTCTATTTCCAGAAGCAGGGCGGCGGCGCCAACTACAGCGTCGATCATTCGTCGGCCATCTATCTGATGAACCCGGCCGGCAGGTTCGACAGCGTCATCCCCTACGGCCTGACCCCGGACCAGACCCGCGACGCCATTCTCAAAGCGATGGGCGGCGGCCAGGGCGCCTAAACCCTTTCGTGATGCGCGTGTCCGGAACCGCACGATCACGTGTGGACTCTAGTAACCGTCACTATGTTATGCTGCAGCGCACAACGCGCCGATCGGCGCTGAAGGACCTGAGCCCATGCTCTACGCCATGCACGAAGCTGGCTATTATGCGTCGACGCCCCTGCGGATGGCGGCGCGCATGACCCGCGATTTCTGGACCTCGCCGCTCAATCCCGCCGGCGACACCGACCTGGGCCGGCGGCTCTACGCCTCGACCGATCTGTTCGCCAATGTGACCCGCCGCTACGGCAAGCCGAAGTGGAACATCGACAGCGTCGAGATCAACAACACCCCGGTGCGCGTGCGCCCCGTGACCGTCTGGTCCAGCCCCTGGGTCAAGCTGGTCAACTTCCAGCGCGACCCGTCCGACCTGCGCCGCGCCGGTCGCCGCGATCTGGCCCCGGCGGTGCTGATCGTCGCGCCCCTGTCTGGCCACCACGCCACCCTGCTGCGCGGCACTGTCCAGGCTTTCCTGCAGGACCACGACGTCTATGTCACCGACTGGTCCAACGCCCGCGACGTGCCGATGCTGGAGGGCCGGTTCGACTTCCACGACTACATCGACCATGTCCGCGACATGATGCGCGCGGTGGGGCCCCGGCCCCACGTCGTCGCCGTCTGCCAGCCCGGACCGCCGGTGCTGGCGGCGGTCAGCCTGATGGCCGAGGACAACGATCCCAGCCGCCCGGCCAGCATGACCTTCATGGGCTCGCCCATCGACGCGCGCCTGTCGCCCACCGTCACCAACAAGCTGGCTGAGGAGCGCCCGTTCACCTGGTTCCAGAGCCACATGATCTACACCGTGCCGCCGCCCTATCCGGGCGCGCTGCGGCAGGTCTATCCGGGCTTCGTGCAGCTCTACAGCTTCATGTCGATGAATATGGAGCGCCACCAGGAGGCGCATCAGCGCTATTTCGACGACCTGGTGAAGGGCGACGGCGACAGCGCCGACAAGCACCTGGAATTCTACGACGAATATCTGTCGGTGCTGGACCTGAGCGAGGAGTTCTACCTCCAGACCATCGACATCGTGTTCCAGCAGTACCTGCTTCCCAAGGGCGAGCTGATGCATCGCGGGCGGCTGGTGCGGCCGCAGAAGATCAAGGACGTCGGCCTCTTGACCGTCGAGGGCGAGCTGGACGACATCTCCGGCATTGGCCAGACCCAGGCGGCCCACACCCTGTGCACCGGCCTGCCGAAGGGGCTGAAGGAAGACTACGTCCAGCCCGGCGTCGGCCACTACGGCGTTTTCAACGGCCGCCGCTTCCGTGAGGAGATCTACCCGCGGGCCCGGGCCTTCATCGCCAAGTGCGATGAGATGGCGTTGGAGCCGGCCTAAGGCTGCGCCGCGTGCGCTTGCATGGGTTGAGGCGTCCGGTAGGCTCTTCATGCCATGTTGACACGAAGCGCACCCATCGCCCTGTTGGCGGTCTTCTTGGCCGCTGCTGGCGTGTGTGAGGCGCGCGCCGCGGACGCCCACGTCCCGGGGAGCGCTGGCCTGGACAATGGCTGGTCCGCCTGGCGCGCCGGGAACTACGGCGAGGCTTTGACCTGGTTCCACAGGGCGGCCGATCAAGGCAGCCCCGAGGCCAAAGACAAGATCGGCGAAATGTATGAACTCGCTCAGGGTGTTCCCGAAGATATGGGCGAGGCCATGAAGTGGTTCAGAAAAGCGGCCGACGAAGGTTACCCACCCGCGCAAATGGACGTCGCGGCCCTCTATTCCAACGGCTGGGGCGTCCCCCGCGATGAGGCCGCGGCGCTGGCCTGGAACCGCAAGGCGGCTGACCAGGGTTATCCGGTCGCCGAGGAAGCGGTAGGCGTCGCCTACGCAAATGGCCTGGGCGTGCCGCCGGACTTCGCGGCGGCGCGGCCTTGGCTCGAAAGGGCGATCGCCGGCGGCGACACCCAGGCCGAACTGTTCCTGTGCCCGCCGGACCAACAGGTATGGGCCAAGGCTGTCGCTACCGGCGATCCAGACGCGATGGACAAGGCGATCATTGGCATCGACCCCGACTGCCCGGACCTGCTGCAATCGGCAAAGGCTTACCGATCATCCCTTGGAACCCGTCCCAAGCGGCTTCCCTCGGGGCCGACGCCACACTAATTGAGTGGCATGTCCCTCTTCCATCTGCAGCGCTACGCCGACGGCGACCAGATCGAGGTCGCCGGGACGCGCGTTCGGCTGAAGGTCAGCGGCCGGGCGCGGCGGGTCAGCCTGCGGCTCGACACCACGCGCGGCGAGGTGGTCGCGACCGCCCCCAGCCCGCGCCGGCTGAACGAGGCGGCGGCCTTTGCGGTCGAGCGCACCGACTGGATCGCCGCCCAGATGGCCCGGCTGCCGGACGCGATCGCCCTGCATCCCGGCGCGGTGATCGAGGTTCAAGGTCATCCCGTCAGGCTCGAGGCCGCGCCAGGCCGGGCGCGTTGGCGGGCGCCGGTCGATGGCGACATCACCACCTTGACGGTTTCCGGCGAAGGCGAGGCCTTCACCCGCGCGGTGGTGCGGGCGCTGAAGGCCGAGGCGCGGCGGGTGCTGACCGTGCGCACCGAGGTCCATGCGGCCGCGGTCGAGCGGCCCATGCCGGTGGTCTCCATCATGGACGCCCGCGCGCGATGGGGCTCCTGCAAGCCGCCGCGCCGGGCCGGGTTCGGGGCCGCGGCCGAGGTCGGCCGCATCCGCTACAGCTGGCGGCTGATCCTCGCGCCGGCGCGGGTGCTGGACTATGTCGCCGCCCACGAATGCGCCCATCTGGTCGAAGCCAACCATTCGCCCCGGTTCTGGGCGGTGGTGAAGGACCTGATCGGCGACCATCGTCCGCATCGGGACTGGTTGCGCGCCCACGGCCCGCGCCTGCACGCCTTTGGACGCGACTAATGGCCAATACTGTGGCGGGTTCGTTGACACCATGACGTCGCAGCTTAAAAGCGGAGCCAACCGCTTCGAGGAGGGCGCTAGGCGATGAGTGAAGCCAAGGCCAATACCGCTGTAACCAAGCCTCGGCCGCTGTCGCCGCATCTGGTCGGCGGTCCGCACGTCTTCTTCTGGCGTTGGCACCTGACCATGCTGACGTCGATCGTGCACCGGGCGACGGGCATGGCGCTCTATTTCGCCGCCTTCCTGGGCGCCGCCTGGGCCCTGTCGCTGGCGTCTGGCGCCGAGGCCTACGGCCAGTTCATGGGCGTGATGGGCTCGCCGTTGGGCAAGCTCGTGCTGTTCGGCCTGACCTTCTCGGCCTTCTACCACCTGGCCAACGGCATCCGGCACCTGGCCTGGGACTCCGGCAAGGGCTTCGAGCCGAAGGTGGCCGACACCACCGGCGCCGCCGCCCTGGCCTTCGGCGTTGCGGCGACCATCGCCGTCTGGGCCATCGCCTTCATGACGGGAGCGCTCTGATGGCCAGCTATCGCACGCCGCTCGGCCGCGCCCGCGGGCTCGGTTCCGCCAAACACGGCGTCGGCCACTTCATCGCCCAGCGGGTCTCGGCCGTGGCCCTGATCTTCCTGGTGCTCTGGGGCGTCGATTCGGTGCTCAGCCTGTCGCACGCCGACTATGAGACGGCGGTGCTCTGGCTGCACTCGCCCTGGAACGCCATCCTGGCTTCCCTGTTGATCGGCGTCATGTCCTTCCACATGAAGCTGGGCATGCAGGTGATCATCGAGGACTATATCGAGCGCCCGATCACCCGGAACGTTCTTTTGATCCTCAACCTGTTCGCCGCCTGGCTGATCGGCGCGGCGGGGGTCTTCTCCATCCTGAAAGTCGCCTTCGGCGGCGGAGCTTACTGACATGGCCGCCTATGAGTTCATCGATCACACCTTCGACGTGGTGGTGGTTGGCGCCGGCGGCTCGGGCCTGCGCGCGGCGATCGGCTGCGCCGCCTCGGGCCTGAAGACGGCCTGCGTCACCAAGGTGTTCCCGACCCGCTCCCACACCGTGGCGGCCCAGGGCGGCATCTCCGCCAGCCTCGGCAACATGGGCGAGGACGACTGGCGCTGGCACATGTACGACACCGTCAAGGGGTCCGACTGGCTGGGCGACCAGGACGCCATCGAATACCTGGTCCGGAATGCGCCGGCCGCCGTCTACGAGCTCGAGCACTGGGGCGTGCCCTTCTCGCGCACGGCCGAGGGCAAGATCTATCAACGCGCCTTCGGCGGCATGACCCGCAACTACGGCGAGGCGCCGATCCAGCGCACCTGCGCGGCCGCCGACCGCACCGGCCACGCCATGCTGCACGCCATGTACGGCCAGTCGCTGTCGAAAAGCGTCGAGTTCTTCATCGAGTACTTCGCCCTCGACCTGATCATGGACGGCGAGCGCTGCGTCGGCGTCACCGCCTTGAAGCTGGACGACGGCACCTTGCACCGCTTCCGCGCCCAGTCGGTGGTGCTCGCCACCGGCGGCTACGGCCGCGCCTACTTCAGCGCCACCAGCGCCCATACCTGCACCGGCGACGGCGGCGGCATGGTGCTGCGCGCCGGCCTGCCCCTGCAGGACATGGAGTTCGTGCAGTTCCACCCCACCGGCATCTTTCCGGCCGGCTGCCTGATCACCGAGGGCGCGCGCGGCGAGGGCGGCTACCTGACCAATTCCGAGGGCGAACGCTTCATGGAGCGCTATGCGCCCACCGTGAAGGACCTGGCCCCCCGCGACATGGTCAGCCGCGCCATGACCATCGAGATCCGCGAAGGCCGCGGCGTCGGTCCTAACAAGGACCATATCTTCCTGCACCTCGATCACCTGGATCCCAAGGTGCTGCACCAGCGCCTGCCGGGCATTTCCGAGACCGCCCGCGTGTTCGCCGGCGTCGACGTGACCAAGGCGCCGATCCCGGTTCTGCCGACGGTCCACTACAATATGGGCGGCATCCAGACCAACTATCACGGCGAAGTGGTGATCAAAGCCGGCGACAATCCCGACCAGGTTGTGCCGGGCCTGTTCGCGGTCGGCGAGGCGGCCTGCGTCTCGGTGCACGGCTCCAACCGTCTGGGCTCCAACAGCCTGATCGACCTGGTGGTGTTCGGCCGCGCGGTCGGCCTGCACATGGGCGAGATCCTGAAGCCCGGCGCGCGCCAGGCCGAGATCACCCCGGCGCAGACCGAGGCCAGCCTGGCCCGCTTCGACAAGCTGCGCTACGCCGACGGCTCGACGCCCACCGCCAAGCTGCGGCTGGACATGCAGCGGGCGATGCAGGAGGACGCGGCGGTGTTCCGCACCGGCGAGACCCTGAAGAGCGGCGTTGAGCGGCTGGAAACGGTCCGCCAGGGCATGGCCGACATCAAGACCTTCGACCGCGGCCTGGTCTGGAACACCGACCTGGTCGAGACGCTGGAACTGGACAACCTCATCGGCCAGGCGATCGTCACCGTGAACGGCGCGCTGAACCGCACCGAAAGCCGCGGCGCTCATGCCCGGGAAGACTTCCCCGACCGGGACGACAAGAACTGGATGAAGCACACCTTGGCGACCTACGATCCGCAGACCGGCAAGGTCGCGATCGATTACCGCCCGGTGCACGCCTACACCATGACCAACGACATCGACTACATCCAGCCCAAAGCCCGCGTGTACTGAGGAGCCGAAGATGGTCCAACTGACGCTCCCCAAGAACTCGGTTGTCGGCGAAGGCAAGCATTGGCCCGCGCTCGCCGGCGCCAAGACGGTCAAGAGCTTCCGCATCTATCGCTACGATCCGGAAAGCCCCGGCAATCCGCGCTGGGACACCTATGACGTGGCCGTCGACCAGTGCGGGCCGATGGTGCTGGACGCGCTGATCCACATCAAGAACACCATGGACCCGACCCTGGCGTTCCGGCGCTCGTGCCGGGAAGGGGTCTGCGGCTCCTGCGCGATGAAC
>Ga0302196_10002136_pt1 | contig 18713 bp, 15 predicted proteins | sample II_Bog_N1_3_FD_198794 | JGI IMG/M metagenome (GOLD analysis project Ga0302196, IMG submission 198794) | Peat permafrost microbial communities from Stordalen Mire near Abisko, Sweden - II_Bog_N1_3 | ecosystem: Environmental > Terrestrial > Soil > Wetlands > Peat | place: Sweden: Abisko...
CGACGATGGGGAGATCCTGGTGCGTGGGCCCAACGTGTTCGACGGCTACTGGGAGCGTCCTGCCGCCACGGCCGAGTCGTTCACCCCGGCCACCGACGGCGGGCCCGACTGGTTCCGCACCGGCGACCTCGGTGAGGACGTCGACGGTTACCTGGTGATCCGGGGACGCTCCAAGGAGCTGATCATCTCGGGTGGGTTCAACGTGTACCCGAGTGAGGTGGAGGCTGTGCTCCTCGGCCACCCGCGGGTCGCCGAGGTGGTGGTGACCGGTGCACCGTCCGAGGAGTGGGGCGAGGTGGTCACCGCCTGGATCGTGCCCGACGGCGACCCTCCCACGCTGGAGGAGCTGGTGACGTTCACCACCGGGTCGCTGGCCTCGTTCAAGCGGCCCCGTGTCGTCCACGTCGTCGACGGCCTGCCCCGGAACGCCCTGGGCAAGGTGGTGCGTGGCCAACTCGGCCGGTGACGGGCGATAGGTTCGTCGGGGTGGGAGCACCGCAACCGGAGGGAGTCACCACCACGAGGTCGCCCGGGCAGCGCACGGGCCCGGCACGCGGTGCGGCCCTCGGCACGTCCCGCACCACGTCCGGCTCCATCGCCCGCGGCGCGCCCCGCGGCAGGCCCCGGCGGCCCCACACCCGCCACGAGCGGGCACTGGCCGACGAGGGGTTCGAGGTGGTGGTCGGCCTCGACGAGGTCGGACGCGGGGCGTGGGCCGGGCCGGTGTCGGTCGGAGTCGTCGTCTTCCCCCGGGGTCGGAGGGCCCCGACCGGACTACGGGACTCGAAGGAGCTCTCCGAGCCCGACCGGGAGGCACTCTTCCCCCGCATCGTGGCCTGGTGCGACGACTGGTCGGTCGGTCACGCCGAGGCCATCGAGTGCGATCGCCTGGGGATGACGGCAGCACTGAGGCTGGCCGCCACCCGGGCCCTGGCCGGGCTCCGACAGGCCCCCCACGCCATCCTGATGGACGGGAACTTCGACTACGTGAGCCCACCGACCGACACCGCCGACGCTTGCGATCCCGACGCTGCCGATCCCGACGCTGCCGATCCCGACGGGGCCGGCCCGGCACTGTTCCACGTCCGCACCGTGGTCCGTGGCGACTCGGCCTGCGTGTCCATCGCCGCCGCCTCGGTGCTGGCCAAGGTCACCCGCGACCGGCACATGCGCGAGCTGTCCCCCAGCTTCCCGGCCTTCGACTTCCACCGGAACAAGGGGTATCCGTCCCCGGTGCACCGCCGGGCGTTGGACGGCCAGGGTCTGACCTCGCTCCACCGCCGGTCCTGGTCCTACGTGGAGGGCCTGGCCTTCCGGTGAGGGCGCGCCGCCGGGCACCGCAGCCACCGCAGCCGGCCCGCCGACGGTCCCTCGCCTGCGGTCAGGTGGGCGACGGCTCCTTGGGGAGTCCGAGCACCCGCTCACCGATGATGTTGCGGAGCACCTCGTCGGTGCCGCCGGCGATGCGCAGCCCGGGAGCGCCGAGGACGAACTCCGACCAGGCGTAGGTCCCCCAGGTCCCCGTGTCGGCCACCAGGGCCGGCCCGATGACCGACGAGACCAGGTCCGATGTGCGGGTCATGTTGGCGGTCAGCGACAGCTTGGCCAGTGACAGCTCGGGCCCGGGCAGCTCGCCCACGGCGATCCGGGCCATGGCCCGGAGGTTGGTGTACTGGGCCACGCGGTCGTGGACGAAGATCGATGCCAGCTGCTGGCGGATGAGCGGGTCCTGTGACCGGCCCAGGGCCTGGGCCAGACGGATCAGCCGGGACGGGGTGGGCAGTCCGACGCCCCCGCTCCCACCCCCGATGGCGGCCCGCTCGTTCATGAGCGTGGTGAGGGCCACCGTCCAGCCCCCGTTGACCTCGCCCAGGCGGTGGGAGTCGGGCACCCGGACCTCGGTGAAGAAGACCTCGTTGAACGACGCCCCGCCGGTCATCTGGCGGAGGGGCCGGACCTCGACCCCCGGGGCGTGCATGTCGACCACGAACCCGGTCAGGCCACGGTGCTTGGGCAGCTCGGGATCGGTCCGGCAGATGATCTCGCCGATGTCGGACACCTGGGCCCCGGAGGTCCACACCTTCTGGCCCGTCACGATCCACTCGTCGCCGTCGCGGACGGCCCGGGTCTGCAGTGAGGCCAGGTCGGATCCCGACGAGGGTTCGCTGAACAGCTGACAGGCCACGATGTCGCCGCGGTACATGGACCGGAGGTAGGCCTGCTTCACCTCCTCGGTGCCGTGGTCGAGGATGGTGGGCGCCACCATGCCGAGCCCGATGCCGTAGACGCCCAGGGACGGGAGCTCGTACCGGGAGGCCAGGGTGCCGTACAGCCGCTCGTACTCACGGGGCAGACCGCGGCCGCCGTAGGCCGGCGGCCCGCTGATCCAGCCGAATCCGGCGTCGAACACCGTCTGGGCCCAGGCCCGGGCGCGGGCGAGGTCCTCGAGGTCCTGTTCGGGGGTCCGCTCGGGGAGGAGGCTGACGCTGTCCGACCCTTCCCCCCAGGCCTGCTCCTCCGAGGTCTCCCGGCGCAGGGAGGCATGGGCATCGAGGAAGGCGCGGGCGTCCGACTCGAACTGTTCGAGGGTGAGCCCGGCCGCAGGGTCGTCGTGGCTCATCACAGCAGCTTCGGTCACGGTCGGATCCCCTTCGTCGGTCGCAGCCCGGACGCAGGGTCCCGGCCGGTCCAGCGTAACCCCGGGGACCCGTCCTGGACGAGACGGCGCCCGATCGTTTGGCGCAGCTGGCGGTGGTGACCTACCGATGGAAGGTCGTTCCCGATGGAAGGTATTTCGGGGAATCGATCGGCCAGAGGAGCGCGACCGGCGCCACGGGCACGGCCGACAGGCTCAGGCGACGGGCGACAGCACCGACCGGACCGCCTCGTCCAGCGTCGGATGGGCGAAGGTGTAGCCGCGGGCCTCGAGCACGGCCGGCAAGACCCGCTGGCCGCCCAGCACCAGCTCCTCGGCCATCTCGGTGCCGAGGACCAGTCGGAGCGCCGGTGCCGGCACGGCCAGGACCGTGGGCCGGTGCAGGGCCGCGCCCAGGGCCTTGGCCAGCTCCCCGTCGGTGGCCGGCGCCGGGGCGGTGGCGTTGACCGGGCCGGACAGCCCGTCGTCGCCGAGGCAGTGCAGGATCACGCCGATCTCGTCCTCCAGGGTGATCCAGCTCCGGTACTGCCGCCCCGATCCCATCCGGCCGCCGACGCCCCACCGGAACAGCGGGAGCTGCTTGCCGAGGGCCCCCCCGCTCGGGCTGAGGACGATGCCGGTGCGCAGGGTGACGGTGCGGATGCCGGCGGCCGCGGCGGGAGCGGCGGCCTCCTCCCAGGCCGTGCACACGTCGGCCAGGAAGTCCGTGCCCGGGGCCGACGCCTCGGTCAGCACCTCGTCGCCCCGGATCCCGTAGTACCCGACGGCCGACGCGCTGACCAGGACCCCGGGAGGCGTCGACAGGGAGGTCAGCGCCCCCACCAGCAGCTGGGTCGAGCGCGTCCGGGACTCGAGGATGACCCGCTTGCGGTCCGGTGACCACCGCATGTCGCCGATGCCGGCGCCGGCCAGGTGGACCACGGCGTCGAGGGGCCCGCGCCGCTCCAGCCCCTCGGTGTCGATGGTCCCGGCGTCGGGGTCCCACGCCACCGTCGGGGACGACCCGCCCGCCGAGCCGGTGCCGCCCCGCACCAGGCGGGTGACCGTGTGGCCCTCGGCGTCCAGGCGCCCGGTGAGGGCGGTGCCGATGAGGCCGGACGAACCGCTGACGAGGATGTTCACAACGATGGCTCCAGTGGTTGGCCGGCCCGCGCCAGGGTGGCGCGCACCAGGGCGGCGAATCCGTCAGGATGGGTCAGATGGGCACCGTGGGAGGCACCGGCGATCTCGAACCACTCGGCCCCGGGGGTGTGCTCGACCAGCCAGGCCACGGTGTCCCGGTGCCGGCCGACGCTGGCGCCTCCGCACCCGAAGACCGACGGCACGCGCAGGGTGGTGACATCGAAGGGGGCCTCGTCCAGCCGGATGGCCCGCAGCTCGGCCGCCAGCGCCGGTCCGTCGGCGCGTCGTGACTGCTTGCCCTCCTCCGAGAGCCGGTCCCACGCACTATCGCCCACCATGCGACGGAAGAACCGCTCCGCCGCCACCTCGTCGGTCTCCAGGGGAGCGGCCCCGGGGACCGGGCCGCGACGGGGCCAGACGGACAGCCAGGGCATCGGGGGCTCGTAGGCGGCCACCGCCACCACCGGTGAGTCGGGCCGCAGCGCGGCCCCCAGCGCGATGTCGCCGCCGTAGCTGTGCCCGACCACGACGGCGGGGCGCCCCGCCACGACCTCCAGCACGTCGTCGACGTGCCCCTCCAACGTGGTGTTGAGGGGGAGGGCCTGGCGTGACCCCTGGTAGCCCCGGCGGTCGTAGACCACGGTGTGGACGTCCCCGAGACGCCTCTGGACCCGGGCGAAACTGGCGGCGCGATCCAACGATCCGTGGACCAGGACCACCACGGGACTGTCGGGACCGGGAGGTTCCGGCACCGATTCGGTGACCGACAGCCGGGGGAGGGGAGACATCGGGAGCCAGCCTGGCAGGTACCGTGCCCCGTCGCCATACGGGGGTCGTGACGTGGGTGAACGTGATGTGCCTGCGTCCCCGTTCGGTGCCCCTCACCCGCGGATCCGGCCAATTTCAGGGCTTTTCGGCCGGCACATGCACGCACGGGCCCGCTGGATCGTGCATTGTTGTGGCTTCCGAATACGCAAGGAGAGACAGTGCCCCTTACCAAAACCGATCTCATCGCCGCCGTGGCAGCACACACCGGTTCGACCTCCAAGGACGTGGCCACCGTGCTGGCCGGCCTCGAGGACGTCGTGGTCGCCAACGTCGCCAAGGGCGAGAAGGTCGTCATCACCGGCTTCCTGACCTTCGACCGGGCCCAGCGCGCCGCTCGTACCGGTCGCAACCCGCAGACGGGCGAGGCCATCAAGATCAAGGCCTCGAAGAGCCCCAAGGTGTCGGCCGGCGCTTCGTTCAAGAAGGTCGTGAACGGCCAGGCCCCGGCGCCCAAGCTGACCAAGGCCAAGTAGTCCGCAGCACGTTCTGAGACGACGTCGGCACCAGCCGCCGTCGACAGCAGCCTCTCGGCGGTGGTCGGTCCTTCCGGCCACCGTCGAGTGCTGTCCGGGCCCAGTGCGTTGGCGGTGCGGCGTCCACGCCGGGCCGCCGGGGTTCAGAGTTGGCCGATGGTCTTGTGGGTCTGGGGGACCACCCGGACCCGCGCGTGACGCCGGAGGGCCCGCTCCTGCAGCTCGAGCACCACGTCGGGCGACGGTGCCTCGCCGACCGACCCGAACGGCGTGACCGGTTGGAGGAACACCTCGGGCGGGAGGTCGGTGCCCGAACACGAGGTCACCATGTCGATGGCCGCGTCGAACTCGGACCGGTCGGTGTCGGCGCCCACCACCACTTTGACCCAGGTGGTGGCGTCCGAGGCCAGTGCGGCCGCCAGGAAGCGCCGCTGGGTGTCCGGTGCCACCCGGGCGCCGTCGACACTGGTGAGCTTGATGTCCATGCTGACGTAGCGGATCCAGGGGAGGCACCGCTCCAGCGACGCCACCAGCGTGCCGTTGGTCTCGAGCATCACGTCGTGGCCCGCGCCGGCCAACCGCTTCGCCAGCGCCACCACCCGCGTCGACTGCATGAGGGGCTCGCCGCCGGTGAGGCTGACCGAGTGGTGGGGGAGTCGGTGTTGGAGGGCATCGACCGCCGCCCCCACGGCGTCGATGGCCAGCGGGCTCGATCCGACCCGCCAGTCCCGTCGGCCCGGTGTCTGCTCGATCCGGCACGGCCCGGGACGGCGCTCGAGGGCCTCGGGCTGGTCGCAGTAGCCGCAGCGGATGTTGCACCCGGTGAGGCGGACGAAGATCTGCCGTTCGCCCACGAGGGCCGCCTCGCCCTGGATGGCCGAGAAGATCTCGGTGACCAGGATGTCGGGCGCACCGCTACCGGTCACGGCTACGGCACCGGTCACGGTCACGCCAGCGCGGGATCGGCGACGCCGGCGTCGGCGAAGCCCTGGGCCCGGAGGCGGCAGGCGTCGCAGACGCCGCAGGGGACGTCCCCGCCCAGGTAGCACGACCACGTCAGCGCCAGCGGGGCGTCGAGCTCGAGGCCCCGCCGGACGATGTCGGCCTTGGTGGAGTCGATCAGCGGGGTCCGGATGGCGATCGGGTTCCCCTCCACCCCCCGCTTCTGGCCGGTGGCCGCCACTTGCCGGAAGGCGTCGATGAACTCGGGGCGGCAGTCGGGGTAGCCCGAGTAGTCGATGGCGTTGACCCCCATCCACACCGAGTCCAGCTCCCTCGCCTCGGCGACGCCGAGCGCCACGGCCAGAAAGATGCTGTTGCGGGCCGGGACGTAGGTGACCGGGATCGCCGGCTCGCCCGGACCGGACCCGGCACCGGAGGTCGGCACGGCGATGGAGGGATCGGTGAGGGCGGACCCGCCCCACGCCCGGGTGTCCAGCTGCACCACCAGGTGGTCGGCGCGGTAGTGGCCGGCGATGCCGGCGGCCCGGTCGAGTTCGGTGCGATGGCGCTGCCCGTAGTCGAAGGTCAGGGCCAGGGGAGGACCGTCCAGCTCGCGCCCGGCCAGCGCCATGCAGACCGTGGAGTCGAGCCCCCCCGAAAGGACAACCAGTGCGCCACCCACGGTCAGGAGTGCGTCGCGGCCGTCAGCTCGGCCGACGAGGTGTCCGTCTCCCACAGCCGCAGTCCGCTGAGGGACAGTCCGGCCTCGGTCAGCAGTTCCCAGGCCCGGTGGGCCAGGAGCTCCGCCGTCGGGTTGTCGATCACCTCGTTGAGGTCGCGGTGGTCCCACGGTTCGATCACCACGCGGTCGACTACGGCCCGCAGGTGGTCGAAGTCGACCACCACCCCGTGCTCGTCCAGGGGTCCGGCCACGGTGACGTCGAGACGGTAGGAGTGCCCGTGGAGGTTGCGGCACTTCCCGGTGTGCCACGCCAGGTGGTGGGCGGCCTCGAACCGGAAGGTGCACGTGACACTGGTCTGGGGCGGGGCCACGGGAGGGACGCTAATCCACGCCCGGACGCCCGCGGTCCGGGGGGTGGATCCGGATGTGGCCCTGCACCGTGCCGGTAGGCTGGATGGCAATGGACGCCACTCCCGAAGCAGAAGGAGCATCGTCAGCCCAGCCGCGGGGTGGCCCGAGCGCGACCGGTTCGTTCGGACCCAACGCCTGGCTGGTCGAGGACATGTACGACCGCTACCGGGCCGACCCGTCGTCGGTGTCGGACTCGTGGCGGGAGTTCTTCGCCGACTACCGGCCGGCCGGCGGCCCCCTGGCCCCGGCCACCACGTCCACCCTCACCGCCCCGCTGGTCACCACCTCGACGGTGGCACCGCCCGCACCGGTCCCGTCGACCGTCCGGGTCCCGGCCCAGGGGAGCGCCCCCGGCGCGCCGACGGCCTCCCCGAGCCCGGCTCCGGCCACCGCCACCGCGCCGACCACGCCACCGGCCGGATCCGAACCCGAGGAGACAGCGGTGCCCCTGCGGGGAGCCGCCGGTCGCATCGTGTCCAACATGGAGGCATCGCTCGGCGTGCCGACGGCCACCAGCGTGCGGGCCGTGCCGGCCAAGCTCCTCGAGGTCAACCGGACCATCATCAACAACCAGCTGTTCCGGACCACCGGCGGCAAGGTCAGCTTCACCCACCTCATCGGGTACGCGGTGGTGAAGGGCCTCATGGCCATCCCGGCCATGAACGCCGCCTTCGTGGCCGACGCCGACGGCAAGGGCACCCCGGGTGTGGTGCGCCACCGTCACGTCGGCCTCGGCCTGGCCGTCGACGTCGAGAAGTCGGACGGCAGCCGGACGTTGCTGGTGCCGTGCATCAAAGGTGCGGACACCCTGGACTTCCGGGGATTCGTCAGCTCCTACGAGGACCTGGTCCGCAAGATCCACACCAACAAGATCGCGCCCGACGACTTCGCCGGCACCACGGTCAGCCTGACCAACCCGGGCACCCTGGGCACCGTGCAGTCGGTGCCCCGGTTGATGCCGGGCCAGGGCCTGATCGTCGGGGTGGGGGCGCTCGGGTTCCCGGCCGGCTTCGAGTCCGCCGACCCGCGTACCCTCGCCGAGCTGGGCATCGGCAAGGCGGTGACCGTCACCTCCACCTACGACCACCGGATCATCCAGGGCGCGGAGTCCGGCCTGTTCCTGGCCTACGTGTCCGAGTGCCTGATGGGCGGGCACGGCTTCTACGACGAGGTGTTCGAGTCCCTTGAGGTCCCCTACGAGCCGGTGCGGTGGGAGAAGGACGTCAACGCACCCGACGAGGAGGGCGAGGGTGCCCACCTGCGGCTCATCAAGCAGGTCCATGTCCAGACCCTCATCAACATGTACCGCGTGCGGGGCCACCTCATCGCCCACCTCGACCCGCTGGACGCCGAGCCCCCCGTCCTCCACCCCGAGCTGGACCCGCTCCACTACGGGCTGACCATCTGGGACCTGCCCCGGCACTTCGTGGCCGACGGCCTGGCCGGCAAGGACCTGGCCACCCTGGACGAGATCCTCCACATCCTGCGTGACGCCTACTGCCGCACTCTCGGCGTCGAGTACATGCACATCCAGGACCCCGAGCAGAAGCGGTGGATCCAGCAGCACATGGAGGGCGTCTCCTCGGCCCTGGCACCCGACGAGCAGCGCCACATCCTCGACCGCCTGAACGCCGCCGAGGTGTTCGAGCGCTTCCTCCACTCGCGCTACGTGGGCCAGAAGCGCTTCGGGCTCGAGGGGGCCGAGTCGGCCATCGTCCTGCTCGACACCATCCTCGAGGAGGCGGTGGGCGACGGGCTGCGCCAGGCGGTCATGGGGATGGCCCACCGCGGCCGCCTCAACGTGCTGGCCAACATCGTGGGCAAGTCCTACGGCGAGATCTTCGAGGAGTTCGAGGGCAACCTGGACCCCGAGTCGGTCCAGGGCTCGGGCGACGTCAAGTACCACAAGGGGGCGTCGGGGACCTTCGTGGCCCGCAACGGCGGGACCATCCCCGTCGCCATGTCGTCCAACCCGTCCCACCTCGAGGCCGTCGATCCGGTGGTCGTGGGCATGGCCCGCGCCAAGCAGGACGCCCTCGGTGGCGAGCAGGGCTCGGGGCCCGAGTTCGAGGACGGGACGGGCGACCCCTTCCCCGTGCTCCCCATCCTGGTCCACGGGGACGCGGCCTTCGCCGGGCAGGGCGTGGTGGCCGAGACCCTCAACCTCTCGGGCCTGGCCGGCTACCGCACCGGCGGCACCGTCCACATCGTCATCAACAACCAGCTCGGCTTCACCACCGCGCCCGAGGCCGCCCGCACCTCGGTCTACCCGACCGATGTGGCGAAGATGGTGCAGGCCCCCATCTTCCACGTGAACGGCGATGACCCCGAGGCGTGCGCCCGGGCCGCCCGGCTGGCCTTCGGGTTCCGCCAGGCCTTCCACAAGGACGTGGTCATCGATATGGTCTGCTACCGCCGCCACGGCCACAACGAGGGTGACGATCCCAGCTACACCCAGCCGCTGATGTACGCGTTGATCGAGGCCAAGCGCTCGGTCCGCAAGCTCTACACCGAGTCGCTGGTCCGTCGGGGCGACATCTCGCTGGAGGAGGCGGAGCACGCTCTGGACGACTTCTCGGGGCGGTTGCAGGCCGCACTGGACGAGACCCGGGCCGAGGCCGAGGCCGAGTCGTCCGGTGTGGCACCCGTGCTCCCCGAGTACATCGTGCCCGACCTGTGGATCCCCTCCGTCCCGACCGGGGTCGACGCATCGGTCCTGTCGCGGCTGGCCGAGGTGGTGGGGTCGGTGCCCGAGGGCTTCGTGATCCACCCCAAGCTGGCCCGCCAGTTCGAGCAGCGGGACAAGATGGTGGCCAACGGCGAGATCGACTGGGCCCTGGGCGAGGCGCTGGCCATCGGCTCCCTCCTGCTCGAGGGCTCGAACGTCCGCCTCACCGGCCAGGACACCCGGCGGGGGACCTTCTCCCAGCGCCATGCCGTCCTGGTGGACCACACCACCGGCCGGGAGCACGTGCCGCTGGCCGGCCTGGAGGGTGGCCGGTTCACCATCCGGGACTCCCTCCTCTCCGAGTACGCCTGCGTGGGGTTCGAGTACGGCTACTCGGTCGAGGCGCCCGAGGGGCTCACGGCGTGGGAGGCCCAGTTCGGCGACTTCTGGAACGGTGCGGAGATCATCGTGGACAACTTCCTGGTGGCGGCCGAGGCCAAGTGGGGCCAGACGTCGGGCCTCGTCCTGTTGCTCCCGCACGGCTACGAGGGCCAGGGCCCTGAGCACTCCTCGGCCCGGATCGAGCGCTTCCTCACCATGTGTGCCCGGGGCAACCTCAGGGTCACCGAGCCCACCACCGCGGCCCAGTACTTCCACCTCCTGCGCTCGCAGGTGCGGGGGGAGGCGCGCCGCCCGCTCATCGTGTTCACGCCCAAGTCGCTCCTCCGGGCCCGGCAGGCCCGATCGCCCATCGGCGCCTTCACCGCCGGATCGTTCCAGGAGGTGCTGGACGACCCGGCCTTCTTCGCCGAGGAGTTCGACCCCGGCCTGGTGTCCCGCGTGGTGCTGTGCACCGGCAAGGTGGCCTACGACGCCCTGGCCCGACGGGACGAGCTGGGCGATCCGGGCCGGAGCGTGGCCGTGGTCCGGGTGGAGCAGATCTACCCCTGGCCCAAGGCGACCATCCAGAGCATCCTCGGCCGGTATCCGAACGCCCACGAGGTGGTCTGGCTCCAGGAGGAGCCCGAGAACATGGGTGCCTGGAACTTCGTGCACCAGCGCCTGCACAAGCTGCTGCGGGACACCCACTCCCTGCGCCATGTCAGCCGGGCCGAGTCGGCCAGCCCCGCCACCGGCAGTGCCGCCCTCCACCGGCTCGAACAGGACGACCTGCTCATCCGCGCCGTCGGCTGAGCCGGGCCCTCACCACCCGGGCCGGGCCCGCCCGCGGTCAGACCAGGAAGTCGTGGGCCAGGGCGATCCACATCTCGGTCGACAGGCGCAGCGACTCGACGTCGACCCGTTCGTCGATGCCGTGGAACATGGCGCCGTACTGCTCGAAGCCGATGGCCTTGCTGTGCAGGCCGAACCCGTAGGCCACCGCGCCGAGCTCGCGGTGGAACCGGGCGTCGGTGGCGCCGGCGGTGAGGAAGGGCACGGTGCGGGCCCCGGGGTAGAAAAGCCGGCTGACCCGCTCCAGGGCATCCCACAGGGGGGTATCGATGGGGGACGTGGTGGCCGGCTGCTCGGCACCGAAGGTGATCTCGACATCCTCGGACAGGTCGCCCAGGATGTCGTCGAGCATGGCCCGGACATCGGCGGTCCCCCATTCCGGCAGGGCGCGGATGTCGACGTCGAGCTCCACCCGGTCGGGGATCACGTTCACCTTGGTGCCGGCCCGCAGGATGGTGGGGGCCAGGGTGGTGTGGGTGCAGGCGTGGGCCTGACGGGCCAGCCCCACCAGGGGCAGCTCGTCGCAGAAGGCGTCGATCCGGTCGGGGTCGAGCAGTGGCTCGGTCAGCTCGGGCGGGAACCCGATCCCCTCGATGAACCGGATCCAGGCCTCGTGGAGCTGGGCCTGGGGCCGGTACTCGTCGATCCGGCGGACGACCTCGGCCGCCTTGACCAGGGCGTTGTCCGTCCGGAAGGGCTGGCTCGCGTGGCCCGGCGTGCCCCGGACGGTCAGGCGGCACCAGTAGACCCCCTTCTCGCCGACGATCACAGGGAGGCGGGGGGTGCCGTCGGCACCGCCCATCGGGAATCCGCCGGACTCGGTGATCACATAGTCGGCGTGCACGGCGTCGACGGCGTGGCGGCACAGCCACCGGGCCCCGTAGGTGCCGAGGGCCTCCTCGTCGGCGACGGCCACGTAGGTGAGGTCGCCGGCGGGACGGAATCCCGACTGTGCCAGGTGGCGGAAGCTCGTGGCCATGGTGGCGGTCAGGTTGAGCATGTCGATGGCCCCCCGTCCCCACACCTCCCCCTCGATCAGCTCGCCGCCGAAGGGGTCGTGGCTCCAGTCGTCGGCGGTGGCCGGCACCACGTCAGTGTGCCCGAGCAGCGTCAGCGAGGGGGCGTCGGGATCGTGCCCGTGGAGCTTGGCCACCAGGGACGTCCGACCCGGCTCGGGCTCGAAGGTCTCGAGCTCGGCTCCGGAGCCCTCGAGGTAGGAGTGGAGGAGCTCCGCACTCCGGTGCTCGTGGCCCGAGGCCACCGTGCCCTCGTTGACGCACCGGTTGCGGATGAGGTGCTGGAGGAGGTCGGTGGCCTCCTCGGTCCGGCTCGTCTCGGTGGCCACCGGGCGATCCTAATGTCCCTCCCGCACCCCGAGCCCCGGGGCGCACCGGGGGTGCCGCCGGGGTGCCCGCCGCCGGTCAGGGCCGGTCACGGGCCGGCCGGAGCCCGGTCCGGGGCCGGCATGGTCGGGGTTCCCCTGGTCAGATGGTTGACTGTGGGGGTCTATGGAACAAGAAACCCCTGAGCGCCGCCGTATCGTCGTCGACGGCTCCAACATCGCCACCGAGGGCCGTACCCTGCCCAGCCTGGCCCAACTCGACGAGGCCATCCGCACCTTCCTGGAGGAGTACCGGGGCTTCGCCACCTCCGATGTGACCGTCGTGGTGGACGCCTCGTTCGGCCACCGGATCGACCCCTCGGAGGTGGCGGCCTTCGAGCAGGCCCTGGAACACGGCGAGATGATCACCCCTCCGGCCGGAGCGGTCGGTCGCGGCGACGGCTTCATCCTCAGGATCGCCGAGAAGTCCGGGGCCCTGGTCCTGTCCAACGACTCCTTCCAGGAGTTCCACGCCGAACGCCCGTGGCTGTTCGAGCCGGGCCGGCTCATCGGTGGGAAGCCGGTGCCCGGAGTCGGGTGGATCTTCACACCGAGGACACCGGTGCGCGGGGCCAAGAGCCGCTCGGTGACCAGCAAGTCGAGGCGGGACGCCCGGGACGCCGAGGGCACCGCCGCCGACGTCTCGACCAACGGGGACGCTCCTGCGCCCAGGGGTGGGGGCCGCGGCAGGGGATCCCGGGGCGGCAGGGGAGCCAGGGCGGCCAGCATCGACCCGCTCGAGCTGGATTCCGAGGTCGACTCCGAGGTCGAGGGCGGGGCTGACGACGACGGTGCGACGGTGGTGACGGGCGGGGCGGCGAAACAGGGGGGCCGGGCCACCAAGGCGGCCAAGGCCACCAAGGCCCCGAAGGCGGGAAAGACGGCCAAGGCCACCAAGACGGCCACCGACGAGGGGGCTGACGAACCGCCCACAGCCGGCACGTCCACCAAGGCCACCAAGGCCGGTAAGTCCACCAAGGCCACTAAGGCGATCAAGTCAGCCAAGGCCACGTCCGCCACCAAGGCCGACAAGGGCACGAAGGTCGCAAAGGCCACGAAGGTCGCAAAGGCCGACAAGGCCACGAAGGCCGACAAGGCGACGAAGACCGACAAGGTGACCAAGGCCGGCAAGGCCGACCCGTCGACGAAAGTTGCCAAGGCGACGAAGGCATCGGCAGCGAACCGGGCCACCAAGGCCACCCCGACACCGGCACCACCCACTCCCGACGCCGACGGTGCCCGGGGTCGGGGCGGCGGCACGCACGAGGCCCTCAACGAGCCGCTCACCTTCTTGACCTTCGTCGCCGATCATCCGGTGGGCAGCACCTTCGACGGCACCGTGGTGTCGTTCACGTCCCACGGGGCCCATGTCGACGTGGGTGGCATGCTCTGCCATGTCCCGCTGCGGGGGTTGGGTGACCCCGCTCCCAACAAGGCCCGCCAGGTCCTGACCAAGGGGGAGACCCGGCCCTTCGTGTTGGTGTCGTTGGACGCCGCCCGCCGGCGGGCCGAACTGGCCCTCCCCGGCTTCGAGCCCTGACCGCCGGTCCCTGGTCGCCACTCCTGCCCCGTCGCTCGGCGGGTGGGGTGGCACGCCAGACCCCGGAGCGGGGAGAGGCCCGGTAACCTCGCCCTCCGTGGACGCCACCGACTACCTGCCCCATCGCGACCCGTTCCTCTTCGTGTCCGACGTCACCTCCCTCGATCCGGGCCAGTCGGCCACCGGCATCTGGCGTCTGACCGGTGACGAGCCGTTCTTCGCCGGCCATTTCCCGGGACGACCCACCCTGCCCGGCGTGCTGATGGTCGAGGCGCTGGCCCAGCTGGGCGGGGTGGCGGTGCTGGCCGACCCGAGGTACGCCGGGAAGCTCCCGCTCTTCGGGGGGATCGAGAGGGCCCGGTTCCGCCGGCAGGTGGTCCCCGGGGACCTGCTCGAGATGGAGGTGACCATGTCCCACATGTCGTCCCGTGCCGGCCGGGGCTCCGGGCGCGCCACGGTGGGCGGGAAGCTGGCCTGTGAGGCCGATCTGCTCTTCGTCCTGGTCGACGCGGCGGCGGCCGGAGCCGGCTGAGTCCCCGTGCGCATCGCCACCTGGAACGTCAACTCCCTGACCGCGAGGCTGCCGCGGGTGGAGGAGTGGATCCGCTATGCCGAGCCCGATGTGCTGTGCCTCCAGGAGACCAAGCAGGCCGACGGGGCGTTCCCCCACGGGGCGTTCGCCGCCCTCGGCTACGAGACCGCCCACCACGGCGACGGCCGGTGGAACGGCGTGGCCATCGTCAGCCGGGTCGGTCTGGAGGGTGTGTCGACCGGACTGGCCGCCCCCGACGACGAACAGGGGACGCGGCTGATCGCCGCCGACTGCGGGGGCGTGCGCGTCCACTCGGTCTACGTGCCCAACGGGCGGAGCCTCGACAGCGAGCACTACCCGGCCAAGCTGGCCTGGTTGGCCCGGCTGAAGTCCCTGCTGGCCGACACCACCCGCCCCGACCGGCCGGTGGCCGTGCTGGGCGACTTCAACGTGGCGCCCGACGACCGTGACGTGTGGGACCCGGCCCAGTTCGAGGGGATGACCCATGTCAGCCAGCCCGAGCGCGACGCGCTGGCCGATCTGCAGTCGTGGGGCCTGGTCGATGTGTTCCGCCGCCTGTACGACCAGGACGGGCTGTTCACGTGGTGGGACTACCGGGCCGGTTCCTTCCACAAGCACCACGGCATGCGCATCGACCTCATCCTGGTCACCGAGATGTTGGCCGGTCGGGCCACCTACGGGCTCATCGACCGCAACGCCCGCAAGGGGGAGAAGCCCTCGGACCACACGCCGGTGTTCGTCGACTTCACCGACCCCTCCACCGCATGAGGTCCCGACCGGTCACCTGATGGCCGACCACCCTCCGTGAGGCGGTCGTCGACGCCCCGTGGCGGACTCACTGACGCATCTGAGCCGTGACCGACCGCCCCGGTACAGTCGACCCGTTGCGTGTGGGGCCGGCAGCGTACGGCGGCCGGCCTCCCGGCGCAGGACAGCGTGACGAACGAGGGGCACACTCGGATGAGCGGAACCGCTGACGGAACGAGACGCGGGCGCAGCGGGCGCAGGCCCGTCGGGCGGTCGATGACCCCTCCGGCGGCTCGGACCCGCGCCACGGCGGTCCTCGAGTCGCTGGCCAGGACGGTCACGGTGACGGTGACAGTGGCCCTGGCCGGGGCGGCGATGGCGGTCGGCCTCCCGGCGTCCCCGGCCCTGTCCGCACCGCTCCCCGCGGTGTCCAAGGTCACCACGACCACCCTGGAGGCGTCCTCGCTGCAGTCGGTGGTCCGGTCGACCACCGGTGGCATCGCCGCCGCCTACGTGAACGGGGTCCTCACCGTGACCTGGGGCGTCGGCAACGTCCTGACCGTCCCGGGCCCACTGCGAAGCGGCGACACCGTGGACCGTCTCACCGCCTCGATCCTCGGCCCGCCTTCGCTGCAGTGTGACGGACCGGCCAGCCTGGCCACGGTCACCGTCGACCAGTGGGGCCTGTCGGCCACCGGAGCCGTCCAGACGCTGTCCCTGCAGTTCGGCTGCGTCGCCGCCGTCTCGGGTGACCACGTGTTCGGCACCGTCGGTATCGACGTGCCCCCCTCCGTCCGTGCCGGTGGCTACAACCTGGTCGAGTCGGACGGCGTGGTGACCGGCTTCGGCGTGGGCCAGTTCCTCGGGGCCCTGGGCGACGAGGCGCCGGTGGCCACGGACACCCCGGTGGCGGGGGTGGCCACCACGCCGCTCGACGGCGGGTACTGGACGGCGGGGTCCGAGGGCGGCGTCTTCACCTACGGTGACGCGCCCTTCTTCGGCTCGGCCGGAGCCGTCCACCTGAACCGGCCCATCGTGGGCATGGCCGCCACCCCTGACGGCCGGGGCTACTGGCTGGTGGCCTCCGACGGCGGGATCTTCACCTACGGCGACGCCCGCTTCTTCGGCTCCACCGGAGCCGTCCACCTGAACCGGCCCATCGTGGGCATGGCCGCCACCCCCGACGGCCGGGGCTACTGGCTGGTGGCCTCCGACGGCGGGATCTTCACCTACGGCGACGCCCGCTTCTTCGGCTCCACCGGAGCCGTCCACCTGAACCGTCCCATCGTGGGCATGGCGGCCACGCCCGACGGCCGGGGCTACTGGCTGGTGGCCTCCGACGGCGGGATCTTCTGCTTCGGAGACGCCGCCTTCCACGGCTCGACCGGGGCCGTCAGGCTGGACAGCCCCATCGTGGGCATGGCCACCACCGCCGACGGGGACGGCTACTGGATCGCTTCGGCCGACGGGGGTGTCTTCAGCTTCGGTGACGCCACCTTCAGCGGCAGCCTCGGTGGGAGCGGTGTCGACGATGTCGTCGGGATCGCCCGCTGACCTGACGTCGACGGCCCCCGGGGGTACCGGATCCCGAGGGCCCCGTCCGACGCGGCGTCAGTGGCGGAGGGTGGCCCGCATGTCGGCGATGCGTGCCGCCGCATCGCGCCGGGTGATCCGCCCGCTCCCGGTCCGCGACACCCGGGCCACCGCGGCCAGCCACGGTGAGGGCTGGCGGTCCATCTGCCGGCCGTTGCCCATGCGGCGGCTCCGGGCCCACGAGCAGTGGAGCTCCTCCGAGGCCCGGGTCAGGGCCACATAGAGCAGGCGCCGCTCCTCGGCCCGGGCCGCCTCGGACTCGGCATAGACGATGGGCACGTAGCCGTCCTCGACGCCCACCACGTACACGGAGGTCCACTCCAGGCCCTTGGCCCGGTGGAAGGTGGCCAGCTCCACCGCCCCGGCACCCTGGGCCTCCTCGCCGCGGTCCCGGGCCCCGGGTCCCACCGCCGCCCCGGTCCCCACCGCTGCCCCCCGACGGTCCTCGGTGCGGGCCGCCTCGGTGGCCGGTGACTCCGGTCCCGGGGCGATGCGGTAGGGGATGCCGGCCCGGCCCAGCGCCCGACCCATCAGGGCCAGCTGGTCGTGGGTCCGCGCCAGGACCGCCTGGTCGGACCAGGCCCGCCCGTCCTCGGAGCGCTCGAGGATGAGGGAGACCACCCCCTCGGCCTCGGCCGTCTCGTCGTCGAAGGCGGTCACGACGGGCATGGGCCCGTCCTCGGCCAGCGACCTCGGCGGGACCGACACGGCGTGCCCCAGGCCGGCGGTGGCGGCTGCCACCACCTGGGGGGTGGACCGGTGGTTCTCGTCCAGCCTGACCACCTCCATCCCGGCGACGGTGTCGGGGAGCCGGTCGAGGAGCGTCGGATCGGCCCCGTTCCACCCGTAGATGGCCTGATTGGGATCGCCGACGGCGCACAGGTCCTTCCGGCTTCCGAGCAGGGCGTCGATGAGCCGGAACTGGGCCGGGTTGACGTCCTGGAACTCGTCCACCGACAGGTGCCGGTACCGCCAGTGCATGCGTTCGGCGAAGTCGGCGTCGTCCAGGAGCAGGTCGCCCGCCCGGACCAGGACGTCGTCGAGGTCGAGGGCGCGCCGGCGGACCAGGGCCTGGTCGTACTGGTCGAAGGCCGCGGCGATCCGGTCGGGATCCGACGACGTGGTCCGCGCCGCCTCCCGCGCCGCCTCGACGTACCCCGCCGAGGTGAGGCACCGGGCCTTGGCCCAGCTGATCTCCGTGTCCACCTCGGCAGCCGTGCCCGGGTCGCCGACCACGTCCCGCACCAGTCGGAAGCGGTGCTCCACCACCACCGGGGGCGGCCGGCCCCGGTCCAGGGCGTCGCGCCGGAGCAGGGTGAGGGCCAGTTGGTGGAGGGTGCCTGCCCGGACGCCGGGCCCCGGCACCCCGCCCGACGTGGCCGGCGACGACACCGGCACCCCGTAGAGGGCCAACCGCTCGCGCAGCTCACGAGCGGCCTTGCGGGTGAAGGTGCACACCACCGTGTGGTCGGCGTCGGCCGACCCGTCGCGGATCCGTCGGGCCACCCGGAGCGTGAGGACCCGCGTCTTGCCCGACCCGGCCCCGGCCACGATGCACAGGGCCGTGGCCTCGGACTCGACGGCCCGGCGCTGCGGGGCGGTCAGCCCGGCCATGGCCCGGCTCAGCGGGTCACCCGGGCCGCCCGGGGCAGCCGGGGACACCGGGTCACCCGGGGACACCAGGCCAGCCGGAGCGGCCGACGGCTCGATTGGTTGCACAGCGACCGAGGCTACCGGTCGGGTGTCACGGCCCCCGGCGGCGGGGGTGGGACACCCCCGGGAGGTGGGCAATGGTCCCACCCCGCCCGGGGCGGTCGGTAGGGTGTGCCGGTGCTGAAGTCGTTCGCCGCGGGTCAGGTGTTCGGCAGCACCTGGGGACCGGCC
>Ga0302196_10002149_pt1 | contig 18634 bp, 8 predicted proteins | sample II_Bog_N1_3_FD_198794 | JGI IMG/M metagenome (GOLD analysis project Ga0302196, IMG submission 198794) | Peat permafrost microbial communities from Stordalen Mire near Abisko, Sweden - II_Bog_N1_3 | ecosystem: Environmental > Terrestrial > Soil > Wetlands > Peat | place: Sweden: Abisko, Stordalen...
TGCGGGGCGACCCCCGCCTGACCGTGCTGGCCTTCGGGGCCGACCCCGCCGACCCGTCGGCCCCCGACACCTTCGCCCTGGGGGACGCCCTGGCCGACCGCGGTGGGTGGTTCTTCGACCGCCAGACGCCCCCCGACAGCCTCCACGCCACCGTGCAGGCCGGGCACGCCGCGGTCATGGACGAACTGGTGGCCGACCTCGCGGCCGCGGCGGCCGAATTGACGGCCTCGGGCCGACGTTCGGCGAGCCGCGACGTCACCTACGGCACCGTCGACTGACCGGCCGCCGGCGGCCCCGGACCGGGCCCCAGCGGGGGCCGTGGCCGGGGCGATCTAGGATTGCCCTTTCGACCGGTGCCGCCGCCGACCCCGGCGGGGCAAAGGGGCCCGCACGGGTCCCGGGAGGGGAACCACCGTGAGGGCAGGCCGACACACGCGGGCCATCCTGGGGAGGCACCGCGCCCTCGGGGCCGTCGTGGCCGTACTGGTGGTCGGCCTGCTCCCCTGCCTGCCCCTCACCTCTGCGGCCGCCGCCACGCCCCACACGCCGGGGGCCCAGGTCAACGCCGACGACGCCACGGGGATGAACCTCGACGCGGCCTGGAGCACCTACACCCAGGGCGATCCCCACGTGACCATCGCCTACGTCGAAGGCGGCATCAACTGGCACCTGAGCGACGCGGCCACCCTGGCCTCGGTCGTGGTGGTCAACTGGCGGGCCACGCCGGTGCCGTGCTCGGGGGCCTCACCGCCCACGGCCACCATGGTCGTGGGCGGGGTGACCGAGCCCTGCACCACGTACTACTCGCCGGACGAGTCCGACTACGACCCCGACGGGAGCGGCGTCATCGATGCCACCCAGTGGGCCGGCGACCCCCGGGTGCACGACAGCAACGGCAACGGGGTCATCGACCCCGAGGACCTCATCGCCGCCTTCTCCGACGGCATCGACCACGAGGGCCTGGGCTACACCAACGACATCTCAGGCTGGGACTTCTACGACAACCAGAACGACCCGGCCACCGTGGACACGGCCTACGACCACGCCAACGACCAGATGGACGTCATCCACCACGAGTGTCCCGACTGCACCATCCTGCCGGTCAAGGCCGGCGACGAGGCGCTCGACCCCACGGACAACCTGGCCAAGGCCTGGCAGTTCGCCGCCGACGAGGGCGCCCGGGTCATCGTCTCGGTGACCGCCGACCTCGGGTACTCCCCCTTCATGCGCCAGGTCGTCGACGAGTTGCACGACAAGGGCATCGTGGTGGTGGAGGCCTCCAACGACTTCGACTCCACCGATCACCAGGGCGGCATGTTCTGGCCCTACGTCATCCCCGGGAACGGCGCCGTCCCCACGCCGTCGGGCACGGCGTGGATCCGTTCCGACCTCACGTCGTGGGGGACCCACGCCATGTTCACCGTGGCCACCTCGGGCGGCAGCACCTCGGAGTCGACCCCCACCACCGGCGGGGTCATCGGGCTCCTCCTCTCCTACGGCGACCTGGCCTACTCCCAGGGGAAGATCCCCGAGCCGTTGACCGGGCCCGAGGCCGTCCAGGTCCTCCGGGCCACGGCCACGCCGTTCACCGACACCTCATTGGGCTGGCCCGGGACACCGGTCACCGCCGGCGCGCCCGACGACTGGAACCTCCAGTACGGCTACGGCATGCCCGACCTCTACGCGGCCATGCAGAACGTGGCCGCCGACCAGGTACCGGCCGCCGCGGCCATCGAGTCCCCGGACTGGTACTCCTCCTTCGACCCGACCACCACGTCGACGGTGCCGGTCACCGGGTCGATCGACGCCGCCACCCCGGCCACCACGTTCACCTGGGACCTCGAGGCGGCCACCGGGGGCCAGCCGGCCGACAGCGCCTTCGTCACCATCGGGACGGGCGGCGGCACCGGCAGCTTCTCGGGGACGCTGGGTACCCTGGACCTCTCGTCCATCCCCCCGTCCTTCTGGGAGGCGCCGTACACGGAGTCCACCGACCCCTCGTTGTCCACCACCGACCAGTACAACGTGACCTTCCGACTGGTGGTGACCGAAGCGGGCGGGTCGACGAGCGAGGACCGCCGGTCCGTCGACGTGGTCCACGACCCCACCCTCCTCCCCGGCTATCCCAAGGCCATCGACCCGGGCAGCGCCGGCGCGGGCACCGCCGGCCCCACCGGCACCGACAGCCGGGCCAGCACCGAGAGCTCGCCCCAGCTGGCCGACCTCCAGGGCACCGGCCGGCTCGACGAGATCTTCGGCGACACCTCGGGCACCGTGCACGCCATCGACCCGGCCACCGGTCGGGAGCTCCCGGGCTGGCCCGCCCACGTGCAGGCCGAGACCGGCTTCGTCCACCACGCCGGGATCGACCCCGGCGACCAGCCCATCATCACCACGGTGGCCGTGGGCGACCTCCTCCACGACGGCAGCCTGTCGGTGGTGGTCACCACCATCGACGGCACGGTCGACGTGTTCGACGCCGAAGGCCGGCTCGAGCCCGGCTGGCCCCAGCAGATGGACCTCGGCGTGAAGGCGCCGGCCATCCCGAGGCCGGAGGAGCCCAACGTCCGCAATCCGGTGACCGAGGCCATCTCGGACCCGGTGCTGGCCGACCTCCAGGGGAACGGCCAGCTCGACATCGTGACCTCGGGTGGCGACGGCTACGTCCACGCCTGGCTGCCGGACGGCCAGGTGGTCCCCGGGTGGCCCGTCAAGGTGTCGCTGCCGTCCACCTTCTCGGTCAAGTCGGGGTACCTCCTGGAGGACGACCAACGGCTGGTCGCCGCGCCCACCGTGGCCTGGCTGAACGGCAAGGACCCGAACGACGGACCGGGCGGGGTCGACACGCCACCGGACATCGTGGAGAAGAGCCAGTACTCCGAGATCACCGGGTCCGGGGTCCAGCCCCTGCCCTTCTCCGAGGTGTTCGCCTACGGCCCGGACGGGAAGCTCCTGCCGGGATGGCCGTCGACGGTGTCGGGCATGGTGGAGTACTACGGCTCGGCCCAGGACGCCATCACCGAAGGCGCCAGCGCCCCCGTGGCCGCCGACGTCGACGACAGCGGGAAGGACTCGATCGCCGACAGCCCGGTGTGGTCGACGCCGGTGGAGCTGAACGGCTCCGGGGCCACGGTCGGCACCTACGGCAACTCCGGGGCCACCCTGGGCAGCCTGGTCCAGACCCTTTCGTCGGACGGTGGGTCGGCCACCAGGTGCCAGACGTCACCCCCGCCCGACGATCCCATCTCGTTCACCTCCTCGGGGGCCTTCGGGGAGGTCGGTGGCCACCTGGTCTACGCCCAGGCCGAGGTGGGATCGGCCGGCTTCGGCTGCCTGCAGTACCCCGACGCCGGACTGTCCATGGCCGACTACGAATCGGCCTACCCGGCGAACACGGCGAACGGGGGGGCCGACAGCCAGATCGCCGGGTTCCCCGGCAAGCGGCAGGGACAGGGCTTCCTCTCGTCGCCGATCATCGCCGACGTCACCGGCTCCGGACAGGCCTCGGTGGTCGAGGGCGGGGATTCGTCGTCGATCACCGCGGTCACCTCGACCGGGGCCGAGGCCGCCGGGTTCCCCAAGTTCACCACCGGCTGGGACCTCTACGCCCCGGCGGCCGGCGACCTCCTGTCCACCGGGAACGTCGACCTGGTGGCCACCACCCGCGAGGGGTACCTCTACGCCTGGGCCACCCCGGGGAAGGCCTCGGCCGACACCCAGTGGTGGTCGGGACGGCACGACGAGTACAACAGCGGCAACTACGGGGTCGACAGCCGGCCCCCGGGGGCCCTGCGGGACCCGCACTGGTCCGCCGCCACGCGCACGGCCACCTTCACCGCCCCCGGCGACAACTGGTACGACGGCACGGTGGCCCGCTATTCGGTCACCTACTACCCGAGCGGCACGTCCACCACCGTCGCCCCCTCCGGTGCGGCCGGCACCACCGAGTCCATCACCGGTCCGCCGGGCACCACGGGCCTGCGGGTGACGGCCCAGGACGCCACCGGCAACCAGGACGCCCCGACGACCTTCGGGACCGGCGCGCCGGCAGCGGCGGCCGACGGCGGGGGGTACTGGCTGGTCACGGCATCGGGTGGCGTCCTGGCCTACGGATCGGCCGGCAACGACGGCTCGCTCGACGTCGCCCCGTCGTCGCCCGTGGTCGGGATGGCCGTGGCCGCCGGCGGGACGGGCTACTGGCTGGCCGGCTCCGACGGGACCGTCAGCCCGTTCGGCACCGCCGCCTCCCACGGGTCGGTGTCGGACGGGGAGCTCACGGCCCCCGTCGTGGGCATCGCCGCCACCCCCGACGGACGGGGGTACTGGCTGGCCACGGCCGACGGCCACGTGTACCCCTTCGGGGACGCCCCGTCCGAGGGTTCGATGGCCGGGAGGTCCACCCTCGGACCGGTGGTGGGCATCACCGCGGCGCCGACCGGCTCGGGCTACTGGCTGGTGTCGTCGGGGGGCGGGGTCTACCCCTTCGGGGACGCGGCGTACCACGGGTCGTTGGCCGGCCGGTACCTCACGGCCCCGGTCGTCGGTCTGGCCACCACCCCTGACGGCGGCGGCTACTGGCTGGCCACCGGCCAGGGCACGGTGGCCGGGTTCGGCGACGCCCGTGACGACGGCTCGGCCGGACCGGCGACGGACCTCTCGCCCATCGTCGGTATCTCGGCCTCCCCGACGGGCAGCGGCTACTGGCTGAACGCCGCCGACGGCGAGGTGTACCCCTTCGGCGACGCCACCTACCGGGGCTCGGCCACCACCGGCACCCTGGACGCCCCGGTCGTGGGCGGATCCGGCGAACCTCCTCCGGGCTGACCCGCCGGGCCCGCCACTCGGCCGACGCTACGGCTACGGTCGTGCACCGGGCCGTCACCACCGACATCCCACCGACATCCCACCGACATCCCACCGACATCCCACCGAGGAGCAGGCTGATGCAGACCCGACTGACCGACATCCTGGGCATCCGACATCCGGTCATGCTGGCCGGCATGGGCGGTGTCTCCTACGCGCCGCTGGTGACGGCGGTGTCCGAGGCCGGAGGGTTCGGCTGTCTCGGTGCATCGACCATGAGCAACGAGCGAATGGTCGCCGAGATCGCCGAGGTCCGCGGGGCCACGGACCGGCCGTTCGGCGTCGACCTGCTGACGGCCATGCCGGGTGACCTGGTCGGCCAGGTGGAGCAGATCATCGAGGGCGGGGCCTCGGTGTTCGTGGCGGGCCTCGGTGTCCCGGCCGAGGTCGTCGAGCTGTGCCACCGGCACGGCGTCCTGGTCGTCAACATGTGCGGCAAGGTCGACCACGCCCGCCGCGCCCTCGACGCCGGTTGCGACATCGTCGTGGCCCAGGGGACCGAGGCCGGCGGCCACACCGGACTGGTGGCCACGTTCCCCCTGGTCCCCCAGATCGTCGACGCCGTGGGCGACTCCATCCCCGTCGTGGCCGCCGGGGGGATCGTCGACGGTCGGGGACTGGCCGCGGCGTTGGCCCTCGGGGCCGACGGGGTCTGGGTGGGCACGCGCTTCATCGCCACCCCCGAAGCCCGGGGGGTCGCCGGGTACAAGGACGCCCTGATCAGGACCGGGGAGGACGGCACGACCATCAGCCGGGCCTTCTCGGGCAAGACGATGCGGGTCGTCCGCAACGAGTACACCGCCTTCTTCGACCAGCACCCCGAGGAGCTGGAGCCGTTCCCCGCCCAACTGGGCAAGTCGATGCGGGAGGGGGCGTTCCACCTCGGCGGGGACGAGGACACCGACGGAGTGGACCCGGACCGCGAGTGCTACCCCACGGGCCAGGGTGTCGGCGCCATCCGGACCCTCATCCCGGCGGCCCAGTTGGTGGCCCAATTCGTCGACGAGGCGGAGCGGGTCCTCGCCGGACTGGGGCGGTACACCGAGGGGTGACGGCGACCGGTCCGGCCGGCGGACCGCCCGGTGGCCACCGTGCCGATTCGCGCTCGGCTACTGTCACGGTGAGCGCTATGGAGACCACGACCCGTGCCCAGTCGGAACCGATCGACGACGGCGTACCGACCGGTGACGTCGGTGCGGTTCCGGCCCGGCGACCCCTCCCCGAGCGGGTGCCGGCCACGAGCTTCCCCAAGGCCCTGCAGCGCTCGTTCAAGACCGACGTGCGCATGGTGCCCGGTGTCATCACCGTGGACGGTCGCCGGCTCCGCTTCGCCGTCTCCGACAACGGGCGGACGGTCGGACCCGACGGCGCCGGGAGCCCGCCCGTGTGGGCCATCAACATCCACGGGTACTTCGCCGGCGGGGGGATGTATTGGCGCGAGAGCTCACGCATCGCCACGGCGTTGGGCTGGCGGGTCATCAACCCCTCGCTGCCCGGGTTCGGCGGGAGCGAGCCGCTCGACTGGGACAAGGTCTCGATGTCGGCCCTGGCCGAGCAGGTCACCGCCATCGCCGACCACGTCGGCGCCGGACCTGCGGTCCTCCTCGGGCACTCCATGGGTGGCGCCGTGGCCGTCCAGTACGCCATGAGCCACCCCGAGCGGGTCCTCGGCCTCATCTACCGCGACGGTGCGGGGACGCCGGCGTGGAAGAAGCGGCACGGCCTCCTCCCGACCGTCCTCGCCCCGTTCTTCCCCGACATCGCCGCCATCTCCGATCTCGTGCTGTCGGTGGCCCTCGACCTGCCCGATCTCTTCGTCGGTCGGATGTACTCGACGGTGCGATCGGTCCTCCCGGACACCCGGCGGAACATCCGGGCCATCGGGCGCACCATGCCGGTCGGCAGCATGCTGATGGCCGTCGACCAGCGCGACGAGGTCCGGTCCCTCGGACGGCAGGGCGACATCCCGATCCTGCCGATCTGGGGGATCTTCGACCGCATCACCAATTCGGCCACGGCATCGGAATTCGAGGAGCTCTCGGGCGCCCCGGTCCAGTGGGTGCCCGGTGGCCACTCGTGGATGCTGGCCCGGCCCCAGGGCCAGTCCGACGTCCTCCGGCTCCTCGACTCGGGTCTCCAGTTCCTCGAGAAGGTCGAGGAGCGGTGGCGCCTGCTCCACGGCCGCCCGGCGGCCGAGCGATCCGCCGGCGCGGGCGAACCGGCATCCGACCGGGGGACGGCCCCGGCGACCGGTCGTCCGACCATGCGCATCGTCAGCTGACGGGCCTCCCTGCGCCCGCTGCGCACCGGTCGCAGTCCTCCGCACAGCGGCGGGACCGGTCGCGGAGGGACCGGCGACCGGTCAGACGGTGAGCAGACCGGCCGGGGTCGAGACCGAGACGATCCCCCCGCCGCCCCGCACGGTCACCACGGCACCGGCCCCGCCCCCCGCCGGCGCAACCGGTACGGCGGTCGTGAGGGTGACGCCGGGGACCGCCGGACCGAGCCCCGACGACCCTGAATCGGTATGGCGCACCGACGGCAGGAAGAGGGCCAGCAGCACGGCGATCAGGATGAAGATGAGGAAGCCGGCGTAGCGCTTGAGCAGCACCTTGGCCACCGCACCGCCCTGCTCGTTCAGCAGCGTGGCGGCGCTCTTCACCGGCTCGGGCGCCGTCACCCCGCCGTCGTCGGCCGGGGCCGGTGGACCACCCGGAACACCGGGGAGCGTCGGCGCCGACGGGGCCCCGAACGACGGCTTGCCGAAATCGGCGACGGGCGGAGGGGGCACGGGCTGGACAGACCCCGACCCGGTCTCCGGCAGGGGCGGCAAGGTCGGAGGCAGCGGGGCGGGCGGTCGCAGGGTGACCGGGGGCGACGGCGAGCTCCCCGTGGAGAAGTCCAGCAGGCGCTCGTCGGGACCCAGATCGTCTCCGGTCGTCGTGGTGGGCACGGTACCGGGCAGTGAGGACCCGGCCGACTGCCCGGAGGCGGTACCTCCGGCCTTCGCCGCCTCCTGTTCGGCCTTCTTTTTGGCCAGCTGCTTCCGGGACAGGGCGAACTCCATCAGTCACCTCCCGAGGGTGGTGGGGGTGGTGGGGGTGCGCCGACGTTGCCGGCCATGCCGGGAGGCGGGGGCGGGGGCGGGGGGGCGTCGGGATCGCCGACGAACCCCGGAGGCGGGGGCGGGGGTGCGGCCGTCGGGCCGGCGGTGAAGCCCGGGGGCGGGGGCGGCGGGGGTGGCGACGCCGGACCGGCGGTGAACCCCGGCGGCGGGGGCGGCAGCGGAGGATCGGCCGGGCCGGTGGTGGCCGGGGCAGGCGGCGGAGGCGGCGACGCCGGACCGGCCGTGAAGCCCGGAGGCGGCGGGGGTGGCGGGGGTGGCGACGCCGGACCGGCGGTGAACCCTGGCGGCGGGGGCGGCAGCGGAGGATCGGCCGGGCCGGTGGTGGCCGGGGCAGGCGGCGGAGGAGGCGTCGGGCCGGCCGTGAAGCCCGGGGGCGGGGGCGGCGACGCCGGGCCGGCGGTGAACCCCGGCGGCGGGGGCGGCAGCGGAGGATCGGCCGGGCCGGTGGTGGCCGGGGCAGGCGGCGGAGGAGGCGGCGTCGGGCCGGCCGTGAAGCCCGGCGGAGGCGGCGGAGGTGGAGGGGGAGGTGCTGAGGAGGGGCCGTCGAACCCCGGAGGCGGCGGGGGTGGACCGCCGTCGAATCCCTGAGCCGAACCCGGCGGTGGCGGGGGCATGTCCGGGAGCGGCCCGACCGACGACGGATCGCCGGCGTCCGGTGCCGATACTCCGCCCGGGATCCCTTCCGCGGGACCGTCGATGGTCTCGGGTGTGGCGATCGTGGCCTCGGCCACGGACGTGTCACGTGACCGGCGACGGCGACGGCTGTGCCGAGTCGGGCGGTCCGGCGGTCCGGCGTCGTCGGAGGGGAGGGTCACCGCGTCGTCGGGCGGCGCCAGCGTCGCCACGGCCACCCCGCCCCCGGACCCGCCGTCTCCCGTGACCACCGCGGACCTCGCGCCCCGGCCGCTACCGGTCGATCCCGAGCGACGGGAGGCGATGTCGTCGGTACCCAGGTAGGCCGTGACCACCAAGGGGTCGGTCAGCACGTCGGAGGTCTCGCCCTCGGAGATCACCTCACCGACGTGCATGCAGACCAGACGGTCGGCGATCGACGACACCAGGGGAACGTCGTGCTCGATCACGATGAAGGCCGCACCGGTCTGCTCCCGCAGACCGAGGAGGAGCTCGCCGAGCGCTTCGCTCTCCCGTTGGGCGATACCCGCCGTCGGCTCGTCGAGCAGCAGCACCGACGGTTTGTGGGCCACGGCACAGGCCAGCTCCACCACCCGGCGGGTACCGGTCGACAACTCGGAGATGAACCGGTTGCGGAAGCGCTCCAGCCCCATCTCGATGACCAGCTCGTCGACCCGACGCCGGATGAGCTCCTCCGAATGGATGACCGCCGCCAGGTTCAGTGCCTCGGCCAAGGGGTCGCGCACGGGGACGGACTGCTCGAGCGCGGTGGCCAGGGAGTCCTCGACCGACAGCGAGGGGAAGAGGCGGGCGTCCTGGAAGACCCGGCCGACGCCGATGGCCGCCCGACGGGCCGGCGACAGCGAGGTGATGTCCTTCCCGTTCATCAGGACCTTGCCCCGGTCCGGGACGGTGAACCCGGAGCACACGTCGAACAGCGACGTCTTCCCGGCGCCGTTCGATCCGATGATCCCGAGGATCTCGCCCTGCTGCACGTGGAGGTTGACGTCGACCAGCGCCGCCACACCGCCGAACTGCTTGCTCACACCGACGACCTCGTAGGCCGGAGGGCGGCCCCCCGGGCCCTGGCCGCCGGCGACGGCCGGCGACCGGTCCTCCCCCACGCTGTACCCGCCACCCAGCGCCGGCGCCGCCAACGGTCCGTCGACGGCGCCGGCCTTCGACTCGTCCGTCCGTTTGCGGGCCCGCTTGGCCGCGTGCAGGAACACCGACCGCAGCAATTTCGGCTGTTGGGCCAGGTCCGGGGTCTGCCCTGAGAACCGGACCCGACCCCGCTCCATGAAGACGGCGCGGCTGGAGATCGCCGTCGCCACGTTGACCGACTGCTCGACGATGACCACCGTGACCCCGCTGGCCGCCAGGGCCCGGATGACCTCGAGGAGCTGTGTCACCACCGAGGGTGCCAACCCCAGCGACAGCTCGTCGATCATCAGCAGCTTGGGCTTGCACAGCAGGGCCTGGGCCAGGGCCAGCATCTGCTGCTCGCCTCCCGACAGCTGCCCGGCCCGCTGGTTCTGCCGCTCCGCCAGGACGGGGAACAGCGTCAGTACCCGCTTCTGGGCCGCGGTGACGAACACCTCGTCCTTGAGCTGACGACGAGCCGTCCACGTGGCCAGGCGGAGGTTCTCGGCCACGCTGAGCGAGGGGAAGATGCCCCGCCCACCGAGCACGGTGACCAGACCGGCCCGCACCCGCTCCGCCGGGTTCATGGAGTTGATGTCCTTGCCGACGAACGAGATGAGGCCCTTCTCCGGGGACAGCAGGCCGGCCACCGTCCGCAGCACGGTCGTCTTGCCGGCGCCGTTGGTACCCAGCAGGGCGACGATCTCGCCCTGTCCGATACCCACGGCCACTTCGTGGAGCACCGTGGCCCGGGGGTTGTAGCCGGCGTCGATGGAGACCAGCGACACGACCGGGCTCGACTTGTCCGGCGGACCGGCGTTGGGTGCCGCCTCCGGGGTCGACGACTTCCCCTCCGTCTCGAGCTCCTCGAGGGCGTTCAGGCGGAGGGCCGCGGTATGGGCCAACGGGTTCACCGCCCCGGTGGCGATGACCTCCATGGCCCGTGAGCTCGAGGACCCGCGCTCCACGTTGCGCCCACCGAACTCGATGGTCGTGCTCTCGGCCTCGGCGGCGGAGGACCGGAGCTTGCGGGCCTCGAGCTTGAAGAGGAGCCAGTCGCGGATCCTGAAGACGATGCCCCCCAACCCGTCGGGGAACAGCCAGAGGAGGATCAGGAGCCCGGCCCCGGTGGCCAGGAGCTGCCAGCTGTAGGGCAGGAAGCTCTGCACCGACACCACGTAGATGGCGCCGATCACCGCGCCGGTCATCGACCCCATGCCGCCGATCACCACCATGACGAACACGGTGATCGACAGGTCCGGCTGCAGGCCCCCCGACTTGATGCCGTTGAGGCTGAGCACGAAGAAGGTGCCGGCCACCCCGGCCACGGCACCCGAAATCACGAAGGCCACCAGCTTGCTCCGCAACGGCGAGATGCCGTAGGCCGAGGAGGCCCGGGCGTTGTCCCGGACGCCGATGATCATCCGCCCCGTGCGGCCCCGCCGCATGTTCCGCACGACGATGATCGTGAGGACCAGGGCGATCAGACAGAACTCGTAGAAGGTGGCCTGGGAGTTCAGATCGAAGCGCTTCAGCACGATGGGCCGGGTGATGTCCGACGGGTTGAGCCACGGGAAGAACGTGGAGGACAGCAGGTACGACGACACCGGTACGGCGAAGGCCAGGGTGGCCACCGCCAGGTACAGGCCGGGGATCCGCAAGGCGGGGATGCCGATGAGGACGGCGACGGCGGCACCGACGGCCGCCGCCGCCAGGACGGCCAGGAAGAATTCCAGGTGGACGTGGTAGATCAGCGCCCCGGCCGTCGCCCCGCCCACCCCGACGAAGGCGAACTGCCCCAGGCTGATCTGGCCGGCCCACCCGGTGAGCACCACGATCGAGATGCCGATCATGGCGTAGATGGCGATGTTGGCCATGTCCAGCTGACGCGAGGCGGTCAAGGTCAGCGGGACGAAGACGGCGGCGGCCAGCACCACCGCGGCGAGGACGATCTTTCCGATCTGGACCTCGCGCAGCTCGGCCAGGTGGCGGGGCATGGCCGAGACCTCGCGCACGGCGACGAACTCGCCGAGCGACGTCTCGTCGGCCCGGTTGCTCCGGGACCGGACGAAGAGGAGGCCGAGCATGATGACGATGAACTGGGCCACGTCCTGGTAGCTCGACTGCAGCCAGACCGTGAAGACCACCTCGTTGACCACGCCCAGGATCACCGACCACATGACGGTCTCGGGCAGCGAGTCCATGCCGGCCAGCACCGCGGCGGCCAACGGGAGCAGAAGCGTCGCCGGGCTGGTCAGGCTGCCGACGGTGAACCCGCCGATCCCCGCCGGCGCCGAGAGGATGGCCCCCACGCCGGAGAGCCCGGCGGCCACCATCCAGGTGATGCGGCTCAGGTTCCGGACCGGGATGCCCAGCAGCATGGCCCGCTCGTTGGAGTCCGCCGCGCCCCGGATGGCCACGCCGTAGTCGGTGCGGACGAAGAACCAGTAGAGGGCGATGAGGGCGATGGGCACGACGATCAGGGCCACGACGTCGTCGCCGGTGAAGATGTACGGGTTCAGATTGAACGTGAGATGGAGCGGCGAGCTCAACGAGGTCGACTCGGTGCTCGAGCTCGACCGGAGCGTGAAGAGGTTGGGCAGGCCCAGCTCGGCCGAACCGAGGACCTGGTACACGCCGATGGTGGCCACCGTGAGGATGAGACGGGGCGCCGTGACGAAGCGCTGGATGATCACCAGGTCGACGAGCCACCCGGTCGCCACGGCCACCGCCAGACCGAGGATCACGGCCGCCCAGTAGGGGAAGCCCCAGGAGTGCACGACCAGGACGCTGACCGTGGCGGCGAGACCGCCGATCACCTGCTGCGAGAAGTTGATGATGCGGGCCGACCGGTAGATGAGTACCAGCCCCATGGCCACCAGGGACGACAGGCCGCCGGTCACCACGCCCTTCAGGACTGTGCCCGGACCGATCGGGTGGAGAGCGTTGACGATGAAGTACAGCGCCACCACACCGACGATCGCCGCAGCCCAGGTGAGGGACTTCCGTCGGATGTCCGAGGTGAGGGTCATCAGCTCGCCCCCGGACCCTTGCTTCCCGACGTCGTCGAGGTGGAGGCGGTGGACGACGTGGATGACGATGACGTCCCCGACGTCCCCGAGGTCGTCGACGTGGTGGTGGTGGTCGTGGTCGGGACGACCGGTGCGCACTCGAGCTGTTCCTCCGAGGGCATCGACGTGATGTCCGATGCGAAGGGGTACACCTGGCCGCCGTTGCAGACGTTGTAGGTCCCCACCTTGCCGTCGGTCACGCTCCGCCCCGTCGGGTTCCACTTCAGGATCTGGAAGCTCGAGGCCGGATCGTAGGGGCCGGCCGCCCCGCTCCAGCCGCCGAGGGACCCGCCGGGCAGCGACTTGGGGATGGCCGACATGGCGGCCTGGAAGTTCTGCGGATTGAGGTTGGGCCCGGCCAACTGCAGGGCGTCGAAGAACTGGATGATCGAGCCGTAGACGAAGCCGTAGAGCGGGATGATCTTGGCGTTGGGATCGGTGTTCCCCAGGTTGTAGGCCCGGACGGCCTCCTCCTGGGACGCCAGCTGCGGGGCCGCGCCGATGGTGATGATCTGGGAGCTCTGGTGGCCGGGGAACAGTCGGATGAACTTCTCGTCGTTGGTGGCTCCCGAGGCGAACACCGACTGCAGGAACCACTCGGGGTGGTAGTCGGCACTATCGGCGGCGGCGAAGTAGTAGTCGGGCGAGACCGGGTCGCAGCTGGAGCAGATGATGGTCGTCACCCCGGCCTTCTTCATGGTGGCGATGGCCGTGGCCGACTCCGAGGGGAGGTCCGACAGGTCGAAGGTGAGGGCGGCCGAGGCCGCCGTCTGGACCCCGTAGGAGGCGAGGGACTGCTCGATCTCCTGGGCGCACTGGGTGGCCGTCGGGGTGTTGGTGTAGAAGATGCCGATCTTCCTCGGCTCACCTTTCAGCGCACCTTCGGCGTAGATGGCGTCCTCACCCTTCAGCTGCTTGCCGAACAGCGCACCGATGGCGTAGGCCGACTTCGAGCAGTTCGGGCCCGGCGTGTACTGGTAGGGGGAGCCGGCCTCGTACCACTGGCGGCTCTCGAGGTACAGGCCGAAGGCGATGACCTTCTGGGCCTGCAGGTCGTCGGTGTACACCACGCTCGAGTCGATGAGGGACATGTCGGCGAAGGCCTTGATCGAGGTCGCCACGTTGACGGCGTCGGCCTGGGCCTGGGCCGCCCCGGAGCCGGTGTCCTCGTCGATGAAGTTCCCCTGGCCCTCGTAGGGGGCCAGCTTCACCTGACGGCCGTAGAGCTCGAAGGTCTTGTTGAAGATGTTGATGTAGGACTGGAGCGTCTGGATGACCTGGGTGTTGGTGCCGACCACCGAGGCGGGGATCACCGAGTACAGCAGAGGCAGGAGCGAGGTGGCGGCCTCACGGTACGACAGGGTGATCGTGGTTGCCGTGACCCCCGGGGAGGTGGCCCCGCCGTTGTTCCCGTGCCAGGCCGGCTGGCACGGGGGGGCGTAGCTCGACCAGGGCACCTGTCGGACGCCCGGGCCGCACTTCACCCCGCCCACCGTGGTGCCGGAGCTGTACGGGGCGTTCATGGGTGTCTGGCCGGCCAGGTAGTGGATCCCCGTGCCGGCGGGGACCGACGTGGCGGTGTCGATCTCCGGTACGGCCAACAGGACGACGATGAGGACGGCCATCGCTCCGAACGCCAGGAAGTTGCGTCGGATGATGGCGCCGCTCAGTGCCTGGCGGTACCACGGCAGGGGGTTGCCGGTCGCCCCCGTGAAGCCCACACTGTCCAACGTCTCCCCCTCCAACAACCGGCACGGGGACGCCCTCGCGATCCCGTGCACCTCAATCCCCCGGCCCGCCGGACGCCGTCACACGGCGGGCCGACGAACGTCGATTGGCGGAACGATAGTGCAGCGACGTCCGCCCATGCAGCACCGGGACGGGTGGGAACGACGCCGGAGCCGCCCGTCACCCCCGCCCGTCACCCCGGTTCGGCGCGCCGTCGTCGGACGGAGCCGGCTACCGGTCCCCCGCCGGTGGCCGCAGCACCGAACGGTCACCGGCCCGCAGCCCGGCGATGATCGACCGGTAGGCGCCCGCGGCGTCGTCGCCCAGGGCGTCGGTCTCCAGCCATCGGAACCCCCGGTCGCCCCGGTGGCGGTCCACGCCGTGGAGCCCGAACCTCGGTTCGTAGGACCCCCACTCGTAGTTGTCGACCAGCGACCAGTGCCAGTACCCGGTCACCGGCAGGCCGGCGTCGATGGCGTCGACCGCGGCCCCCAGGTTCTCCCGCAGGTACCGGGGCCGGTCCCATCCGTCGAGACGCCGGTAGGCGTGCCCATGACGGACACGGTTGCACAGCCCGTTCTCCACCACCCACAGTGGCGGGCCCGGCGTGAGGTCCGCCTGGGCACTGATCCACCGGGTCAGTCCGGCCGGGTCGACGTGGTCGTCCCAGAGGGCCCGGCCCGGGTCCCATCGCCGGCCGCCGGCCGACCGGTGGCCGGGGACCCGGAGATGACCGGCGGCCCCCGGGTCGTAGTAGTCGAAGCCCACGGCGTCGAGCGTGGACTCGGACGGGCTGCCGTAGACGGCGTCGACGACCCGCCGGGGGGAACGGGACCGGAGCCCCCGCCGGGCACCGGTCGACGGACCGGTGGCCGACCGGTCGGCAGCCACCGCGCCCCGGCCGTAGGCGCTGGTGGCCGCGGCGTACCGGCGAAGGGCCCGCTCGCCCGGGCCGGGGGCCGGCAGGCGCCGGTAGTGGTCGGCCCGTCGTCCGTCGATCCACCCGTCGAGGTCGCGACGGTCGACGCCCAGGCTGCGGGCCGCCAGCAGGTCGGTGAGCAGGCGGTCGAGCTCGTAGATGCTGACGCAGGCGTTGTTGGTGGTGACCACGGCGTCGGGACGGGCCTGGTGGATGGCCTCGTAGGACAGGACATGCGCGGTGAGGAGGTTGTCCACCGCCACGGCGGCGTCGGACAGGGCCAGGCGGCGGCCCGGGGGGAAGACCCCGAGGAGCCAGCTGTCCATGGCCAGGACGTTGATCTCGTTGAGGGTGACCCACAGCCGGACGCGGGGGGCCAGCTCCTCGAGGGCCCGGCGGACCCAGGTCAGGTACCGCTCGGACGAGTCCGCCCGCAGCCAGAATTCCTCGCCCAGCCAGCCCGGGTGGGTGAAGTGGTGCAGGGTGACCAGGGGCTCCATCCCCCGCTCCCGGCAGCCGTCGACGATCTCCCCGTAGCGCGACAGGGCGGCGGCGTCGAACACCCCCTCGCTGCGCTCCACCCGGGCCCACTCCACGCCCAGCCGGAAGCTGTTGCACCCCAGGGCGGCGGCCCGGTCGAGCGACTCCTCGGGACGGTCCCAGAAACCGACACCGTTGCCCGAGGGCTCGACCCGTCCGCAGCGCTCCCAGTCGAACCAGTTGTTCGCCGGCTCGCCGGGTCCGTTGAACCCGCCCTCGACCTGGTACCCGGCAGTGGCCACGCCGAACAGGAACCCGTCCGGGAGGATCCCCCCGGACCCGTCCGCCGCGGCGGTCGCCGCGCCCGTCTCCGCACGATCATCGGTTGGCATCCCGCCAGCTTCCCAGGTCCGGACGGTGCCGTGCTGGGGGCCGCACGCGGGACCCGCCGCCGGGGACGGCCGGCGGGCATCCTGCTACCGTCCCACCGATGTCGGTCGACCAGCACGCCCCGGTGACCACCACCCGCACCGGGGAGGGCCGGGCGTGAGCACCGCCGGACCCGGCGACGACCGGGTCCCGGTGGTCGTGGCCTCGGGCCAGTCCATCGAGCGGGACGAACCGGTCACCCCGGTGGACCTCATGGCCCGGGCCGCCGGGGTGGCCGTGGGGCAGGTGCCGGGCCTGCGCCGACGGGTGGAGCGGGTCTCCGTGGTCGACGTGATGACCAGGACGGGCCCGTCACCGGCCACCGAGCTGGCCCGACGGCTGGACCTCGGCACGGCGTCGACGGTCTGCGAGGTCACGACCGTCGGGGGGAACTCGCCCCAGTGGCTGGTCAACCGGGCGGCCTCCGACATCGCCGCCGGCCATCTGTCGGTCACGGTGATCGCCGGTGCCGAGGCCATCCGGTCGTCCCGGGCCCGCCGGACCGCGGGCCTGCCCCGGGCCGAGCTGGTGACCGACCTGCCACCGGACCCGGTGGTCGGCGACGACCGGCCCGGGCTCGGTCCGGCCGAGAGCGGGGCCGGTCTGCTCGTCCCGCTCCAGATCTATCCGCTGTTCGAGAGCGTGCTGGCCGCCCGGGCCGGTCGGACGGACGCCGGACAACGCGAGTTCCTCGGGGGTCTGCTGGCCCCGTTCACCGAGGTGGCCGCGGCCAACCCGATGGCCTGGTTCCCCGTGGCCCGGTCGGCGACCGACGTGGCCACGCCGTCCCCGACCAACCGCATCGTGGCCGAGCCCTACACCAAGCTGATGACCGCGTTCCTCGGCTCCGACCAGGGCGGGGCCCTGGTGGTCTGCTCCCTGGCCGCCGCCCGGGCCGCCGGTGTGGCCGACCGGGCGGTGTTCGTCTGGAGCGGCGCCGAGGCCACGGACGTGCGCTTCCCGGCCGAGCGTCCCGACCCGGGCCGGTCACCGGGCCTGGCCGCCGCCGGACAGGCCCTGTTCGGGGCGGCCACGCAGGCATCGGGCGGGCGGGCGGTCACCATCGACGACGTCGACGTGCTCGACCTCTACTCGTGCTTCCCCTCGGCCGTGGCTCTGGCCGCCGAGGCCCTGGGCATCGCCCTCGACGACCACCGGGGCCTCACCGTGACCGGCGGGCTGCCGTACTTCGGGGGACCCGGCAACAACTACACCACCCACGCCATCGCCGAGGTCACCGACCGCCTGCGCCGGTCGGGCGGCGGCGACACCCCCCGGCTCGGCCTGGCCAACGGCCTGGGCTGGTTCGTCACCAAGCACGCCCTGGGCCTCTACGGCACCACCCCGCCCCCCGGCGGCTTCCGGCGGGGCGACACGTCCGCGGCCCAGGCCACCATCGACGGGTCGGCCCGCACCACCGCCCTCGAGGTGGACGGACCGGTGCCGGCCACCGTGGTGGCGGTCACCGTGCTCCGCGACGCCGACGGTACGGCCACGGCGGCGCCGCTGCTGGCCGACCTCCCCGACGGCCGACGGGTCGCGGCGTCGGCGGCCGACGACACCACGACGGCCGAGCTCGGCGGCCGCGACGTCCCCTCGGTGGTGGGGACCGTGGTGTCGGTGGAGGGCAGCCCCCCGCGCTACCGTCTCCGCGGCGACTGAACGACCGACCGGAGGGGCGACCATGTCCGACGAACTGCTACGGGAACGACGGGGTCACATCGAGATCCTGACCATCAACCGGCCCGAGGCCCGCAACGCCATCAACGGCGCCGTGTCCCGGGGGATCGCCCAGGCCCTGGACGAGCTGGAGTCCGACGACGACTGCTGGGTGGTCATCCTCACGGGTTCGGGCGACAAGGCCTTCAGTGCGGGCATGGACCTGAAGGCCTTCCTCGCCGGCGAGGCCGGCGACATCATGGGGGCCAAGGGCGGCTTCGCCGGGATCGCCCAACGCGACTTCGCCAAGCCCGTCATCGCCGCCGTCAACGGCCCGGCCCTGGCCGGTGGGTTCGAGATCATGCTGTCGTGCGATCTGGTGGTGACCATCGACACGGCCACCTTCGGGATCCCCGAGGTGAAGCGCGGCCTCATGGCCGGGGCCGGCGGGCTGATCCGTCTGCCCAAGCGCATCCCGCCCACCATCGCCCTGGAGCTGGCCCTCACCGGGGACCCGATCGACGCCCACCGGGCCCTGGCGCTCGGCCTGGTCAACCGGGTGGTGCCGGCCGACCGGTTGCT
>Ga0302196_10002155_pt1 | contig 18581 bp, 14 predicted proteins | sample II_Bog_N1_3_FD_198794 | JGI IMG/M metagenome (GOLD analysis project Ga0302196, IMG submission 198794) | Peat permafrost microbial communities from Stordalen Mire near Abisko, Sweden - II_Bog_N1_3 | ecosystem: Environmental > Terrestrial > Soil > Wetlands > Peat | place: Sweden: Abisko...
GAGGCCCATTGATTCGACGAATGAATCCGCCGTCAAGCTCAAAGTGGGGTCATCCAATCCAGTGCCCGCTCCGCGGGGCGCGCGCCGCATGGCCCAGGCGCGGGTGGAATGTGATTTTGTCAAACTAGACGATCTGCCCTGGCCGAAACGCACCACTTTCGATTCTTATTTCGGCCAGTCGATCGCCAGCATGCTGACCAGCCGCGGCTGCTGGCGCGACTGCGCGTTCTGCAGCATCAACGCCTGGTACGAGCGCGTCGGCGGCAAGAAGTTCCGGGTGCGCAGCACCGCCGACATCGTCGCCGAGGTGGCCGATCTCTATGTCAACCGCGGCGTGCACGTCTTCAACTTCCAGGATGACAACTTCTTCCTGCCGAATCCGGAAAAGGCCGCCCGCCGTTTCGCCGAGTTCCGCGATGGCCTGCGCCAGGCCGGAATCGGCCAGATGGCGATGATGGTGAAGGCGCGGCCCGACAGCATCACCCGCGAGTCGATCGCGATACTGGACGAGCTCGGGCTGTTCCGCGTGTTCCTCGGCGTCGAGAACGGCTGCGACAACGGCCTGCGCAAGCTCAATCGCAAGAACACGGTCGAGCAGGTGCTCAACGCGCTGCGCATCCTGAACGACTTCGACCTGCACGTCGCCTTCAACCTGCTGATGTTCGAGCCGCACACCGAGCTTGGCGAAATCCTTGCCAATCTGCGCTTCATCGAGCGGCATATCGACAACCCGTTCAACTTCTGCCGCGCCGAGGCCTATCCGGGCACCGGGCTGGCGGACCAGCTGGCCGCCGAGGGGCTGCTGCTGGGCGACTATTTCGGCTTCGACTACCGGCTGGTGGACCCGCACGCCGAGATGTTCCATCAGATCGCCAACTTTGCGTTCTTCGACCGGAACTTCAACGATTGCGGGCTGCACTATTTCAACATGCAGGTGGACTTCACCTTCCAGTTGCTGCGGCGCTTCCATCCCGCGGTGCTGACCGAACGCCTGCGCGCCGCGGTGAAGAACTTCATCAAGGAGACCAACCTCGACACCTATGAGCATCTGTGCGGCATCTACGATTTCGTCGCCGGCGCCACGCCGGGCGATCGCGTGGCGATCGAGGCGTTCGCCCGCCAGGTCAGGACCCGCGTGGACACCGCCAGCACGCGGCTGATCGACCGCGGCCAGGCCATTCTCGACCGGCTGGAGGAAGCCTATCACCACCGCGCCGAGGCCGGGCGGGCGCTTGCGCCGGTGCTGGCGAACGGCGAATTGCTGCGCTGCCGGCCGCTGCCGTACGCCGGCCCCGACGATCTGCGCGGGCTGGAACTGCTGCCGGCGGCTTCAGGCTGGGCGGCCGGGGACTTTTTCGGTGTGGCATCGGCACCGGTGCCCTATGCGGCCTTCAAGGCAAGGATGGAACAGTTCGCCACCGTGTCCGGGCGGTAGGCCCGCCGGTGGCCGCCGGCCGCACGGCGCGAGCGGGCGCGTGCGGAAGTCGCTGCCGAATAGCTGTGCGTCCTAAAACCAGAAAGGGAAGTCAATGCCACAGAACATTTCCCGCCGCCCGATCTACTGGCCCAACGAGCCCGCCCACCCGGGCATCGTCCAGCAACTTGCCGACGTGGTCGCCCTGTATGGCGTCATCCGCGACAAGGTGCAGCCGCAGATCGACAAAGCCTTCGACGATGTTTCCCGCTCGATCGGCTTCGTCGTCGCCACGACCCTGCCGGTGGCGGTGACGATCGACGACAAGGGCGGCGTCACCGGCGTGGCGGTCGGCGGCGAGCAGTTCAAGGGCACCCTGTTCGACCGTGAACTGACCCAGGCGCTGGCGCCGCTGATCGGTCAAACGGTCGCCGGCGCCAGCGCCGGCACCTACAACATCTATGCGATCTGGCAGGCGGCGCTGGCCCTGGCATTGCAGCACCACTGGCTTGAGCCGGCCCATGCCGGCAGCCTCCCGTCGGAGTTCGCCGCGACCGCGCAACGGGCGGCGCCGCAGCTGTCGGCCGCGCGGCCGGTGACGGGCGTGCACGAGCCGGCGCACTTCCTGGACGCCGGGATTCAACTGGCGCCCGAGGATACCGTGGTGATCGCGGCGATCGACCAGGTCTATCCCGAACTGCGGCTGGCCGAGCGGGTCGCCACCGCGCGGGTCGCGACCCGGCCCGGCGGCGTCATTCCCCATGTGCAGGAGCGGGTGCATCTCAGCACGTCCAACCTGCTGAACGACACCGGCTTCGTGGCGGCGCTCAACGATCTGGTGCAGAAATACAGCCGCTGAGCGCCGGCGACACGGGCCGACGTCAACGGGTCGCTGGCCGGCGTGACGTTCGATGGCGCCGCCGTCGCCTTGCCGGACCTGCTTGCCGCTCCGGGGCGGGTGTCCGATAAGCCCCGTGTGCGGCGGGGTCCCCCCGCCCGCCGGACCCGCGGGGGAACCAGACGCATGCCCAGCGACCTCGAGATCGCCCGAGCGGCCAGGCTTCTCCCGATCGCCGGGATCGCCGCGCGGGCCGGCATCCCCGCCGACGCCCTGGAGCCGTACGGCCGCCACAAGGCCAAGGTCGGCTTCGATTTCATCCGTTCGGTACAGGACCGCCCCGACGGCGCGCTGGTGCTGGTCACCGGCATCAACCCCACCCCGGCCGGCGAGGGCAAAACCACCACCACCATCGGCCTCGGCGACGCGCTGAACACGATCGGCCGGCCCACCATGATCTGCCTGCGCGAGCCGAGCCTCGGCCCCTGCTTCGGGGTCAAGGGCGGCGCCACCGGCGGCGGGCGGGCGCAGGTGGCGCCGATGGACGAGATCAACCTTCACTTCACCGGCGACTTCCACGCCATCACCGCGGCCAACAACCTGCTCGCCGCGATGATCGACAACCATATCTTCTGGGGCAACGCGCTGGGCATCGACCCGCGCCGGGTGGCCTGGCGGCGGGCGCTGGACAGCAACGACCGCGCCCTGCGCCGCATCGTCGCCGGGCTTGGCGACGGCGCCAACGGCGCCGCCCGCGAGGACGGGTTCGACATCACCGTCGCCTCCGAGGTGATGGCGGTGTTCTGCCTGTCGCGCGATCTGGCCGACCTGCAGGACCGGCTCGGCCGCATCGTCGTCGCCACCAGGCGCGACGGCTCGATGGTGACCGCGCGCGACCTCAAGGCGCATGGCGCCATGGCGGCCCTGCTGCGGGACGCGCTGCAACCCAATCTCGTGCAGACGCTGGAAGGTTCGCCCGCGCTGGTGCATGGCGGGCCGTTCGCCAACATCGCGCATGGCTGCAACTCGTTGCAGGCCACCCGGCTCGGCCGCAAGCTCGCCGGCATCGTGGTGACCGAGGCGGGGTTCGGCGCCGATCTGGGCGGCGAGAAGTTCCTCGACATCAAATGCCGGGTGGAGGGCATCGCGCCATGCTGCGCGGTGGTTGTCGCCACCCTGCGGGCGCTGAAGATGCATGGCGGCGTGGCCCGCGCGGAGCTCGGCCGCGAGGATGTCGCGGCGGTGCGGCGCGGGGTTGCCAACCTGGCCCGCCATGTCGAGAACATGGGCAAATTCGGGCTGCCGGTGCTGGTGGCGCTGAACCGGTTTTCCGCCGATACCGACGCCGAGATCGACACCGTCCAGGCGGCGCTGGCGCGGCTGGGCACGCGCGCCTATCTGTGCACGCATTGGAGCGAGGGCGCGGCCGGGGCGACCGATCTGGCGCGGGCGGTGGCCGGGCTGGTCGATGCGCCGCCGCCGCCCTTCCGCATGCTGTATCCCGACGCCATGCCTCTGGCCGACAAGCTGCGCCGCATCGCCCGCGAAATCTACCGCGCCACCGACATCGCCCTGCCGGCACCGGTGGCGAAAAAGCTGCAAACCTGGGAGAGCGCGGGCTTCGGCCACGTGCCGGTGTGCGTCGCCAAGACGCAGTACAGCTTCAGCGCCGACCCGACGCTGCTGGGCGCCCCCGAGGGACACGTGTTGCCGGTGCGCGACGTGCGCCTGTCGGCCGGGGCCGGCTTCGTGGTGGCGATCTGCGGCGATGTCATGACCATGCCCGGCCTGCCGCGCGTGCCGGCCGCCGAGAATATCGGACTGGGGGCGGACGGGCTGATCGACGGCCTGTTCTGACCGGCGCCGGTCAGCGCCGCGCCAGTCAGCGCGGCAAACGGCCGGCGGCGCGCAGCACGGTCTGGGCCAGCGCCGCGCCGAGGCAGGCGTTCAGCCGCTCGGTGATGCGCCGGCGCTCCGGCCTGGAGGCGCTCTCCAGGTCGAGCTGCCCGGCATCGGCCCAGCTCCGGCCCAGCTCGAAGCGGCGGAACAGCACCGCACCGTGGCGGTGGGCGGCGTCCTGCATCGCCTCCCGGTAGGGGTCCAGGGCGGCGTGCGACTGCAACATGCGGCTGTACTGGGGGTCCACCAGCAGCAGGTCGGCGCCGACCTGCCGCACCGCCGCGGCGCCCTCGTCGAGGGTGCGGGCAAACTGGTCCGGCGGCGCATTGCGCACCGCCTCCACCGTGCCGGTCTGCCAGACCACCAGATCGAAATGGTGGCCGCCGGGTTCCTGACGCCCCGGCTGCTGGGGGCCCAGTTCCTTGCTCATGATGGCGAGCATGCCGGCGGCGGTGATGCCGCGCTCGCCCCGCAGCACCAGTCGGATGTCGGTACCCGGCATGGCGTTGCGCAGATCCTGGGCCATCTGGTCGGAGAAGGACCCCTCCGCCCGGCCGCGCGCGCCCAGCACGGTGCCCGAGCCGATCGCCAGCACGGTCAGGTGGCCGGCTTGCAGTGCCCCGGCCACGCGGGGAAACATGCCCGGGGCCACATCAGGCGCCGCCACCTCGGGCGGCGCCGGGCAGACGGGCGCCGCGACGGTCGCCCTCCCGCCCGACAGCAGGACGCCGCATAACAGGGACATCAGCAGCAATACAGCGAGGATGGCCAGCCGGTGCATATCCGGTTCGCCTATCAGCCGGCGCCCGGCCGGGCAAGCCCGGGCTACGCGCCCCTGATGCCCGCAACGATCGCTTCGACGTCGAGCGCCGCCGGCGCGGTCGGGTGGCGGGTCAGGAACAGGGTCTGCCGGCGGATCGCGTCGCGCACCCGGTCATCGCGGCGCACCACCCCGGCCAGCGCCGGCGCGCGACCGAGGAAGGCACGGCAGACGCGCGCCAGCGTGGCGTAGGTGCGCTCCCCGGCAGCCCGGCTGCTGGCCTGGTTGACCACCACCCGCGCATCCCCCGCCGGCGCATCGGCGGCGTGCAGTTTCAGCGCGGCATAGGCGTCGGTCAGGCTGGTCGGCTCCTCGGTGGCCACCACCAGCAGCACGTCGGCGAAGCCCGCCATGCGGCGCACCCGGCGGTCCAGCCCGGCGCCGAGGTCCAGCACCACCCGGTCGCGCCGTCCGGCCTCGATCCGCAGCGCCGCCAGCAGCCGCTCCAGCGCGGCGGTGTCGAGCTGGGCCAGCACGCCCGAGCCGGAACGGCCGGCCAGGATGTCGAACCCGCCCGCATGCGGCTGCACCGCCGCGGCCAGGGCGATCTGGCCGTTCACCACCGACGCCAGGTCGTATTGCGGCATCAGGCCGAGCTGGATATCGACGTTGGCAAGGCCAAGATCGCCATCGAACAGCAACACCCGCTCGCCGGCACGCGCCAGCGCGTGCGCCAGCGTGATGGCGAACCAGGTTTTGCCAACTCCCCCCTTGCCGGAGGCCACCGCCAGGATGCGACCGGCACTGGTGGCGGCGATGGCGGCCGGGTTGAGAATGGTGGCGTCGGTCATTGCGGGCGCGCTCCGGTGCGGGCGGCGGGAAGCTCGGGGACCCGCATCAGCCGGGTGGCCAGCAGGTCCGGGGTCATGGGTACAAGGCCGTCCGCGGCGCCCGGGCCGATCCCGGCCTCGGCCAGCGCCAGTCCGGCACCGGCGGCGGCCAGCACGGCACCGACGCGACGCGCCAGATCCAGCCTTGTCGCCGCCAGCAGCCGGGCACCGCAGGTGCCATAGGCGCCGGCCAGGTCGGCCGCCTCGCAAACATCCAGCCCGGCCGGCAGCACGACGGCGATGGCGGCACCCGCGGTGGCGGCCAGCGCCATGATCGCATCGCGCTCGGCGGCGTCGAACGGGTCGGTGCCAGGCGAGTCGATCAGCACCGGCGCGCCGGCCTCCCGCCGCGCCAAGGCGCGCGTCAGGGCGGTGGGCGTGCTGGCCACCAGCAGTTGCAGGCCCAGCAGGCGGGTAAAGGCGGCCAGTTGCTCGGCCGCCCCGGCGCGCTTGCCGTCGGCGGTGATCACCAGCGGCGTGCTGCCCGCCATCACCAGCCGGGACGCCAGCCGGGCAACGGTCAGGGTCTTGCCGGCGCCGGGCGGTCCCACCAGCAGCAGCGGCGGCGCCGCCTCGTGCAGCGCCAGCCTTTCGAAGCGCAGCGCCACCGACAACGCGAAGGGCAGCGGCCCCGCCTCCAGCCGCCGCACCAGCCCGGCCGGCACCCCGTGCCAGACAAAGGCGGCTTGCCGGCTGGCATCGACCGACCCGCGCCCATGGTTGTGGCCAGAAGGCGGAAGCGGCGCGCGCACCGGTGCAACGGGTGGGCTGTCGTCCTGCTCCAGCGCCGCCGTCACCTCCACCCCGCCGGCCACCCGGCGGGTGGCCAGGATCAGCGCGTCGGCCCCCAGTTCGGCGCGCACCTGCGCGATCGCCTCGGCGGTGTCGGCAGCGCGGTAGATCTTCAGCCGCATGGCGCTCCCCCCCCCGGTCAGATGCTGCCGACGGTGCGGATGCGCGCGCGCGGGAAGATCTCGGCCTGGGCCAGTACCGGGGTGGCCGGGCGGATGCGCTCGACGATAGCGCGCACGTGGAAGCGGATGGCGCCGCTGGTCAGCAGCACCGGCGCCTCGCCGGCCTGCGCGGCGTGGTCGAACACCGTCCGCAGCGCCTGCATGAACTCGCTGAGCCGGGACGGCGCCATGGCCAGCTGACGGTCCTCGGGCGGGCCGACCAGCGCCTCGGCGAACGCCCCCTCCCACTCCGGGCTGAGCGTGACCAGCGGGATGTAGCCGGCGCCGCCGACATGCGCGTCGCTGATCTGGCGCGCCAGCCGCGCCCGCACATGGCCGACGATCGCCGGGATGGCGCGGGCACCGCCCGCGCATGCCTCCTGGATGCCTTCCAGGACGGTCGGCAGGTCGCGGATGGAGACGCGCTCGCTCAGCAGCATCTGCAGCACCCGCTGCACGCCACCCACGGTGATCTGGCCGGGAATCAGCTCGGCCACCAGCTTCTGCTGCTCGCGCGGCAGCTCGTCCAGCAGCTTCTGGGTTTCCGAAAACGACAGCAGCTCGGCCATGGTCTGCCGCACGATTTCCGTGAGGTGGGTGGCCAGCACGCTGGGCGGGTCCACCACGGTGCAGCCACGGAACACCGCCTCCTCGCGCAGCGACGGGTCGATCCACAGCGCCGGCAGGCCGAAGGCCGGCTCGATGGTGCGTTCCCCGGCCAGCGGCGGGATGCCGCCGCCCGGGTCCATCGCCAGCATCATGCCGGCACGGATCTCGCCACGCCCGGCCTCGATTTCCTTGATGCGCACCGAGTAGCCGTCCTGGGTGAGCTGCATGTTGTCCTGAATGCGCACCGGCGGCAGCACGAAGCCCATCTCGCTGGCGATCGACCGGCGCAGCGACTTGATCTGCTCGGTCAGCCGCGGCGTCTCCCCGCCCGCCAGGCCGAGCAGGCCGAGACCCAGCTCCAGCCGGATCATGTCCATCCGCAGCGAGTCGCTGATCGGCGGCTCGGCGGCCACCGTTGGCAGCGCCACCGGGGCGGTCGTCTCGCCGGGTGGGTGGCGGAAACGCATATACGCGCCCGCACCGGCCAACCCGGCCAGCACCAGGAAGGGCAGCGCCGGCAGCCCCGGCATCAGCGCCAGCACCGCCGCGGCGCCGCCGGCCAGCGCCAGCGGCTTGGGATTGCTGCCGAGCTGGAGCATCAGTGCCGCGTCGGCCGAGCCCTCGGTGCTGCCCTTGGTCACCACGATGCCGGCGGCGGTGGAAACCAGCAGCGAGGGAATCTGCGATACCAGCCCGTCGCCCACGGTCAGGGTGGTGTAGGTGGCGGCGGCGTCGGCGAACGGCATGCCGTGGCGCACCAGCCCGATCGCCAGCCCGCCCAGGATGTTGATGAAGGTGATCAGCAGCGCCGCGATGGCGTCGCCGCGGACGAATTTCGCCGCACCGTCCATCGCCCCGTAGAAGCCGCTCTCCTGCTCCAGGTCGCGGCGCCGGGCGCGCGCGGTTTTTTCATCGATCGAACCGGCGGACAGTTCGGCGTCGATCGCCATCTGCTTGCCCGGCATGGCATCCAGGCTGAACCGGGCCGCGACTTCGGCGATGCGGCCGGAACCCTTGGTGATGACCATGAAGTTCACCACCAGCAGGATGGCGAACAGGATGATCCCGATCACCACGTCGCCGCCCATCAGGAAGCCGCCGAACGCCTGCACCACATGGCCGGCCGCCGACGGCCCCTCATTGCCGCGCGACAGGATGAGCCGGGTGGTGGCCACGTTCAACGACAGCCGCAGCAGCGTGGTCAGCAGCAGCAGCGTCGGGAAACTGGTGAAATCCAGCGGCCGTTGCAGGAACAGCGCCACCATCAGCACCAGCACCGAGGCGGTGATGGACAGCGCCAGCCCGAGGTCGAGCACCAGCGGCGGCAGCGGCAGGATCAGCACCGACAGCAGCGCCACCACCCCGAGCGCCAGCCACACATCGGTGCCCGGCAGGCGCAGGCGCAGCCTGTCGGCAAATCCGGTGAGCGGGATTGGCGCGGCGTCGGTCATGGTGGCGTCAGACCGCGATGCCGACGAGCGGCCCATGGGCCGACAGGTTGACCCCCGCCAGCGGCGGCGGCACCGGAATGCCCTGCGACGCATAGTCGCGCAGCTTGTTGCGCAGGGCGCGGATGGAAATGCCCAGGATGGTGGCGGCGTGGGTGCGGTTGCCCAGCGTGTGCATCAGCGTCTCGATAATGAGGTCGCGCTCCACCTCATCCATGCGCCGCCCGACCAGACCGGCCACCCCCTCGGCCGTCGGCGCGGACGCAACCTGGGCGGGCGGACCGCCCGGCGCCAGTTCGATGGCATCCACTCCGATCGTGTCGCCGCCGGCCAGCAGCACCGCGCGGTGGATGGTGTTTTCCAGCTCGCGCACATTGCCGCGCCAGCCATGCGTCACCAGACGGCGCTTGGCGTCCTCGGTCAGACGGCGCGCCGGCAGCCCGTTCACCTCGGCATAGTGGATGGCGAAATGGTCCGCCAGCGGGCCGATGTCGCCCGGCCGCTCGCGCAGCGACGGGATGCGCAGCGACACCACGTTGAGGCGGAAATACAGGTCCTCGCGGAAGGTTCCGCGGGTCACCTCGGCCGGCAAATCGCGGTTGCTGGTGGCCAGGATGCGCACGTTCACCCGCACCGGGGCGTTGCCGCCGACCCGGTCGATCTCGCGCTCCTGCAAGGCGCGCAGCAGCTTGGCCTGCAGGCGCGGTTCCATCTCGCTGATCTCGTCCAGCAGCAGGGTGCCGCCGTCCGCCGCCTCGAACTTGCCGACCCGGCGCGCCAGCGCCCCGGAAAAGGCGCCCTTCTCGTGGCCGAACAGTTCCGACTCCAGCAGGTTTTCCGGAATGGCGGCGCAGTTGAGCGCCACGAACGGGCCACCCGACCGGCGCGAGCGGCGGTGGATGTGGCGCGCCAGCACTTCCTTGCCGGTGCCGCTCTCGCCGGTGATCAGCACCGACGCTTCGGCCGCGGCCACCTGCTCGGCGCGGTGGATGGTCGCCAGCATCACCGGATCGCGCGCCACCAGCGCGTGACTCTCGCCGCTGGCGGCCTGAAGGATGGCGGCGATCAGGTCGGGGTCGGGCGGCAGCGGCAGAAATTCGCGGGCGCCGGCGCGGATCGCCCGCACGGCGGCCTCGGCATCGGCGTTGACGCCGCAGGCGACCACCGGAATGGCCATGCGCTCGGCGGCCAGCGCCGCCACCAGCCCGCCGACGTCATGCGCCAGGTCGCACAACACGAGATCGAACCGCCCATCGGCGCGCAGCCGGGTCAGTCCCTGCTCGACGTCGTCCGCCTGGTCCAGCCGCGCCCCGCGCGCCATCGCCATGCGCGCGGCCTGGCCGAGTTCGCCGGCCAGCGAGCCGATGATGAGCACATGCATCCGCGAATTCCCCTCAGCCTGGCCGGTCGCCCTTGACGATCTCGGTCATGGTCACGCCCAGCCGGTTGTCATCGACCATCACCACCTCGCCGCGCGCCACCAGGCGGTTGTTGACGTAGATGTCGATCGCCTCGCCGAGCTTGCGGTCCAGCTCCACCACCGCGCCGCGGCCGAGCTTGAGCAGCTGGCTGACCTGCATGGTCGCCTTGCCCAGCACGGCGCTGACGGTGACCGGAATGTCGTACACCGCCTCCAGGTCGCGGGCGCTCCGCGGGCCGGTCTGCTCGGGCGCGGCGGCGGCGGCGGCGGCATCGGCAAGCTCGGTCAGGTCCATGCTTTCGGACATCGGTTTCTCCTTCAGGCGGCAACGGCTTCGAGGGGCGTGAGCAGGTCGAGCGGCGCCAGTGCCTCGGCAACCGTCCGCCACAGCGCGTCGGCATCGCGTACCGCCGCGCCGTCCTGCCAGGTGATGCGCGCGTCGCCCGGCGCCACCGCATCGGTGGGCACCAGCGACACGCGGCCATGCAGTTCGGGATCAAGTCCGGCCAGTTCCTGTTCGACCGCGTGGACCACGTGCGGGCTGAGGCGAATGGTCACCCGCGGCTCGCGCGCCAGCGCCGGCAGCACCGCGCGGGTCAGCGCCGCCACCTCGCCGGCACCGTGACGGGCGCACAGCGCCGGCAGCATGGTCGCCAGGGTGCCCAGCAGCAGCCGCGCCACCACCTCGGCGGACTCCTCGGCCACCTTCGCCGCCGCCGTCCCGGCACCGTCGAGCCGGCCGGCAATGACGTCGAGCATCTGCCGCGTGACTTCGGCGCGGTCGGTCGCGGCCTGCGCCAGCCCGTTGCGATGGCCCTCGGCATAGGCGGACTCACGCGCCTGCGTGAGGTCCGCCTCGGTGAACGCCGGCGGCGGCGGTGGTGGCGGGGGGGGCGGCGGCTCGTCAGGCAGGTCGTCGAGCACGGTGATGCCGGGCGGGGCGTCGAAATCCTCGGCGAACAGGATGGCCGGGCGGCGCGCGCGGGGAGGCGGCATGCGCGGCCGGCCTGACATGTCGGTTGCGGGTGTGGCCATGCTAGTACACCAGTTCCTCGTCCTTGCTCTCGGCGATCTCGATCTGCCCCTGCGCCGCCAGTTCCTTGGCCACCGCCACGATGCCGGACTGGGCGTCGTCCACCTCGCGCAGCTTCACCGGGCCCAGCGCCTCGATTTCCTCGCGCAGCATCTTGCCGGCGCGCTCGGAGAGGTTGGCGAAGAACAGGTCGCGCAGCTTCTCCGACGCGCCCTTCAGGGCCAGCGGCAGCTTGTCCTTCTCGACCGAGCGCAGCAGCATCTGCAAGGCCGGGCCGCCCAGGCGCTGAAGGTCGTCGAAGGTGAACATCAGCGACTTGATGCGCTCCGCCGCCTCGCGGTTGCGCTCCTCCAGCGCCGTCAGGAACCGTGTCTCGGCCTGACGGTCAAGGTTGTTGAATATCTCGGCCATCATCTCGTGCGCGTCGCGCCGGGTGCTGCGCGCGAGGTTGGACATGAACTCGGCGCGCAGCGTGCGCTCGACGCCGTCGAGCACGTCCTTCTGCACGCTCTCCATGCGCAGCATGCGCATGACCACTTCTATGGCGAAGCTGTCGGGCAGCAGCGCCAGCACGCGGGCCGCGTGTTCGGCGCGGACTTTCGACAGCACCACCGCGACGGTCTGCGGATATTCGTTCTTGAGGTAGTTCGCCAGCACCGCCTCATGCACGTTGCCGAGCTTGTCCCACATGGTGCGCCCGGCCGGCCCACGGATCTCCTCCATGATCTGGGCAACCCGGTCGCGCGGCAGGGTCTTCATCAACAGCCGCTCGGTGTTCTCGAAGCTGCCCACCAGGTTGCCGGCACCGCCGAGGCTTTCGACGAACTCGGTGCAAAGCCGCTCGACCACCTCGGCGCGAACCGCGCCGAGCATCGCCATCGCCGACGAGATTTCCTTGATCTCGTCCTCGTGCATCAGTCCGAACAGGCGCGCGCACTGCTCGTCGCCAAGGGTCATCATCAGCACCGCCGCCTTCTGCGGGCCGGTGAGCGAATGGTAGTCGTCCGGGACACCGGCCATTATCGCGGCTCCTGCTGCATCCAGGAGCGCAGGATCGACAGGCTCTCCTCGGGATGCTGGTCCACCAGCTCCGACAGCCGGCGGATCGATGAGGCGCGCAGCTGGCCTTCGATGTTGGCGACCCGTACCATGCTTTCGTCCTCCAGCGCGCCGGCCGCGCCATCCATGAAGGACAGCGCCCCGTTGACCTGATTGCCGGCCCCGAGCAGGCCGGCCGCCTCGCCACCGCTCAGCGGCAGCCCGCCGGCGCCCGCCAGCGCCGCGCCGGCCCCACCGGACAGCGCGGCCATGCCCGCCCCCGGGGTGGTGGTCAGGCGCAGCACCATCGGCCGCAGCACCAGCAGCAGTGCCACCAGCGCCACCAGGCCGAGCAGCGCGGTCTGCGCCAGCCGCATCACGTCGCTGCGCTCGATGGGCAGGCCGAACACCCCATGCGGCTCGGCGATCGCCGCGTCGGGATCGGCGGCGAAGCGCATGGTCACCACGTCCACATGGTCGCCGCGCTTTTCGTCGAAGCCGATGGCGCTGCGCACCAGCCGGGCGATGCGGTCCAGTTCCTCGGCCGGGCGCGGCTGCCATACGGGCGTGCCGTCGGCGCCTTTCACCTCCACCCCGTCAACCAGCACGGCCAGGCTCAGCCGGCGAATCTGCGGCTGCTCGCGCACCAGCGTGCGCACGGTCTTGCTGATCTCGTAGTTGGTCGTCTCCTCCTGCTTCTGCTCCTGGCTGCCGGCGCCCTCGCGCCCGGCATCGGCATTCGGCAGGTTGTTCTGCGCCGACACGGTGGTGGCGGTCTCGGTGGTGCGGCTGCTGCCGTTCACGGTCTGGGCGCTGCGCACCACCTGCCCGTCCGGATCGAAACGCTCCTGGGTTTCGTGCACCTGGTCGAAGTCCATTTCCACCGAGGCTTCCGCCCGCACCCGCCCGGGGCCAAGGCTGCGCTCCAGCATCTCCTCCACCGCCCGGGCGACGCGCATTTCGGTGGCCCGGCGCAGTTCCTCCGCCGATTGCACCGCGGCGGCCGGGCCGGTCGGGCTGCCCGCCCGCGACAGCACGTTGCCGCGGTTGTCGATGATGGAGATGTTCTGCGGCCGCAGTCCCGGCACCGCGGAGGACACCAGATTGAGGATGGCCTGCACGCCCTCATTGTCCATGCGCGCGGCGCCGGCCATGGTCAGCATCACCGATGCCTGCGCGTCCTGCCGGTCACGCGCGAACGGCTCGCGCTTCGGCAGCACCAGGTGCACCCGCACGCCCCGCACGCCGGCAATGCCGCGGATGGTCCGCGCCAGCTCGCCTTCCAGCGCGCGCGACTGGTTCAGCGCCTGCTGGAACTGATTGGTGGTGAGACCGTCACCGCGGTCGAATATCTCGTAACCGATGGAGCCGCCGCTCGGCAGGCCCTCCTTGGCCAGCAGCAGGCGGAGCCGGGCCACCTGCTCGGCCGGCACCATGATCTGCCCACCGCCGGCAGCCAGCTGGTGCGGCACATGCTGGCGTTCCAGCAGTTCGACCACCTGGCCGGCCTCGCGCGGGTCGAGGTCGGCATAGAGCAGCGACATGCGGTCGGCCGGGGCGTGCAGCATCAGCAGCGCCAGCAGCCCCATCATGGCGGCGGCCACCGCCGCCATGGCGGCCAGCCGGGCCGCGCCAAGCGCCTTCAGGCCTTCAAGCAGGCCGTTCACGACCGGTCACCCGGGCGATGGCCGGCGCGACGCGGGTAAGGCTGAGGCGCGGCGAGGTGGGAAGTTCCCATGATATCCGTTTCGCACTGCCCGGCCTTCTGCCGGGCGCCGCAGAGTGGCCCGCGGCGGTTACGCGCCGGTTAACCGGGCGGCACTTCCTGCCGGGCCTCCCGCCCGCCTGGGCGGTGGCGGCGGTCAAACCAACCGCAACCCGCAACGGTCAATGCGACAGATCAAAATGCCGCATGGTCCGACCTTTTTTTTCGCCGCGGCGGTGCTAGGGTGCCGTCGTGCCGAAGACCAACGAAGACCAAACCCGGGTACTGAACATGGCCACCCTGCGCACCCGTTCGCTGTCCGGCCAGAACGGCACGGAACCCTGCGCGTCCTGCGGCGCGCGCAACAGCAGCATCTGCGCCGCCATGGAGGACAGGGATCTGGCGCGGCTGGCGGCGCTGGCCGTGCCCATCCCCATCCCCGTCGGCCGCACCTTCATCACCGAGGGCGACCCGGCCGAGCACTTCTTCAACGTCACCGCCGGCACCGCCAAGCTGTTCAAGCTGCTGCCGGACGGCCGGCGGCAGATCACCGGCTTCGCCTCCACCGGCACCTTCCTGGGCCTGGCCGTGTCGTCCAGCTACGCCTTCAGCGCCGAGGCAGTGGACGCCACCCGGATTTGCCGCTTTTCCCGCACCCGGCTGCGCCGGCTGCTGGACGACTTCCCGGCGATGGAAAAGCGCCTGCTGGAAGTGGCATCCAACGAGCTGGTCGCCGCGCAGGAACAGATGCTGCTGCTCGGCCGCAAGACCGCGCGCGAGCGGGTCGCCTCGTTCCTGCTCGCCCGCGACTCCGTCGCCACCGGCGAGGGCGCGGCATTCGCCGCCAGGCGGGTCTCGCTGCCGATGGCCCGCACCGACATCGCCGACTATCTCGGCCTGACGGTGGAGACGGTCAGCCGCACCATGACCCGGCTGCGCCGCGACCGGCTGATCGAAATGCCATCGCCCACGGAAATCCTGCTGCGCAACCATGCCGCCCTGGCGCAGCTTGCCGCCGGCCTGTCCTGATGCCGCCGCCGTTGACGACGCCGTGATGGCGGCGCACCTAGCAACAGGCCGGGCTGGCCGGGAGAGAGATGGATGACGGCGGGCGCAATGGCACCCGAGGCGATGGCGCGCGACTTCGACCTGCGGTCCCTGTCTCCGGCCTTCCTCAACAACCCCTACCCCGCCTACGACGCGCTGCGCGCCCACGACCCGGTGCGCCGCATGCCGGACGGCTCGCTGTTCCTCACCCGCTACGACGATCTGATTACCGTCTACCGCAACGCCAAACTGTTCAGCAGCGACAAGAAGGCCGAGTTCGGCGCCAAGTTCGGCGTCGACACGCCGCTGTTTCGCCACCACACCGCCAGCGTCGTGTTCACCGACCCGCCCCGGCACACCCGCGTGCGCCGCCTGTTCACCGGCGCCCTGTCGCAGCGCGCGCTGGCCGACACCGAGCCGGCGCTGCTCGCCTTGGTGGACGGGCTGCTGGACCGCCTCGCCGCGAAGGGCCGGTTCGACCTGATCGAGGACTACGCCGCGCAGATTCCGGTGGAGGTCATCGGCAACCTGCTCGGCATTCCGCGCGAACGCCGCGAACCTCTGCGCGCCTGGTCGCTGGCCATCCTCGGCGCGCTGGAGCCGGTGCTGACGCCCGAGCAGGAGCGGCGCGGCACCGAGGCGCTGCTGGCGTTCCGGCCGTTCCTGCGCGAGCTGATCGAGCACCGCCGGGCCAACCCCGGCGACCCCTGGCGCGACGTGCTGACCCGGCTAATCCAGGGCGAGGGCGCCGACCGTATGACGGAGGAGGAACTTTACGAGAACTGCGTGTTTCTTCTCAATGCCGGCCACGAAACCACCACCAACTTCATCGGCAACGCGCTGACCACCCTGCTGGACTGGCCGGACCAGCGCGCCCGGCTGCTGGAGGACCATTCGCTGATCCGCATGGGGCTGGAGGAGTTCCTGCGCTTCGAAAGCGGCAACCAGTTCGGCAACCGCGTCACCACCGCCGACGGCGCCATCGGCGGCGTTGCCTTCGGCCCCGGCCAGCTCATCACCCTGTGCATCGGCGCCGCCAACCGCGACCCCGCCGCCTTCGAGAACCCCAATCAGCTCGACATCGGCCGCTGGCCCAACCGCCATCTGGCGTTCGGCTACGGCGTGCATCTCTGCGCCGGGCTGTCGCTGGCGCGGCTGGAGGGACGGGTGGCGATCGGGCGTTTTCTGGAGCGCTTTCCCCGCTACCGCGCCGACGGCCCGGCCGCGCGCGGCGGGCAGGCGCGGTTCCGCGGCTATCTGTCGGTGCCCGTGGCGGTGGAGTGACTTTCGTTGTAGAACGTCAGGGACAAGAACAAATCGCCGGGGAAAGGGAAACGCATCAAGCCATGGACTCGACGACCGCCCTTTGCCTGACCATGCTCCCGGGCTTCGGCACGAGTGCCGGCGCGGCTGGCGGTATCGCGTCCGCCCGCCGCACCCGGGCGCGTTCGCCATGACCTGCAAACAGCCGCAGGCCGGTTACGATTCCTGCTGGAACGGACTGTGAAGGCATTTTCAACATGACCGACCACACCCACGACGCACGGCGGCACAGCTGGGTTGCTTCCGCCAACGACGATTCCGACTTCCCGGTGCAGAACCTGCCGCTCGGCGTGTTCGCCCCGCGGGGCGAGCGCCCGCGTGGCGGGGTGGCGATCGGCGATGCCATCCTGGACCTGCCGGCCGCCCTGCAAACCGGCCTGTTCGACGGCCTGGCGCAGGAAGCCGCCGAGGCCGCCGCCCTGCCCGGCCTGAACCGCTTCCTCGATCTCGGCGCCGGGCCGCGCCAAATGCTGCGCGAGCGGCTGTTCGAGATCCTGTCCGATGAGGCCCCCGCGGCGGTGCGCGAGCTGGCGCCGCGCATCCTGCACCGCGCCGCCGACTGCACCCTGCATCTGCCCGCCACCATCGGCGACTATACCGATTTCAACGCCGGCATCCGCCACGCGACCAATGTGGGCGAGTTGCTGCGGCCGGACACCCCGCTGCCGCCGAACTACAAATATGTGCCGCTGGCCTATCACGGCCGTGCCTCCTCGATCCGCCCGTCCGGCACCAAGGTGCACCACCCGAGCGGCCAGCGCCGGCCGGCCGGCGACAGCGTGCCCAGCTTCGGACCGTCCACCAGCCTGGACTACGAAATCGAACTCGGCATCTGGATCGGTCCCGGCAACCCGCTCGGCGAGCCGATCCCGATCGCCGAGGCGCATGCCCACGTCGCCGGGTTCTGCCTGCTGAACGACTGGTCGGCGCGCGACATCCAGGCCTGGGAATACCAGCCGCTCGGCCCCTTCCTGGCGAAGAGCTTCCTGACCTCCATTTCGCCCTGGATCATCACCCCGGAAGCCCTGCGACCCTTCCGTGTGCCGCAGACGCCGCGCCCCGAAGGCGACCCGGCGCCGCTGCACCATCTGTGGTGCGAATTCGACCAGACCCACGGCGCGCTGGCGGTGGACCTGGAAGTGCTGCTGACCACCAAAATAACCCGCGCCCGCAACATGCCGCCACAACGCCTGTCGCTGGCCAGCACCCGCCACCTCTACTGGACCTTCGCCCAGATGGTGACGCACCACACCACCGGCGGCTGCAACCTGATGGCCGGCGACCTGTTCGCCTCCGGCACCATCTCCACCCCCGAACCATCGGGGTGGGGCAGCCTGCTGGAACTCAGCCGGGGCGGCCAAACGGACGTGCACCTCGCCTCCGGCGAAACCCGCCGGTTCCTGGAAGACGGCGACGAAGTGATCTTCCGCGCCCGCGCCTTGCGCGAGGGGTTCGCGCCGATCGGGTTCGGGGAGTGCCGGGGGATGGTGGTGGCGGGGCACTGACGAATTGGGGGCACTTGCAGAGAAAGTAAGGCCAGGGGCGCTGCCCCTGGACCCCGCCAAGGGCCGGGAGGCCCTTGGAACCCGTTACTTTTTGGGGGTTGATGGCAGGAGGTTACGTAAACTGGCGGTGGCCGCCGGGCGGGCAACACGACGGTGGCGCCCGGCAACTTTGGCCTCGGAAAGCAATACAACCGGGCAGCACGCGTCCGCGCGGATCACCTGCCGCCACTGCCGTCACGGCGCTGGCAAACGTTGCGCGCAACCCACTGATTACGAATATTTTGGCTACGATGATAAGATATTGAAAATATACAGTTTATTTCGGTGCGCTACTGCACCGTAGTGGGGCTGTAGTGTTCCGATTTCGTACCGAATACAGTCCGGCGAGCGTTTCGTGACTTCGCTAGATGCAGGCAAGCGGAAGCAGGCGATGTTTGCCATTTCAGGATCTCAGTCTTATTGATCAGCCGATTGCCAACCGATATGCGTCCAAAGCCAGCGTTTCAGATTTTTTCGGAAGCAACATAGCGTACTTGCCTGATTTTGGCTCGACAACTTGAATATGCCAGTAAAGGACGCTTATGTAGATGTGTCAGGCGACCACAACATCTAGCTCATTGGGTCCGGCTGCTGCGCCGGGGCATCAATCTAGAAATCACGTGGTTTAGGCAGAGCTTTTCGTAATTCGTAATTCGCAAC
>Ga0302196_10002158_pt1 | contig 18572 bp, 17 predicted proteins | sample II_Bog_N1_3_FD_198794 | JGI IMG/M metagenome (GOLD analysis project Ga0302196, IMG submission 198794) | Peat permafrost microbial communities from Stordalen Mire near Abisko, Sweden - II_Bog_N1_3 | ecosystem: Environmental > Terrestrial > Soil > Wetlands > Peat | place: Sweden: Abisko...
GCGGACGGTGGCGGCCACGCTGGCGGCGAAGGTGTTCAACCTGCAGACCCTGCGGCGCGCCCGGCGGGTGGGGGAGGTCCACTACGACCTGGGAAACGATTTTTTCGAGGCGATGCTGGGCCCAGGCCTGCAGTATTCATGCGCCTATTTCCAGGGCACGGACGACCTGGCGCAGGCCCAGCGCATGAAGATGGAGCTGATCTGCCGCAAGCTCGGGCTGCGGCCCGGAATGCGCCTGCTGGACATCGGCTGCGGCTGGGGCGGCTTCGCGAGGTACGCCGCCGAACACCATGGATGCTCCGTTGTGGGCGTCACCATCTCCCGCGAGCAGCACACCCATGCCGCGGCGGCCTGCCGCAGCCTGCCGATCGAGATCCGGCTTCAGGACTACCGGGATGTGATGGGGGTGTTCGATCGCGTCGTGAGCGTGGGCATGATGGAGCACGTCGGCTACAAGAACTACCGGGTGTTCATGGAGACCGCACACCGGTGCCTGGGCGAAGGGGGGCTCTTCCTCTGCCACACGATTGCAGGCAATGCCTCGCGGGTGCGGACCGACCCCTGGATTGCGCGCTACATCTTTCCCAACTCGTTGCTGCCTTCGCCCGCGCAGGTGACCCGGGCCGCGGAGGGGCTCTTCGTCCTCGAGGATGTCCACAACTTCGGCTCCGACTACGATCGCACGCTGATGGCCTGGGAGCGGAATTTCCGCGAGGCGTGGCCGCGGTTCCAGGCGCGTTACGGCGAGCGCTTCTATAGGATGTGGCGTTTCTACCTGCTCAGCTGCGCCGGAGGCTTTCGTGCCCGGACCCTTGAGCTCCTCCAGTTTGTCCTCTCCAAGGGGGGTGTCGTGGGGGGGTATGCGCCGGTGCGCTGAACGGGCCGAGCGCTCAGCGGCCCGGGTTGAATGAGAGGTCCTCGCGGTTGAGGATCCACGGATCGTTGAGCGCGGCCGCGGCATTGCGCGTCGAGGCCATGCCCCAGCCGACCCCGCCTCCATTCTGGTCCCACCACTGCACAAAGAATACGGTGCGCGGCATCAGTCCATGGAGCGCGGAGACGAGGGTGGTCTCGTCGAAGCCGAGATCCCCGCCCGACGGGCCTTTCGGACCGAACTTAGCCATGCAGACCGTTTTTCCCGTCGACACGAGCGGGGTGTAGCTGCCGACCACCGAGGCGGATGGCGTCGTGCTGCGCGTGTGCTGGAAACCGGGGGGGGACGGCAGGAGCCGGCCCCCCGCGCCCCGGAGCCGCCGCTTTCTCCTTGCGGACGCGAGGGCCGCGTGAGGCTAATGGCGCCCATGAACAGGAAGAACCTGGCCGGACTGCTCGCGCTTTTCATTGCCCTCGGCTCCCCGGTGTGGGCCGCCGATTTTCCGGCCCCCTCGCAGGCCGACTATGGGATCAGGGACTTCAGATTCGCCTCGGGCGAGAGCCTGCCGGCGCTCAGGATCCACTACCGCACCTACGGCCACCCGGAGCGCGGGGCCGACGGGATCGTCCGCAACGCGGTCCTGATCCTGCACGGGACCGGGGGCTCGGGGGAAAACTTCATCAATGCGATCTTCGCGGGGGAGCTGTTCGGCCCGGGCCAGCCCCTGGACGCGGCGCGCATGTTCATCGTGATTCCCGACGGGATCGGCCACGGGAAGTCCTCGAAGCCGAGCGACGGCCTGCACGCGCGGTTTCCCGCCTACGCTTATGCGGACATGGTCGACGCCCAGTATCGGCTCCTCACGGAGGGGCTCGGCGTCAACCACCTGAGGCTGGTACTCGGAACGTCGATGGGCGGCATGCACGCGTGGGTCTGGGGAGAGCGCTACCCCGCATTCATGGACGCCCTCATGCCGCTCGCGAGCCTGCCGACCCAGATCTCGGGGCGCAACCGGGTGTGGCGGCGGGCGATCATAGACTCCATCCGCAACGATCCCGAATGGAAGGGCGGCGACTACACGGTCCAGCCGCCGTGCCTGCGCGCCGCGGAGGAGATTCTCTTTTTCATGGGCAGCAACCCCGTGCGCCGCCAGCAGGCCATGCCGACGCTCGCCGCGTCCGACGCGGTCCTCGATCATTATGTCGACGAGGAGGTGCGCCATGGGGACGCCAACGACCTCCTTTACGCGGTGTCGGCCTCGCGGGACTACGACCCCGGCCCGGGGCTCGGGGGGATCCGCGCGCGGCTCCTCGCCGTCAATTCCGCGGACGACCTGATCAACCCGCCGGAGCTCGGGATCCTGGAGCGGGAGATCGGGAAGGTGCCCCACGGCAGGGCGGTCGTGATCCCCGCGGGCGACGCGACCTACGGGCACGGGACGCACACGCACGCCGCCGTGTGGAAGCCGTACCTGGTCGAGCTCTTGGGACCCTGGGAAGGGCGGCCCTAGATTAGGGCACGAGCAGCGTCCGGTTCGAGGCGTCGCGTGGGTCGTCAATGCGGGGATAGTCGCGCCAGAGCCAGCGCATCATCTCGGGCAGCGCGGCGCCTCCCTGCCTGCCCGAGTGGGTGCCGATGCCCCAGCAGTAATTGACGTCGTAGCCCTTGTCCGTGAGCGCGGCCAGCATCCGCAGGTTCTGCGCGTGCCAGTCGCGCTCGGGATCGTACTTCCCGGCGGGGTCGCCGGGCCGCACGCCGCGGTTGTCGTTCACGCCGTCGAGGAGGTAGACGCGGATCGGCTTGCGCTCGCTCGCGCGGATCAGGTCGGGGTAGACGTGGCCGCCGCGGATGTTCGTGAAGCTGCCGATCGTGGAGAGCACCTTGTGGAACTGGTCCGGCCGGTGCCAGGCGACCGTGAAGGCCGCAATGGCCCCGGAGCTGGAGCCCGCGAGCGCCCGGTCGTCCGGATTCGCGGAGAGGTTGTAGCGCGCCGCCAGGACCGGCATCACCTCGTCCGTGACCACGCGCGTGTACCTATCGTCGAGGCCGTTGTACTCCTGGGGGCGGTTGGAGGAGTGGTCGCCCCACTCGGTCTGGGTCGCCACGGGCTGGTCGGGCCTGCGGCCGGGGTTGATGAAGACGGCGATCATGACCGGGATCTCCCGGCGGTAGATCAGGTTGTCCAGGACCTGGGGCGCGCGGTAGTCGCCCGTGGGGCTCGCGAAGGCCTGGCCGTCCTGGAAGATGATGAGCGACGCCGGCTTCGCGGCGTCGTACTGCGCCGGCACGTACACGCAGAAATCGTGGAGCGTTCCCGGGTAGGCCTGGCTCGGCAGCTGCTCCCAGGCGGTCACCTTTCCCCGGGGCACCCCGGGATGGGGCTCGGAGTCGGGGCCGGGGAGGTAGACCTCGTCGAGGGGGGAGGCGGGGCGCGCCGGCGGGGCCAGCGCCGCGGCCAGGAGCGCGAGCAGGAGGAGTCGGGGGGAGTTCAAGGGGGAGAAGGGACGGCGCAGGCTAGGGGCGGCCCCACACCGGGGCAAACTTCGAGCGCCCGTCGCCCTGGTGGGTCACGGGCCCCATCGTCAGCATGCGGTAGCAGCGGTAGGGAATCGTCGAGAGCCCTCCGGTCGGGCGCAGCTTGCCCTTCCACGCCTTGCCGGGATGGCCCCAGAGCCCCTCGGCGTAGATCGGCTGGCCCTCGGCGATGTCGACCAGGACCATGCCGTAGCGCTGGAGCGCGATGCAGACAATGCGCTCCTCGGGGGTCAGCGGGAATTTCGAGAGGTCGAGGGCGGGGTCGAGCTGGATCACGGTCCCCTCGGGGATGCCGCCCTCCGTGAACCCGTCGGTCCAGGCCGCGGGGAACACGAATTCCTTGTAGGCGCAGAAGCGCGAGGCCGCGGCGATCCGGTGCCGGATCTCCCCGGACTGGACCTCGTCGTAGAGGATCAGGCCGGCCACCGCGGGGACGCCGGCGGCCCGGCTGGGGCCGTGGAAGTGGACGCTCTCGCCGTCGGGGACGCCGAGGTCCCCGGTGCGGAAGACACCCGGGCCGCGGGCGTCGTAGACCATGCCCGTGGCCGAGGTCCAGTTCCCGTCGGGCCCCCTGGCGAGGGCCCACATGTCCCAGACAAGGCCCCGCTTCCAGTCGACGGCGGCCAGGTGGGCGTCGCCCTTGGGGTCCGGCGTCGCCTGGCTCGGGATCGGCACGAGCTCGAAGCCGTGGCCGTGGCCGAAATGCTCGCGGCTCGTGTGCCAGGTCGTCTTTTCCGCGGGGCTGAGGAAGTGGAAGCCGACCTTCACGAGCGGCGTCGAGGCATCGACCTCGTAGACCGGGATCGTCCACTGCTCGCAGTTGATGAGCCAGTTCTCGCGGCTGGGCTCGGTCTCCAGCAGCTTCACCCACCGCTCGGTGCGTGGATCGATCCGGGCGTCCGGGCCGATCGGCTGGTTCCAGAAGCTATCGTCGGAGAAGAACCTGCGAGGCACGGGCGTCTCGGAGGCGCGGGCCGTGGGCAGGGCAAGGAGGGCGGCGGGGAGCGCCAGGAGGATGCGGGTATTCACGGGGGCGGGGGGTGGGGGCCCCCATGGTGTAGGCGCGGATCGGGGCCATTCCAAGACTTCTAAGGTGGCGGCGCGGGTCGGCCGTTCGCTGCGTCCGGGCGGCACTTGCAGTCCGCCTCCCGCGCTGTTACCAACACCCCCTCTTGAGTCAGCTGACGTATCAGCAGATCGTCCGGTTTCCCGTGATCGCCTTCTATGAGGACGCGTTCCGGAAGGCCACGGGCGTGACGCTGGCGGTCTTGCCGCCCGAGGAGCCGCTGCAGCGCCGCGCCATGGGGTCCCGCGAAAACGCCTTCTGCGCCCTCGCCGCGACCACACCGGCGGGGTGCGCCGCCTGTCTCGAGGTGCAGGCGCGGGCGCAGCGGGGCCTTGCGCACCCGGCGGCGCCGAGGCAGGTCCACTGCTACGCCGGGCTGACCGACGTCGCGGTGCAGGTGAGGGTCCAGGGCCAGCACGTGGCGACCCTCATGAGCGGGCAGGTGTTCCGGCGCGAGCCCACGGACCGCGACTTCGACATGGTGCTGCGCTTCATCGGCGCCGGGCGCGACAAGGCCTGGGCGGCCGGCCTGCGGAAGGCCTATTTCGACACGCCGGTCGTGAACGCCGAGCGCTTCGAGGCGATCATCCAGCTGCTGACCGTGTTCGCCCAGTACCTCTCGGACTACATCGACCACCGTGCGTTCGCGTTCTCCCCCGACGAGCCGGCGGCGGTCACCAGCGCGAAGCGCTTCGTGCTGGAGCACGTCGACGAGCCGATCGCCCTGGAGCATGTGGTCGCGCACGTGGGCGTCAGCCGCTTCTACTTCTGCAAGCTCTTCAAGAAGGCCACGGGCATGACGCTCACCGAGTACGTGACCCGGATGCGCCTGGAGAAGGCGAAGACCCTGCTGGCAGACCCGGCGCTGCGCATTTCAGAGATATCCTACGCCTCGGGCTTCGGCTCCATCCCCCGCTTCAACAGCGTGTTCAAGCAGCACACGGGCATGGCGCCGACGGCGTTCCGCGCGTCGCTGCGCCCGCAGCAGGGGTGGGCCGGGGCCGCGCCCGAGGCCAATAGCCAATAAGAGAACACCAAGGCTCGATTAGCGCCCGGCCCGGTGTTTCTGGTACGTTGGGGGGGTACCCCCGCCGGTCAGGCCGCCCGCCTGCGGCAAGCGCCCCCACAACCCAACACTGCCCATGAAACAGAGATCCCTCCATGCCCTGATACTGGCGGGCGTCTGCGCGGCAGCCCTCATCGTGGCCGCCCGGGCCTCCGACGAGGAGCCCCAGGCCCTCAGCAAGGAGCAGCTGGCCCAGTTCGACAAGGGGGCGACGTCGATCGACGTCGCCGCCTACCCGCCGGGCCTGCAGCAGAACTACACGGTGTTCCGCCAGAAGTGCTCGCTGTGCCACACGCTGTCCCGGCCGATCAATTGCGTGTTCGCGCTTCCGGACGAATGGTCGCGCTACATCAAGCGCATGATGCACAAGCCGGGCTCCAACATCAGTCCCGGCCAGGCAAAGAAGATCTACGAGTTCCTGGCGTACGACTCCTCCGTCCGCAAGAAGGCCATGTTCGACGACAAGCTCTCGAAAGCCGACGCGGCGTCGAAGGCGGACGCGGAGTCCAGGCTCAGGGACATCCTGGCCGCCTACCCTCAGAAGTAGCTGAGTCGCGCCCCCGGCCCCGAATCATGCCAGCGACCTTCAACGTCGAGCTGCCTGATGCCGGGTACTACGCGCGGCAGGTGCTCTGCCGCGAAGGCTGCCCGGTGAGGACGGACTCCGGGGCCTACGTGCAGGCGATCTCGGAGGGCCGCTACGAGGACGCCTACATCATCGCCCGCGCCCCGAACCCCTTTGCCTCCATCTGCGGCCGCGTCTGCGCCGCGCCCTGCGAGGCCAAGTGCCGCCGCGGGGCGATCGACGCCCCGGTCTCCATCCGTGCCCTGAAACGCTTCGTCTGCGAGCGGTTTGGCGTCGAGTCGGGCGCGTTCGACCTGGGGCGGGTCTACCCGCAGCTGCGCGACGCGCGCCGCGAGCGGGTCGGCGAAGGCCGCAGGGTCGCCGTCATCGGCGCGGGCCCCGCCGGCATGTCCTGCGCGCACGAGCTGGCGCTCATGGGCTTCGCGCCCACGGTCTTCGAGGCCCAGAACCTCGCGGGGGGGATGCTGGTGCTCGGCGTCCCCGAGTACCGCCTTCCGAGGGAGATCGTCCGGGCCGAGATCGCGGCCGTCGAGTCGCTCGGCGTCGAGATCCGCCTCAACCAGCGCCTGGGAAGGGACTTTGCGTTCGCCGACCTGCGCAAGCAGGGCTTCGAGGCCGTGTTCCTCGGGATCGGCGCCCACAAGAGCCGCGAGCTCGCGATCGAGGGCGTCCAGAACGACGGCGTCTTCCGCGCGATCGACTTCCTGCTGAACGTGAACCTCGGCTACAAGGTCTCCCTCGGCAAGAAGGTGGTCGTGATCGGGGGCGGCAACGTCGCCTTCGACGTGGCCCGCTCGATCGTGCGGCAGTCGGAGGCGGTGGCCGGGATGAGCGAGGCTGAGCTGCGCGTGGCGCTGCGCAAGGCGGCGAGCGTGCTGGAGGAGCTCACGGCCAAGGACTCCGAGGCGCCCGACCAGGTGCGCCTCGCCCTCGACGTGGCACGGGAGGCCATCCGCAGCGGGGTGCCCGACGTCCACATGTTCTGCCTGGAGAGCCTAGATGAGATCCCCGCGGCGCGGGAGGAGATCGAGGAGGCCGAGGAGGAGGGCATCAAGCTGCACACCCGCTACGGCCCGAAGCGCATCACGGGGCGCGACGGGAAGGTGACCGGCATCGAGCTCGTGCGGGCGAGCCGGGTCTTTGACGATAACCGCCGGTTCAACCCGCAGTTCATCGAGGGCAGCGAGGAGGTCTACGAGGCCGACACCGTCGTGCTCGCGATCGGGCAGGCGCCCGACCTCTCCTGGATCGGCCCCGACGACAACCTGAAGGTGTCGGCCCGGGGGACGCTCCAGACGGACCCGGCCACCATGGCCACCTCGAGGCCCGACGTCTTCGCCGGCGGCGACGCGGCCTTCGGCCCGCGCATCATCATCACGGCGGTGGCGGAGGGCAAGAGGGCGGCCCGCTCGATCGCCAAGTTCCTCACGGGCCGCGTGCCGGCCGAGCCGCAGCAGGTCCGCGTCACCGTCTACGACACGGCGCGCTACTCCATGAGGCCGGACTACGAGAAGCTCGAGCGGCGCAGGCCGCCGACGCTTCCCCTGGACCGGCGGGTGGGGATCGCCGAGGTCGAGCACACCTATCCGGAGCCGGATGCGGCGCGCCAGGCCGACCGCTGCCTAAAGTGCCACGTCGGGCCGGTGTTCGACGGCGACACATGCATCCTCTGCGGGGGCTGCGCCGACATCTGCCCCGAGTCGTGCCTGAGGCTGGTGGACGTCGCCCGGCTGCGGGGCAGCGACGCGCTGCAGGCGGCCTTCATGGCGCGCTACGGGCGCGTCCCGGGGCCCGGCGAGCAGGGCGCGATCATCAAGGACGAGACCCGCTGCATCCGCTGCGGCCTGTGCGCCGTCCGCTGCCCCACCGGGGCCATCACCATGGAAAAGGTAGAGCTTGTTCCCTCCTGACATGAATCCCAAACCACTTGGCGACACCGCCGTCACCCGACGCGGCTTCTTCCAGCTGTCGATGGGCTGGGTCGCGGGCACGTTTGCGGTCGCCGCGACCGCCATCGCCACCGTGCGCTTCCTGGTGCCGAACGTGGTCTTCGAGCCCGCCCAGCTGTTCAAGGCGGGCGCCCCCGAGGACTATCCCGACGGCTCCATCACCTTCCTCGAGGACGAGCGCGTGTTCGTCCTGCGCCGGGGCAACACCTTCCGCTGCCTCTCGGCGGTGTGCACCCACTTGGGCTGCACGGTCAACCGCTCCGACAAGGGCTTCCACTGCCCGTGCCACGGCAGCGTGTTCAACCGCGACGGCGCCGTGGTGAGCGGGCCCGCGCCGAGGGCGCTCACCTGGTTCCTCGTGACGCTCAGCAAGGACAACCGCCTGGTCGTGGACAAGGGCCAGAACGTGGCCCACGACAAATACCTCATCCTGTGAAAATGGTCCCCCATCACCTCTGGACATGGTTTGCGTCGACGCGGGTCGGCCGGTCCATCTTCCGGGTCGGCCCCCCGCACAGCAACCTGGAGCGCTCGCAGGCGATGGTCTCGAGCCTGCTGCTGCACGTGCAGCCGGCGAAGGTCAACAGGCACGCCCTGAAGGCCTCGTACTCCCTGGGGCTGGGCCTCATCTCGCTCTATCTCTTCTTCATCCTGATCGGCACCGGGACGCTGCTGATGTTCTACTACGTCCCCAGCACGACGCAGGCGTACGACCGCATGAAGGACCTGCAGTTCGTGGTCTCAGCGGGGCTCTTCGTGCGCAACATGCACCGCTGGGCCGCGCACCTGATGGTCGCCGCCGTCATGCTGCACATGTGCCGCGTGTTCTACACGGGGGCCTACAAGGCGCCGAGGGAGTTCAACTGGCTCGTGGGCGTCGGGCTTTTCCTGACGACGCTCGGCCTGAGCTTCACGGGCTACCTCCTGCCCTGGGACCAGCTGGCGTTCTGGGCGATCACGGTGGGCACCAACATCGCGGGCTACGCGCCCATCGTCGGGCCGAAGCTGAAGTACCTGATGCTCGGGGGCAACACCGTCGGGCAGGAGGCGCTGACGCGCTTCTACGCCCTGCACGTGATCGTGCTGCCCGCGATCGGCGGCCTGGGCGTCGCGATCCACATGTGGAGGGTGCGCAAGGACGGCGGCCTGTCCCGCCCGGACGAGCCCGTGTCGGTCGCCGAGTCGCTGCCGCTCGCCCAGCTGCCGACGAACAAGAGCTACGGATTAATGGAGCTCGCCCGCGGCACGACTCCCCAGGTCGGTCGCGACCCCGACGACGAGGTGTTCTCGTGGCCGAGCCTGATCTTCCGGGAGCTGGTCCTGTTCCTCGTCGTCGTCGCGTTCGTGCTGTTCCTGGCCATCTTCTGGAACGCGCCCCTGGAGGAGCTCGCCAACACGATCCACCCCCCGAACCCGGCCAAGGCGCCGTGGTATTTCCTGGGGCTGCAGGAGCTCGTGAGCTACTCGGCCTTCTGGGGCGGGGTCGCCGTGCCGGCCCTGATCGTGACGGCGCTCGTGGTGCTGCCCTACCTGGACCGCGGGCGCGAGGGGGTGGGCGTCTGGTTCGCCAGGGAGCGCAGGGTCGCGACGACGGTCTTCAGCGTGTGCGTGGCCGTGGCCATCGCCCTGACGGTCGTCGGGACGATGTTCCGCGGGCCGAACTGGGGATGGGTCGTGCCGTGGCGCACGCCGCCGCCCGCAATGGAGGGCCACTGAGATGAACGACACCTCCCTCCAGAAGTTCTACGGCTGGTTCAGCGTGCTCGCGATCCTCGTCGGGGTCCTCGCGGGAGTCGGCTACTACAGGGACGAGTACCGTCCCTGGAAGGACTACCAGAAGAGGTTCATCGCCGAGGAGGTCCGGCGCGCGCCCAGCCCCGACCAGAAGCTGCAGGCGGCCCGCACGCCGCTGCAGATCCGCCAGATCCTCCTGCCCGAGCTCAACCGGGTCGACCGCTGCACGACCTGCCACCTGGCCGTCGAGGACCCGACCTACGGCGGCTTCCCGCAGCCGCTGGCCTACCACCCGCAGCACGACCAACATCCCTTTGACAAGTTCGGCTGCACGGTCTGCCACCGCGGCCAGGGCCGCGCGACGACGGCCGATGACGCTCACGGAAGCGTGGAGCACTGGGACCAGCCCATGCTGCCGCTCAAGTTCATCGAGGCCTCCTGCGGCCAGTGCCACGAGGCCTCGGACAACCCCGCGGCGCCGCGCCTGGCGCGCGGCTCCCAGCTCTTCGAGACGGTGGGCTGCCGCGGCTGCCACAAGCTGGGCGGCGTGGGCGGCGTCGTCGGACCCGAGCTCGACCGGGTGGGGGCGAGGCGCTCCCCCGACTGGCTGAGGGCCCACTTCCTGGAGCCGGCCGCCGTCACGCCGGGCTCGGGAATGCCCCCCCAGAAGTTCTCGGAGCCCGACGTCGAGGCGATCGTCCTCTTCATGCTCAGCCAGACCGGGGCGGAGCTGCCCGGATTCTACGCCTCGATGAAGGTGCTCCCGAGCGCCGCGCAGGGCCAGCACCTCTTCCAGCAGAAGGGCTGCATCGGCTGCCACTCCCTGGGCGGCCAGGGCGGCAAGGTCGGGCCCGCGCTGGACGACGTCGGGCTGCGCCGCAAGCCGGAGTGGATCGTCCAGCACTTCAGGGACCCGCAGACCGTCAGCCCCGGAACCGTGATGCCGCGCTTCGGCTTCACCGAGGCCGAGGCCCGGGCGCTGACCGACTTCCTGCTCCACCAGCGCGAGCAGAAGGTGGCGCTGAGCCTGCCCTCGCTCATGGGCCCCGTCGAGCGCGGCCGCGAGGTCTTCCGCAAGTACGGCTGCGTCGGCTGCCACGGCCCCGAGGGCAAGGGCGGGGTGCCCAATCCCAATGCCAAGACCGCCCAGCAGGTGCCCGCGCTCACCTATGTTGCGGACGGCTACACGAAGCCCGAGGTCGTGAAGCTGATCCTGAACGGCCAGCACGAGATCGCCGCGCTGGACCCCGCGCGGCCCGCGCCGCCGCTCTACATGCCCGCCTGGGGCAGCACCATCAAGGAAGGCGAAATCGACGACCTGGTCGCCTACCTGTTCAGCCTGAAACCCAAGGGCGAGGACCTCGGATTCTGAGGCTTTCGCAACCCCCGACGACTCCCTCCATGAAAATCCGCCCCCCAAAGAACGGTCTGTGCCTCCTCGGCGCCGCGTGCGGCGCCCTCGCAGCCGCGCTGCTTTCGCCCTCGACCGCGCGTGCGGTGCCCAGCTTCGCGCGCCAGATGGACATGCAGTGCATCGAGTGCCACACCGAGTTTCCGATCCTCAACCAGTTCGGGAGGCAGTTCAAGCTGTCGGGCTACACCACGGCCTCGGACCCGTCGACCACGAACATCCCGCCCCTGGCCATCATGCTCCAGCCGTCCTTCACCAACACCCAGATGGGCCAGGCGGGCGGGGCGGCGCCCGGGTTCGGCAACAACAACAACTTCGCGGTGACGCAGCTGAGCGTGTTCTACGCGGGCAGGCTCTTCGGCCCGTACGCCGACCAGGTGTTCAGCAAGGATGTCGCCTCGTTCCTGGACAAGTTCGGCATCTTCGACCAGACGACCTACGACGGGATTGCGAAGGCCTGGCACTGGGACAACACGGAGCTGCGCTTCGCCAACACGACCAGCGTGGGCGACCAGAACCTGATCTACGGCGCCTATGCGAACAACAACCCGACCCTGCAGGACCCGTGGAATTCCACGCCGGCGTGGGGCTTCCCCTTCTCGGGCTCGGCCCTGGCGCCGACGCCGGACGCGGGGACCCTGATCGAGGGGGGGCTGGCGCAGCAGGTGGTCGGCGCGGGCCTCTACGTTTTTTACGCCGACACGCTCTACGTCGACGTGGGGGCCTACCACACCCCCGGGTCAAAGTTCCAGTACCAGGTCGGCATAGACCCCACCGGGCAGACCCAGATCGCGGGCCTTGCGCCCTACTGGCGCCTGGCCGTCGACCGCATGGTGGGCGACGCCCATTGGGAGTTTGGGACTTTCGGCATGGTGGCGGACAATTACCCGGGCCGCGACAACAGCATGGGGACGGACCGGATCACGGACTTCGGGCTGGATTCGCAGTACCAGCTCTCCCATGGCCCGCACGACGTGACGGCGATGCTGAGCTGGGTCTACGAGCGCCAGGACTGGAACGCGAGCTACGCGCTCGGCAACACCTCGAACCCCACGGACAACCTGGAGAGCTTCAAGGCGACCGTGGACTACCTCTATGACAAGACCTACGGCGGCGCCGTGCAGTACTTCCTGGTCGGCGGCTCAAGCGACGCCGCAGTCTTCAGCGGCAGCCAGACGGGCTCCCCGACGAGCGACGGAGTGATCCTGCAGCTCACCTACCTCCCGTTCAACAAGGCCGGCGGCCCGGCGTTCTGGCCCAGGAGCAACGTGAAGTTCTCGCTGCAGTACGTGGTCTACAACCGCTTCAACGGCGCGCGCACGAACTACGACGGCGCCGGCACGAACGCCCAGGACAACAACACGCTCTACCTCGAGGCCTGGATCGTGTTCTAGGCGGCCCCGCCCGGTTTGCCATTGACGCCGGGTGCGGCGGATCGAGCCTACCGGCAGGATGATCCCCACCTTGCGGCGCGGCATGGCGCTCCGGTTCCTTGCGGCCCTGTCGGCCGCCTGCATGCCTAGCCTGCGCGCCGGGGCGGCGGAGCGCATCGGCTACCACGAGGTGAGGACGGACGGCCGCGGGCTGCTCGTTCCGTGGTACGGGACCGGCCCGTCGCAGGCCTACGACCACGTGATCCGCAGGGTCTGGGACTTCTGGATCACCATGAGGCCCTGCCCGAACGGGGTGCCGTACTACCTGCTGCACCAGGTGTGGAAGGCGGACCAGGACGACCCGAGGGGGCTGGGCGGCGACCAGCTCTGCATGGCGCTCTCCTCCTGGAACCTGCTCTACGCCTACACGGGCGACCCGGCCGTGCGGGACAACATGCGCCTGATGGCGGACTATTGGATCGGGCACGGGCTGGCTGCGGAGGACCTGCCCTGGGGGGGGCTTCCCTATCCCTACAACCTGGACAACGCGTCCGGCCGGTATGACGGGGACATGAGGGCGGGGCCGGGCTTCCTTCAGCCGGACAAGGCGGCGAGCTTCGGGGCGGAGCTCGTCATGCTCTACAAGGCCACCGGGGAGCGCCGCTACCTGGAGCGCGCGGTCCGGATCGCCGACCGGCTGGCGCATAACGCGGTGCCGGGCGACGGGGAGAATTCCCCGTGGCCCTTCCGCGTGAACGCCGCGACGGGAGCGGTCCACGAGGAGCGCAACGACCGCGACCACCGGGTGCGCCGGGCCTCCTACACGACCAACTGGACGGGGGCCCTGCGCCTCTTCGACGAGCTCGCGGCCCTGGGGGAGGGCCACCCCGAGGCATACCGCGCCTGCTCGAGCCGGGTGACGCAGTGGCTGAAGAGGTACCCGATGCGCACCCAACGCTGGGGGCCCTTCTTCGAGGACGTGAGCACCAAGGACGACTCGGACACCGAGATCAACGCCGACACGCTCGCGGCCTATCTGCTGGAGCATCCGGGCTGGGATCCCGAGTGGAGGGCCCGGGCGCGGGCGATCCTCGACGGGTCCTATGCGACGTTCGCGAACCACGACGACGAGAGGTGGGGCGCCGTCTCGATCAACGAGCAGACGGCCTACATGGAGCCGGGCAACAGCCACACGGCCCGCCATGCCGCGGTGGAGCTGCTCTACGCCGAGAAGACAGGGGACTGGGGGGCGCGCGACGCCGCGGTCCGCAGGCTCACCTGGTCCACCTACTGGGTGGCCGAGGACGGCAGGAACCAGTTCCCGCACGACGACATCTGGCTGACCGACGGCTACGGGGACTTCGTGCGGCACTACCTGCGCGCCATGGCGTCGGACCCCCGGCTGGCGCCGGACGACCAGGACCACCTCCTGCGCACGTCCTCGGTGATCCGCTCGATCCGGTACGCAAAGGGCTCGATCACTTTTGATGTGTTCGACGGGCAGTCCGAGGAGCTCTTCAAACTGGGGGCCTCGTCGCCCTCGGGCGTCAAGGGGGGCACCCTGGACTGGGATCGCGCAAGCCGCGTCCTATGGGTCCACGCCCACGGCCGCCGTGTGGCCGTGGCGCTGGGGCCACGCTCGCCGTAACCCGGGGGGAGGCCACGGCGTCATCTCCTGTGGCGGGCCCCGCCCGCCGCAACTCACCCTCAAAGGACAACCGCAATGATCGCATTCATCCGACACGTGTTCCCGCTCATCCCGCTCCTCCTGGGCGTCTGCCTGGGAGCCCTCGCCGTCATGGCCTTGAGGCCCTCCGGGGGCAAGAAGGCCAAGATCGCCGAGCTCAGGGCCCGCGTCGACGCCCTGGAGCGCAAGGGGTGACGCCGGGCGGCGGCAACGATGGGCTCGCGTTGGCCGGCGCCCGGCGGTTTAGATACGCGGGTTCCATGCGAAGACTCCTCTTTACCGTCGGCTGTGCCGGCGCCCTCCTTGCGGGCGGGTGCGCCTCCTCGGACCTTTCCAGGGATACCGACCTCACCCGGGAGGTCGTGATCTCGCTGCCCCCGGACACCCCCGCGCCCACGGACATCGTCAAGGCGGTCTGGTTTCCGAACGCGAACGGCTTCAAGTCGACAGACACGAACCAGGTGCACGTGAGCGGCGTCCTCGTCCTCGCGGGCGAGCGGCTCTGGTTCATGGCGTGGAACGACCACGAGCACGCCTTCGACATGCTCCACGACATCGCCTTCCTGCGCGCCGACAAGGTCGGGGTCGACCACTTCGGCACGTCCGCGATGCTGGTCATCCAGTCGGGCAACGACTCGTTCGACTCGTTCCAGCTGATGGGCAAGGGCTCGTTCAACTCCGACCCGGGCCTCACGCAGGCGCTGGGCGACAAGCTGGCGGCGCTGCGCGCCAGGAATCCCCAGACGGATCCCTAGGCCCGCGACCAGCCCACGCGCCTCGCCGAGGCCTGCGCCTTGAGGCAGAGCTCGGCGACCTTGAAGGCGTGCGCCTGGGTCATGGCCTTCTCGGTGCGGTTCAGGCAGTCCAGGATGAATTCCCCGAAGAAGCGGTAGCCGACCTTGCCCGAGACGTCGAAGCGGTGCTCGCCCTTCGAGTCGACCAGGTAGACGTGGTCGCCGGCCGCGTCCCTTGCGACGTCGATGTACTTGCGCAGCTCAAGGCTTCCCTGGGTGCCCAGCACGAACGTGCGGCCGTCGCCCCACGTCCCGAGCCCGTCGGGCGTGAACCAGTCGACCCGCACGTAGTTCATGGCGCCGTTGGAGCCCACGAGGCTGGCCTCGCCGAAGTCCTCGAGCTCGGGCGTGTCGGGATTGTTGAAGTTGCCCACGGCCGAGTGCGTGACCGTCGCATCCTCGACTCCCGCATAGGTCAGGAACTGCTCGAACTGGTGGCTTCCCAGGTCGCAGAGGATGCCGCCGTACTTCTCGCGCTCAAAGAACCAGGCGGGGCGCGTCGCCTTGCCCAGGCGGTGGGGCGCGAGGTTGATCACCTGGATCACCCGTCCGACCGCCCCCTGCGCCAGCAGGTCCGTCGCGAACATCGCGGACTCGTTGTGGAGCCGCTCGCTGTAGTAGACCATGTACTTGCGCCCGGTCCGGGCGGCGACCGAGCGGGCGTCCTCAAGCTGGGCCAGCGTCGTGAAGGGGGCCTTGTCCGAGAAGTAGTCCTTGCCCGCCTCCATCACCCGGCAGCCGAGCGGGCCGCGCTCCGAGGTGACGGCGTCGCAGGCGACCAGCCGGACCTCGGGATCGGAAAGGACCTGGTCCAGGGACCGCGCGAGCTGGGCCTGGGGATACCTGGCCCTGAAGGCGTCCGTCTTCTTCGGGTCGGGGTCATAGACCCACTTGACGGTCGCCCCCGCCTCGGTGAGCCCGTTGCACATGCCGTAGATGTGGCCGTGGTCGAGGCGCACGGCCGCGACCGGGAACTCGCCCGGCTTCACGACCGGGTTGGGTTTGCCGCGCGGAGCGTAGTTCATGCCGTCGGCCCCCGGCGCGGCCGCGTCGGCAAGGGAGCGGGGGGCGAGGGCGCTTGCGGCCAGCGTGGCGGCGGTGGCGGAGAGGAATTCGCGGCGGTTCATAAAGGGGGGCTGCGTTCATGCCTGGGCCGCACGCAGGCGCGCGCAAGGCCAAAGCAGCCGTGCCAGCCAGGTACCGTTCGTAATACCATAGGCTTTTATCGCAGGAGCCCTTTTAGGCGGCCTGAGACTTCGGCCTAACGACGCCGCCCGAGCAGCAGGGACGGCAATTGGCCTCCGGGATCGCACCGGACAAGATGAGCGCCGCGTTGGTTCGCAGCATCCGCTCGCCAGCGCTGCCGCCGACAGCAGTCCGGCGGTCGTTGGGTGGCGAAGGATCGAGGCTATTGCCCCGGTCACCAGGTGGCTCTGAGCCACAGCTTCCTTTCGGTTTGGATGAAGCCTTGCGCTGGGAACGTCGGGCTTTCACCCAGCGGCCCCAGTCAGACCAGACGTGCCTCGTGCGATTCCTTGCAGGTAGCGCGAGGGCGGACCCGGTGTGGCGGGAACGCAGTGCTTCACCAAAATGGAGGGCGCGGCGGCCAATCGCGCAGGCCGCGCTACGATGGACACTGAGTCCGTATCCGGCCGCGAACTTGGCCTGACCGATCACCGACGTGAAGGCCGGGTTGACCTCGATCAGTTCGACCCCTTCGCGGGCACAGCGCCCACGGATCATCTGGGCAAACGCGGAGTAAGCAAACGCCGTCAACATCCGGTTCGTACGAGCACCCCGGTCCTCGTGCTTCTTGTCGGCGAAGTCGAGCCGTTCGACGGCAACTGGGACCGCGTGCTTCTTGGCGTAGAGTACAGCAATCCGAACCCCGTCACCAATCGCTGCGGATACCTGGTCCTGTTGGCGACCTTCCACAGCCCAAGGGATGTCGAGCGAATCCACTGGGTTGCCGGCTCCGTCGATGCGAGTGAGCGCCAGTCCCCACGGGTTCACATCGATACCGCCGCAACCGTTCGTTCGGGAAGTAGTCACTGGGGCCGCTGCCACATCGAACATTGCCTGCACATGCCAGCGTCCATCCCTGCAAATAAACCGGTAACTCACAGCGGAGGGGCGCAGCGTGTCCGATCCCTTGCGTGGACCACGCGTCACCTTCTGCATGCTCGGGGTAAGCGCGGCGAGAAGATCGTTTTCGCGGTAGCGGAACTTGACCGGGATTGTAATCGTTTCACCTCCGAGAGCATCAGGGAGTCTCAGGTGCAGCGCCCCGTCATGATACTGGCAGGTCTGATTGCCGGAGGTTTCGTCGGCGGAACCGAGGACAAAGAAGGAAGCGGCACGCGTAGCCTGCCATTCCTTGCGCCAGGCTGCGTGGTCAGCGTAACCGTTCTTGCGCAGGTGGAACTGCTTCCGGTTAAGAGCACGGGAACCAAAACAGATGGAGGGAACCGGGGCGGACAGGGCGCTCTCAATGCCATTCTTCCGGTCGAGCAGGCGCTGGAGCCGCCTCTTCTTCTGGTGGCGGATATGAGCAGACCGCGCCTTTTTGACCGCCGTTTCGGTCTTCGCGATCTGTTTCTCGACTGTCGCCATGTTGAGCTTCCTCACTTCGCGCCACGAATCAACCTTCGCAGAGAGCTGCTTATGGATGGCGCTGAACTGACGGGAGGTGATCCGGTGCTCGGTAATGAACCTTCGCTTGACGGCGTTCAGGGTTTCGCCATGGGCATAGATGGCCACGAAGAGCAGGCGTTCGAGACGCGAAAACAACGCCGCGCACCGCTCCAGCATTGGGGCTGAAGCGCTGTCACGCAGGCGTGTTTCGATGGTTATCACGGAGGTTGCTGGGCTAAAGATAGGATGCGCTTGGCGCGATTCTTCGCGGACCTCCGACCATAGAGCCGAGCACACATGCTTGTCAGGACCGCAATCATATCCTGCACCAGGTCGTCCTTCAGCTCTGATGAATCCACCACAAGCAACCGGCGACCGTCAGCGGCAAGGGAGGACTCCACATATTCCGATCCGAAGCGCATCAGGCGCTCCCTGTGCTCGACTACCACCGTCCGCACCTTCGGGTCTCGCAACAACCGCATCAAGCCGCGCCGGTGACCATTTAACCCGCTGCCCACCTCCGTGACGGTCTTGACGACGGTAAGTTTCTGCTGGGCTGCGAACACCGCAAGCCGCCCAAGCTGGGCTTCGAGATCCTTCTTTTGGTCATGCGAGGAGACCCGCGCATACAGCGCCACGCCCTCCTCCTCGGGGCGCTCATCGACGATAATGGTCCCCGTCGGCAACTGCCGTGCGGCAACCGGGAGCTTCCCGTTCTTCCACATCCGCCAGACGGCACCGTAGGTAAGTCCCTGCTTTTTAGCCCAAACCGAAAGTTTCATGCCGATAATATCGTCCAAAAGCCCAAAGAAACAAGATGGAAGCGGATAAAAGCCGCTAAATTAGGCAGCAGTTGGCAACCC
>Ga0302196_10002160_pt1 | contig 18566 bp, 20 predicted proteins | sample II_Bog_N1_3_FD_198794 | JGI IMG/M metagenome (GOLD analysis project Ga0302196, IMG submission 198794) | Peat permafrost microbial communities from Stordalen Mire near Abisko, Sweden - II_Bog_N1_3 | ecosystem: Environmental > Terrestrial > Soil > Wetlands > Peat | place: Sweden: Abisko...
TCGGCCGCGTCACGGCCCAGCAGGAGCCCGGGGTCGAGGTCGGCCAGGAGCCCGGCCAGGTCGGCGCGCAGCGAGGCCATCCGGGCCGACAGGCCGGGGTCGGCCGCCGGGGTGGCTCCGGTGCCGGTGCCGGAGCCGGCCCGGGTGCCCGGGAGGGAGTCGGAGAGGGTGCCGGGGAGGGAGTCGGAGAGGGTGCCGGGGAGGGAGTCGGAGAGGGTGGCGAGCGCCATGGGGCCATCCTTCCCGGGGGGTGTGACGGTGGGTCGTATCCTGGGTCCCGTGAGCGCATCTCCAGTCAGGACCTTCCACATACGGACCTTCGGGTGCCAGATGAACGAGCACGACTCCGAGCGCCTGGCCGGTGCCCTGTTGGCCGACGGACTGGTGTCGACCGACGACATGGACACGGCCGATGTCGTCGTCTTCAACACCTGCTGCATCCGGGAGAACGCCGACAACAAGTTCTACGGCCACCTGGGCAACCTGAAGGCCCTGCGGGAGAGCCGACCGGACATGCAGATCGCCGTGGGGGGCTGCCTGGCCCAGATGGACGGGCAGAAGGTCCGGGACCGGGCTGGCCACGTGGACGTGGTCTTCGGGACCCACAACCTGACATCGGCGCCCGAACTCCTCCGGAGAGCGGCGGTCGAGGGCCCGCTGGTCGAGATCCTGGACGAGCCCGCGCCCGTGGCCGCCGACCAGCAGGCGGCCGCCCTCGCCGCCGAGCGGGATCTCCCCTACGCCGCGTGGGTGACCATCCAGATGGGGTGCGACAACAGCTGTGCCTTCTGCATCGTCCCGTCCGTGCGTGGGCCGGAAGTGTCGCGCTCCATGGAGGACCTGGTCGCCGAGGTGGGGGAGCTGTCGCGGCGTGGCGTCACCGAGGTGACCCTCCTCGGTCAGAACGTGAACTCCTACGGTCGGGACATCACCAGGCGGGCCCCCCTGTTCGGTGATCTGCTGCGGGCCACGGGGGCGGTCGAGGGCATCAGGCGGATCCGGTTCACCAGTCCACACCCGAAGGACCTCCGGCCCGAGGTCATCTCGGCGATGGCCGAGACCCCCGCCGTCTGCAACCACCTGCACCTCCCGCTCCAGTCCGGGAGCGACTCCGTCCTGGCCGCCATGCGCCGGGGCTACACGGCCAACCGTTACCTGGACCGCCTGGCCGCGGCGCGGGCCGGAGTCGAGGACCTCGCCGTCACCACCGACCTCATCGTCGGCTTCCCGGGCGAGACCGAGGACGATTTCGAGCGCACACTGGAGGTGGCGGCGGAGGCGCAGTTCGACAGTGCCTACACGTTCGTCTTCTCCCCCCGACCGGGCACCCGGGCCGCGGCCATGACCGACCGGTTCGTCCCGACCGAGGTCTCCGCCGAGCGCATGGAGCGCCTGCGGGCCGTGGTGGAGCGCTCGGCCCTGGTCAAGCACACCGAACGGATCGGCCGATCGGAGGACGTGGTGGTCGAGGGCCCGTCCAAGCGGGACCCGGGGGTCACCACCGGACGGACCGCCCAGAACAAGCTCGTGCACTTCGTCGTGTCCGGCGGGCGGCCGGTCCCCGCCGGCTCCTACGCCACCGTGCGGGTCACCGAGGCCGCCCGCCACCACCTCGCCGGGGAGCTGGTGGAGGTCACCGCACGGCCGTCGCACCGGGTCCGCATCCCGGTCACCGCCGGCTGAGCCGGTGGTCGCCGCCCTGGTCGGGCCCACGGCGTCGGGCAAGTCCGAGGTCGCCCTGGGTGTGGCCCGGGCGCTCCGCGCCGCGCGGGCCGTCGAGGTGGAGCTCGTGTCGGTCGACTCGATGGCCGTCTACCGGGGCATGGACATCGGCACGGCCAAGCCTCCGGCGGCGGTCCGGTCGGAGTTCCGCTACCACCTGGTCGACGTGGCCGACCCCGACGAGGACTTCACCGTCACCCGGTTCCAGGCGGCGGCCCGGACCGCCCTGGCCGGGATCGCTGAACGGGGCCACCAGGCGCTCCTGGTGGGTGGGACCGGCCTGTACCTGCGGTCGGTGACCGACGACCTCGAGTTCCCCGGCCGCTTCGCCGACATCGCCAGCGGGCTGACCGCCGACCTGGACGGACGTGGGGCGTCCGGGAGTGGCGAACGGGAGGTGGCCCTGGCCGAACTCCACGAGCGCCTGGCCGGCCTCGACCCGGTGGCCGCCGGCCGGATCGGACCCGGCAACGAACGGCGACTGGTCCGGGCCCTGGAGGTGACCCTCGGGTCGGGACGACCCTTCTCGAGTTTCGGCCCCGGTCTGGGGCGCTACCCGCCGACGGAGGTGGATCTGGTCGGGATGCATCCGGACCCGGAGGACACCGACCGCCGGATCGCTGAGCGGTTCGACCTACTCCTCGACGCAGGGTTCCTCGACGAGGTACGGGCCCTGGCGGCACGTCCCGGCGGTCTCTCCCGTACCGCCCGACAGGCGCTCGGCTACCGCGAGCTCCTCGCCCATGTGGAGAACGGGATGCCACTCGGGGAGGCCGTGGACCAGGCGGCGCGGCGCACCCGCCAGTTCGCCCGACGGCAGTGGGCGTGGTTCCGACGTGACCCGAGGATCGACTGGATCGCCCCGGGGGACGATCCGGTGGCGGTGCTGACCGCCCGGCTGGCCGGCTCCGGTGGCGGTCGGGCCGGAGTCCCGGGACCGGACGTCGGGACCGTCCCAGCGGGTGTCCCGGCGGCCCGTGACGCGTCCCATCCGGGCCGGTGAGAGACTGATGGGGACCGCCATGACCCCCACTGCGCACGAACCCACCCTGCTCCGCTTCACCAAGCACCACGGGGCCGGCAACGACTTCCTCGTCCTCATCGACCCGGGGTCGGACGGGCCGCTGCCCGTGGACCTGGTGCGGGCGCTGTGCGACCGACGGTTCGGCGTCGGGGCCGACGGGGTCATCCAGATCGTCGACGGTCGGGGTGTCGCCGATCTGGGCATGGTCCTCCAGAATGCCGACGGCGGTGAGGCCGAGATGAGCGGCAACGGGATGCGGTGCCTGGCCCAGGCCGCCGTACTCAGCGCCCTGGTGACGCCGCCGACGTTCACCGTCGCCACGGCGGCCGGCGTGAAGTCGGTGGAGTACCACGACGGACCGGAGGTGCACACCGCCGAGGCCTCGGTCGACCTCGGCGAGGCCGTGCTGGGGCCCGACCAGCCCCAGAAGTTCCCCGACCGTCGGGTCCGCACGGTCGACATGGGCAATCCCCACCTGGTGATGTTCGGACCGGACCTCGACGACGTGGACGTGGCCGACATCGGTGCCCGCCTGCAGGACGTCCACGAGGGCGGGATCAACGTCGAGTTCATCGCCCAGGGTCAGGACCCGGACACCCTGGTGCTGCGGGTGTTCGAGCGGGGTGCGGGGGAGACCGAGGCCTGCGGTACCGGCAGCGCCGCCGCCGCGGCCGCCGCCCGCAGCTGGGGTCTCGTGGGCGACAAGGTGACCGTTCGGAATCCCGGTGGCGACCTGGTGGTCGTACTCGAGGGCGACCAGGCCCGACTCCAGGGTCCGGTGCACCGGGTGGCCTCGGTGGTGGTGGACCCGACGGCGGTCCTCCGCGGCGCCCGCCCCGCGGCATCCACCGACGGATGATCTCCGACATCCCCGGGCCCGCACGGTGAGCCCCTCCGACTCCGCCTTCACCGACACGCTCATCTCCCGCGAGGTCCGGGAGCGGATCGTGATCGTGGGGGTCACGTTCCCCCCGGGGTCCACCACGGCGACCGAGGCCGGCCTCGACGAGCTGGCCCTCCTGGTGGACACGGCCGGCGCCGACGTGGCCGGCCGGGTCGTGCAGCGCCGGGCCGTCCCGGACCCGGCGACCTACCTGGGGAAGGGCAAGGCCCAGGAATTGCTGGAACTGTGCCTGGAGGTGGACGCCGACACCGTCGTGTTCGACGACGACCTCTCGCCGGCCCAACAGCGGAACCTGGAGAAGATCCTGGGGCGCACGGCGATCGACCGGACGGCCGTCATCCTGGACATCTTCGCCCAGAACGCCCGCACCCCGGAAGGGCGTGCCCAGGTGGAGCTGGCCCTGCTCCGGTACCGGCTGCCCCGCCTGAGGGGGAGGGGTCACTCCCTGAGCCAGCAGGCCGGTGGGATCGGCACCCGGGGTCCCGGTGAGACCCAGCTCGAGGTGGACCGGCGGCGCCTGGTCCAGAGGATGACCCGGCTCGAGTCCGACCTGCGCCAGTTGGACCGCACACGACATGTGCAGCGGCGCGGCCGCCAGCGGGGCCGCCAGCGCACGGTCTCGCTGGTGGGCTACACCAACGCCGGGAAGTCCACCCTGATGAACCGCCTGTGCGAGTCCGACGTGCTGGTGGAGGACCGTCTGTTCTCCACCCTGGACCCCCGGACCAGGAGATTCGCCCTGCCGGGCGGGGAGACGGTCCTCCTGACCGACACCGTCGGGTTCGTACGCAAGCTCCCGCACCAGGTGGTGGAGGCGTTCCGGTCGACCCTCGAGGTCGTGCTGGAGTCCGACCTGATCGTCCACGTGGTCGACGGGTCGGCCCCGGACCTCCAGGGTCAGATCGATGCCGTGCACACCGTCCTTGCGGAGATCGGTGCCGACGGGATGCCCGAGCTGCTGGTGATCAACAAGTCCGACGCCCTGGGGTCCGGCGAGGACGGGCCCGAGGGGGCGGGGGAGGAGGCGCGTCGGCTGATGGCCGCGCATCCCGGCTCGGCGCTCATCTCCGCGAGGACGGGACGGGGCATCGACGAGCTGCTCGTCACCGTCGGTGATCGGCTGCGGGTCGGTGACCGGGCGGTCGAGCTCGAGATCCCCTGGGCGCGCGGGGACGTCCTGGCCGCCGTCCACCGGGAGGGGGAGATCGTCGGGGAGGTGGTCGGCGAGACCGCCACGCGCATCCAGGTGGTGCTGGACGACGCCGGGAAGGCACGGTTCGCGGAGTTCCTCGCGTCATGAGTCCGACGGCCCCCGGATTCGCGCCACCGCCCTATCCCTACGAGCGGCTGAACGGGGCCAAGGCCCGGGCCACCGAGCGGTTCGCCGGTTCGGGTGGACTGGTGGACTGCTCGATCGGCACGCCGTTCGACCCGCCGCCGGACGACGTGCTGGCCGCCATGGCCTCCTCGGGCACGGAGCGAGGGTATCCCACGTCCCCGGGTTCCCCGGAGTTCCGCCGGGCGGCCGCCGACTGGATCGGGCGGCGCTTCGGTGTGGAGGTCGACCCGGAACTCGAGCTGGCCGCCTGTGTCGGGACCAAGGAGTTCGTCGCCAGCACCGCCCAGTTCCTCCGGCTGCGGACCCCGGACCGGGACACCGTCCTCTATCCGGCGGTGTCCTATCCGACCTATGCCATGGGGGCCACCCTGGCCGGGGTGCGGGCCGTCCCCGTCCCCGAGCTCCCCGGGGGAGGCCCCGACCTCGGGTCCGTGGATCCGACCGACGCGGCCCGGTGCCTGCTGCTGTGGGTCAATTCGCCGTCCAATCCCACCGGACGGCTCACCGATCTCGACGAGGTGGCCGCCTGGGGACGCTCGCACCGGGTGCCCGTGTTCAGCGACGAGTGCTACGCGGAGTTCACCTGGGACGGTCCGCCGCGCACGGTGCTCGGCTCGGGCACCGAGGGTGTGGTGGCGGTCCACTCGCTGTCCAAGCGCTCCAACCTGGCCGGGGTGCGGGCGGGCTTCTACGCCGGGGATCCCGAGCTGGTGGGGTACCTGCTCGACGTCCGCCGTCACGCGGGCCTGATGGTCCCCGGCCCGGTGCAGGCGGGTGCCGTGGTGGCCCTGGGCGACGACCTCCACGTCGAGCGGCAACGTGGGCGCTACCGGTCCCGGCTCGAATTCCTGGCCGGCGTGCTGACCGACGCCGGGCTGCCGGTCGACCCGCCGGCCGGTGGGTTCTACCTGTGGGTCCCGGTGCCCGAGGCCGACCACGACGGCTGGTCGCTGTGCGACCGGCTGGCCGACACCGCCGGACTGCTGGTCAGCCCCGGCGAGCTCTACGGTGAGACCGGTCGGGGTCACGTCCGGGTGGCGGTCGTCCAGCCGACGGACCGGCTCGAACTGGTGGCCGAGCGCCTGGCCGCGTCGGCCTGACCCGCCCGTCGGGGACCGGCGCCCGGATGCCGTACGGTCGCCCGGGGGGAACCGGGAGCCTCCGTCCGGTCGTCGGGGACCGGCGCCGTCGGACCCGGGCGGTAACGTCTCCCCCCATGGCAGACCTCGTCCAACGGATCGAATCGCTGTGGGATCGCGCACCGGACCTGACGCCGGACGATGTCGATGCCCTGGCCGTCGTGACCGAGGCGGTGGACCTGCTCGACCGGGGCGAGGCCCGGGTGGCCGAGGTCGACCCGACGACGGACCAGGTCGTCGTGCACCAGTGGCTGAAGCACGCCATCTTGATGCTGTTCCGGCTGCGGTCGATGGAGACGATCGAGGTGGGCCCCTTCGAGTTCGCCGACAAGCTGCCCCTCAAGCGCGACTTCGTGGCCACCGGCGTGCGGGTCGTCCCCGGGGCGTCGGCCCGGTGGGGCTCGTACCTGGCCCCGGGTGTGATCTGCATGCCCAGCTACGTGAACATCGGGGCCCGGGTGGGGGCGGGGTCCATGGTGGACACCTGGGCCACCGTCGGGTCCTGTGCCCAGATCGGCGAGCAGGTCCATCTGTCGGGCGGGGTGGGCATCGGCGGCGTGCTCGAGCCGGCGCAGGCGGCCCCGGTGGTGATCGAGGACGAGGTGATGATCGGGAGCAGGAGCATGATCACCCAGGGGGCACGCGTGGGACGGGGGTCGGTGATCGGTGAGGGCACCATCCTCAACCCCAGCATCCCGGTCATCGATGCCGGGACCGGGGACGAGCTCGGTCGGGGCCATGTCCCGCCCTGGTCGGTGGCGGTCCAGGCCAGCCGTCGACGGGACTTCCCGGGGGGCGAGTTCTACCTGCCGTGCGTGCTCGTGCTCCGACGGCTGACCGAGGGTCAGCGGCACGACAAGGCGCAGCTCAACGACATCCTCCGCTCCCACGGTGTGTCGACATGACCCGGGCGACGGAGGCATGACCGAGCCGTCCGAGGACCCGGTGTCCGCAGTGCTGCCCGAGGGCCTCCTCGGGCTGGCCACCGCGTTGGTGGGCATCCCGTCGGTGAGCCACCACGAGGGAGCCATGGCCGACGCCGTGGAGGCGGCGCTGGGCCTCTGCCCCTGGCTGACCGTCGACCGGGTCGGTGACAACGTGGTGGCCCGGACCGACCAGGGCCGTTCCCAGCGGATCCTGCTGGCCGGGCACCTCGACACGGTGCCCCCGGCGGAGGGCAACGACGAGCCGCGGATCGAAGACGGGACGCTCTTCGGCCTCGGCGCGGCGGACATGAAGGGTGGCCTCGCCGTCTTCCTCCATCTGGCGGGGAGCATGCCGGAGCCGGCGGCCGACGTCACCTGGTGCTTCTACGCGGGCGAGGAGGTGGCCCGGGAATTCAACGGACTGGTCCACCTGTGGTCGGAGCGTCCGGACCTGCTGGCGGCCGACGCCGCCATCCTGGGGGAGCCGACCGGGGGGGTGGTGGAGGCCGGGTGCCAGGGGACCCTGCGGATCCGGGTCACGCTGAGCGGCCTGCGGGCCCACACCGCCCGGCCCCACGCGGGACGGAACGCCATCCACCGCCTGGCCGGCCTGCTGACCGCCATCGACGGGTACGAGGTCCGGCGCCCGGTGATCGACGGGTGTGAGTACGCCGAGCAGCTCCAGGTGGTCTCGGTGGAGGGCGGGGTGGCCGCGAACGTGGTGCCGGACCGGGCCACGGTGGTGATCAACCACCGCTTCGCGCCGGACCGGACGGCGGCCGGGGCGGAGTCGGCGGTCCGTGAGCTCCTGGTCCCGTACCTGGAGCCGGGCGACCACTGGGAGCTGCTCGACGCCGCCCCGGCGGCCGCGCCGGCACTCGACCACCCAGTCCTGGCCGCCCTGGTGGCATCCACCGGCGGGCCACCCCGGGCCAAGCTGGGCTGGACCGACGTGGCGTTCTTCGCCGAGCGGGGTATCCCGGCGGCGAATTTCGGCCCCGGTGACCCGTTCCTCGCCCACACCCCGGGTGAACACGTGAGCACCGACGAGCTCACCCGGGCCGCCGATGCGCTCGGCACCCTGTTGCGTCCAGCCGGCTAGTCACGTCCGGCGGTGACGGTGACGGTGGCGGTGACGGTGGCGGTGACGGTGGCGGTGGCGTTGGCGGCGGGCGGAACAGTGGCGGCGGGCGGAACAGTGGCGCTGTCGGTGGTGGTGGCCTCGGGGACCGGGTGTTCCGGTGCGGGCGTGCGTGACCTCCACCATCGCATGGATAGGGTCGGAACATGACCCTCTCCACACGCTCCCTCGGTGCCTCCGGACTCGTCGTCTCGACGGAGGGGCTCGGGTGCATGGGAATGAGCGAGTTCTACGGCCCCGGTGACGAGGCCGAGTCGGTCGCCACCATCCACCGGGCTCTCGACATCGGCGTCACCTTCCTCGACACGGCCGACATGTACGGGCCGTTCCTGAACGAGCAACTTGTCGGGCGGGCGATCGCCGGTCGGCGGGACGAGGTCGTGCTGGCCACGAAGTTCGGGATCGTGCGCACCGCCGACCCGGCCGTGCGATCGATCCGCGGCGACGCCGCCTACGTGCGCCAGGCGTGTGACGCCTCGCTCAGCCGCCTGGGTGTCGACCACATCGACCTCTACTACCAGCACCGCAGCGATCCCGAGGTCCCCATCGAGGAGACCGTCGGGGCCATGGCCGAGCTGGTGGCCGAGGGCAAGGTCCTCCATCTCGGCCTGTCCGAGGCGGCCCCCGACACGCTGCGACGGGCGTACGCCGTGCATCCGATCGCCGCACTCCAGAGCGAGTGGTCGCTGTGGAGCCGGGACATCGAGGACGATGTCGTGCCCACCGCCCGGGACCTCGGGATCGGCATCGTGGCCTACAGCCCGTTGGGCCGCGGCTTCCTCACCGGCCAGATCACCTCGCCGGACGACTTCCCCGAGGGCGACTTCCGTGGGTCGCTTCCGCGGTTCAGCGGGGAGAACTTCGGTCGAAATCTGGCGTTGGTGGACCGGGTGAGGGAGCTGGCCCTGGCCAAGGGCTGCACACCGGGACAGCTCGCCCTGGCCTGGGTACTGAGTCGTGGGGACGATGTGGTTCCGATCCCCGGCACCAAGCGTCGTCCCTACCTCGAGGAGAACGTGGCCGCCGTCGGGCTCGTCCTCGACGAGGGCGACCTGTCCGCCATCGAGGAGGTCTTCCCGCCCGATGTGACGGCCGGGAGCCGCTACCCGAACATGGCCCCCATCGGAGCCCACACGCCCTCCGCCTGACGGCGCGGGTCCTGACCGTCGGAGGAGGCCGCCGGTCGCCAGGAGGCCGTCGACCGGAACCGTCTACAGGCGGCGCAGGACGGTGACGACCTTGCCGAAGACGGTGACCTCGGAGGGGTCGAAGACCATCGGTTCGAGCCGTTGGTTGGCCGGAGTCAGCACGACCTTGCCGTCCCGGGTGGAGAAGGTCTTCACCGTGGCCTCCTCGTCGGGGATCCCGGCCACCACGACATCACCCGGCTGCGCGTCTGGCTGCTGGCGCACGACGACGAAGTCCCCGTCCACGATGCCCGCGTCGACCATCGAGTCGCCCTTGACCCGGAGCATGAACAGCGTGCCCGTCCCCGTGAAGTCCTCGGGCAGCGGGTACAGCTCCTCGACGTTCTCCTGGGCGAGCACCCCGGTCCCGGCGGCCACGTCGCCGACCAGGGGGACGTGGCGGATGGGGCGGGCGTCCATGATCACCTTGGACGACGGGTCGTAGCAGACCTCGATGGCCCGGGGCTTCGTCGGGTCCCGGCGGAGGTAGCCCTCGCGCTGCAGTACGGCCAGGTGGGCGTGGACGGTGGAGGACGACGTGAGACCGACCGCCTCGCCGATCTCCCGTACCGACGGGGGGTAGCCGCGGTCCCGGACCGCATCGGAGATGGTGTCGAGGATCTGTTTCCTCTTGGGGCTGAGTACCTGGGCCATGGGTCCCCTTCGCTGTCGGGTCTCGCTGTGGATCCGTCCGTCGTCACACCGCTCTGCGAACGTCTGTTTGCATGAAGGTAGCCCCGGTCGGTCGAGAAAGCAAACATCTGTTCGGAAATTCGATTGACAGCGAACACGTGTTCGTGGTGGGATGTCCCCATGGCGAACACAGGTTCGACGAAGACGATCGTGCGGGACGCCGCCGACCGGGTGTCACACCCGGCATCTACAACTGGGGCGATGACGACGACGGGAAGGAACCACCGATGACCGCTCTCCTGACCGCACCCCGGCCGATCCGGTCGGACGGCGAGCAGCTCCGTCCGGCCCGACCCCAGCTCCGGCTGGTGGAGGCTCCGTCCCACCGGGGTGTCCGGCTCCGACCGGAGACCGGTGACCCGATCACGGTGGACCGGTCGGTACCTCCGCGCCGTCGTGTCTCCCTCGAGGTACGGCGCAGGCGCACCCTGCTGGCGATGATGGGCCTGGCGCTGGCCCTCCTCGCACTTCCGCTGGGCGGATTCGGTGGTATCTCCCACACCGCCGGATCCGCCTTGGCGGCCCATGGGCACCCGGTCACCTACACGGTGCGTGCCGGGGACTCCCTGTGGTCCATCGCCGAGCGGATGGACCCCTCCGGCGATCCCCGCCCGATCGTCTCGCAGCTGGCCGCCGAGCTGGGTACCTACACGGTGGTCCCGGGCGAGCAGCTCACGCTTCCCTGACGCCGGGGCCGTTCCGCCGAACGAACCACGTCCGCCCGCCACCTGCCGGCCAGTCGATGGGCACTAGCCTCGTCTCCGTGCGTTGTCCCTGGTGTCTGGCTGACGACGATCGGGTCGTGGATTCGAGGTTGGCCGAGGACGGTGCCGCGATCAGGCGCCGCCGGGAGTGTTCCGGCTGTGGTCACCGGTACACGACGTTCGAGCGGATCGACGAGATTCCGCTGATCGTGGTGAAGCGCTCCGGCCTCCGTCAGCCGTTCGATCGCGGGAAGCTCGTCGACGGATTGCGGGCCGCCACCAAGAACCGTCCGGTCACGGAGGAGCAGCTCAACATCGTCGCCCGGGAGGTCGAGGACGAACTTCGGGAGGCGGGCTGGGAGGCCAGCTCCGAACAGGTGGGACTGGCCGTGCTCGAACACCTGCGGGTCGTCGACGAGGTGGCGTACCTGCGGTTCGCCAGCGTCTACAAGGGATTCGAAGGAGTGGACGACTTCCGTCGCGAGGTGGGGCTCCTCACCAAGACGACGGCCCCGAAGCGCCCGGAGGGCTGACCCGTGGCCGAACTGCTGGACGAGGTGCCGGTGCGTGCGCTCGCCATCTACGCCCACCCCGACGACCCGGACGTTTCCTGCGGCGGGACCCTGGCCGCATGGGCTGCGGCCGGTTGTGAGGTCCACACGCTCATCTGCACGGACGGAGGTAAGGGGACGGCGGACGCCGATGTCGAGGCGAAGGAGCTGATCGCCCTGCGGGCGCTGGAGGCGGCGGCCGCAGGGGCGGTGGTGGGACTGGCCGGACAGGAGTTCCTCGGCGTCCCCGACGGCGAGCTCGCCGACGAGACCTGGTTCCGGGAGGCCTTGGTGTCGACAGTGCGGCGCCTCCGTCCCGACGTCGTCCTCTGTCCCGACCCGACGGCCGTGTTCTTCGGTCAGGACTACTTCAACCACCGGGACCACCGGGTGACCGGCTTCGCCGTGCTCGACGCCGTCGCCCCGGCCGCAGCCATGCCGCTCTACTTCCCGGAGGCGGGGCCGGCCCACCAGGTGGACACCGTCCTGCTCTCCGGGACGCTGGAGCCGGACGTCTGGGTGGACATCACCTCGACGGTGGACGCCAAGGGCCGGGCCGTCGGATGCCACGCCAGCCAATTCCCCGACGGTGGCGAGTGGGCGGCGACGGCCATGCGCCTGGCCGCCGAGGACGCCGGCCGTCGGGCCGGGGTGCCCTGCGCCGAGGGCTTCCGGAGACTGCGTCTCGCCGGATGACCGTGGGACCGGGGCCCGGCATCCCCGCCGGCGGATCATCGACCGTCGGACGGGTGATCCTCCATGTGGACATGGACGCCTTTTTCGCCTCGGTGGAGGTGAAGGACGATCCGTCACTGGCCGGCCAGCCGGTGATCGTCGGTGGGAGTGGTCGACGGGGGGTGGTGGCGGCGTGCACCTACGAAGCTCGGAGGTTCGGTGTCCACTCGGCCATGCCCTCGTCGGTGGCCCGCCGACTCTGCCCCGACGCCGTGTTCCTCGACGGGAGGTTCCACCGGTACACGGAGGAGAGCCGGTCCCTCCACGGCATCTTCGCGGCGTTCACACCACTGGTCGAGGGCATCTCCCTGGACGAAGCCTTCCTCGACGTCACCGGGAGCGTCCACCTCTTCGGCGACGGGGCCCGGATCGGGCACGCCATCCGGGCCCGGGTCCACGACGAGATGGACCTGGCCTGCTCGGTAGGGGTCGGCCGGTCGAAGCTGATGGCCAAGCTGGCGTCCAAGGCGGCCAAGCCCCGGGCCTCCCGCTCCGGCATCGAGCCGGGACCCGGGGTCGTGGAGGTGCCCGCCGAGGCCGAACTGGAGTTCCTCCATCCGATGCCGGTGCGCGCCCTGTGGGGCATCGGTCCGGTGACCGAGCGTCGCCTCCTGGCCCTCGGGGTCACGACCATCGGTGAGCTGGCCGCACTCCCGCCCGAGGCCCTCCAGAGGTACCTGGGGGGGTCGGTCGGTACCCATCTGTCGGAGTTGGCCCGCGGGCAGGACGACCGACCGGTGGTGCCGGTGCAGGAGGCGAAGTCGATCGGCCACGAGGAGACCTTCTCGTCGGACCTGTGGGACCCGATCGAGCTCCACCGTCGCCTGAGCCGCATGGTGGACGCCTCGGCCACCGCCCTGCGGTCGGCGGAGCGCGGTGCACGGACGGTGACGGTGAAGCTCCGGTTCGGCGACTTCACCCAGGTCACCCGGTCCCACACCCTCGACGGGCCGGTGGACGCGGCGCCGGCCATCGGGGCAGTGGCCGCCGCCCTCCTGGACGGGGTCGACCTGGCCAAGGGCGTGCGGCTGCTCGGGGTGAGCCTCTCCGGGCTGGTCGAGCCGGGGGGTGGGACCCAGCTACGACTCGACCTCGATCCCGGGGTGGCCGGGAGCGGCCCCCCGGGATCAGGACCACCGGGTGGGCCGGGTCGGCCGGGCGGTGGGGCCGGCTCGGGCGACGGGGCCGGCTCGGGCGACGGGGCCGGCTCGGGCGACGGGGCCGGGGCCACCAGAGGTGTGGGTGGTACCGGAATCGCCCTCGACGATGCCGGTCGGTCGGCGGAGCGGTTGCAGCAGACCTGGGGGACGGTGACCGAGGCCGTGGACGCCATCCGGGCCCGCTACGGCGGGGAAGCGGTGGGTCCGGCGTCCCTGGTCACGCCGGACGGGGTGAAAGTCCGGCGCCGTGGTGAGGCACAGTGGGGCCCCACCCGACCGGGGGCTGCGGGGACGACGGGAGCCGATGATCCCGGTCCGGCCGGTGGGCCCGGAACCGACGATCGCCGGGCGTCGACCTCCTAGGTGGGGAGTTCGGCTGGCGTGGGCCTCCCGGGTATGGGGAATCGGCCTCCAGCCTGTAACATGTCCGAAGTGGTGACACGACCTGTTTCGGTGTCGGACCCGGATCTGCCGGGCGCCGTGCGCAGCCGGGACTGGTGCGCGAGGATGGTGCCGGCGGGGACCGCCGAGTCCGAGAACTGGTGGAGGGGACGAGACAGTGCCGCTCTCTGAGCACGAACAACGCATACTGCACGAGCTGGAGCAGTCGCTCTACCAGGAGGACCCGGAGTTCGCAGAGCGGGTCCGGTCGGAAACCGTGTACCGGCACGCCGGTCGCTACTGCATCTGGTCGGCGCTGGTCTTCGTCGCCGCCCTGGTCTTCATGTTCTTCACGTTCGCGTCCAATCTGGCCCTCGGGTTCGTGGGGGTCGTGGTGATGTTCCTGTCGGGCGTGGTGTTCGCCAACAACGCCCGACGGATGGGCAAGGCGGGGATCGACGACATCTCCCGCTCGCTCCACACCCGCAGCATCAACAATCCGGTCCACGATCCCCGTGACTGGATCCGTGGCCGCTTCCACCGCGACGACTGAGCCATCGACGGGCGAACCCGGCTCCTCCGGGGCCGGAGAGCCGTCGACCCGTGGACCGGCTCGCTCGGCGCCGGACCCAACCGCACCGTCCCCTGATTCCGACGGTGCCGTGCTCGCCATCGACATCGGTGGCACCAAGATGGAGGTCGGTGTCGTCGACGGCACCGGGACCATCGGGCACCGCCTCCGGACCGCAACCCCGTCATCGCCGGACCCGGAAGTGGTCTTCGAGGCCCTGCGCCGGACGGTGGTCGAGGTACTGGACCGGTCGCCGGCCACCCCGAGGTGGTGCGGGGTGGGATGCGGAGGACCGATGGAGGCCGGTGGCCTCACCGTCTCGCCCCTCAACATCCACGCGTGGCGGGGGTTCCCTCTGCAGGAACGGCTGACGGACCTGATCGGTCTGCCGGTCTGGGTCGACAACGACGCCAAGGCGCTCGCTCTCGGGGAGGGCTGGTTGGGTGCGGCGCGCGGGTCCGCCGACTATCTCGCCATGGTGGTGTCGACGGGGATCGGTGCCGGGGTGGTCCTCGACGGCCGGCTCCTCGACGGCGCCGGAGGCAACGCCGGGCACATCGGACACGTGGTGGTCGAGCCCTACGGGCGGGCCTGCGCGTGCGGCGGACGCGGCTGCCTGGAGGCCGAGGTGTCGGGGACCGCCATCGCCGCGGTGACCGGCCGACCCGCCGCGGAGGCGGACCTGGCCACCCGACAGCGGTGCGGGACCCTGGTCGGTCGGGCGGTGGCCTCCGTGGCCAACCTCCTCGACCTCCAGTTGGCGGTGGTGGCCGGTTCGGTGGCGCTGGGCTACGGCTCCGACTTCTTCGACGCCGCCCAGGCCGAGATCCGTCTGCGGTGCGGGCTCGACTTCTCCCGCCCCACCCGGATCCTCCCCGCCGGCCTCGGTGCCGACGGCCCCCTGGTCGGAGCGGCCGCCGTGGCGCGCCACCGGACCGGAGTGGGGAAGACTGGAGGGCGATGAGCCCGCCCGCCCGCTTCACCGCCCGGGAGACCACCGCCGTGGTGGCCGCCGTGCTGGCCCGGCCGGACCTCTGGTGGACGGCGGTGGGGGAAGTGCGCCGCATGGCCCCCCGTCTGTGGTGGCGGACCCCGCCCCACCTGCCGCTGCCGGACCAGGGGCTGTGGGAGTTCCGGATGGTCACCGCCTACGGCCGGGCCGATGCCGTTCCGGGCCGGGCCGACGTGGTCACCTTCCTCGAGTGGTGCCGGGACACGGCTGCTGCAGCACCACCACGTCCGGGCGGGCGCGGGTAGACACGGGCCGATGGATCGCCCGACCCGGACCGGATCAGCGGCTTCGGCGCCCAACGCGCCACCGGCGCCGGACGCTTCCACCCCGGTGCGGTCCCCGATGTCGCCGACCCGACGGGCCCTCGTGCTCAACGCCACCTTCGAGCCACTGGGCATCGTGTCCTCCCGACGGGCCGTCCTCCTGGTGCTCGACACCAAGGCCGAGCTGATCCACGCCACCGAGCGGGTGTTCCGGGCCGAACGGGTGAGTGTCCCGGAGCCGTCCGTCGTCCGTCTCGTGCGCTACGTCAAGGTGCCGTACAACTACCGGGTGGCGGTGAACCGCCGCACCGTCTTCGCCCGTGACGGTGGGCGCTGCCAGTACTGCGGCGCTTCGGCAGAGAACCTGGACCACGTGATCCCCCGCAGCAAGGGTGGACCCCACACGTGGGAGAACGTGGTGGCCGCCTGCCGCCCCTGCAACACCCGTAAGGAGGACCGCCTGCCCCACGAGGCCGGGATGGTCCTTCGGTCGACACCGGTCGCCCCACGCCACCGAGTCCAGCTGCTCGCGCTGTGTGGGAGCACCAGCGAGGACTGGAGGGACTACCTGGGTACCGACCTGGCCGACGACCTGGTCGGCAGTCGTCAGAGGAGTGCGTGAGCCCGATCCGGTGGGAGGTACCGACCGGGCCGGTGCCAGACTGGACGGGTGAGGAACGGGTGGCGGATCGAGGAGCGGGTCGCCCCGGCCGGTGAGCTCCACGCCTCGTGGCCGTCCGTCGAAGCCGACCCGGCGGTCCGGGCGGTGGCCCGGTGCCGCCCCACCACCACCGCGGTGGTACTCGGCTCCACCCAGCCCGTGGACACCGTGGACGGGATGGCCCTGGCGTCGTCGGGCTGGGAGCTGGTCCGTCGTCGCTCCGGTGGGGGAGCGGTGCTCGTGGACCCCGACGACCCGGTGTGGATCGACGTGTGGGTGCCCACCGGTGACCCGCTGGCCACGACCGACGTGACCGCGGCCTTCGCCTGGCTCGGAGTCGCCTGGGGCACGGCGCTCCGGGGTCTCGGCCTCACCGGGGTCGACGTCCAGGGTGACGGTCCCGGCGCCTGCACCCGGTGGTCGGGTCAGGTGTGCTTCGGCGGGGTCGGCTCCGGTGAGGTGACCGTCGACGGACGCAAGGTGGTGGGGCTCTCGCAACGACGCAACCGGCGCGGTGCCTGGTTCCACGGGGCCGGACTCCTGCACTGGGAGCCCACCCGCCTGCTCGGCGTCCTGGCGCTGTCCGACGACGAGCGGTCGGCGGCGGCGACCGGACTGCGGCCCGCCGCCGCCGGCATCGCCGACGTCGCCCGCGCCCAGGGTCTCCCGCTGGTCCCGACGGCCGAATCGGTGACGGCCGCCCTCGTGCACGCCCTGTCCTGACACGGCCCACCGGCCGTAGCGTGGTGGACCCGCCCCGGGGTGCGGTGCCGTCGACCCGTCCCCGGAGCGGCCCGATGGTCCAGTGGGATGCAGGGCTCCTCCGGAGTCCGGGCCCACCCGGACACCGGCGCGGTGCCGTCGGGACCGGAACGGCCTCCCGTTGCCACCACGTCCCACCCCCTCCCACCTCCCTGCACGTCCCCGGCCGGCCGACCCCGGTGGTGGTTCGCGACAGCGCTGGTCAGCGACGTCGCGCGTCCGTCAGTCCCACGAACGGACCGGTGGCCCGAAGGGGTGCAGGGTGGTTGACGAGTGGGGTGGAGGGGCGTACAGTGGCGCGAAGTGGTGTGAAAGGGAGGGCTCCGAAACAGTCGGGGACCGGGCACTGCGGGGAGCGTTGTGGGAGCAAGATCCAGTGGCACGGTTCTTCGGCAGACACGAGCACTCGCTCGACGACAAGGGACGGGTGATCCTGCCGGCAAAGTTCCGTACCCATTTCGAGCACGGTGGGTATCTGGCTCCGGAGCAGGACGGCTGCCTGTCGCTGTGGACGCCGGACCAGTTCGAGCTGCAGATGGACGCCATGATGGAGCGGGCCTCGTCCAGTCGGAGCGACCGCAACCTGGTACGCCTGTGGGCGTCGACCTCCCACGAGCTGGAGATCGACCGGCAGGGGAGGATGGCGATCCCCGCACGTCTGCGGGAGTACGCCGGCCTGGAGTCCGAGGTGCTGGTGCTGGGGGCGATCGACCGGGTCGAGCTGTGGGACCGGTCGACCTGGGAGGAGAAGGTCCTCCCCGAAGAGGCCCGTCTGACCATGGGCGACGACGGCTGAGTGACGCGATGCGCCTCCACCTCGACCGCCACGGTTCGTCCCACCCGGATGGGCGCACCCTTGGTACCCGCCGTCCGGGACGGGGACCGGCCGTGCTCACCGCCGTCAACGGGATCGCCGAAGCGCCGTCCGGTCACGACCCTGCCGGTGACCCGTCGGCCGCCGGCACCCCGGCCCCGGTCGCCACGGCCGCCGGGGCACCCGGACGGGGCGTCATCGCCGTGCGCCGGATCACCACGTCGTCCCTCGCCCTGTCGGCGGCTGAGCTGGCCGAGCGGGTCGGTCACCCCGCGGCGATGCCCCGTCCCACCCCGCTGCAGTCCGGCCAGGCCGCAGCGTCCCGGCACGACGTCCACATCGAACGGGTCTGGCCCATGCGCAGTCCCTCGACCGGAGCGCTGGGGGAATCCTCCTCCGCCTCCTCCCAGTCGGAGCGTCGCGGTACTCCACCCGCACGACTCCTGCCGGCCGAGGGACTGCGGATGAGCGAGGCCTTCCCCCACGAGCCGGTCATGGCCACCGAGGTCCTCGACCTCCTGGCCGCGGTGCCCGACGGGTTGGTGCTCGACGCGACCCTCGGGGGCGCCGGCCACGGACGGGCCCTGCTCCAGGCCAATCCCGGGATGCGCCTCCTGGGGATCGACCGGGACCCCCTCGCCGTGGCCGCCGCCACCGGTGAGCTCGCCAAGTTCGGCGACCGGGCGATCATCCGCCGGGCGCGGTTCGACTCGCTCGGCGAGGTGGTCCACCAGGTCCAGGACCAGCTCGGAACGCCCGAGGCCCACCGCGGCCTCACCGGCGTCCTGTTCGACCTCGGCGTGTCCTCCCCCCAGCTGGACCTGGCGGAACGGGGCTTCTCCTACCGGAGGGACGCCCCGCTGGACATGCGGATGGA
>Ga0302196_10002161_pt1 | contig 18566 bp, 16 predicted proteins | sample II_Bog_N1_3_FD_198794 | JGI IMG/M metagenome (GOLD analysis project Ga0302196, IMG submission 198794) | Peat permafrost microbial communities from Stordalen Mire near Abisko, Sweden - II_Bog_N1_3 | ecosystem: Environmental > Terrestrial > Soil > Wetlands > Peat | place: Sweden: Abisko...
GTCACCACCCGACGCCTCGGCAGTCCTCTGGACCTGGGCGGACATCGTGGCTCGGGTGGCGTGGTTGACCGCGGTCTCGTGGCGCTCGAGGGCAGACGTCTCCGATGCCCCGCTCCCGACGGTCGGGGACGGTCTCCGAGAGATCCGCACCGCTCCTAGCCGTACGTCGGATGCTGGGGCCAGCCGATGGGCGAGTCCTCCCATTCCTCCTGCCGGCCGTAGCAGGCAAGGTCGAGGACGTTGTTGGAGAACAGCAGGCGATCCACCCCCCTGCCGGTTGTGGCATAGGTCCGATAGACCTGCTCGCCGTCGGTGAGGAACAGGCTGAGCATGAATCCGTGACCTGCCCCGCAGTCGTCGGCGAACGAGGTGCCGTGTGAGGATGCAAACGGTAGATCCCAACCCCTGCCCGCCCAGTAGGACTCCATCTGGCTCAACGGCATGTTGGACACCGTCCGCCAGCTGACACCCGCGTCGAGCAGCGTGGACAGATCAGTCACACCGTTGGTGAAGTGGGTGCAGCCCGGACAGAAGGCGTCAGGACCGTTGTCCATGAATTGGTAGACCGCCAACTGCTGCTGTCCGTCGAAGAAGTCGAGGAGGCGCTGTCCGCCGTCAGCGGTGGCGAACAGGTACTTCTCGTTGTCGAACTGGACCATGGGAAGGCGACGTCGACGAGCGGCAATGGCGTCGAGGCGCCGGGTGGCCTCCTTCTCCGCGACGAGCAACTCGTCTCGTTCCTTCTGCCACTCCTGTGCTGAGACGACGCTCGGCATGCTGACGATGTGACCACCTCCGTATCCGGTCGTGCTTCGACGATCCCCGCGTGGGCAACATGATAGGTACCGGACCCGGAGCTCACCGTCGGGAGTGGCCTGAGGCCCACAACCAGCAGAAGTCACCGAACCCGGCGCCAGGGGCATGCACTCGGGGCACGGACCACGCGTCGATGACGGCCACGACGGTGCGCACGACCGGACATCGCGGTCATGTGTCCAGCCGGCCACCCGACGGTCGACCCTGGGTGGATCGGGTCCGACGCGCCGCGGGCCCGGTGGCCTGTGGGGTCAGTACTCGCCCTTGACCACGAAGTACGAGCCCCGGATGGTCCCGGCCAGCTTCGATTTCTGGCGTGCGAACTTGAACGAGTCCAACTCCGCCGGAATGTCCATCCCCTCGGCGAGCTTGAACCCGACCGCCCGCTTCGGCTTGGGACCGTCGAGGGTGTACAGGACGTTGATCGACAGCCCGCTCTCGTAGAACACGTAGGTCCAGCGGATGTTCTCGACCTGGAACGTCGTCGCCTCGAGCGGGGGCGACTCGATGACGATGCCCCGCTCCTCCTCGAGGATGCGGTGCACCAGGGCGATCTCCTTGGTGGCCTTGGCGGCTGGATCAACCGAGAAGACGTGATCGTACTTGTTCTTGAAGTAGCGGGCCTCGTTCGCTCGCAGTCCGGCCAGCGCTGCCGCCAACGGAGACGACTCCAGCCCGACGGACGACACGTTGACGAAATCCACGGCGTAGCCCATGGGCGAGCAGCATAGATGGCGACCCGGATCAGCCGTCGGGGACCGCCCGCCGGTCGTCCGGTCACGCCGCCGGGACCAGGGACGACCACCGACGGCACCGGTGCCGATGGCCATCCGCACCACACCACCGTCCCGGTTGGCTACCCTCGGTCAGCGCCGCAGGGTCCGCGTCCGGAAGTCCCGGGTCCCGTGGGCGGGCGCGGACCCGTCCGTTCGATCCGCGCCGATCCGACCGAACTTCGTCACCGACCCATCCGCCCGACCGAGGAGTGAGCCATGAGTTTCGAGCCGAGTCCGCGTGGCGTCGATCTCCGACAGCGAGTGACCGAGTTCCTCGACGACGTCGTCATCCCGGCCGAGCCGACCTACGAGGAGCAGATGCGGGTGTCGGGCGATCCGCACCATCACCCGGAGATCCTCGAGGTCCTGAAGGCCGAGGCGCGCCGGCGTGGACTGTGGAACCTGTTCATGCCCCATGCCACCCCGTGGACGCCCGACCCGGTCCCCAATCTGGACTACGCCTACCTGGCCGAGCTGGCCGGACGGAGTCACCTGGCTTCGGAGGCGATGAACTGCTCGGCGCCCGACACCGGCAACATGGAGGTGCTGGCCCTCTTCGGCTCCGACCGGCAGAAGGAGGAGTGGCTGGTCCCCCTCCTGGAGGGCCGGATCCGCTCGGCCTTCGCCATGACCGAGCCCGATGTCGCCTCGTCGGACGCCACCAACATCCAGCTGTCGATCACCCGGGAGGGTGACGAGTACGTCCTGAACGGGCGCAAGTGGTGGATCTCGGGTGCGGCGTCGGAGCGCTGCCAGGTGTTCATCGTGATGGGCAAGACCGACCCGACCGCCGCCCGCCACCAGCAGCAGTCGATGATCCTGGTCCCCCGGGGGGCGCCGGGGCTGACCATCGTGCGGAACCTCCCCGTCTTCGGCTACGTGGACCGCGAGGGCCACTGCGAGCTGCGGTTCGACGACGTGCGGGTGCCGGCGGCGAACCTGATCGCCGACGAGGGCATGGGCTTCGCCATCGCCCAGGCCCGGCTGGGCCCGGGGCGCATCCACCACTGCATGCGCTGCATCGGCATGGCCGAGCGGGCCCTCGAGCTGATGTGCCGACGGGTGCTCGGGCGGGTGGCGTTCGGCAAGCCGCTGGCCGACCAGGGGGTGATCCGCGAGTGGATCGCCGACTCCCGGATCGAGATCGAACAGGCCCGACTGCTCACCCTGAAGGCCGCCCACCTCATGGACACCGTGGGCCACAAGGGTGCGGCCACCGAGATCTCCGCCATCAAGGTGGTGGCCCCCAACATGGCCCTGCGGGTGGTGGACCGGGCCATCCAGGCGCACGGCGGCGGTGGGGTGTCCGACGACTTCCCGCTGGCCCGGATGTACGCCGGCCTCCGGACCCTCCGCTTCGCCGACGGGCCCGACGAGGTCCACCGCCGCCAGCTGGCCCGGGCCGAGCTCGGCCGGTACGCCGGCTGACGCCCCGGGGTCCAGGCCGGGTGACGGCTGCGGGCCCGGGTGCCAAGCTGGAGCGGTGCTCGACCACGTGTCCATCCAGGTGCGCCGACGTGGAGGCCGGTGCACGCTTCTACGACCAGGTGCTCGCCCCGTTGGGCCATGTCCGGGTGATGGAGTACGACGGGGCCGTCGGCTACGGCGTGCCCCCGGTACCCCAATTCTGGATCGGATGGCGGGAGACCGGCGACGGCTTCCGTGAGTCCCACATCGCCTTCCGCGCTCCGGACCGGGCGGCCGTGCGGGCGTTCGGTGAGGCGGCGGTGGCCGCCGGAGCCGCACTCCTGTACCCACCGCGGCTGTGGCCGGAGTACGACCCGGCCTACTTCGGTGTCTTCGTGCGCGATCCCGACGGGAACAACGTCGAGGCGGTGTGCCGTACCCCGGAGTGACCGGAACCCCCGGCCACCGCGCCCCACCGGTCAGCCGGCCGCCTCCCGGCGGTCGAACGATCCGCCGAGGCGGTCGAGCACCGGCCGGAGGACCACCGTGTAGGCGTCGGCCGGATCGGGCCCGGTGGCGGAGGCCCCGGCGGCGATCCGTCCGGGGTCGGTGGCCACGGCCTCCACGGCGGCCCAGGACGGGAATCGGTGGACGCGCACCTCGTCCCACTGCCGTCCGTCCCCGACGATGGTGCCCTCGACGTCGAACCAGGCGGTGATGCGCACCCCGTGGGGGAGGGCGAACCGGCCGGCGTCACCCGCATAGACGTCGAGCGCGCCCGGGGTCCGGTCGCCCTGGTGCCGGAGCACATGGAGGAGCACGACGGGACCGTCACCGGGGGTCGTGGGGTGGGGCACCTGGTCGAGGGCCGGGGCACCGGCGGGTAGTTCGGGCCACCCGGCCGGAGTGCAGCACAGGACGTACGTGGAGGCCATGCCGGCGTCCTTGTGCTCGTGGAGGGTCACGTACTCGGGCAGCTCCTGCATCCGGAGGAACGACCGCCGGTCCGGGTACCGCACGATGGCGATCCGGTCCCACTCCTGGTCGTCGCCGACCGGCTGAGCCTCGACGTCGGCCAGGAACACCAGTTCGGCACCGACGGTCCGGAAGGGCCCGAACGGCGCGTACCGGTCGTCGGCCTGCCGCCCGGTCAGTTCGGTCGCCCGACCGTCGGCGTAGGCGGCTCGCTCCCGGTACCGCATCAGGTTGACCATCCACACCGGGCCGTCGTCCCCGGCGGGCACGGTGGCCAGGCGTGCCGCGTACTCCCGGTCGATGGTCCCGTAGGAGAGCTCGGGTAGTGCGTCGGGATCCATGGAGTCCTCTCCCTCGTGGTCGCAGTGCCGCGGGGCCCCATCGGTGGTGGCGGCTCCAGGTTGGTAGTTTGGCCGACCAGGCCCGGCCCGGCGAACCGCTCCCGGCCCGAGAGGACACCCCCGATGACCGACTCCGAGCGCACACCGGGCGGACACCCCGTCGCCGGTCGGTGCGAACCGACCCGCAGACCCACCCCGGTGGAGGCCACGGTTCCCGGTGGTGGCGTCGGGTGACCGGGCCGCCCGACGCCACGGGCACGCCGGTCACCGTGCGTCCCACCCGGGCCGCACCCGCGACCCGCCCTTCCTACGACCCACCGAGCACCCTGCGGATGCCGTTCCACGTGCTGGCCAAGCCGACGGGACCGATCTGCAATCTCGACTGCCAGTACTGCTTCTTCCTGTCGAAGGAGTCGCTGTACCCCGGCGACCGGTTCCGGATGTCGGACGACCTGCTGGGCCGGTACCTGCGCCAGTACCTCGACGCCCAGCCCGACGGCGAGGTCACCGTGGCCTGGCAGGGTGGGGAGCCCACCCTCATGGGTGTGGACTTCTTCCGACGGGCCGTGGCCACGGCCGAGGCGGTGCGGCGTCCCGGCCAGCACCTCCAGCACACCATCCAGACCAACGGCACCCTGCTGACCGACGAGTGGTGCGGGTTCTTCGCCGATCACCGCTTCCTGGTGGGGATCAGCATCGACGGGCCGCCCGACGTCCACGACCGGTACCGGGTGGACAAGCGGGGCGGGGCGACCTCGGAGCGGGTCCTCCGCGGCCTGGGACTGCTCCGGGCCCACGGGGTCGACGTCAACGTGCTCTGCACCGTGCACGCCGCCAACCAGGACCGGCCCCTCGACGTCTACCGGTACTTCCGTGACGACCTCGGGATCGAGTTCATCCAGTTCATCCCCATCGTCGAGCGGGAGAACGACACCGGGTTCCAGGAGGGCGACACGGTCACGGACCGGTCGGTCGAACCCGGGGCCTGGGGAGCGTTCCTGGAGGCGGTGTTCGACGAGTGGGTGGTGCGCGACGTCGGCACCGTGTTCGTCCAGATGTTCGACGCCGCCCTGGCCTCGTGGTGCGGCCTGCCGTCCACCCTGTGCATCTTCCGGGAGACGTGCGGCGACGCCCTGGCGCTCGAGCACAACGGTGACCTCTACTCGTGCGACCACTTCGTCGAACCCGACCACCTGCTCGGGAACATCGCCACCACGACCATGGTGGAGCTGGTGGCGTCACCCAAGCAGCGGGCCTTCGGTCGGGCCAAGGCCGACACGCTCCCCGGCTACTGCCGGTCGTGCGAGGTCCGTTTCGCCTGCCACGGTGAGTGCCCCCGCAACCGGTTCACCCGCACCCCCGACGGGGAGCCCGGACTCAACTACCTGTGTGCCGGCTACAAGTCGTTCTTCACCCACGTCGACGGGCCCATGCGGCTGATGGCCGGCCTCCTGCGCGAGGGCCGCTACGCCGACGAGATCCGGGGTGTGTTCGCCGGGGCCGGGCGCAACGACCCGTGCCCGTGCGGGAGCGGGCGCAAGGCCAAGCTCTGCCACGGCCGCGGCGGGCCGGGCGGGTGACGGCGCCCCGTCGATGACGGCGCTCAGCCGGTGACGTAGCGGGCACTCAGGCGGGCCAGTGTCTCCTCGCAGCCGGCCGCGCACGAGTGGATGATCTCGGCCACCGGGCGGATGGCGTCGATGCGACCGACCACCTGGCCGGACAGGGGGATGCCCGACTCCAGGTCCCCCCCGAAGTAGAGGTCGGTCACGTTGCCGAACGAGGCCATGGCGTCGCGCCCGTGGTCGAGCTCGAGCGCCCCGGTCCGACCGGTGCGCAGGGCCCGCAGGGCGGGCGAGGTGTGGCTGTTCAGGAGGACGGTGTCGGTCTCGACGGCGTCCACGACCGCCTGCTTCCAGTTCGGGTGGACCGGGGACTCGACCGAGCTGAGCATCGCCGTGCCGAGCTGCACGCCCTCGGCCCCGAGGGCGAGTGCGGCGGCCATGGTGGGCCCGTCGAGGAAGCCCCCGGCGGCGATGACCGGCAGGTCGAACGCCGCGGTCACCGCGGGCAGGAGGACCATGGTGGACACCGGACGCGGGTTCTTGAACCCACCGCCCTCGCCCCCTTCGACGATCAGGCCGTCGACCCCGGCCTCGACCGCCTTGGCCGCCGCCCGTAGGGTCGGCACCACGTGGAACACGGTGAGGCCGCCGTCCTTCAGCTGGGACGTGTACCGGGTGGGACTACCGGCCGACGTGGTGACGAAGGTGACGCCCTGGGCGATGACGAAGTCGACGATCACGGTCGGGTCGGCCACGAAGGCCTGAGCGATGTTGACGCCGAAGGGCCGGTCGGTCAGGTCCTTCATCTTGGCGATCTCCTCCCGGACGACGTCGAGCTCCCCGGACGACGTCTCGATGATGCCCATCGCCCCGGCGTTGGACACCGCGGAGGCCAGGGCGGCCCGGGCGATCCACCCCATCGGGGCCTGGACGATCGGGATCTCCACCCCGAGGAGGTCGGTCACGCGATTGGTCAGCACGCCGGCATCTTGGCACGCCCCACCTCGTACGCCCCGGCCCCGATGAGGCGTCCGGTCAGGACCCCTCCGGCGCGACCCCGGCCACCGGGTCGTCGTCCGCCGTCCGTTCCCCCACGCTGCGGGTGGCCGCCCCGAGGATGAGGCGGACGACGACGGCGATGACCACCAGGTCGGCGATCATCTGGATGGACACCACCAGTCGGGCCAGATCGGTGTGGGGGGTGAAGTCGCCGAACCCCACCGTGGAGAACACGGTGATGGTGAAGTACAGGGCGGTCATCCGGGACATGCCGGTGTGGAGGCCGAAGGTGGCCGGGTCGGTCGCCGTCAGGTTGAGGTAGCTCCACGAGAAGAAGACCAGGAAGAGGGGGATCACGATGGCCATGGCCACCCCGGCCCGTAGCATCGGGTGCCGGGCCCGGGTGATGCCCCGGATCTCGAGGGTCAGGACGACCACGAAGATCGCCACTCCCGCCCCCAGGCGGGCCAGTACCCCGAGGTTGCGGATCAGACCGTGCGAGTTGTGGCGGATGTCGATCGGCAGCAGGAAGTACACGGCGAGCAGGATCCCGGCGCTGAGTCCGGCTCGCAGGGCGGTGCCGAGCAGCTCCCGGCGCTCGACCTCGCCGATACCGGTGATGGTGGAGGTGGCCACCGGACCAGCCTGTCAGGCCCCCGGACCCGTCGGACGGATCCCAACCGGGAGTGGTCAGCCCAGCGTCGGGTCGGACAGGTAGGCGATGAGCCTGTCCCGGCGACGGGCGATGAGCCGGAGCGAGACGTGGTGCCCGACGTACACGGCCGCCACGGCGATGGCGCAGGCCAGGGCGATCCCCAGCCCCACGTCGTTGTCGGGCAGCTTCTTGGTCAACCCGCTCGGCGAGGTGACGCCCCAGATCAGCAGGGAGGGCGCCAGGAAGACGGCGGTCAGGCCCGGCACGAGGGCGTAGGGGAGGAGCACCAGGCTGCCCCAGCGGAGCAGCATCGGTTTCCAGCGCCGGCGTTGGCTCCACCGGTAACGGATGGGCATGGGGTGGTAGGGGAAGAGAATCCCCAACCACGCGGACACCGACAGGACGCCGAACGGGACGATCCCGATGGCGATGGCCGAGTACACGGCGGCGATCCGGTCGGACGACCCCGCACCCATGATGAAGGAGATCAGCAGACACACCGGCGCCACGATGCACCACAGGACGGTGGCCTTGGCCAGGAGCAGCCGCCTGAGCGTCCGGGGCTGGTCGATGGCGGCCAGGACCCGGATCCCGTCCGGGGCGAGCACGTTGGTGGCCGGGACGTCGGAGTACATCCAGCTGGACAGCACGAAGGCGAAGGCCAGGCTCCCGTGGAGGGAGAACAGTTCATCGAACAGATGGGGGGGCAGGAAGAACCAGGCCGAGCTCATCAGGGCGGCGTTGAGGGCCACCGTGATCAGGGTCTCGAACGGCGGGTGCAGCACCCGGGTGACCTCGTCGCGCACGGCCTGGGTGAAGCGGTCGACCTCGAGTGGGTCGTCGGTGGGCGCAGCGGGCGCCTGGGGATCCGGCGACTTCGGGACCATCGCCCCGACCCTATCGGCTGCCCCGGCCCGTCCCCGGGTTCACCGGGTGGAGGGAGGCGCTGCGCCGCGTCGGGTGGCGCCGGTGGCGCCGACCCGGACCCGACGCGATGATGCGGGGGTGCGTCACCGACCCTTCCCGCCCGTGACGTGACCGGACCTCCCGAGTTCTTCGCCGGGGTCGGACCGATCCGCTACGCCGGCCCCGAGTCCGACGACCCGTTGACCTACCGGTGGTACGACGCCGGGCGGGTGGTGGGGGACCGGCGGATGCAGGACCACCTGCGCCTGGCCGTCTGCTACTGGCACAGCTTCGTGTGGTCCGGCTCGGACGTCTTCGGGGACGGCACCCTGGACCGGCCCTGGCACCGACCCGCCACCGACCCGATGGACGCCGCCCGCATCAAGATGGCCGCCGCATTCGAATTCTTCGACAAGCTCGGCACGCCGTTCTTCTGCTTCCACGACCGGGACATCGCCCCGCCGGGGGACACGTTCGCCGACTCGTGCGCCCGGCTCGACGCCATGGTCGACGAGGCCATGGGGCACATGGAGCGGACCGGTGTCCGCCTGCTGTGGGGGACCGCCAACCTGTTCTCCCATCCCCGCTACGCCTCGGGGGCCGCCACCAGTCCGGATCCCGAGGTGTTCGCCGTGGCGGCCGCCCAGGTGTGCCACGCGCTCGAGGCCACCCACCGGATGGGAGGGGCGAACTACGTCCTGTGGGGCGGGCGCGAGGGCTACGACACACTGCTCAACACCGACCTGGCCCGCGAGGAGGCGCAGCTGGCCCGCTTCCTCCACCTGGTGGTGGAGCACAAGCACCGGATCGGCTTTCCCGGGGCCATCCTGGTCGAGCCGAAGCCCGCCGAGCCGGCCAAGCACCAGTACGACCACGACGTCGCCACCGTGGCCGGCTTCCTGGTCCGCCACGGCCTGGAGGACGAGGTGCTCCTCAACCTCGAGGCCAACCACGCCACCCTGGCCGGCCACAGCTTCCACCACGAGGTGGCCACGGCGACCGCCCTGGGGCTCCTCGGGTCGATCGACGCCAACCGGGGCGATCCTCAGAACGGATGGGACACCGACCAGTTCCCGAACTCGGTGGAGGAGTGCACGCTGGCGCTCTACGAGATCCTGGCCGCCGGCGGGTTCACCACCGGGGGCATCAACTTCGACACCAAGCTGCGCCGGCCGTCGGTGGCCCGGGACGACCTCTTCCACGCCCACGTCGGCGCGATCGACACCCTGGCCCGGGCGCTGCTCGCCGCGGCCGACCTGCTCGGGTCGGGCGACCTGCTCGACCGCCGGCAGGCGCGCTACGCGGCCTGGTCCGGACCGCTCGGCGCCGGGATCCTGTCCGGGGACGCGTCGCTGGCCGACCTCCACGGGCGGGTCCTGGCCGAGGACCCGGACCCGGTGCCGGCCTCCGGGCGACAGGAGCTGCTGGAGAACCTGGTCAACCGGCACGTCGAGCGCGCCCGATGAGTACCGACCCCGGACCTTCGGCCTTCGCCGCCGCCGCCGCCCGGGTGCGTGGCGGCGCCGACCACCATGGCGAGGCGCGGGCACTGGTGGCGTCCATGACCCTGGAGGAGCAGCTCGGCTGCCTGGACGGCGACACCGAGTTCTGGTCGGGGATCATCGACATGGTGGCCGGCGGCTACCACGGGCACACCTGGCCGGCCGCCGTGGTCGAGCGTCTGGGCATCCCCGGGATCCACTTCGCCGACGGTCCCCGGGGGTGCGTCATCGGTCCGGCCACGTGCTTCCCGGTGTCCATGGCCCGGGGGGCGACCTTCGACCCGGAGCTCGAGGAGGCGGTCGGGCGGGTCATCGGGACCGAGCTTCGGGCGATGGGGGCGACCTACACCGGTGCGGTGTGCATGAACCTGTTGCGCCACCCGGGGTGGGGACGCGCCCAGGAGACCTACGGCGAGGACCCCCACCACGTCGGGGTGATGGCCGCCGCCCTGACCCGGGGGCTGCAGACCCGGGTCATGGCCTGCATGAAGCACTTCGCGTGCAACAGCATGGAGGAGGCCCGGTTCCGGGTGGACGTGACGGTCGACGAGCGGGCGCTCCACGAGGTGTACCTGCCCCACTTCCGGCGGGTGGCCGACGAGGGTGTGGCGTCGGTCATGTCGGCCTACAACTCGGTCAACGGGAACTGGTGCGGGGAGAACACCGTGCTGTTGACCGACATCCTGCGCACCGAGTGGGGATGGGACGGGTTCGTCACCTCCGACTTCATCGCCGGGCTGCACGACCCGGTGCTGTCGGTGACCGCCGGCCTCGAGATCGAGATGCCCTTCCGCCAGCAGCGGGCCCAGCACCTGCCCGACGCCCTGGCCGACGGGACCCTCGACCGGGCCGACGTCGAGGACCGGGTCGAGGCCACCGTGGCCACCCTCCTCCGGTTCGCCGACGTGTTCGGCCCGGCCCCCGACCCCAAGGTGCTGGCGTCGCCCGACCACCGGGCGCTCGCCCGGGAGGTGGCGGCCCGCTCGATGGTGCTGGTGCGCAACGAGGGTGGGCTGCTCCCGGCCCCGCCCGCGCTGGGGCGGGTGGCCGTGCTGGGCCGCCTGGCGGCGGTGCCCAACCTGGGCGACGGGGGATCGAGCGACGTCTACCCGCCGTCGGTGTCCACCCTCCTCGACGGGGTCCGCGCGGCGTTCCCGGGGGCCGACGTGGTCCACCACGACTCGGACCCGTCGGTCGCCTTGGGCGCCGACCTGGCCGTCGTGGTCGTCGGGTTCACCAAGGCCGACGAGGGCGAGTTCATCGACGTCGGCACCAGCGAGTCCATGATGTCGATGTTCCCGCCCGCACCACCACCGCCCGAGCCACCGCCGCCGGCCGCGGGGCCCCCGACGCCCGGTCCCGCGACGCCCGATCCTGCACCGCCGGATCCGGCACCGCCGGATCAGGAGACCGAGACGTTCGCCCCGGGCGGTGACCGGCGGTCGCTCCGCCTGGCCCCGGCCGACGAGGAGCTGATCCGGGCCTCGGTGGCCGCCTGCCCCGACACGGTGGTGGCCGTCATGGGCGGCTCGGCCGTGGTGATGCCGTGGCTGGAGGAGGTCCCCGCGGCGATCCAGGTCTGGTACCCGGGGATGGAGGGCGGACCGGCCTTCGGCGACGTCCTGACCGGGACCGTCGAGCCCGGTGGGCGCCTCCCCTTCGCCGTGCCCCGGGACCAGTCCGACCTGGTCGCCTTCGACCCGGGTGCCGACACCGTCGTCTACGACCTGTTCCACGGGCAGTGGAAGCTGGACCGGGGCGGGGTGCCGGCCCACCTGCCCTTCGGAGCCGGACTCGGCTACACCACCTTCGAGCTGGACCCCGGCTCGCTGACGCTCGAGCGGCACGGACCGGCGTCCACCTCGGGCACGGTGGCCATCGACGTGGCCAACACCGGGGACCGGACCGGCTCGACCGTGGTCTTCCTGTTCGCCGGCCGGCCCGGGTCGGCGTTCGCGCGGCCGATCCGGCGGCTGGTCGGGTTCGCCCGGGTGACCCGGGACCCCGGCGAGCAGGCCCCGGTGGCCCTCGCCTTCGACGTGGCCGACCTGGCCGTCCGGCGGGACGGTGGGTGGTTCCAGGAGCCGGGCCGCTACCGGCTCGAGGTCGGGACCGACGCCGGCACCGTCGTCGCCACGGTGGCCGTCGACCTGCCGGATCCGGGCTGAGCCCCCGGGGTGGACGGACCGTGCCCCTCGTGCTCGGGGTGGACAGCTCGACCCAGGCCACCAAGGTGGAGCTGCGTGACGCCGAGGACGGCACGTTGGTCGGTGCCGGCCGGGCACCCCACCCCGCCGTCCACCCACCCCGGTCGGAGCAGGACCCCGAGGCCTGGTGGGCGGCGTTGGGCCTGGCCGTGGCCCAGGCCACGGGGGACGGCGCCCGCTCCCCGGCGGCGGTGTCGGTGGCGGCCCAGCAGCACGGCCTGGTCGTGCTGGGCGGCGACGGCCGGCCGCTGCGGCCGGCCAAGTTGTGGAACGACACCGAGTCGGCCCCCGAGGCCGACGAGCTGGTGGCCCGACTGGGCGCCCCGGAGTGGGTGGCGCGCACCGGCTCGCTGCCCCGGGCGGCCTTCACCGTGACCAAGCTGACCTGGTTGGCCCGGCACGAGCCCGACGTTGCGGCCGCGGTGCGCTCGGTCCTCCTGCCCCACGACTACCTGACCTTCCGGCTGACCGGCCGGATGGTCACCGACCGGGGGGACGCCTCGGGGACCGGCTACTTCGACCCGTCCACCGGCTCCTGGCGCACCGGGCTGCTCGACGAGTTCGTCGGCCCGGCCGACTGGGCCGACCGTCTCCCGCGGGTCCTCGGGCCCACCGAGCCGGCGGGACCGCCCGCCGGGGCATCCGGAACCGGACTCGCCTCCGTCGAGGTGGTCGGCCCGGGCACCGGCGACAACATGGCCGCCGCCCTCGGGCTCGGTCTGGCGCCCGGGCAGGTGTGCGTGTCGATCGGGACGTCGGGCACGGTCCACGCACCGGCCGGCCGTCCGCCGTCCGACCCGACCGGGACCGTGGCCGGGTTCGCCGACGCCACCGGCGGGTACCTCCCGCTGGTCTGCACCCTCAACGCCACCCGGGTGACCGACGCCGTGGCCCGCCTGCTCGGCGTCGACGCCCCCGGGTTCGACCGACTGGCCCTGGACGCGTCCCCCGGGGCGTCGGGGCTGGTCCTCCTGCCCTACTTCGACGGGGAGCGCACCCCGGACCGCCCGGGGGCCACCGGCACCCTCGCCGGCATCCGGTCCGTCGCGACCCGGTCCGACCTGGCCCGGGCGGCGGTCGAGGGGGTGGTCTGCGGCCTGCTCGACGCCCTCGACGCCCTGGAGGCCACCGTCGCCACCGACGGCGGCGCCCTGGTACTGGTCGGGGGTGGTGCCCGCTCGACCGCCTACCGCCGGGTCCTGGCCGACCTCTCCGGCCGCACCGTGGTGGTGGCCGCCGGGGGCGAGGCCGTCGCCACCGGGGCGGCCGTCCAGGCGGCGGCTGTGCTGACCGGGAGACCCCTGGCCGAGGTCCAGCGGGCGTGGGGACTGGGGGCGGGGACGCCCGTCGAGCCGGACGGCTCGGTCGACGCCGCCGGTGTCCGCCAGGCCTACGCCGCCCTGCGGGGCTGACCGTGCCACCCCTGGTGGGCCGGTCGAGTCGCTAGGGTCAGTCCATGCCCCGGGTCGTCGCCGCGCCGGACAAGTTCCGGGGGACCGCCACGGCGGCCGAGGTGGCCGGGGCCGTGGTGGACGCCGCCGACGGGCTCGGCTGGGAGGTGGTCCCGGTGGCCATGTCCGACGGGGGGGAGGGACTACTCGACGCGTTCGCCACCACCTGCCCCGGCGTGGTGGTCACGCAGGTGACCGGTCCCGACGGCTCCCCCGTGGAGGCCGAGTGGCGGCTCGGGCCCGGAACGGCCGTGGTCGAGATGGCCCGCGCCTCGGGGCTGGCCCTGGCCGGTGGTCCGGCGGGCAACGACGCCGTGCGGGCCACGTCGTACGGGACCGGTGAGCTGCTGGTCGCCGCCGCCCGACGGGTCGGCCCCGGCGGCACGGTGGTGCTGGGCCTGGGCGGATCGGCCACCACCGACGGTGGGTGGGGGATCTGGGAGGCCGTGGTCGACGGGGGCGGCCTCGGGGAGGTGGAGCTGGTGGGGGCGTGCGACGTGGACGTGGTCTACACCGAGGCGGCGGCGGTCTTCGGTCCCCAGAAGGGCGCCGGACCCCGGGAGGTCGAGGTGCTGACCCGGCGCCTCGAGGCCCAGGCCGAGTCCTGGGCGGACACCCTGGGGGTCGACGTGCGCCCCGTCCCGGGCACCGGGGCCGCCGGGGGGGCCGGGGGAGCCGTGGTGGTCCTCGGCGGGCAGCTGCGGTCGGGTTACCGGCTGGTTGCGGACCTGGTGGGCCTGCCCGGGTCCCTGGACGGTGCCGACCGGGTGGTGACCGGGGAGGGGGCCCTCGACGCCGGCTCCTTCGCCGGGAAGGTGGTGGGCGGGGTGGTGGAGGACGCGCGGGCCCGGGGGGTGGCGACCCTGGTCGTGGTGGGCCGGGCCACCGCCGGGGCGCGCCGGCGGGCGGCCGACGCCGGGTGCACCGTCGTGGCGCTGGTCGACCGCTTCGGCGAGCAACGGGCCCGGCGGGCCACCGTGGCCTGCGTGGCCGACGTGGTCGCCGACTGGCTGGCGTCCCCGGCGGACTGAGCGCGGTCGGCCGGACGCCGTCCGGGCCGTCACCGGGGAGGACCTAAGCTCCGGTTCTCGCCGGACCCTCGGGGCGGCGTCCCTGCCGGACAAGGAGGTTGTGGCCGTGCCGCTCACGTACGACGAGGCCCTGGACCAGGTGACGGGCCCGGGACAGCTCTTCGAGGTGGTCGAGACCCGGGTCGACGGGCGCCCGGTGCGGGTCTTCGCCAACGCGCCGGCCACCCTCGGCCAGCTCTTCGCCGGCGCCCGGGGCGACACCTCCGAGTTCCTGGTCTACGAGGACGAGCGGTGGACGTTCGACGAGACCATGCGCAACGTGGACGCCCTGGCCCACGCCCTGGTGCACACCTACGGGATCGCCAAGGGCGACCGGGTGGGCATCGCCATGCGCAACCTGCCCGAGTGGATCGTCTCCTTCGCCGCCATCCTGTCGATCGGCGCCGTCTCGGTGTCCCTCAACGCCTGGTGGACCGAGTCCGAGCTCGACTACGCCATCGAGGACTCCGGCCTGGCCCTGCTCATCGCCGACCCCGAGCGCATCGAGCGGGCCCACGCCCCCGCCCACTCGAGGGGCGTCCCGATGATCATGGTCCGCGGTGACCGGCTCGAGCCCAACCCGACCGGCGTGTCCCGCTACGACGAGGTGGTCACCCTCGGCGACCCGATGCCCGAGGTCGGGGTGGACCCGGACGACGACGCCACCATCCTCTACACGTCGGGGACCACCGGGTTCCCCAAGGGTGCGGTCTCGACCCACCGGGCCGTGGTCAACGGCCTCATGGGATTCTGGTGCGGCACCACGGTGCTCACCGCCCGCAAGGGGGAGGACCTGCTGGGCGGCGGTGGGTTCGCACCGTGCTTCATCCTCATCGTCCCGCTGTTCCACGTGACCGGGTGCGTGCCGGTGATGCTCTCCTGCTTCGGGATGAAGTTCAAGCTGGTGATGATGCACCGGTGGGACCCCGACACCGCCCTGCGCCTCATCGAGGCCGAACGGGTCACCACCTTCGTGGGTGTGCCCACCCAGAGCTGGGACATGCTGGAGAGCCCCTCGTTCGACAAGTACGACACGTCGTCGCTGGCCAGTGTGGGCGGCGGTGGGGCCCCGGCCCCGGCCAAGCTGGTGGACCGGGTGGAGAAGGGCTTCAGCCGCGGGCGGCCCAACATCGGCTACGGCATGACCGAGACCAACGGCTTCGGACCGGGCAACACCGGTGACGACTACGTGAGCCATCCCAACTCCACCGGCCGGGCCCGCATGTCGATCATGGACGTGGAGATCCGCGACGACGACGGACACCCGGTCCCCGTGGGCACCCGCGGCGAGATCTGGATGCGGGGGCCCAACGTCATCCGTGGCTACTGGAACAAGCCGGAGGCCACGGCCGAGTCGATCGTGGACGGCTGGCTGCGCTCGGGCGACCTGGGCCGGATCGACGAGGAGGGCTTCCTCTACATCGAGGACCGGGCCAAGGACATGGTGCTGCGGGCCGGGGAGAACGTGTACTGCGCCGAGGTGGAGAGTGCGATCTACGAGCACGGGGACGTCTACGAGGCCGCGGTGTTCGGCGTGCCCCACGAGCGCCTGGGCGAGGAGGTGGGCTGTGTGGTCCTGCGCCAGCCCGGTTCCGACCTCGACGCCGACTCGCTCCAGGACTTCCTGGCCCTGTCCCTGGCCCCCTTCAAGGTCCCGAGCCGGATCGCATTCGCCGACGAGCAGCTGCCCCGCAACGCCTCGGGCAAGATCCTCAAGCGCACCCTGCGCGAGACGTACTTCGGCGACGGGACCTGACCCCCGGCACCAGCGTGTCCAGGCGTGGACCCCCGGGGCGCGGGCCGTCCGGCGGGTCAGCCCGTCCGGTGACGACCGGGGACGGGGACCCGGGCCAGGTCCTCGGCCGCCACGACGTCGTCGAACACGGCGCGTGCCTCGTCGAGCAGGACCTGCACGTCGCGGTAGCGCTGCGAGAAGTGGGTGATCACCAGGCGGCGGGCCCCCGCGTCGCGGGCCACCCGTCCGGCGTCGGCCGCCGTGAGGTGCCGGTAGCGGCGGGCCAGGGCCTCGTCGCGCGAGGCGAACGTGGCCTCGCACACCACCAGGTCGGCATCGGCGGCCAGCCCCACGGCGGCCTCGCCCATGCCCGTGTCCATCACGAAGGCCATGCGCTGGCCCCGTCGGGCGACGGCGATGTCGTCCCGGGTCACCCGGGTGCCGTCCACCACCAGCTGCTCCCCGTCGAGGAGGCGACCCACGTCGGGCCCGGTGATCCCGAGGGCCCGGAGGCGCTCGGGCCGCACGTGGACCCCGTCGGGTTCGACCACCCGCCACCCGAACGTCTCGGGGTCGTGGTCGAGGCGGACCGCCTCCAGGGTGAACAGCGGACCGGTCGACGCCGGCCCGTCGGCCCGGACCGGTACCGGCCGCACATCGAGGTGGTCCTGGTAGGCCGAGGCGTGGCGCAGGCGGTCGAAGTACACCTGACCGCTCGCCGGGTAGAGCACCTCGATCGGGTGGGTCACCTGGTCGAGCGAGAGTCGTTGGAGCATGCCGGGCAGTCCGAGGCAGTGGTCCCCGTGGAAGTGGGTGACGCAGATGTGGTGGATGGAGGTGGCGCGGGCCCCGGACAGCAGCAGCTGGCGCTGGGTCCCCTCGCCGGGGTCGAACAGGACCGAGCGACCGTCCCACCGCAGCAGGTAGCCGTTGTGGTTCCGGTACCTGGTGGGGGTCTGGCTGGCCGAGCCCAGGACCACCAGCTCTCGGGAGCTCATCCCCCCGTTCTACCCCCGGACGTCGTGCGAACCGGTGGGTGCACCGTTCAACCCCCGGGTGCGGTCCGAACCGGTGGGTGCACCGTTGGTCGGACCCCTGGTGCCGACGAGGTGGCGGGAGAGGGCTCCGGTCACCCCCGGGCCTGACGGGCCTGGGCGAGGTGGACCCGTCTCGTCTCTGCGACCAGCCAGTCGCGGATGCGGGCCGTCTGCCGCTCGGTCGGCCGGTGGTGCGCCCCGTCCGGCCCGTCGGTCTGGGAGCCGCACCGCCGGCACACCGACATCCGTCCGTTGGTCTCCGGTGCGTGGTCCTGATCGAGCTGGTCGCCCGTCTGTGTGTCGACATCTGGAGGCACGGCTCTCCCATCGGCCGCCCCCGGTCGAGGGTCGACGGCCACCACGGGGATCGCCACGGCACCAGGCTGATGCCCGTCGACCCGTGGACCCACCCTACGCCCACTTCGCCCCGGGGCCCGCTGACGCCGGCCCCCTAAGGCTGGGCCGGGCATCTGCCGATAGCAGGGGGAGACACAGGTGGGAGCGCCCGGGTGGGTCCGGGACCCGGGTCCACACCCGATGGCGGCGACGGGAGCGTGGTGAGCGAGATGACCGGACGGGGTGGTGGGCAGTCATGAGCGAGATGACGGTGACCCCGGCGACCACCGACGAGGTCGATCGCCTCATCCGGTCGGCCAGCAAGTTCCTCCTGCGGAACAGTGCCGAGGGTACCTTCGACCTCCACCTCCAGCTGCGCGACATCGGTGACACCTACGGGGTGACGGTCGAGTCGCTGGCCATGATGGAGGGGCTGATGCTGGTCATCACCCATGCCGACGGCAGCCAGACGAGCACCATCGTCCACGCCCAGCCGTCGCTGGAGCGACTCGACCTGGTGTCCCACTTCAAACAGCTCGACCGCCAGATCGTGGCGGGCCGGTTGACGGCCGCCCAGGCCATGGAGCGGCTCGAGGCGCTCGAGCGGCGTCGTCCGCCCTTCCCCTGGTGGATCCGGTTCGTCGGGGTGATGCTGTTCGCAGCGGGTTTCGCCCCCAGCGTCCAGGCCAACTGGCGCCAATTCGGTGGCTCGCTGATCCTGGGCGGGGTGATGGCCGCCGTGTACCTGGTCGGCGAGCGCATCGCCGCGCTGCGAATCGTCCTCCCGC